>Ga0209188_1000002_pt1 | contig 384461 bp, 378 predicted proteins | sample C_130625_EF_Meta_FD_187307 | JGI IMG/M metagenome (GOLD analysis project Ga0209188, IMG submission 187307) | Freshwater microbial communities from Lake Croche, Canada to study carbon cycling - C_130625_EF_MetaG (SPAdes) (version 2) | ecosystem: Environmental > Aquatic > Freshwater > Lake... | reverse complement strand
GTAGTCTCCCCAACAGCTGGTAAGGTGGTAGTGGCCCCAACTCGTAAAGTAGTCTCCCCAACAGCTGGTAAGGTGGTAGTGGCCCCAACTCGTAAAGTAGTCTCCCCAACAGCTGGTAAGGTGGTAGTGGCTCCAACTCGTAAAGTAGTCTCCCCAACAGCTGGTAAGGTGGTAGTGGCCCCAACTCGTAAAGTAGTCTCCCCAACAGCTGGTAAGGTGGTAGTGGCCCCAACTCGTAAAGTAGTCTCCCCAACAGCTGGTAAGGTGGTAGCGACATCGGCACCTAAGGTCGTAATGACCCCAACTACGCGTAAAGTAGTAACAGCGATAGTCATTAAGGCCGCCGTCGTTGCACCGAGTACGCCAACCGGCCCATTTCGGACATGCACGGCAAACGGCGATCCACACTTTACCAACTTTAACGGAGAATATTTCCACATCCAACAAAATTCGATCTATACATTTGCAAAGACAGATGATGGACTATTTGAAGTCCAAGTCAAACAGGATGGAGCAAAGGGTCCAGGAACGCCATCTTATGTAAGCGACGTCATGATTCGGTACGCCGGTCAAACCTATCATAACAGCTTCTCAAAAGACGGCTTTGTTGTATCAAGCGGATCCAGCGCTGTGTCCGTTACCGTTCCAGGGCAGTATCAAAATAAGATGTCCGGTATTTGCGGCTCAAACGGTGTTGCACCGGCTGCAACCAACTTTAAGTTAGCAACTGGCGCCGTCGCAGATGTTAATTACAAACAACCCAACTGGCAATTAGGAGGCTACGGAGGACCCAACTCAAAGATGTCAAAATGGCATCTTTCGTGGCGGCCGTCGCTTGAAAATTGTATGTTTTCGCGCACAGAGTGCACAAACAACCTGAAAAACGTCGGAAAAAACGCAGGTAAACGCTTCATTTCCACCCCTTGGGGCGTAATTGACTCGACAAAGTTATAAATAAATTTGATTTTTGTGTCTGAATATTGCATAATACTCAGAATATCGTCGAATACTCAGAAAATATGTTCACAGGCTTACTTTCTAACGTCACGTCCGGACAAGACTGCGTCAAGATCTTACCTGATGGCGCTGTTCTAGCCGATGGACACGGTGTATGTGGTAAATACTACGCGGAAGAAGTGTGCAAAAAGATCGAGATGCTCCACAAATCTGGTCGAGAGGATGTCAGTGAATGGTCGACCGAAATAGAGAATGAAATGATTGCCAGCTGGGCCGTTAAAGACCCAGGCGTGACGATCATCGACGATGTCCCTATCAATGCGGGGAAAGTAGTTCGTGGCGGTACAACTCTAACCTACGTCTCGTTCAATCGGGATCGCAGAACGTTTACTGTCGCCAACGCAGGAGATTCGCGTGGATACATCTTTGGAAAGGGGTACATTAATTTGATTACGGCAGATCACAGCCCTCTTTCTCGATCCGAGTACGAGCGCATCGAATCTCTGCGAACGACCAATGACCGTATTGGAACGCTAATGTATAACACGAGTGTCGGAGAAATGATTCCTATCTACAACAACGGCGAAAAAATCAATTACTTTCCCGAATACAATTCAATGATGGAGGCAACAAAGGCGTGGCACCAGGCTACCGCCAGCCTAAAACTCGATCCGGACAATCAAGACAAGAAGACGATCCAAACGAAGTGTCTTGCGGTCTATCACGAGACGTTAAAGATTTATCAGAGGTCCAATAATTACGCCAATCACTCTCGCATGATGATTGGCACGGCAAAAGGAGAATACGGTACCTACATTGTTTCTAACCCTAAATACGAAAAATACGGAGAGACGACACTTTCATGCACATGCACAATCGGCGACCATCACGCAAAGAAAATTGGAGTTCGATCAAATTGGGATATGTCTCAAATCAACATCGACGATATTCCGGGCATTCCCGGTGAACGCGTTATTTTTGTCGCTTCGGACGGAGTACACGACTCGTATACGGAAGAAGATCTCGCGGATCTCGTTCTACACACCGAGTCGGACGAGGAGTTGTTGCAGAAGTTTATCGCCAATAGCAAGAATATGTTTTCATCGAACAAACAGCACGACGACATTTCATTTTTTCGAGCCCGTTTTTGACATTTAAATACATTACATCTTTCACAATTTATCGCCTCGTTACTCTATTTGATTATAATAATCATAATCAAATTTAACAATCACTTGTAACAGGATATACTTCATCGCACACAGTTTTTTGCGTGAAAGAGACCGGCAAACTAGAAATGATATCGCACAATCCCACGTTCATTTTTACAAACCGTTGAAGTCGTTCCAAAAGATCCGCAAGCTCCGGATATATATCTACATATCGCATCTCGCCCATGAAAAAATTATGAACCTTTCGCGAGCGATTTTTCATGATTAAAAGTATATTTTTTAAGTCTTCTTTTTCGGCATGATCGATCTCTTTTTCCCTTGCAAAACGCAATAGTATAACGTGAAGAGCCAAATTTCTATTATACAGATCGCCGTACTCACGCATGGCAATCTCATTTGATAGTTCTTTATATTCGTTCATATTCTCATATTCACATATTCAATGATAAACTATAAAATGTAATCAATTTTATAGTTCCTGCCCCGTTAATTACACATCAAATACTTTGATACCAGTATAATCTGCTACGTATACTTGCCCATTTGAAACACAAATTCCAGATGGACCATCAAGATTTCCCATCCCAAACTTTCTAATAAATTTACCCTGTAAATTAAACACTTGGACGCGATTATTACCTTTATCCGACACATAGATTTCGGAATTTGAAACACAAATATATGCTGGACTATTTAATTCACCATCTCTACGACCCCATTTCCCAATCTTTCTAATATATCTACCTTGTAAATCGAACACTTCGATAAAATGATTTATCTTCACTACATACACTTCGCCGTTTGAAACATCTATCCCACCGCTATTAACACCGGTCTCAAACTTTCTAACAAAATTTCCTTCTAAATCAAACACTTGGACTCGATTTCTATCTGCTACGTAGATGTCGTCGTTTGCACAAATTCCTTTTGGCATATAGAATTGACCGTCACTATCACCCTTTTCTCCAAACTTTCTAACAAAATTTCCTTCTAAATCATACACTTGGACACAATGTTTACCGTGGCCGCTCGCCTGACCAGTACTCGATACATAGATTTCACCGCTCGCCTCGCAAATTCCAGATGGGCCATCAAGATTTCCCATCCCAAACTTTCTAACAAAATTTCCTTCTAAATCAAACACTTGGACTCGATTATTACCCGTGTCCGCGACATATATTTCATCGTTTGAAACACAAATTCCGTCGGGCGAACTAAACTGACCATCGCCTCTTCCACTCCCACCAAACTTTCTGATAAAAGTACCAGGCACGTTGTCAACAAACATATGTATGGTGTCGTCACTAAAAACGTACGATGAAATTTTACGGGCATCATCAAGTACTTCGTACCCTTTATCATTAGTTTTAATTAGTCGCTGCTTATTCACTGGTATATTTTGCGTGTTGAGTATATATTGTTTGAGATCTGCAATGGTGGCGTCAATATTACCCCTTATAAACCCATTTATATCTTGAACGCCTCCCGCAAGATTTTGAACACCTAAACGGTATTTCCCACTTCGTTTTTTAACGCTACGTCTCTTTATTTTAGACGATTTACGTGTCTTTATTTTAGGCTTAGAACGTCTCGTCGATTTGGGCATTTTATTATAGAATAGATAAATAATTTACTTGACATATTACACTTTTGGAGATTTAAAACGCCGATTTTTATAGTTAGGGATGAAAAATATAAAAGAAAATCATCAAGAAAAACAAAAAGGAATGAAAAATAATTTATATTGTACCTTTTTTGTACCTATTCATCAGAAGATACGGAAACGACATCCGAAACGGTTGAATCAGTATCCGAATCACTGTCCATTTCAACTTCAACTTCTACTGCAGCCGCGGCGACTGTTTTTTTCTTTTTCGGGTAATATTTTTCCAACAAGGTTTGTACTTGTTCAACATCTTGCAATGCCGCATGTTTAATGTAAATGGTATATTCACTGGGATCACTGTCATTGGTATACCCAATAAAGACACGAGCATAATTCAATTGACCTTGACGTAATTGAAACAAACTGCTCCAGGCATATTGCCCGAGACGAATGTGATCAATTTCCGTTCGAGTACGAAATTTACATCCGGATTTAGTCGATGACGTGGTTGAACAATCGTAAAATCCATCTATTTTTTTCGGCATGGCTTTTCCTTTCAATTCTTTTCCACTAACAACTTGGTAAAAGGCACGTGCTTTCCCCCACTGTTCCTCTTCGTTATCATCCATAACCGGGAATCGTTTCCATTGATCCTTTTGCTCCGGATTTTCAAGAAATTGAGTCAAGATGGACAAATCCTTCTTACGAATCTCCTTTACACTATGAACATACGGTTCCAATCCATGAATCTCACGAATCGTTGGAGTCGTGCCTTGAAAATCTCGGCAAATCGTCTCCACTTCTTGTTCATATTCCAAGCACGTATCCACAACACTCTTGGTGAGGGAAAACCATTGCGTATTCTTGACTTTGGATTTATCCGCCCATCGAGCATAGTTGAAACTAAAACGACACAATTGGTATCGTTGTTCTCGATTTAATTGATCGTGACCAAACGCTACCGAATCAAAGTTACCAATCTCTTGATTGATCAAGGTCACACTCATTCCAACACAGTCAAGTCCCGTCACAAATGTCGGAACATTTGAAAATCCTTCAACCAATGCTTGAATTTGTTGAGCGGGTTCAAGTAAACGTTGTTTACTCGTGTCTTTTTTATCAGACACAACCAGGAATCCATTCACGATTTTACGTACCTGGAAACTCGTTCCATCGACTAATCGGTACATTTCCATGCCATTTCCATTCATCACAATGACGTTGGCGAGGGGGAAATATTTCATAAATAAATCAACTAAAAAATATTGAGTGACCTTTCGTTTATACGAAGGAATGAAATGATAACTAAATGCATCTTGTTGAAACGTGGGAACGAGTTCGGTGCGAAGAATAAAATCAGTAAAGGAAAGAAACGATCGTTCATCACCCAGTTGAAAGGGATATTTCTCATTGTACCATGTCTTGCGATTTTTCTCAAGCATGTCCGATCGACGAAGGACAAGATCAGGAATATCTTCAGACAGGTGAGCATCGGTCACAAAGTGAGAGGGAGGGAGATGTTCAAATGTTTTTTGGATCATGTTCTTGGCGCCGAAATAATATACCGAACACATCATTTCAGGGTCATACACGGAAATTCGACCATACAAGGCATCTTCTCCCTTGGGGTCAAAAATCGGATCAGGCGATCCCGTGTAGCCATAGATATGGACAACATTTTGCATTTCGTTGAATCGCCGGACTTCATCTCGATAGGAACGAATGTAGGCGTGGGCTTCATCAATGTGAAACATAAATTGGAGGGTGCGCAATGTCACGGAATCGGCACATTCGGATAACAAGGTGGGAATGCTTTCACGAAAACGTTTTTCGTGGGCACAACAAACAATCACCTTGATTGCTTTGGCGCGCAATAGTTCTTTGGCAATGGTAACATTCTTGGCGTGGTTACAAGTTCCGGCACTGGCTGCATCGGAATTCATGACGAGAATGTGTTCGGGACGAACTTCGGATTTCAAACGATCGAAAAACTGGGCGCTTGCGGATAAGGTATTCATGGTGAGGATAATGTGAACTCGGGTGGGTTCAGAGACAATCTTGTTGATACAAATTGTCGTTTTCCCTTCTTGAACACGACGGATCACAAGACTCAACTTGTGTGATTGTTCTTGTTCAGGTTCAAAAGAATCGCTCATTTAAATTTCGGGGTGGGGTTTCGGTTGGTTCTCGATTGGTTTATTTTTTATTTTCATTTTTATTTTTTTTATTCGTGAAATAAATAAAAATGCAACGAGTTTCCAATAACTTCCGATTTAATCGGCCATATCGTGTTGCTCATCCATTTGTTCCCGACCAACATGTTGGGGTTATTGACCTTAAAAATATGGCAGGTAATATAACTCAAGTTGGGATTGACGCGGCTGACACGATCGCTGACGTTAAACGATTTATTGAGGCCAACCCTGTCCGTTGTCTGGGAATCGAAAAGACAATAAATTGGAGACAAATCATTCTTGTACATATATCTGAATCGGGCTATATTCAGTTGAATGATACTTCTGCGGCTAGTATTGTGGATGGTAAAGAGGTCGATATCGTTGTGAAAGACGAAGTAGATTCACTACGTATTATTCCCTATATCACCCCAGAGTCTCGTATACGGGGCAATCTTGCCGGGCATGATCTTTCTTTTGCTGATCTTAGATATATAGCGGGAATGGATGCCGATCTTACAGGAGCCGATCTTACCGGGTCTGACATTAGAGAGGCCAATCTTATCGGGGCAAAACTTACCGGGGCCAATCTTGCACATGCCGATATTAGAGATGCCTATCTTAAAGGGGCCAATCTCGTCGGGGCCAATCTCGTCGGGGTCAATCTTAGAGGGGCTAATCTTGAAAGGGCCAATCTTAGCGGGGCCCGTCTTAAAGGGGTCAATTTTAGACATGCCGAAATTAGAGGGACAAATCTTACAGGGGCATATCTTGCCGAGGCCAATTTAGAAAGGGCCGACCTTAGAGGGGTCAATCTTAGCGGGTCTAATCTTACCGGGGCCAATCTTACCGGGGCCGATCTTACCGGGGCCAATTTAGAAGGGGCCAATCTTACCGGGGTCGATCTTACTAATGTGGACCTTAGTAATGCCAGAAATGTTCATCCGCGGTACCTCCAATAACACAATTAGGTTACCAGAACCCAAGTATGGTATAAATATAATATGTCCATACATATTATAAAAACAATTTAACGAGGTTTCTCAAAAAAATCCAAATTCTGTTTCTATTCTATTATTAATTTCTAAAAATTTTATAGATATAGAATTAGAAAATATATAACAATCGCGATCGCCGCGTTTTTTTGTAAAAACATTTTTACAAAAGTAGCATCACGCGAATGATCGACACACACAATATATGTGTATGTCAATGAAAAATTTTTAGAAAAGATATAGAAAATACAAAAACGCGTTTCACTGTTTTTTACCTTTCTGGCGCGCCGTAACTGACGCTAATTTATTGCGTAACTTAGTCGAATCATTCTCTAACATCATTATCTCGGTAATTTTTCCAGCGTACACACCGTACTTATCGTGATCCATTAGACCGTCGGTGTTTGTCCAAAGATCATCCGACGCCGTATTAGTCTTTTCACACAGACCGGATTTGTTGATGCTACGTATTAGTTTGGTAGCCTTAGGATCGGTCTCGACATTGCCATCAACGTTAATAAACTCGAACTTCTGACGGGCGACGTCGGTACATTCGTACAAGGGCTCACCGTTGGGCCCTTTGAGAAGATATTCGCCTATCATAATCGCAACGCCTTCTTGGCCACGAGCGACAACGTCCTTCGTGAGATACTTCTGCAATACATCGCCGATCTGCTTCGTGTTATAGATGTCGAACCGATTATTAATTGTAACGTTACTGCTATTGTTACTGTTGTGATTGTTATGAGTTGTTTTTGGCTGGGATGCGATTTCTATGATAGCTTTTTGTAGGGAGTCTATCTTTTCTTCCAGTTTTGCGATAACAGCATCTTTGTCTTGTGTAAGCTTTGAAATAACAGCATCTTTGTCTTGTGTAAGCTTTGAAATAACAGCATCTTTGTCATGTGTAAGTTTTGATATAACAGCATCTTTGTCGTGTGTAAGTTTTATTATGGTAGCGTCTTTTTCATTAATAGTTTTTATGTATGTAGCATTCTCGAACTGTATTTCCGAGTAAGACTTTTTTTTGTGTTTCTTGCATGTATGTGATATGTGATCTGTTAATGTTTGATTTGATGTAAAAAATTTATTACAGTGTTCACACTGGAAAGTTGTGTTTGTTTTACCTTGTAATACTAAACAGTATTTGGCTGTTTTTTGATGAGTTGCTAAATTAATTTTCGTTGATAACGTTTTTTTACAAAAATTGCATTCCATATTTCTTTATTTAAGAATATTTTTTCTTAAATAAAAATAAATTATTAAGTAAAGAAAATAATTCTTAAATATTTTTTATGTATAACAATATTCAGGCTATAAAATAAATAAAATCTTAAATAAACTTAATTATTTTAAACGGTTACTCGTCACTATTTTTGAAAAATTTTCAAAAAAATATTACTCAAAGAAACGTACGCACTCGTCGATTGTGTCGGAAAAGAACGAAAGTTGTTTGTTTTCCGGTAAGATAAAGCGGTCTCGGTTGGCTTGTTCTTTATAGTCTCTGAGTTTGTTGATGACCATATTTTCAGCGGTGTCCATATCGTGTTCGGATTTGCATTTACGGTGGTGAACGACGGTGTGGTCGCATGTCTTGTTGTAGGTGCTAAGACGATTGGTGAGGTTTTTGGCTTTCCCAATGATGTAGGTACGGCGTTTAAGGTGATCTTCGGTGGTAAGCATGTAAATAACGTTTCTGTCGGGGTATTCGATGCGGCGTTGTTTACTTAGGCATACATTTTCTAGGCGTTTGATACGGTTATCTTTTTCTTGCAAGAGTTCGATTACAATAGAGTTCATTTGTTCTCCTATGGGTATAGGAATAGAAATAGAGTTGTCGAGTAAATCTGGAATATTATGTGGCTGTGGAATAGAAGCGATATCAATGATAGCCTTTTGTAACGAGTCTATCTTCTCTTCCAGTTTTGCGATGGCTGCGTCTTTGTCTTGTTTAAGTTTTGCGATAAGTGTTTCTTTTTCATCTAGTTTTTCTTTTAGTTTTTTATTTTCATTTTCATACTCTTTGCCGTAATCTTTTTTTAGTTTTTCTTTGCAAGAATAATAATGTTCATTCAATACATGTTTCATCGTAAAATTTTTAGTGCAATATTCACATTCCATAATTTTATTGTCTTTTCCCTGTATTTCCAGACAGTATTTAACTGATTTTTGATGATATAATAAATTGCTTTTCGACGAAAATGTTTTTTTACAAAATTCGCAGTCCATGTTATTTATATTAGTTGTATATTTAAATAATGATTACTAAAATTTGTTAATTTTTTAGTAATAAGTGTAGTTTCGATTCTCAGACAACTGTCGTTTTCATCTTTATTATGAACAACTTCATTCAGAAAATTGCGTAGAGAGGATGGGCGATAAGACAAATTTCTAGACTGAATGCAAGGAGGACATTTCAGATGTCGAGTCCAAAACGGGCTAAACTATTTTGAGTAATTTCTATAAAATATTATAAAAATTTAACGTTTCATGTCAGATGTTAGAAAGACTTTCTCATTTCACGAAACCTTTTATTTGGAACCAAATATTTATTGTTTTCCTGGTTGAGATTTTGAAGAATAAGATCGCTGAAGCCCTGGCTGAGATTCCGACGAGTCCGATCTTCTCCTATGTCTTCCCGGTTGAGATTAGACATTTGAATAATAATTTTTATACGTGATACGTAAAGGCGACCGTTCTCTGATTAACCCGTTTCCAAAAGTCCCACCATATTGTTCCTTCATACCGATCTTCTGATCCTCGATATCGTCCCCATTGGATCGACGGCCCGCTCTTTACACACCTTGCGTTGGAATAGGGAGAATATCTCATCATCTCCCTAAGATAAGCGATGAGTCTTATCACAGTCTCTGTTTTCTCGGTATCGGGATCCATGAGAACCGAATACATATCATAGGTCACTTCGTCATCTGGAAGAGAATAACGCGAATTCCATCCCCATCTCATGATGCGATCGCCTGGTAGCCTCGAAATATCATTCCATAGCAATGCAAGAACAGACAAATCAAATGCAAAATAACACGAATAGTCGTCTTTTGACGAAAACGATAACAGATGTTCGGTCGTTACTTCTTTCAACCATTCCCCGATTGGATCCCCTTTTTTACGATTCCAAAAAGAACGGGTAGAAGTGACCCCATCCCATCCTGTATAACCTGGATCGGCACATACCCATCTGGTAATATGACTACATTCAAGAAGAGATAATAGTCCTCCCATATAACAACAATCGAAAATCATGACGGTGAAGGTTCGATTCCATTCCATAAACATTCGAATAAGGTCTGATGTTTTCACGAAGGGTGTATGACCCGGCGTCCACGCCCCTACGTTTACCGTCCCTCCATGACCGGAATAGAGGAACCCATCAAATGGTTGAGGGTGAGCGATCGAAAGGTATCTCATACATTGCCCTATAACATCCATCCATATGCTAGAAATATTGACATTCTTAACATTCGGTCGGAAAACATGTGAAATCAACCCTCGATCCCATAACCAAACACCGTTGTCCTTTGAGAAAATATCTTCATGCAACGAAATGTTGTAAAGAATATGTCGATCGTTCGCCAATTTCACTTCATTCTCATCATTAAAAAATGTTTTCGTATTATTCATATTCTTTTCCATCTTAATGGTTAGACATAAATATTCTATATTCTCTATATTCTCTATATTCTCTATATTCTCTATATTCTCTATATTCTGTACGGTATTTCCCATTTATATTTTATTGAAAAATAAAATATATATAATAAAAATGCAACGAGTTTCCAATAACTTCCGATTTAATCGGCCATATCGTGTTGCTAGTCCATTTGTTCACGAACAACATGTTGGATATTGACCTTAAAAATATGGCATGTGATATAACTCAAGTTGGGATTGATGCGCATGACACGATCGCTGACGTAAAGAGATTTATTGCGCCCTCTAAAAATAAAAATGAATCTTGCCTATTATACCATTATACCATTAATACCATTATAAAATCATGTCTGCCAAGATTATCGAAACCGCCTTCAAAGACCTGTTTGCCGCCGTACAAAAGAAGTTTACTACCCAAGAAGATCTTGATCTTTCCATATTTGATGAGATGGTCAAAGATGCGTCAACACTTCTTTCCAAGAAGTTGAAAAATCCGGAGAAAGCGAAAAAGGATCCCAACGCTCCCAAGCGTCCATTGGGATCTTACATGCTTTTCTGTAAGGATAAGCGCGAGACGGATAACGTAAAAGATGCAAAGAAGCTTGGAGAAATGTGGAAGGAGTTGAGCGAAGGCGAGAAACAGGTCTACAAGGATAAGGCGAAAAAGTTGCTTGACGATTTCAAGTTGGGAACTTCGGACGAGGAAGAGAAGGGAGAAATTGTTCCAAAGAAGAGTAAGAAGAATATGTAAATTTGTTATTGAAAGTATTGAAGATTTTTACATTACATGTGGTAACCTAATTGTGTTATTGAAGGTACCGCTGATCAACATTTTTGGCATTACTAAGGTTCACATTAGTAAGATCGACCCCGGTAAGATCAGCACTTTTTAGATTGGCCTCTCTAAGATTGGCATATGTAAGATCGGCCCCGGTAAGATTGGCATGTGTAAGATCGGCATGTGTAAGATCGGCTCCTGTAAGATTGGATAAAGAAAGTACGGAACTTTCTAGTTTGGCCCTGGTAAGATTGGCCCCGCTAAGATCGGCCCCGGTAAGATTGGAATCGATAAGATTGACCCCGGTGAAGTCGACTCCTCTAATATCGGCGTCAGAAAGATCATGTCCAATAAGATTCGTGTACCGCATATTAGAGTTTGGTTGGATGTCATTAATAATACGTAGGTCTTTCACAACGATATTGACCTCTTTACCATCCGCAATACTAGCCATAGAAGTATCATCCAACTGAATATACTCTCCCGATTCAGATAGATGTACAAGAGAGATCCGCGTCCAATTTATTGTCTTTTCGATTCCAAGGCAACGGTCAGAGTGGGTTGAAATAAATCGTTTCACGTCGGCGATCGTGTCGGCCGCAACAATCCCAACTTGAATTATACCGCCTGCCATATTTTTAAGGTCAATAATACCAACATCTCGGTCGGGAACAAATGGACTAGCAACGCGATATGGCCGATTAAATCGGAAGTTATTGGAAGATCGACGATTGTCGGTCATATTTTATTTTATATTTTATATTTTATTTATTTTACAACCGCGTTATATGATTTTAACGGCATTGATTTCGGCCAATCGTTTTACGATGCGACATTCGTCTTTGCTGGGTGTTGGGGAAAACTGTCCATAATTTGTGTTGAGCAATAACACTTTTATTCCCCTTTCGGCGATAAATTCAAAAATGGGGATAGAATTTTGGAAGAAGTCGTCGTAGTGTATCGGAAATAGTTCAAGTATAACGTTGAATACGATGTTTTTTTCTAGACGCCCGTATAGTTCAGTTTTGCGTGTTTGGTATGTTTTTTCTAGGAATGATCGGGAGTCCTTGCAATGTCGATGTTGTAGACGAGAATTCAGTTCATTGCCTGTCAAAAATTCGTAGAGAAGCGGTGGATATGTCATCTATATAATATGCCCATACATATTATATTTCTATATTTCTATATCATATTTGGATTCTTGCTTAGTGTTACCCAATCCCATTGGTTATTTAAATGACTCCTTACAAATCCTGGTGTAATGTTTGGATTACCAGATAAACCTCCTTTATTTGCCCATCCTACATGAGAGAAAAAATGCCAGTTATATGTGCCTATCGTTTCTTCGATGAATTCCAATGTCATACCTGGATTACTGCTTAAAGCTCCCCAATTCCAATCTTCGCCTATATTGTTTACTAAAAATTCAGGTGTGATGTTTGGATTTGCGCTTAGCCCGCCTCCTCCTGCGGAAAACACCCACAGGTAGCCAGGAGTGCCTAATGTGGATTTTATAAAATCTAGTGGGATTCCGGGATTTGAGCTTAACGCATGCCAGTCTAGAACCTCCTGATTATCGATATTGTCGATTATGAATTGAGGTGTAATACCCGGGTTAAGGCATAAATAGTGTGATAGCCCAGGCCTTCCTATTCCCATAGCCGGTTGGTCGTCCAAATGTTGTTGGATAACATCTGGTGTAAATAGAGGAGGTTCACGTTGGTCGTTAATGAATATATCAAAATCCAAATCCGTATTAATAACTTGATTGTTTGATAGTTCAATGTGACCTTTACCAATTTGAAGCAAAAGTTTAACTCGATAAGGTTCAATATGTTTTTCTTTTGCAATAAATTGTTTTAGATGAAGAACTGTATCGTTGGGGTCTGTTTCCAAAACCATCGTGTCTCCTGCTAAATTCTTTACGGTGACACGGTATCCACTATGTTCGATATCACTCGCATTGCGAATCATTCGGTAACTCATTTATATAATATTATAAAAAAATATTATTATTTTGTCAACTTTTTATACCATACTGGGATTCAGGCTTAACCTAAACCAATCCCATTTGTAATGACTGTAACCTAGTGTTTCTCTTACAAAGTCTGATGTGATTCCTGGATTTGAGCTTAACTCGTACCAATCCCAATTTCTGCCTATATTTTCACTTACAAAATCGGGCGTGATGTTTGGATTTCTACTTAACCAGCTCCAATCCCATTTATAGACATTAGGATAGTCTAATTTTGTCCATATAAAATCAAGTGGGATTCCAGGATTTGAGCTTAACGTTTTCCAACTCCAATTTCTGTCTATATTTTCACTTAAAAATTCGGGTGTTATGTTTGGATTTCTACTTATCCCCGACCAATCCCATTTATAGGCAGGATTGTTTAATGTTGTCCTTATAAAATCAAGTGGGATTCCTGGATTTGAGCTTAACTCGTACCAATTGGTCCAACTCCAATTTCTGTCTATATTTTCACTTAAAAATTCGGGTGTTATGTTTGGATTTCTACTTATCCCCGACCAATCCCATCTATAGTTAGGATTGTCTAATGTTGCCCTTATAAAATAAATTGGGATTCCTGGATTTACGCTTAAAAATGTCCAAATCCAATCTCTTTCTATATTTTCAGCTAAAAATTCGGGTGTGATATTTGGGTTCATGCTTAAAAACCGCATATCTATAATTTGATCATCAGGTATATTTTCAATTAAAAATTCGGGTGTGATGTTTGGATTTCTACTTAAACTAGTCCAGTGCCAGTGATATCTCTTATCGTTTAATGTGTGTTTTATAAATTCAAGTGGGATTCCGGGATTTGAGCTTAAAAATTCCCACTCCCTGTCTGAAAACAGTCTGCGCGGCGTGATAAGAGACGTCACATTGTCGATTATAAATTGAGGTGTAATACCTGGATTACGGCATAAATAAAAAAAGATATCTGGGTGTTGATTTATAACATCAGGCGTAAATAGTGGTTCACGGTCGTTAATGAACACAATCAACTCTAAATCCGTGTTAATAACTTGATCGTTAGATAGTTCATTGTGGCCTTCTATAAGTTTAACTCGATAAGAAGCAATATTTTTTTCTTTGGCAATGAATCGTTTTAGTTGAAGAACTGTATCGTTGGGGTGCGTTCCAAGAGACATGATGATGTCTCCTGCTAAATTTTGGACGGTGACACGATGGGGGGTATATTCATCACTTGGTACGATATCTTTTTCGTGTAGAATGCGGTAACTCATTTATATAATATATAATAATATATAAAAATGAATATTTTTCGTTTTCAGTCGATGATATGTAACTATGAGTACGGTATTGGTATTTACGTTAGAAAAGAAGGCAAAATCGGGAGGCGGCGATAAATATGTGTGCAATACTCAAGATAGTCAGCAGGAATTCAATATATACATCCCGCAAACCATTTCTAGAAAAGATAATGTGCCACATCAATCATTGCAAGTAACGATTCAGGTGAAACAGTCTTAAATTGTATATTAGTAACCTTATTTCAGGTTACTAATTAAAACTTATGTCGGAAAACGGTTACTATTTTTTTATTATTGTCAACAAATACTTCTCCATTTGATCAATTGTGATCTTGTACTCGCACTTCCCGAAATTCTAACATATTAGACGAAGTATTTCGTAGTCCATCAAAACGGCGTTGAAAAGATGGTATAGTGATGTGTATCGACTTGTTCGCCAGACGTAAGAGATCTGGCATTCATTTAACTGTGTGTGGTCGTAGACGGCTTCTAAATCAAAGATAGCGTCGTTTCTTCCTATATAGAAACGGCGTACGTAGGTTGGTATCGGGTTCGTGTAGTAGTGGTCCGAATATTGAAGCGGTTGTCTGAATTGCCGGTATTCATAGTTTACCGATTCGATCAAGGTTTCTCTGATACATTCGAGCTGAATTTCACCGGTTTCGACAAGTTGGAGGTGACATACGGATAACTGTTTTTTAGCAGTTTGCGTCATTTCTATTCCCAGCAATCCGACACTTTCAAAATCTGTCACCGCAATCTCTTCGACTCCGTCACGCAAAATATAGGCATGTAAAGCAGAGTCTGTCCGTTCAAACCATATAATAACGGGGTGGATACTGATTCCGGATTTTTTTATTTCTTCGTATGAATCGTTTTTATTCATTTTTCAGTTATTTATGTTATTTTATGATAAGAATAATTAATTAGATCGCGATTTGTGTAAAAAATTGTATGGTAAAATCAGCACAACACGCCGTAGGTCGTGTATGCGTACATCTTCATCTGTTGGATGAGGCTAATCATCTCATAACGTGCGAGGTGATCGTTGAGCTCGATTTCGTCTGGGTCTTCGTACAGGCGCGATACTTCGTCGATAAACTCATTGGCGTTTTCCTCCATCTCGATCTCGTCGCAAACTTCGTCGATCTCCTTGTCAATCTCGTCGAGGCACTGCTCCTCCATCATCTTGATCGAACGTCGATTGCATTCGGCGCCAAAGTCTGATGGCGGCAGGCCCATATTCATGCGTTTCATCTCGATCATCATGTGTTGTTGCCGACGTTGTTCTTCGTCTTCCATGCTTTGTTCTGTCTCCAACTGCATGTCTTGCTCCTCAGGCGACTCGTCTTCTTGAAGATTTTCAAGGTTTAGCTCGTCGAGCGATTTTTCCTTCTTCTCAGTCTTCTCGACCTTGGTAGGGAAAAAAAAGCCGTTGATTTTCGCGTACTCCTCCTTGGTTTGGCCGCGATTCGGGTGGTGACGGGTGCACTTTCCGGTTGCGTAGTTGTAGCATCGTTCGTCGTGCATGCACACTTTTGTATTGAGTTTCTCGATTGAATTCGCGAATCCGCAAGTGTCCTCGCCAGTCTCCTTGTTGATGAAACGGCAATTGGCGCCGTGGACGCATGGGATCGTTCGATAGTTTGAGTTTTTGGGGGGAGACCGAGTCTGGATCTCCCGAGTTTGCGTCTCGCGGTAGAAGAGATCGGCAACGGCCTTGCAGATCTCGTTCTGGGCGGGGGAAGCGGTGTTAGCGTTAGTCTTTGTGATGAATGCCATGGTTGGGAATAGTTGCATCATTTTACCCTATATTTCTCTCTCAAAAATCAATTTTATTTTTGTTTTTTACGAAAATAAATTAAGCGCTCTTCTTTGGGCTCTTCTTGGCGCTCTTCTTGGCACTCTTTCTCTTGGAGCCACGGGGAAACGTTGGCCGCTTTTTGGGGGAGTTGTAACCAATCGATTTACGAGCGAGGCTCACGCATCGCATCTTATCTTTCTTGTGATGTTGAGTGCAATAGCCGTGATCTGAGCTGGGATTGCGTGGGTGTTTGCATAGTGATCCATCATTTGTTTTGCACTTGCAATGAACCATTTTTATTAGGTGTGAAAAAAAATAAATTAAAAATGATTTTTTCACTAAAAATTTTGTCTATTTAATAAAAGACATGGCTGACATTAATATCGAGACGGATCCTATTTTTAGCAGACTTTCGCCAACTTCGATAATTAAGTACCCCCTTGATATAGTTAACGAATTTGGCAAGAATGAGCAGGCTCGCACGCTTTTGTCTTATGCCGCGGGAGGGTTGGTCACGCATCCAACCACTCGAACACAAATAATGATGGAAAATGCCAATGACGCGCTCGAACACGCAGAAGGCCAATATGAGATGCAGTTCGATGCGATATTGCTTGAATCGATTGAAAATGTTCTCAGGCAAAAATATAGCATGACGACTTACAAAAAAGCACTTCTCGCAACAGGCGACAAAATTATCAAGAACGCAGAAGACGTCCAGTCTTTTGCCGGTTCGAAATCCGAAGCGTTTAGACATGCCATCAGCCAAATTATGATGGCCTTGCGAACGGAGTTTCGACGAAAAGAAGCTGAGAAAATGACGCAGCGTTCACAATTTCTTCAACGTATTCAAAACAAATGGTTTGTAATTAGTGTGTACGAGCGTCTATACGACTTGATTACAACCGGTCAAAACGATCTCTCCAGTTTTCTGGGAAAATCGTTGAACCAAATTGTGAAAATGTTGGGAGTTCCAGACATTAAACTGACCAATAAACAAAAAAGTGTCATTGATCGGATGGACGCATCGCATTTGAAACCCGTTAACGAACCCAGAATCCGTCATTCCGATGACCGGAGGGGGTTGGACCACATTAACCAAAATTGGCCTGTTACTTATATACCTACCGTAAACGTCCAAAACGTCGGCCAGCTTGGATTAGAGACTGGAAACATTTACGCTTTCCTATTAAAGCAGCCGCTATCTTACCAGACAAACGATGGGCGACGTATGGAACTTGCGCCACGCACAAAATTTATTTGTTCTATTGGACGATTTGACAATCAACAAACCGCATTGATTGTTAGTCCTATCGGTGCAACAACACCTACCGGCGGCCACCCCGACCTGCCATCCCAAATGATTCTTCCACTGTCCTCGATTGCGCAAAAGTCTTTCGACGCCGAGTCTATTATTCCGGGAGAGACTTTTGCGCGTGAATCGAACGACGATGTGATTGACGTTGGGACTGCTTTTCCAGGCGAATTTCAACATATGGAGTTTATTTTGAGCCTACCTTACACACAAGATGATGTGTCAATCATACCATTCTTGTTACGAATTCTTTACGCTCAGCAATACAATCGACAAAAGAGAGGTTACGAAATCCAAGAAACAACAATTCAGATGAACTTGTGCAAGGCGGTTCTAAAACGAATGTTAAAATTAAAAAACTTAATTCTTCGGTCAGAAGATTTTGAGCAGAAACGAAAAGATTTTTGCAAGTTTATGACACCTGAGATCGGCAGACAGTACTTGGACCAGTGGACCAAGAAGAATGGTATTTTTGCTAACATGTCAGCAGACGAGGCAACTGATCTTGAACGAGTACTTCACGAAAATACGTTGTTTAACGAAGACGAGAACAACCGCATTGTCAAAACCGACCAAAATATTCACAAACTGTTTGTCCAAAAATACTTCAATAAAACGAACACGATTAACGATGTTATCACATTCAATGATATTAATAACAATTCAACAGGTACAATGGTCGTATCGTCCAGCGAAGACGTTCATTCTTGTAAATATGTATTTATGGGTAACAATTCCGTGATTAGTCTTGTCTTGAAAAACGTAGCTCGCAAAATCGTTGAGCCGGCTCGCCGACAACAGTTTAAGGATTTATCAAGAGCAATGCCAGGTAAACAGATGGTTGATATTATCAGGGAAATTAAGATTCACCCTATCAATTCCATTACCGATGCATACGAGGAACACAGACGACAGGGTGCCGCAATCATTAATAGGCGTTTGATTAAGGCTACTGTGAATTTGTACGATGTAAAAAACAAGCAGTATCTTGACGTGCAACGTCTATTGGTTACAACTAGTCCACGCGGGCTGGTTGGAAATCACATTTTTACAGCCAAGTTGAAAGAGCTTCGCTCCAATCTCTTGGCCACAGTAAATCCACTGTCTCAAAATGAGCTATTTGAGTTGTCTAAAAAAGACGGCAAAAAAGGGGCGGCGATCGTTTTTTCTTACCAAGATAAGATGTGGCTCCAAGGACACTTTTTGGATATCTTAGAGGCATTGAATTTTTTTAAGAAGTACTTGGTCAAGAAGGGTATTTCCGGCGTACTTGACGTGAAACACACCCAATTTATTGTCAATCTGTTTGCTAAGTGTCTAGATAAATCGGCCGGTGAGATTGAATACGTTGACGACGATGACATTAGAATTCCCGATGACATTAAAGAACTGAATTACCTTAAACTTGGAAATACGGAGATGCGCAAAATATGGTCATATATGTTGTCTCTGTATAACGCGCGTATTTTACTGCGTTCCAAACTTGCAAAAGCTGGATTAAAATTTGAAGATAACGAAAAAATTGAAAAATTCTCGTTAGAGGTCGCCCGGGAAACCATCAAAAACACTAAAAATGTGATTTTTAGCGAGGGATCGCGCAGTGTGTATCAACAACCTAAACAGCCTCATTCTGATCAACCGCGCACGTTGTTGCCTTCATCGTATAAAAAGCCGGAAATTCGCACAGAAATGCGGCCTGGACGGATTTCGGATGAAAAGGAGAGAAATTCGCTAACTTACCCGAATGTCTGTCTGTTTAATACAATTGGGTTGGCTGTTGTAAATATAGTCAAGCGTCTCAAAGGTTTCTTGAAAAGTGTCAAAGGCAAGTACCTTGAAATTGGTGCGTCCGACATGGTGTTTGTTTATCAAATTTTGACACGTCGAGACGATAGTCTAGGTCAACGATTTTACGAAGACGAAGACAACCATGGCCTAATTGCAGAGTTTTTACAGCGATCTCTGAACCAGGATCAATATGTAGACTCCGAAATTGGTATTATCGCCGAGAATACCAATAGAATCATGTATCAGATCGATCACGTTTTGAAGAACAATATGGCGGTTGTATCCATTGAAAAACGTTTATGCTATTTCTCGAATAACGAAGAAGTTCGTGAAATCCAGAAAGATGAAAGCGACGACGAACGCGACGACATATTTGACGTATCACACGACCAAGACGAACGCGAGCAGCCTGATGACGACCAACCCGATGAAGCAGACTATTCTGAGATGGAAGAAGAAGACGACGTCGAAGATCATGAAGACTTGAACGATGGGTGGGATGAGTAAACGATTATAATATAAATTTAATTATTTAACAATAATTAAATGAAGATAGAATATCATGGTCGTAACTACGAAATTTCCGATGAAGAAAAAATCAGTGAGGACAACGATCTGAATTCTTATATAAAAAATGAGTTTAAACTCAAAGATTTTAGGATTAGAAAACAAGACGGAAGTTTTCGAGTGATTGATGTTATATATGGCACTGAATTTGAGTGGAATGAGTTGGATACATCTTCTACGTTCGCAAAACGCGTAGCGTCTACATTTAATACGATACCGGAATGGGTTGATTCATCATTTGTTGTTCTCGTCAAAGAAATGGAAAAAATGTGGGATGGATACACCCAATTTTATGAAACCGTGATAAACGGCCACGACTTTAAGATCGATGGCGACGAATTTATGTTATTTTGGTTTATTCCAAAGTATAACGCTGTTAATCTGCTAAAACGAAATGCTTTATTGCTTGATATCCAGGCGGACCTCGGTGATAAAAGCGGTTCTATTATTGCAGTGTTAGAAGATAACAAAAAACGAGCGGCTGTGATGTCAAAATTACGGGAAAAAATTGACGCCAATAAGCGAGATGCGGAAATCTTCGATAATATTATTACCACCTTATCAAGAACACCGCCAGTAGCGTCGCAGCCCTTTCAAAAACAACAGAGCTTAAATACAGTTACGATGGCTTCTCCATTTCTAAGTATAGAAACTTTTTTTGCGAATATTAAATGTTCAAGAGATGTCCCACTCGTATTATGTTCGACATCTGGCATTATCTATAAGCAGTGCGACTACGTAACATTGCCTGATGAATGGAAATCGGAAACACACTATTCCAGTTTTATTAAAGCCGACTCGATTGTTGCCATGGTATTCAACAAACCTTCGCAAAATGAACATTCGCATACTGTGGCAAATCAAGACTATCTCATGTGTCGGATTACTATTGAGTCGAACGAATTAAAAATTGTTTATGTCTATGCAAATAATATCAAAGTTAAATCAACTGATATTATCGGGCGGCTGTTTAATTCGTTGAATATCTCGAATATCTCGAATATCTCGAATATCTCGAATATCTCGAATATCTTGAATGAAGACGAGGAATACATCAAAGGGAATTATATTATTCCTTGTCAATCATTTGACACGATTGTGATGCGCGATATGATAATGAACGATCCTGTGTTTTCACATTTTATGGCGGTTGACGAGTTTCGGTATACCTCAAAAACAAAAGGCGGATTGTCTATTCGAGTATTTATAAAAGAAGAGGAAGTTAAATGTATACTCACCTCATCTGTACGCAAAACAAGCGCAGACGATTTCCAGTATATTAGATCGATTCCGCCCTATCTATTGCCCGAAGGCGGCCATTTTATTCGCCTATTCATAAAACATTCGGATAACATGAAAATATTGCCGTCATTGATTCTACTGTTCTCTAAATTTATGACATATTACAATGCGACTCATCAATCCGTTCGAACCATTTACGGCAAATACGGAGTGGAAATACCGCGTGCGCCCGACCAGAATTGTAAACCTATTGAAAATCTAGACGTCACTCACACAGAAGTATACGCTCACGACTATTCTCGGCATTGTGCGAACAACCGTCTTCCTACCGTTAAAAAGGGTGCAGGTGTGATAAAGAATTCGCGTACTATGACGTTTCCTCAACCCGATGGTCTTATTAAAGGGGTTCCGTCTCACAACTATACGTGCGAAACTAACCAAAAATATCCAAATATTGGATTACAAATTAATGAATTATTGGAGAATCGAGAAACTTACCCCTATATTCCGTGCTGTTTTGAAAATGATCAATTAACAAAAAAAGGATCGTCGTTAAACAAATATTTAAAAGGCGAACATCCACGCGACATCGAAAAAACAGAACAGCAAAATATTCGTATTAAACAACCGTTTTGCGGAACCAAAGAAACCGAACTGGGCGTTCTTCCAGACAACCTGGTTCGTCTTCTCCGTTCGGCTGAACGGGACCCGATTAAAAACTCCGAATACATGCGTCAAGGAGTTTTTGAGACACCTTACTCGCTTCTAGAATGCGTGATGCGAGCCATTAAAGACCCAAAATTGTCGGTTCCAACGGAGAAGGAAGTGATCGCCAAATACAAAGAAATAAGTCGAATTAAGGATAATGGTCTATTTGCACTCGCCTCTCAGGAGTACTACGGAGATTCGTTAGAAGATATCCGCGAGTCTTTTAGAACATCGGCATATTTAGACCCACGTAAATGGACCGCTTTTTTAGAGAATATTTTTGAATGTAAAATCGTAGTCTTTTCGCGAAAAGGATCGGAAAGCGATGCAACACTTGTTTTTCCCGATCATTGTCTGGCATACCTGCGATATAGACACCCGCGTCCAGAACAACAGACAATCGTGTGTGTTTACGAACACTACGGAGTAGACCTTTCCCGAAATTATCCGAAATGCGAACTAATTGTGTACAGCCAACGTAGCGGCGTTAAAATTAAGACTCTTACCAACGCTGACACCTGTATCGCCAATTACCAAGGAGAGTCGATTACACAGTATTTTTATTCGTCATCTTTGGCGTCGTCATCGTCGTCGCCTGGTAAGCTAACAAAGATTCGGGAATTTGACATACCATTCGCCGAATCCAGTATTATATCGCAATTTATTGATTCGTACGGTAAAATGCGAGCGTTTCGTGTTAAGGGTATTAACGGAATTAAGGAAATAACAATACTAACAAGTCCATTGCCACCTCTTGCAAAGCCTCTAATGAAGGACATTGAATTATACCAGACACACCAGATACGCAATACAGAACTTATTGAGTCATTCAGACAACTCAATTTAAAATTAGTTTCACAGTCTGCAGGCGAAATTACGTTCGGGTATACCACCACGACGTATACTGTAAAAACGGCTGAAATGCCCGGCGAGCTGGAAATGTACCCCAATACTGGCAAAACGATAGGATTTAATGACTCTAACCAAGAATTGGCTCGATATTTTACCGAGAGACGTTTGGCGACTATCACAATTGAGTTTTTTATCTATTTCTATTCTGTTTATTGCCGTGAACGAAATATCCAAGACTTGAATGACCCTAAAAATCTAACAAGCTTTATGAAAAACGTATGGATCGACGGCCAAATTGTTTATAAAACACCGACCACTCCATCAATAAGTATAGACAAACTGCGTGAATGCAATTTTTTAGACCCTGACAACGAAAATCAATTTCTTGTCAGCAATCGCGACACCCGGCGACGACTGTTGTACTCGTTACGAAATCGATTGATGACTAGGTATGAGATGGTTCGCGATTACCATAGCCGAACTGAGATGGAGCATTTTTATTCCGATCAATACCACTATACAAGTACCGTTGGTCAGCAAAAACATACGATTGTCACAACCGATCTCTATTCGATTGATACAATCGATCATCAAATTTACGATCGTATCACCAAAAATATAGTTAATCCGCGTAAATTTTTCTTTGAATTGAACGAATTCGGAATTGTCTGTTTATTGGCAGAAGAAACAGACGAATCGTACCAGTCATACGATGGAATGATGAAAAATGCGGCGGGTATATCGCAAAACTGGATTGAAAATGGCGATATTAACGATCGAGGTCAGAATGTTCAGGAAATAACCACATATGTCTACAATTCTAACAGAGATGTGACAAGACTTGGCGGCGGCAATGGTCCAAGTGTGCTACTATATCAAAAAGACCAGCAGCGTCATTACTTATCATTGTGCGAATTGTAAAACTCCTTTGTGCGATTGTAGCCAAGCGAGAAAAGCTCCAACTTATCGGAATGAGGCAATTTAAATGTGTATATTTTTACGTGTTTTACGTGTACAGTGATGAAATCGATATTAGGGTTATTGGCAATTGCGTTTACCATTTGTTTCTCGTGCTCGCAAACTGGAATCATCAGCATCGCATAAATCTTATCGAGTATCGGCGTGAGCCGATTATATTCTGTCGTGTCAGATGATTCCACTATTTTGTTATCCAAATAAATACCCACTATTTTTTTGGGGTTTTCCGCTTGAAGCAACGATTTTGCCATCGAAAACGAGAAGTTTTCAATGACACCGCCGTCAATGTATTCCTTCCCGTTATACAAAAATGTACTGAAAATAAAAGGAAGATTGCTTGACATCCTCAACGCGTCCAGACACGAAAGGTCTGGGTGACTCTTGTAACTAATATGTTCGGGCGTTCGATCGGTAAAGTTATAGGTGCAAATAACAAGTTCTTTGCCGAACTGCGTGTAGACGTCTTGCAGTGTCGGTATTCGGTCCATCTTTTCCAGTGTCATCTTCTCGTAGACGTTTCGAAGGATTTGGTAGTCGTAGATCCCTTCGCCTGAAACAATTTGTTCGAAATTGTTGATGACTAGCGACTCCAATACGCTATGTGAGCATAAATAAACAACCAACTCGATGGGTGAGTAGCCTATTGCTAAAAAATAGCAAATAATCGCACCAATACTTGTTCCGACCATAACATTGACTGCGGAACAATCGATTCGTTTTGTGTCTTGTAGATATTGAAGAGAGCCAAGACTGCATAGGCCTTTCGTGCCACCTCCTGATAATATAATGGTATCGTACATATTTTCTATATTATATTCACGTTTAAATGATTTAATTTTATTTTTTATAAAATAAAAATGTCCGCACAAGCGATCGGAATTCAAACAATTAGGTCTCGTAATATTACAGGCCCTGTTTTGTATCAACCCATCACTATAACATACGAAGGAGGCTCTAAAACTATCTATTTGTTTGGAGATCGTCATCAAAACACCGAAAAATGTATCGATAATAGAGATACGATCCCGCACGTTAAGCTTCTCAAAGACACACTACGGCATTACGAAGATAATATGCCTGATGAAACAATTGATATTTTTGCTGAAATTGGATTCGGCTCAACCGGTATCTTCCGCTTTCCAACAAAAACCACGGACGGCCACATCTTCAATACATTTATGGAATTTTACCAGGACGGCTGTTTCAGCCGGCCCGTTGATGGCCGATGCATTGCTAATTTCCCTAACACAAGATTTCACAATATCGATTTCAGACAAACACTTGAATTTGAATGCAAGGAGTTGGTCGGGCGCGTATGCACACAACTTGGAATTTTTAGATACAATCAAGCAATCAAAAAAATGTTGGAAGATATCTACGAAAAAATAGAACAAGAGAAATATAATGCGTTAATCGCATATCTCGGAAAATTGTCGGAAGAGGACTACAATTCTGTCATGGGAAGGACTGTTAATTTAAGTTCACGTGAACGATATGTAGCTATACTGGGCTCAACCACAATTAACGGTATTATACGTGGAGTAACATCGAGTTTTGCAGGTGAATACAAGTCTCATTCAGCTGAAATTGACGACATTATCTCAAAATATAAACAAAATATGAATTTACTAATAGAAGGTTTAGATAACTTTTTGCGAGAAGCGTCAGAGAAAACGATATCTCTAATAAAATGGACACAATTTGTGCTAGCGGTGCGTGAAAGACGTTTATCGGAACTTTTGGAAAAAATTAAAAAAGAGGAGAACAAGCTTCTTGCCTACCGAGGACTTATTGAATTTATGGAGCCATTTAGCGGGTTTTTTATAGATGATCTTTACACGTCATTTAAGGCAGAATCTTATGGTGTTTATCACGAAAAACCTTATTACCAATACAAATTGGAAAAAATGATACAAAAAACAGATCCTGTTATTCAACCAGCCCTTCGAAAAGGTTTAGAGGACTGGTTAGGATTTTTAAGAAACCCGGAAACCTATAAAAAAGATCGTGATATGATTGTCATGACCTCTCCTGTACTAGACTGGTATTTTGTGATCCGTTTGTTTGAAAATTTTAAACAAGTCGCTGGACAGCCATCTGGTCAAATAACCCGTATGATTGCATACGTTGGAGCACTGCACAATAAAGGAATCATTAAAATATTAAAGAGTTTAAAAGATCCGACAACTGGCCGGTCAATTTTAACAGTTAATTACGAATCGTTTGGCACGCCGTTTGATGGCAGTAACGAAGAGTATGGAGCGCAATGCATTAAAATACCTCTTCTGAGAATCGCAAATGAACAAAAGGAATACTATGTTTTGCCTCACGATCTTTCAGGTCAAGAAAAAAACGACCGTTCGTTATATAATAAGCCTACACCTTTTGACCGTAATCCGATTTTATATACGGTTCGCGAAAGAAGAAACCGTATAAATACTATCAACGATATTTCAGACATTGCCTACGAAAATTATTTACGCCTTGGCAGGTCGGTCCAAACAAAATTTAATCAGTATTTAAGTAAGCCTGGATTCGAAGGTAAATTTGAAAATGTAAAAGCGTTAGAAGAGTTACTTTCTACTGGAGAGTTAGAAGTGTTTTCGGAAATTCTCGATGGGTTTAATGAATCTTTTTATAGTTTTGGGAATAAAACTAAAAGCGGTAAGAAGACTAAAAGCGGTAAGAAGACTAAAAGCGGTAAGAAGACTAGAAAGTCTAAAAGCATTAAGAAAACTAGAAAATCTAAAAGCATTAAGAAAACTAGAAAGTCTAAAAAGAGAAAAGTATCTAAAAGATAATTTGTAGTTGATAAAATTACAAATTATATATCGCTCTCGTTAATCTCTAAGAAATCGCGAACCATTCGAACAGCGTCGTCAAACAACTCCGTAAATAGTGGGCAATCTGAATCCGTAACCACAAACCGTTTGAGATAGGTAAGATGCAGCTTGAATTTATCATCTTTTACGGAAAACTTCCTATGCAGAAACGTAAAAAGCGAACAGAATTTATCGTCGTAAAAAATGTCTGGATCACGACATAATTCAAGTATATTGGCGTAGTACCGATTGGTTGCCGCCCATACCGTTACATACTGAACCTTATCATCAGACAACAGCCACTGGTAGTACTTATTGGGTCGACACAAATTGAGATAGATATTCTTGTGCATCTTTGTCAGAAAGATAAACTGGTCATAATTAAACGGCGATTTTCGCTTTCGCCACTTGTTACGCAACACCTCTCGCTGGTTATGTGATTCGTTGACATACTCGATGGCTCGACGAAGATCGTACGAAAACAAACTTGCGACCAGCGACACACACGTCATACTACTTCGTCCGTGGCCTCCCCTGCAATGGATATATATCTTTTTACCGCTCGCAAATTCCTTTTTTATTCTAGAAATCATCTTGCAATACGACAATCCACACACCGGAAAACTGTTGTCTTGGATGGGGAAGAAATAATACCTTACAAAATAAGGTAAAAAATAGGGCGGCTCTTCTTCGGGCATGGTCAGATTTAGAATGACGTTAAAGCCCTCGTCGATTAGACGTTCTGCCATCACTTGATTTGGAAATGGTCCGAAATAGATTTTATCGTCATAAATACAACTCACCCAATCGTAAAGATTGTCGTGCTGAGAAAATACAAGCATTCCGTTTTTTTTTGATTCTTATATTTAAGATAATCAATTAAATATAAAATAAAATAATAAATGAATCCTATTGCCTTTCTTGTTATTCTTTTTATGGCAATTGATATACCAATGGTATCTTACCTCTACGAAACAACCTATTCTAATATGTTTACTCAAATTAATAAAGGCGCATCAATCAACAAAACTCGTCTGTACATCGCAGGATCGGTTGTCTATCTATTGATGGCAACCGCTCTCTACACGTTCGTCATATCTCCTTCTGTAAATTTAGGAGAGGAAACAATGTCAACCGTTCTAAAAGCCGCCCTACTCGGATCTCTGATGTACGGCGTTTACGACATGACAAATGTCGCGTCGATTCCCGCTTTTGGCATAAAAGAGGCCTTGATTGATTCCGCGTGGGGCGGAATGCTATATGCACTCGTAACAGTGATTTATCTTATGTTTTGAATTCACAAAAACGTCTCATTGTAGTGCGCGCTATACTGTTTACCGTAATCATAGTTTTATCATTTATTTCCTAATCGGCGTTTTAAATCTCCTAAATATCCAAATGTGTGAATAAAAAATTTAAAATATTCTTTCTAATAAAATGAAATCGCCTCGAAAAGTTAAAAAGACTCCCAGAAAGAGCCCTGTTCGCGCTAAAAAGACTCCCAGAAAGAGCCCTGTTCGCGCTAAAAAGACTCCCAGAAAGAGCCCTATTCGCGCTAAAAAGACGCATAGAAAGAGCCCTGGTCGCGCGACTTCAGAACGCCCATCATGGAATATTCAAATACCCAGGTCCGAGTGGCGCGCGCGCCCTCGGACTGGAGCAAACCGTGGATATTCAATTGCGCCAATGGAAGCGGGCGACGATCATATGCATCGCGGTCAAGGCAATCAGGACGAGGACTTGCAGGCCCCAACGAACGGACTTAACATTAACGGTACACTTGTATCATCGATATCTGGACCGGTCTCTTTCTATTACCTTAAACCAAACAAGACGGTCTACGAAAAAGGGAATGCCAGATATTTCCCCCTTATTATTATGTTTGGAGATCTACATCGTAAAATGACTGGCATATGCGAACAATGTGTTTGTTCGGTAAAATCATGTTGCTACGCTCTCGACGATCCGTCGTTTCTTGGCCTTCTTGACACATTAGCAGACAATAAACACCCCGTTGATTTTTATACGGAGACGTTTTTAGCGGGAACCGGGATTGATTTTGAAGGAGGTACCATGGGGACCTTAACTACTGGTAAGATGCTATCTTGTTACCAGAGAAGACTTAGAGATACTAAGTTCTATAAAGATAATTGCCCAACACAGAATATTAGATGGCACGCAGGTGACGTAAGACAGGCTTTTAATATGGGTAAAATTTATGCTAATTTTAATAAGAATTTCTCTAACTCTATGTCAAATGATGTTGGCGTTGATATATCTTATATAAAATTATCGGAAAAATATAAAGACATAGATACAACAATCAGCACAAAATATATGACACGTAATTATATTGAAAGTATTTTTTATATTTCTGGAAAATTTTTGGCCTTCTCGAATGAAGACCGGTATATAGTGTGCCAGAGATGCCAGTCGTTAAACGTATACTTAGATAGATTTTGTCTTCGTTGCCGTGAAAAATACCCAGATGATATTTTTAGCCGGATTGGTGTTGCCAACAAGCTTTTCAGCGTGACTCCTTGGAAATCGGTAGATGGTTTCTATAACTTTTTGAATGATAACTTATTTACACCAACGGGAATTGATCTTACTAAGTTCGCAGATGCGTTATTTAGCCTACTGACCGTTGAAAATAGTTTGATCGCCAAACAAATAAGTAAACAAAATTATCCCCCCTTTCGAGACGTTAAAATGTGGTCAAACATGTTCACATCATCTCTTGAACTTGACTCTGAACTCCAAACTGCATGGGATATAATCACTCCTCTAGATACTTCTAATTTGTCAAAATTTCGGAGATATCAAATTTCATATTTGGTTCTGGAAAACATAAGTCTTAGATTTCTTGATATTTATACGATCTCTCGTGTATTTAAAAAGCCAGACGATGGAATTCGTTCGTCGTTATCATTTGGTTTTTTTGGGGATATGCATGCTAGAAATATATCTAAACAGATTCGTAGTATGGGGTACGACATCGTTTACAGTAAAGACAGAGATCCCGACGCAATTAAAAATTACGATAATGACGAGTATGCCGTAAAAAATAAGTTTAGATGTATAACGATTGAAAAAGATATAAATCTAACAGAAGATCTTCGAGTCCACAATGAGGCAATTGATAGTGAAGGCGATAGTAAAAACGTAAAATGAGTTTTAAAAATTATGTCGTTTCATCGCGGTGTATCTCATCAATCCCAGTCATAGTCAACAGTAACAGTGATTTATCTTATGTTTTGAATTCACAAAAACGTCTCATTGTAGTGCGCGCTATACTGTTTACCGTAATCATAGTTTTGACGATCGCTTCTCTCTTCCAATGCAAGCATCGGATAAATCAATGCCCGTTTCCCATTTTTTGTAATGATCCAATCTGGATTGTAGTTGATTTTTGTGGACGGCGATACGTCGTAGTTAGCCAATAAGTAAGAAGCGTACGATCGCGATACCATGTACATTTGGCTTCCCCAAATATCGTCCGGGTATGAATGATACGAATGAGCAGTGATTTTATTTTCCGACTCGCCACTAACGTACGGAAAATAGCCCTGGTGAAAGCCGGTATTCATGTCGATACAGAATGTTAAGATGTAGCCTAGCATCATAACATCCAATTTCATGTTTACGAAATCGTGTACAAGCGACGGTAACTTCTCTGTCAATGTAGTCGATATATGAATATCGTCTTCACATACGATACAATGCTCATGGGTTGTCGATAAGAACAGACGCATGGAGTCGAGGTGTTGCAACATAATTGACGCGTTGCGACGATTTTCGATCGAGTGAGACGCCAGGCGTGGGTCAGTCTGGTCAACTTCCTGTGTAAACGATACGTCTGTCATTCCCAGTTTAGTAAAGCGCTCTGTCATTCGGTTACGACGATCTTTATTTTGGTAAGATATAATATAGACTGGGGGCATTTTTTATAAATTCATAATTCTATAAATTTATAATTGTATTTTTGCCGTTAGGTACTGAACAGTATGCGCTTCTCTTTTCAGGACATACTTATAATTGTGAAGCTCTTCTATTTGGTGCGCAATTTTATACATTACCGGATAACGCGTAGATTTGATGACATACTTGCATATTACGGCCAGATAGTACGAAATCAGATAGTCGTCCTGATAAAAGCTGTCAGGACATTCACGAAAACAGTTCTCTAAAAACTCGATATAGCTATTTCGAGACGTCGAACGAAAAAAAGAGGGCGGAAGAATATACGTATCTGCTCCCTGTAAATGATTAATACCGGGCAGACGCTGGCGAGGTGTCGAAAAGTGTGTGTATACGTCGTCCTTATTTACTGATAAACTTTCGATATACGACTCAACAGTTCGTGGGTGATATATGTGATCGTCATCGCATATAATCATGTAGGCGTCATTCGAGTCATTCGAGTCATTCGAGTCATTCGAGCCATTCGCGCCATTCGCGTCACTATCGGAATTCGCGAAATTCAATGCGCCAACAATCTTGTCATTGGGTCCATGATCGGACTCCAGTACTTGAATGATCACGTCCTTATACCGATCCAATTGCGATAGATCGTTCTTGGGGAAGTTTTTGTAGGTTTTACTGACAGTTATGACAATATTCCGAACAGGAACAGTTTGATCAAGCCAAGAATCAATTGTTTTTTGTAAAAAAAGATATCGAGGAGGAATAGTCGTAAAATGAATATCTATTATCATTTATTTCCTAATCGGCGTTTTAAATATCCTAAATCCTTAAATAAAAAATTTAAAATATTCTTCTAATAAAATGAAATCGCCTCGAAAAGTTAAAAAGACTAAAAAGACGCCTAGAAAGAGCCCTGTTCGCGCTAAAAAGACTCCTAGAAAGAGCCCTGTTCGCGCTAAAAAGACGCCTAGAAAGAGACCCGATCGAGCGCCTCAAAATACGTCGGAACTCCCGTCTAGGAATATTCAAATACCCTCAACGAATGGACTTAACATTAACGGTACACTTGTATCGTCGATATCTGGACCGATCTCTTTCTATTACCTTAAACCAAACAAGACGGTCTACGAAAAAGGGAATGCCAGATATTTCCCCCTTATTATTATGTTTGGAGATCTACATCGTAAAATGACTGGCATATGCGAACAATGTGTTTGCTCGGTAAAATACAAATCATGTTGCTACGCTCTCGACGATCCGTCGTTTCTTGGCCTTCTTGACACATTAGCAGACAATAAACACCCCGTTGATTTTTATACGGAGACGTTTTTAGGGGGAACCGGGAAGGGTTTTGCAGGAGGTACCATGGGGACCTTAACTACTGGTAAGATGCTATCTTGTTACCAGAGAAGACTTAGAGATACCAAGTTCTATAAAGATAATTGCCCAACACGGAATATTAGATGGCACGCAGGTGATTCAAGACAGGCTAATAATAAAGGTATAAGTTATTCTGATAACTCTATGATGTCAAATGATGGCGTTGATATGTCTTATGTAAAATTATCGGAAAAATATAAAGACATAGATACAACAATCAGCGCAAAATATCGGACACGTAATTATATTGAAAGTATTTTTGATGTTTCTAAATATTTTTTGGCATTCTCTAATGAAGACCGGTATCTAGTGTGCCAGAAATGCAAGTCGTTAAACGTAAACTTAGGTAGACTTTGTAGTCAATGCGGTGAAAAATACCCAGATGATATTTTTATCCACGTTGTCAATTCCGACAATCTTTTCAGCTTGACTCCTTGGAAATCGGTAGATGGTTTCTATACCTTTTTGAATGATAACTTATTTACACCAACGGGAATTGATCTTACTAAGTTCTCATATGCGTTATTTAGCCTACTGACCGTTAAAAACAGTTTAATCGCCAAACAAATAAGTAAACAAAATTATCCCCCCTTTCGAGACGTTAAAATGTGGTCAAACATGTTCGCATCATCTCTTGAACTTGACTCTGAACTCCCAACTGCATGGGATGTAATCAGTCCTCTAAATACTTCTAATTTGTCAAAATTTCGGAGATATCAAATTTCATATTTGGTTCTGCTAAACATAAGTTATAGATTTCTTGATATTTATACGATCTCTCGCATATTTAAAAAGCCAAAAGGTGGAATTCGTTCATCTCTTTCGTTTGGTTTTTTTGGGGATATGCATGCTAGAAATATATCTAAACAGATTCGTAGTATGGGGTACGACATCGTTTACAGTAAAGACAGAGATCCAGACTCCCTTAAAAATTCCGATAATGACGAGTATGCCGTAAAAAATAAGTTTAGATGTATAACGATTGAAAAAGATATAAATCTAACAGAAGATCTTCGACTCCACAATGAGGCGATTGATAGTAAAAACGTAAAATGAGTTTTAAAAATTATGTCGTTTCATCGCGGTGTATCTCATCAATCCCAGTCATAGTCAACAACCGTTATTATATTATTAATATTATGATCGCGTGTTTCGAGCTCGTCAAACTTGTATTGAAGAAATGTCTCGCGATCCATGTAAATTCGCACCGACATGTTAGTTCTGTTGTTCAAAAATTCAGAGAAAGCCTCTTTAATTTTAACGAAGGACGATTCGCGTTCGCATACATCATCCCAACCGTCCAGGTATATAGTCTCGACACGCGGCATCCGATGGAATGCCGATATAATAGACAGAAGATCGGTTGTCGTGTAGTCATTGGCAACTTGTCTAATATTGATGCTAATCGTCTCGATTGATGAGTTTCCCCATTCGGCTACGTATTCTATCCATCGCATTGCGAAATGGCGATGCGAGAATGGAATTGTCGCCATATGAGGCATAAAATACTTGCCTACAATATCGTCGCACAACATGATAGTTTTATCTACCAAACAAGAGGACGTAAGGATCTTCACAACGTCGGGATCCTTTGCAATAGCCAACAGTTGCCTCTCCCCGTTTTCTATATACTCCATTTCAGACTTCATTTGCAAGATGATCTTGATAACATCGCTTCCTATATTCTGCATATTCTAATTTCCTAAATATTAAGAATATTCACGTCATTTTTAATATTTTTCCACTATATAAAATGCCACCTAAAAAGACTCGGAAGAGTCCTAGAAAGAGCGTGAAAAAGAGCCCGAAAAAGAGCGTGAAAAAGAGCCCGAAAAAGAGTCCTAGAAAGAGTCCTAGAAAGAGTCATAGAAAAAGCCCGAAAAAGAGTATAAAAAAGAGTCGTGTATACCGCATAAATGGGCAGCCGGTATCTCTTACGGAATTTATGAGACAGAATCCTAATCCTCGATATGCTAGACCAGCTTCTTCTGCACGTGCCGCTTCTCCTCCCATCCGACGCAAGGGATGCCATCCTTCTCATACAGCGCGAGGATATCTTCCTTGCCCTGATAACTCAAAACAGAAGGATTACTGTTTACCTGCCGAAGTTGTTAGTCGAGGATATTGCGGGATGACCAACGATCTAATAAAATTACAAGGCGAATGGCGATCCAAAGATTTTAGACATCGTAAAGTAGATCTTTAATTTTAGTTTCTTTTTGGTATAATAAAATGAAACGTTCAATCAGAAAATCGCGTAAGGCGCGAAAATCTCGTAAGTCCGTAAAATCTCGTAGGGCACGAAAATCTAGAAAAACATACCGAATGGGCGTCCAAAATTTGGCAGGCGATGTAATATCACTTAATTTACCCGCTCTTTTAGCAAGAAACGCAACTGTCGCCGATCTCAAACGACTAATTTACAACGAAAACCGAGTCCAATCTCACCGCCAAATTTTAGCCAGAACTAGTAACGATAATCACGAAGAACTCATCGATCACCGCACGATTGCTTCCTACAATCTCACCGACGACGACACGATACATCTGTTTGTTCAAGATCGTAACCCTGGCGAACTCACCATGACTATATCCCAACTCCAATTTCCCACCAAAATTTGCATAGAAAACTCAGAAGTATACGTATTGGACGAACAAGGCATCAAAGTCTTTACCGCCAATGGAGACCTCATTCGACAATTTGGCGATCGCGACATCCGCGCAATTTTCATCAAACACGGCGAATTATACGTGTGCTTTGACGGCCAAATAGTGGTTTACAATTTGGACGGCCACCCAGTCCGCCAATTTGAAATAGACTGCACCAATCTAAGCGGCATAAGTGATATTTTTGTCGAGAACGACGAAGTCTACGTGGTCGAGCGAAATAGAGACAATATTAAGGTGTTTGGTACTAACGGTGGATTTAAACGCATGTTTGGTAAGAAAGGCAACCGACCCGGTCGAATCCAAAATGTGAGCGGAATATGGGTCACACCGTACGGCGAAGTTTATGTAATGGACATCAATAATACCCGTGTTCAAGTGTTCGACACCAATGGGAAATTTATCCGAATTTTTACAGAGGGATTACATCCAACAGGGATTTTTATCAAAGACGGTGAAGTATATATCGCCGATAACTTCCGACCCAGACCATGCGTAAAAGTATTTTCTAGTGAAAATACATATATTCGACGGTACGGCAACGAAAGAGCAGGCAGTGGACACGGCCAATTTGAACGAATATGCGGTATTTTTGTTACAGACGACGAAGTCTACGCAATAGACACGAACAATAATAGAGTACAGGTATTTGATCGATAAAAATTAATTATTTTATTATAATAAAATATGCCGCGTCCGATTTACAAAGCCAAACCTTTAAAGAAATCTCCCACGAAAAAATCTCCCAAGAAAAAATCTCTTCCCCTGAAAAAATCTATTACCCGGAAAATTCAGCCCGCGTCGAAGGAGAACACATTTGATAAAAATGGTGTCATTGGTGAAATGGACGAAACGAACCGTAAACAGGCGTTAGCCGATATTGATTCCGGAAAATATGGCGATATATACGCGACAGGAAAAGAACCAACCAATTTGTCGGATTGGAGTGATTATAAAAAACACGATAATCTTATACCCGATAAGATCATTCATTCCTTTTTTGAAAAGGCATTTCAGCCGTATTCGGAACACTCAACTCTTCATAAAAACGGTCTTGCTTACGAAGAAATGCGCTATAAGATCAAACATATTATGGAAAATCTGTGTGCATCGATCGGGACAAAATTTTATACATCACCAGCCAATATTACTCCCGCCAGTGTGATGTTGTGCATGAATATATTACCATTACAATCAGCTCAGACAGAACCTATTATTCCAATTTCTAAACTTAAAGACATCTTGGACGATTTGATGAGAGACCATAACCTCCAACATACTTTTGAACAAGACTCCCTTCAACTTATGCATACTATCATTGAACATCACGTGTTATCCATATGCCAAAACGCCATTGGGTTATCTCGAAACCATAATTTCTTTGTACAGCCAATTCATATCCAATATGCCGCCAGATTATGCGAACCCTACAATCCTGTTCCCTTTTCATCCAATTCACTATGTAAAGCGTCAACCATCGATTTTGCGGATTCGATGAAAAAAATATTATATATGATTACAGACCCAAAATCTGAGATGAAGATTAGTATGAACGCGATACATCAATTAAATCGTTTCTTCAATGCAGTCGTTACAAAATTGGTAGATATATATGCCTACTACAAGAATTTGAGAACAGAAAACGCGATAAAAGTCACCGTTGTAACAGTGATACCAGGTGAGTTAGGAAAACATGCGATTTCCGAGGGGGCAAAAGCAGTTTCAGGAAGCAAACTTGTTGTGATGTATGACAATGACAAATTAGAACCAAAAACGGTTCTTTTTATAAGAGCAGTGATTGAGTATCTTATGGCAGAAATGCTTGAATTATCGGATAACCAGACAGATGGTAAAGAAATTGATGTCCGACACGTCAAAGCCGCCGTCGAAAACGACGAAGAACTCTCCCGTTTCTTAAAAATCATGAATTTATATTTTGTGCTGTAATTCAATGCTGATAGACACGCCATAAAAAATATCAAGAGAATATTTTTTAACAACATATAAAATGAATCTTCTCCTGCCAAAGAAATTATCGTCTTTATCGCCCAAACAAATTGTCGATTTACTATCGCCCATTAAAACCGTCGAAGGGCCAATCTACACAGAAGTAATGATTCCGACCGACCAGTTAGCGCAAGAATTGGGTCGTCAACCACCAGTTCTTTTTTTAATGGGTGATTTTCATAGCGGAACCGGAAAATGCCAACCCAATTGCAACACCGGACAAGGCTGCTATTCGTTGTACACGCCATCTACGCTAATGCGATTTGTCGATAGCTTGGCAAAAAAACATTCAATCTCGACCGACTTTTTTAGCGAAGTATGGGTATCTGAAAAAGACAAAATCGGATTCGCCACTCGAAAAAATACGATAGAAGGCGCAGGCGGCCATAATTCAGCCTTACTGGATATCATCAGCGAATCGGTGAATTGCACAAGTCGCGTTACTACCTTTTGCCCTTTCCCTCATTTACGCACACATTTAAGTGACCCTAGAAAGATTGTTGACGGTAAATACACCGCCGAACTGTTATGCGATACACTAAAATATCTGGAAAAAATAGATATTGACATCTATCGATCATTTCTAGAAAAGACGTACCCCGGATTCACCAGCGAGTACCTCATCGAATTAATGTCGCGAATCTACGGAAGCAACATGACTATCGGCGATATCTTTGACGAGCCGTTTTATCAACAATACAGTCGAACATACCATGAATGGGTCCAATTACCGGAATCTATTCGTCTTCATATTCGCAACAGAAACCTTTCCATTATTGACCCGGTTAATGTAATTCTAAAAATAGATTTTAAGCCGATATATAGTGCAAATCGTAATTTTTTCCAATCGTTACAATCAGATATATACATCAAAAATGCCAATCCGTTTTTAAACCGCAACTCGAGTCGACCATATTCTCAGATTGAAGTATCGTTCGTAGACATCTACACAATCTCGCGTGCGTTAAAAACATTCAAGGGCGGTTTACCATCCCAACTGTCGGTTATCTTTTTAGGCGCTACACATATCAACAACATAAAAGAATTAATGGGGCCCTATTATCAATCAGTTTATACGTATGGGACGCCATTTGACTTTTTGAATGAAAAGCACAGACAGATGGGAGTTTCACACACAGTGCCAAAGTGCAATCATAAAAATGAGATTGAATTAGATGCACCACCGCTAAGCCCTAGACGAGGGCCAAAAACACCTCCTAGACGACGGAGAAGCGGTGGTCGAACCACGAGAAAACCATCTCCTAAACGAGGGCTAAAAACTTCGCCTAAACGACGGAGAAGCGGAGGTCGAACCACGAGAAAACCATCTCCTAAACGAAAGTAAATTTCTCGATTTAAGGTTGGCAATTTTTGCATATGCGAAATTAATTATAATTTAATAATAATTAATTGATTAATAAATGGCATCGCTATCATCAAATATCGAATGCGAATATTGTAAGAAAACGTTTTCATCTAAAAGTAATTTTCTGACTCACCAAAAAACGGCAAAATACTGTATTGAATTACAAGGGAAACAACCAACATATTTTGAGTGTGAATATTGCAAGAAAAAATTTACATCTCATCAAAATCAAATTGAACATTCATGCAAAGAAAGAGAGCGTGAAAATATCCTTAAAAAACAACAAGAATACGAAGACAACATTAAAAAAATGTACGAATTAAAAGCCCTTGATTTGCAAAGAAAAGTTGATGAATTACAAGATAAAATTAGAGAAAGAGATCTATACCATCAAGAGAAGATACAGGAGAAGAACGAATACATTGCAAAGCTTGAATCCAGACTGGATAAGTTTGAAAACGCGGTTACCACTATGGCAACGGAGCCAAAAACTACAAATTTTGTAGTAAACGAGCTCAATAACGATATCCCAATTCCTCTACACGAACAAATGAGCTCAATCGTAATTGAAGAAGTCGAAGAAGACGACATTGAATACACCAACATCACTCTTAATAACGTCGTAATCTCGTCGCGTCCTCTTGACCACTACGTTAACGCAACCCAACTATGCCAAGCCGGCTCAAAAAAGTTCAATGACTGGTTTCGTTTAGATACGACAAATCAGCTTATAATGGAATTATCGAGTGAAGCGGGAATTCCCGTATCACTTTTAGTAGAGTCAAATCGAGGTCGAACTTCTAAATTCGGACAAGGCTCCTGGATTCACCCTGATTTGTCTATCCAACTCGCTCAATGGATTTCGCCAAAATTCGCCATTCAAATCAGCCAATGGGTTAGAACCCTATTCAGCAAAGGCTCACTGGAAATCGATATCAACATCTTACGCGAGAAAGAACGCGATATACGCCTAAAAGACCACCGCATCAAACAACTAGAAAACGTCTGTCTCAGTAAACAACGCCGCGTTGAATACCCAGAAAAAAACGTTATTTATATGCTTACCACCGACGACCACGCTAAACGTCGAACCTACATCATCGGGAAGGCCAAAAATCTCACCAACCGTCTAAGCACCTACAACAAGACATGTGACCATACCGTCATACACCACCGAGAATGCAAAAATGAAGACGATATGGTCACAGTAGAAACCATGGTACTTTCCAAACTACGAGATCACCGGGAACAGGCCAACCGAGACCGCTTCGTTCTTCCAGATGATAAAGACCTCTCCTTCTTCACATCAATAATCGACGAATGCATTCGGTTTGTTGAATAGATTTTTAATAATGTTTAATTTTTAATCAACTTTTTAATTAAAAATTTAATTAAAATTTAAAAAAATTAAATATTAATTAAGTATATAATAAATGGCATCACCATCAAAGAATATCGAATGTAATTTTTGTAAAAAAATCCTTTCATCAAAAGGCAATCTCGACACTCATCAGAAAACTACTAAATACTGTCTAGATTTACAGGGCAAAATCATAAATTGTTTTACATGTAATCAATGCGGTAAAAATTTTACATCTCATCAAAACCAACTGAATCACGCATGTGAAAAAAATAAGAAAAAACTTGAAGAAATACAACTTATTGAAGATAAAAAGAAAGAAGAAGAAACCAAATTATTGAACGAATTTTCTAAAAAATTTGAGAAAGAAATCGAACACCTAAAAGAACGGCTTTATGATAAAGATGAGTTTTACAGAGATAAAATTAGAGCAAAAGAGCTCTACTACCAAAAAGACCTAAAAGTCCTTGAAGAGAAGATACAGGAGAAGAACGAATACATTGCAAAGCTTGAATCCAGACTGGATAAGTTTGAAAACGCGGTTACCACTATGGCAACGGAGCCAAAGACGAAGACTACCACCACGACCAACGTCGTTGTGAATAACAATACATTAAATTTGAGCCCGGAGCATGTGGCCAAGGTATTGGATGACCATTTTACAAAGGAGGTCGTTGCGGGCGGTCAGAAGGGTCTTGCGAATATGGTGTGCGAGAAGATGTTGAAGGGTGTTGATGGTAAATTGACCTATAAATGTGTGGACCCGAGTCGGCATACGTTTGAGTTCATTAACGAGGAGGGTTGTGTGGAGCGCGATGTAAAGGCGAAGAAATTAACGAAGGCGTTGATTAAGGGGAAGGTTCAGCAGAAGGCTTCGTCGGTTGGCAATACGATATGGACGAAGGCGGATGGCCGTGTTGATACGGTGATGTACGAGTATAGTTCGCCGAATGTGATGGAGTTGGCGTGTTTTGAGCGCGACGATAGCAAGTTTAGGTCGGAGTTGTCGGCGCTGACTTCGTAGATTATATTTTTTATAAAAAATATAAAATCGAGGAGGTTCGGAAAGCGGTTTTTAGAAAAAAAGAAATCCCTCTTCTTTCAAGATTAAAATAACAGCAACACACACCGAAATTGTGTGTGTGTTGCTCCATCGCGTAATGCTAAATATATTTTTTAGAAATTTTTTATAATTCTATATTATATATTTTTAGAAATTTTTATAATTATAGATACAATTTGTTAGATAAAATTGATTTTTACGGAATACTGGTTGGTATAAAATCAGCCAAATACGAATATGGACCATCTTACGATTCCTACGATTTCTATTCCTACCCCGACCGGGTCGCCTAGCGCGGTGCCTAACCCGCCGTCTGCTACTGGAGAGACGGTAGAATGGCCTCGTCTTACGCCTCTGGCTCCTCCGGCGCATCGTGAGCTGAGTGAGACGAAGATGACTCGCGAACTGAATCACACGTTGACTAGCGCCTTCTACGAGCGTATGGGAGATACTTCGCAGTATCCGGACGGGTGCCGAATTCTTTTGGAAACGCGCAATGTGGTTACGGGGGTTCCTGCGACTTCCTATACGGCACATGAGTTGATGGTGAGTCATGGTGGGCAGTGGTGTCGCGATTCCGTGCGCGTGCCGTTAGATGATCCAACGCGCCACTGGGATGCAATTTTTCAGATGTAACGCCAATGTAAAGCAATGTAACGCAATTATAAATTACTATTAAGTAATTTATTCTTTATTATAAATGTCAACCTATTCAACTAGTACCGATATTATATTAGGCTTTGATGGGAATAACTTTTCGGTAGGAAGTGATAGACTCTTACCTCCTCTTACTATAGTAAATACTAACCCCGCTCACGTTATTGCAGTTTCTTTGATATTTAATGCGGCTATTAACGATCCGACCCAATATTTAATTGCAGGGTCTGACAATATCATCATCAACGGGCTCGTTGGAACGCCGATTGTTTTCGCAGACACCATTACGAATTATCCTGGGTTTATCCAGAGCACATTTAACATAGACATAAAAAACGTAACACTTGTTTCGTCGTCTAATTCTAATCCCGCTCTTGCACCAAATGCGGGATGGCTACTACAATCATCAACTTCTGGATCGATTCAAATGGATAATTGCACAACGTGTTTGCCCACGTCGAACAGAAACGGAGGTCTCGTGGGCTCATATTCCACGCATGTATATGCGATAAATTGCATTTACGGTGGCGCAATTACCAACGAGAGTGGAGGGATATTCGGTTACGGATGTCACAACTTGGCCGCCTTGAATTGTAGCGCCAGCGGTACCATCGGCAATTCAAGTGGCGGTATATTTGGACCGGTTTGTACAAACTCAAACGCTACTAATTGCAGTAGTAGCGGCGCAATCACTACCGCTTCTGGCGGAATTTTCGGACCGTACTGCAATCAAAATATGCAGCCGTGTATTAGTGCTATTGATATACCTACTATCGCGTTATACTGTTTTAGCAGCGGCGTTATTTCAGGCGGGTCAGGTGGTATTTTCGGACCGCATTGCAATTACCAGTCGAGTTTGACGTGCAGCGCAAAAAATTGTTACAGTTTGGGCAAAATTGGCAAGAATTATGATTACGACAATGGCGGTATTTTCGGGCCACTGGCGTCGTCCGGTTGTTCGGCAATAGCGTGTTTTTCGGCCGGCAATATTTGTGGTGACAATGTAGGCGTTAACGCAGGTATTTTCGCAACAAATGCATCGTTTTCAGAGGCAACGGAGTGTTACGCGATTGGCGACATCGGTATATCGTGTGGAGCTATATTCGGCACTGCTGCGACCAATTGCACGGCGACCAATTGTTACTCGATTGGATCGATTGCGGAGGAAGCCGGTGGCATTTACGGTAGTAACGCAACAAATTCGAGTGCGACCAATTGTTATAGTGTTGGCACAATAGGTAGCATTTTGTCGGGCGGAATTTATGGGTACGGCGCGATAAATAGCACGGCGACCAATTGCTACTCGATTGGATCGATTATTGCAAACGGCGGTGGTATATTTGGGAGCTCATCAAACTCGTCGTCGGCTATCAATTGTTACATGACAGGTGCCAATACGAGTGGCGATACGGCGACAAATCAGATATTTTCCGATGGATTGGTTAATGGGTGTGTTGCGACAAATTGTTTTAGCGAGAATGTAGGAAACGGATGGGCGGACCAACATGCGTCGGTATTGACGGGAGGATGGAAGTCTATTTACGCGAACACGCCATTCTTACTTGATGCATTTTCAGTTCCAATTAGTGCCAGCGATCCAGCGTTTGGAAAGGGAGTTAGTTCACCGGCGCCGGGTTATCCTTATTTTTTCGCGCTACCAAATTTGTTGGTCAGCGGTATGTATCAATATACGCAGCCTTGTTACGCGTACAACATTTACGGCTACAACCTTGTTAGTTATCCGTCGACCGAGCCGCCCGCGCCTATTATTCGTAAATATGGCGTTTTCACGAGCGGGTTTAGTGTATTCCAGACAACGTGTTAAAATTAAAAATTATATTTTTATTGAAGTACTTAAACAAGTAAGTATTATATAATAATGTCAGAATCAACCACGAATAATGATGATAAATCATCAAACGCCGTATCTAATAAACCGGTAATTACGATTGATGTTCGCGAGCACGATTTAATTGAGTTGGCCAAAACTGCCAGTATCGATATCCAGACCGCCCAGCTCCCAATCGGAGACATCCTGATCCAACACGCTGAACAAACTCTTGTCTTCGAACGAAAAACCATGGCCGATTTGGCAGCTAGTATCAAGGACGGTAGGTATTCCGAACAACGCCAGCGTCTCAAAAGTACCTATCCATTCCACCGTGTCACCTTTCTGATTGAGGGCAATGTCGCCCCATTGCGAACGCAGCCCACGACATGTCGTATTCCCTCCAAAACTATTGTATCGGCGCTGGTTAGCGCTCAGTACCGAGACGGCTTTCACGTGTATCATACCACCAATCCGTCGGACACGTTATGGTATCTTCAACAAATTGCGGAGAGGATGGGCGAGAAGACACATCTTGAGACGGAATGCAAGGAGGAATACGGCGCTTCGTTGCGCGTGAAGACAGCAAAGCGCGATAATGTGACGCCCGAGTTGTGTTATCTCTTGCAATTGTCTCAATTGCCGGGAATTTCGATGACGACGGCCAAAGAGATCGCCAAGACGTATCCGACGATGCGGGCGCTTCTTAGCGGAATTTCCGAGAAGGGTGTAAAGGCGTTTTCAGATGTTGATGGGATGGGTCCAAAAAGGGCAAAACTATTTTGCGAGTACTTTAAGTAATTTTTATATTTTATAAAAATTAACAACCATCCCATTTATATCCGTTCAATTTCGAAAAGAATTTGTTTAAAAAAACGACAATATCGCATCTATATTGGTTGCATGATCCTCTCTTATCTTGCATATAACCCCGGCCATGTATTTCACAACCTCTACCTTCATGAATCGCATTTAATTTGCCTAAATCTGATCCTGCCATACAACCCCATATAAATTCAATGTTTTCTTTGTTTTCCAGTAATTCAAGGATCGAATATGCTCTTATAAAATAATTTAAGCTTTTACCGCAAGTGTTATTTTGGTCGGTGCAACTTGCCTCAAAATAGAGACTGTTTTTAACATCGTCGTAGTTGTAGATAGTACTAGAAAATGATAAGATATTGTCGTTATGCAATCCTACAAAAATATATATTTTTTCACTCCAAGCATCAAGAGATGGATCGGTATCAAGAGCTTTGATGGAACCAGATTTTTTAAGAACAACAATAGGTTTAAGATCGATCTTACTGCAATCAATAAGTTTACATTCATCTTCAATTTGTCCAAGTTTATCTAGAAGTAGGTTTCCAAGGTCTGCATCCTCCTCCCCACATATTTTTGATGCGTACGAATCAAATTCGCTACCATATCTCAATTGTGCAATGTCAGAAAATATCAAGTGTCTTACAGACAAATTCCATTTTTTCAAGTGGTCCTTGATTAACGTTTTGGCGGCTCTTATGGTTTCTATGTCTTTAATATTTTCGCTGGTGAACAATAGCATTTATTACTAATAAAATATAAAATAAAAACGATTTTAGAGGGTTTATTATGTCTAATTTATACTTAGACATGAATACACTCTATGTTCGCGACACGCTAAAAAAAATGTCGAAAAATATATCGACGATGACTCCTGTGGAGTTAGAAACGATGTATCATGAGATTATTAACACCATGAAAGACGACGACAATACCGATTTATCACTCTACCGAAAGATAATGTTTGATACCCAACAGATTGCTAATAGATTTTGGGTCGATGATAGAAAGCCTATCTCTCATATTCCGATTGATGATGCGATGGAAAAAGAAAAAGCCGTATCATTTTTTAAGAATGACCATTTATTGATTTTCGCAGGTGCTGGAATGTCGGTTGACTCGTGTCTTAAAACATTTGAAACGATGAAAGGCGATATTACATATGAATTTGAGTCTTTTAACCACGCCATTCCACATGCCGGTTATAATTGGTTAAAATCATTGCCAAAAAAAATGTTTGTTCTTACTACAAATATTGATAATATGTTTGTAAGAGCCGGTTTTGACCAAAAAACTCTGTATGAGTGTCACGGGAACTATGCAGATCGCGTGTGCCATTTGTGTAATATTATGTACGAACAGAGACCGGACCTTTATACGTGTGAAAAATGTAACACCAGCCTTACCCCTAATTTTATTAAGTTGGGGTCGCTGAATACGATATATGGAGATCGTAAAAAGAATGAGAAAAAATTGAAAAATTGGATTTCAGAATCGCCTCGATTTACTATTATTGAGATTGGGTGTGGAGTACGAGTTCCTACATTGCGAGATTACAGCGAGATATTACTGGATTCTAATAAGGATAATCGATTAATTCGTATCAATCCGGATTATTGCGCAATTGATGATAAATATAGGGAACAGACGTCTCTTCTTAACATGGGAATATTAGAAGCAATCAGTGTGTTGTCTGAAAAGTGATTACGACACCGTATTACTCGCCGAGTGATTAAGGAGCGGCGTAAACTGTAAATAGTGTAACTACATGAAAACCCGACTAAAAATTGAAAGAAGAAAACCCGACTAAATATTATCACCCGAAAGGGTGATAATACCTCAAGCGTAAAAGATATTTCTAAAAGTTTTCGTCTTTACAGTCGTAAACTTTATTGTGTTGATCGTAGTGACTGCGGGCATCGGTAAATCCGCCGATAAATGTGCCATCGGCAAATATCATGGGAAACGTACGGTGGTCTCCCATTGTATATGGCCTAATAAAATCGAGAAAGTTTTCCATTTCTGATGGAGAAATGTTAACCACGTAGGCGTCTATTAGTAACTGTTTGGCGCGAACACAGTAAACGCAATTGTCTATCGTGTAAATCGTGTATCCGGTTGGGCTGGGCGATATCATTTATTGAATTTCAAAATATTTCACAACAGAAAAATCGATTTAAAATTTTCCTATTAATAAAATATGGATAAGTATAATGTATACACTATGGTAAACCAATATCAAGAAAACAAGGAGTTGATTCACGCCCATCTTGACGGCACTGCCGATACGATGAGCAATACGTCTGTTTTTGAAATGGGCATTTCGGCTTTTTTTATTATGTTTGCGCTTGTGATTATGTCTTGGTTTATCGGACTTTACCTTCTTATTAAATACTGGAATGCGCTTCCTGATTGGGCAAAAGTAGTTGGTACAATTTCGTTTGCGTTTGGTTACCCAATTGTTACGATTGTTATTGTTCTCGGCGCCGTTTACAGTGTTCCAGTGCCCAAAGTTGACACGTCAGTGGAAGCTCCGACATTCAAAACCAAAACATTCAGTTTCAAGCGACTATAATTTTTTACTCACACCGCCAACATGTGTTAAATTGTGAATTTAATATTCTATTTACTTTAAATAGAATGCCTCTAACAATAAATGATATAACAATTATTCTTATAATTATATTACTTATTTTGTTTATTTGTATACAAAGCGAATCATCCCACAAGATCGTTCATCTTGTTCTCTATTCAGAGTCGGATGATTATCGACAAATGTACAACGTAACTCGACCTTATTATCAAACGTATAACAATCAAATTATAACTCTGTATTACATGTACAGCGGAACTTATGACACCGCTTATGTTAAGGATGATATTCTTTATCTTCCAGGAATAGAATCATTTATTCCAGGCGTATTGAACAAAACAATCGACGCTTTTCAATGGGTAACAGACCATTATTCGAATTGCGAATATATTATTCGATCAAACGTATCGACCGTCGTCGATGTTTCCGGAGTTATATCAGCTCTTTCGGGGGAAAAAATCGATTACGCGGGAGGATCAGTTCGTTCTCTTACAATGAGTGATGGATATGGCGTAAAAGAAGAACATGTCGGAACTATTTATTCAAGTGGTACGTCGATTATTTTATCGAGAGATGTCGTGAACGAAATATTACAAACAAAAGAACAGATTCAGTACAGTGTGATCGACGATGTGGCGATTGGGCTATGGGCGGCAGGAAAGTATGAGGCGAAACAATTGCCAGGAAACTTATTTTATCGTAATCGGTCGCCAGATCGTCAGACGGACATCGAAAAAATGAAGGGACAAGTAAATGAGTTAATCAAAAAGATCACCCTATCTAATTTTTCGAGTAGCTCTTGATACTTTTTGACGAATTCAAATTTTACAATTTTATAAGTTTTATTTTGTTCTAAAATAAAAATGAAATTAATTTTTAGATACTCTAGATATTCAAAAATATGTTCGCCACGCTAGTGAATGACAGTGACGGAAGGTTGATGGTGTCTGATACAAATAGAGATTTAAATTACAAGGCGGAACAGTTGATTGCCGAATTAGAGCCATCTATCAAACATAAATGGACCAATCATTTTTTTTCATCTTTGGCTGGATGGGACAATATGAATAAGGGCATTCACCAATCCTTTTTCTTTAACAAGAATAATCTCGAATTGTTTCCGCTTGAATGGAAAGAGATTGTCAAAGAATCCTATCAATTACTCACAGAACAAGGATTTATTGTTCTACAAGATGAAGGTTTGATCAATGTCGACATCTTTGATATGTCATCTGATATTCCGGTTGATACAAATTATACGATTTCAAGCTCCAATCAAATTGCCGATACTTCTTATGAAACGTGTGTTTTTTATGTAAGAAAAGATAACACAGTAAAAGGCGATTTGGAAGTCTACCAAAATGTACCCGTCTTTTTTGGAGATGGAGACAAGACGATTGTTCCTACAAAATCAGGGATCACTATTCTTCGAAGTGGAACAGTTCATGTCAGACCGGAACCTCATTCGGGATTTGGGAAAGAGTATATCTTATCGGTTCATTTTTCCAAAATATCATTTCCAACTGTGTAGTTATTAAATTTTACCGAAAGGTGCTAATATCTTATCTAATTTTTCGAGTAGCTCTTGATACTTTTCGACGAACGCTTGGCGAATAAGGAACGTGTTCGCCACGTCTTGACCCTTTTCTTCGATTCTCTTCCTTTTTTTCAGTGGGCGATAGACTGCGGCGGACGGAAAGAGGTAAGTATCGTCCCTTTTTTGAGCTTTTCTTACGTCCAGTTTTACCCTCGTCAATATACCCCCAATCTTGTTTTGACCATTGAACCAGTGAATTCGTTGGGCTCTTTTTGCCTCGATAGCCGCCGCCTTTCTTTTTGTATAGCGCAACCGACAATTGAGCTTTTCGGGCGGACCAGGTACCCGGTAACCCGCCTTTTGCGGATTTACGAACGGAACGTTTTACGCTTTCCCAAAGTCGTGGATTGGTTCGGTTAACACTCATTTATTGATTGGAAAAGAAAATATCTAGATAAAATTGATTTTTCAGTCAAATACACACTGAAAATAATGACCTTATCGTCTCCTTATCGTCTCCTTATCGTTTCCAAAATGTACCGTGGTTTTGACTGTCGATGCGCCCGTGGCTATTACTGCTCGACGTGTGGCCAAGATCCGCTCATTGTGGCCGACGAGAATGCCGCCCACAATGCAATTCGAGCCGAACTTCAACGCTATGCCGACGCCGGGCTAGTCGAGGTCGACCGATGGGCGGAGCCGGCCTACTATGGCCATTCGGCCACCTTCACGGATGTGACCGGGCGAGTTGTCGGGGAGACACAGGCTCGTCTTCGAGGTCAGGTGAGGGAATGGGAGAGAGCCGAGATTTGTCGGACGGACTACCTCGCTAACGATATGATTCGTATCTGGCTGTTGCTGACGCGTTTGCCCGACGGTCATGCGTTTTCTCACCTCCGCTGGCCGGCGACGGTCGACGAGGACCGTTTCGAGCTCGTCATTCATCGCGACTTTGTGCACGATACCTTCACGCCCGATTTCCTTAATCCGCCGCGGTGGTAAGGCACCCATACACAAAAATAAAATTGATTTCCCAATAAAAAATACACACAAAAAATTGCAAATCTTTTAGGATGTATTCTGATTTCATCGATTCTTGCACGGCTCTCAACATGACTCTCACATGGCCGAATGAGAATCATGATCTATGCAAAAAACAAAGAATTTCCGAGCTTGCTCGGATGTCCTTTTTGGATGCGAAGATGAGTTTGAAAACTTTGACAACAGCTGAGGATGATGAATTTTCCGGTCTGGTTAATAACTGGATGATAGTCCTTTATGTGAAACAATTCGGTGGAACGGCGGATTTAAAGGCAGATTTGGAGCATTTCCGTGTTTGGCGACACAATCAACCTGGCGGGCAGTGCAAGGATTGCGGCGGAACGATCGATCTGTGTCCATGCTGTTCATATTACGATCCTCACACGTACATGAACTCCTTGGATGGTCGCAAGGAGTACTCGTGCAATTGGTGTAAGGATGGCGAGATTATTGACGCGCCGTGCTTGTGCAAAGAGGAACGAGAGCGTGAGTAAGGAGGCTCAAACGCGGTGTAAATGTTGTAACATGAAAACTCGACTAAATATTCTAAATATTATTACCCTTTCGGGTTATAATATAGTAACAATATACTTATAATTTATAAAAATGATTTCGTAATATTCGTAATATTCGTAAAACAATAATAAAATGGACTATCGTTTGTTTGAAAAAAATAAGATCATTGCCCAATTGGCATCGTTGAATGCCAAGATCGAGCGTACCAAAAAATCAAAAGAAGATCTAGTACGTTCGACTGTTATTCGCGACGCTGAATTTAAGCAAAACCAGCTAAAATCAAACGATGAATGCATCGAAAAGTATCAAGAAGAGAAGGCTTTCGTAGAAGATAGATTGCACAGATTGGAAAAGGGCGAATTGGATGACGAAATTCAAGAAGAGATCAATAAAAATATGAAGACGATTAATAAAAAGAACGAAGCAGCTCGTAAAAAGGAGGAGGAGGCAGCCAAACAAGACCTTATCAATAAACAGGACTTGTCGCGATTTAACGACAAGCAACGTTCATCGGACTACCAGAATCGGCAGCTGCGCTACGAATCGCAAAAAGCCTACGAGCGATTTTGCACTACCGAGATTCCGACGTATATCTTGGACAACTTGAAAACGATGCCTAACAATAAGGGGTATATTTGGAAAAACATTTGGTGTTTTGGAGAGAAGCCGGCAGTCTATGATCGGTCGGGCAAGCCGGAGATGGTTGTGATGTTTGAACGCCAGAAAGATATTATGTACATCCATGAAATTACCGAGAAAGAACACCATATCTTTAAGAAGATTGGGCAACAACCAAGGCAATACGTGAGCGGCGTTATGCGTAACAATAAGTTTTTGAAACGACCAATTTTTTAAATTTTATTTTAGATAAATGAACAAAATTTCACCTATTCTCCAGATTCTCCAGAATCCCCAGATTCCTAAAATACCTCCAAAACAGGCATGGACTTCGCTATACCCGTTACAGGCCTACGAAGAACCAAGTAAACCCGTCCCAAATAAGAAATGATTTATAAATAACTTTTTATTTATAAATGAGCTACAAGTTGATTCATACGGGATCACAATTCAATGTTCAACGAATGAACGGAGATTTAGTGTCTCTTGGATCAGACCCTGGTGATACGATTTTAGACTTAAAGGAATTTATCGCTAACCCCGAGAACGGTTTTTTCGATAGCCAACAAGTTGTGAGCCGTATACGTCTCACGGTATACGTAGACTCCGAGGTCAATTCAAGAGAATTGCGAGACAGTGAAGTAATCGATCAAATTGGGTTACTAGATAATACTATCTATTTTATTTTACGAGATGAAACTCCTCCTGAACAACTTGTAGGCGAGTTCGGAGGCGATGGCCATGGCCCCGGCGAATTCTATAATAGCTATGGCGTTCCTAATATGTGCGTATTTGAGCAAGAATTATTTATTACCGATCGATACAATCAACGCATACAAGTGTTTGATTTAGACGGAAATTTTCAGAGAGAATTAACCCAAAATCTAATTGAGCCGGAAAAATGTGTGGTTTCGATGAGAGAAATATTTGTGACCGATATGGAAGTCGACACCTATATCATTAAAGTATTTGATTTAAACGGGCATTTTATACGACAGTTTCCAGAAACTTATTACTATCGTGACTACATTGATATAGCGGCTTCATCGGACGGCGAGTTAATTATTGTGCTGATGGACGACAAGATTGTCAAATACAATCGGAATGGCGAGGTCTTAGTTGAATTTAACAAGATGATTACTATTAGAGGCGAACGTAAGATATCTTACCAAAATCTAATTGTACGGCCAGATGAAGCGGGCAACGATTTATACTATCTAAATAATGGTCGTAAAATCGAGGTATGCGATGACCGGATGAATTTGGTCGAAACATATGAACTTGGATACGATTTTCTTGCTGGAAATTTTGATGTTGTTCAAAACGGCGTTACCAATAAGGAAATATTCGTTATTGACATTGAGACGCAAAGCGTTAAGGTATTCGACATTGACGGAAATGTGCTTCGTGAGTTTGGTAATATGAATGTGGCTGTCGGGTACTTTGACCAAGTTAGACGCCACGATATATGTGTATACGAAGGAAAAGTGTATGTCTCAAATGCGGCCGGCAATCGAATTCAGGTGTATATGTAAATTACCACATGTTACGCACGACGTTTCCGGCCATACCTACGCCTTCGGCCGCCGCGAAAAATTTATAACGCTGAGATAGCCATAGCACAAAATAGGCAATTGCTACAATTACAACCGCCCCAATTATAAAATACCATCCCGATATATCACCAGTCAAAGACGAGTCTGATGGGTTAGATGGGTCGTAATAAACTGTCTCAATCTGGTGAGCGGAGTACGGAGTACTGCTTTGAAATGTTTTAGAGTATACTTGGTTATTTACACTATACATGAAGGGACAGTTATAAATCGGAGATGTAGGAGATGTCTTAGACATAGGAGATGATGTAGGATCTGGACCGCAGCCGCCATTAGATTCGCCCTTTACAGATGCTGTATATTTATTTCCCGAATAGAGTTTTTTCACTCCATAGCCGAATAAGATCAGTCCGATGAACCCTGCAATCGCAAGCCCAATCCATGCTCTAAATCGTCCAATAGACGCGGCGTCTTCGTAAATTGTTGCCCCAATAGACTGTTCCGGTTGAGACATTTTATATTATAAACTAAAATTATTTCAACATATTGAAATAATTCTTTGACAGCTTATTCCACTACTTGTAGATTAGTGATAGCAGCCGTATGCGTCCGACATTCTCTATATTCTCTACATTCTCTACATTCGTCGTGTTCTTCGCTCATAATTTCTTTATTATTAAAAAAATTATTCCTGGTTTTCCTGGTTTTCGCGTTCCTGGTTTTCCTGGTTACACGCACAAGACGGATCGTTACATGACGACGTCGTTGACGTTGTTACATAAGACGACCTAAGAGAATTGAGGGCAATCGCCATAATCGTATTTTGGTATCGTTCAAGTTTAGATTCCATTTTCTCGACCAAATTCTCCAATGTTATAATACGGTCAATTTTATCGGAAATGGTATTTTCATAATGACGTTTAAGCTCGTTGATAAATGAATCGTAGGGGTCCGACTGAACAGCCTGTGATGCCTGTGAAGAATGAGATTCCGAAACATCTTCGGAAGACGTATCGGCTCCTTTTTTGGCCAAACAAAATTTAGCGGTTTTCTGATGAGTTGCAAGACTGCTTTTGGTGGAGAATTCTTTTTGGCAAATATCACATTTGAATTTGGTAGACATATTTTATACTATTTTTATTTTCTAAATAGATATTTAGAAAATAGAGAAAATGACGACGACAGGATTCGAACCTGTGCACCCAAGGGTAACCGCTTAGTAGGCGGTCGCGTTAAAACCACTCCGCCACGTCGCCTTTTATTGTAAACTTGTCTTTAAATTTATATTTAAGGAAGATTAGGAGGGTTCCAAAATTGGTTTTGAATGGTTTGAACGACAGGTGCTTGGAGAATTGCGCCTGTAAGGTCTGCATTAGTAACATCGGCACCAATAGCGGAATAAAAATGAGTACCATTAAATATAGTTTGGTCGAGATTTGCTCCTCTAAAAATAGTGCGAAAAAATTCTGCATTTGTAAGATTTGCGTTTTCAAGATTGGCATTTGTAAAATCGACGTCAAACAACGCCGCTCCACTAAGATTGGAATTAGAAAAATCTAATCCTCTAAAATTAGCTCCATCTGGGAATGAGGTTCTTAACGCTGTGACATTTCTAAATACTGCACCTGTTAGATTTGCATCTGGAAAATTAAGATTTGGATCTACATATGTTTCGTCTCGGTCAAATTTAGTATCTGTTAGATCTGCATTGGTAAAATTACATCCGCTAAGATCTGATCCAGCGAAATTAATTCGTGAAAGGTCAATTCCAGTGAAATCAGTTCCCGCAAAATTTTGACCTTTTTGGTTAGATCCCGGAACAAGTTCAAATGGCTGGATAATAAGGGTGAAAGTTACATCACCATCATTATGTATGTTTCCGATCATTCCTCCAATAGGAACATCAATTCTAACGTTGTCTCCTAACGGGTTGCCAGTTTCATCCATAAGCGTAATATTTCTATAACTACATATCATATTTTGTCCAATAAAATTTATGATATCTGATGCAATAAAATCTTTTAGAACGCGAATAGTATCGTGTACATCTGTTCCTACTTCTCTAATGTTTCCTCCAATGTTACGAATGGAGATAGGACCTAAACTATGTAAGTTTGAATTAGGACTACGATAACCAATTCGGTATTTATTTTTTAATCGATTACTGGATTTCATTTATATATATATATATTAAATTTTTTTAAATAAAATTCGGCGTTTTCAAAAATCTTAGCCGAACAAAAATTGGTGGAGCTCGCCGTCTGTTCGTCCGTCATATCGAAATTCGTCCCACAAAAAGTTAGGCAAAACATGTCGCATGAATACAAGAGTGCAATCACCCGTGCCAAAATCGCGTGTTCCGTATGCTTGGAGATTTAGATCCATCTCCACGTGCCCCACAATCCCCGAAATTTCGTACAGGACATCATGCACGGCGACACGGTCGTTCGCGCTCATAATATCAATCACCTTCTCTTTCAAAATCCGAACCATTTCAGTGACCTGATCGGGTGTCAAGCTATCGGCGTCGACGTCGCACAGCCCTTTATAAGTTTGCGACGTGTTGTTGAAAATGTTTATACCGAACATAATTGAAGACACAATTTAACGCGGCATTTTACAAAAAAAATCAATTTTATTACGTTTTTTCTGTAAAATATAAATGTGTTCCGGTATACGAATTATATGTGAAGATGGTTCCGTTCTTGTCGCGCGAACACTTGAATTTGATATGAATCTCGAATACACTACTTACTCCGACCAAAACGGGAAAGGCATTAAAGGCAATTTACCTGGACGAACGGATCGTTATGTAATAGATGGCGTAAATCGTCATTCGATCACTGTCATGGCATTTTACTTTTCCGGGTATACAGAATACAGTTCACGACCGGTAGCCAATAATATCAATATTCCTTCACTAGAAGTTGCCGAATTTCTCCTTACCGCACGGTCTATCGATGATGTAAGGGAAATTGCCCGAACGCTTACCGTATTAGATGCGCCTTACGAACCACTTGGGTACACTGTGCCTCTTCATTGGTTTTGCGTAGATGGCAATGGCAATTGCGTTGTAATCGAGTGTGTAAATGGAGTAACGGTTGTTTACGATAATCCGTATTGTATTATGACAAACGGCCCGACTTTTCGTGAGCACGCTGAGAATATTTCGAATATTTCGAATATTTCGAATATTTCGAATATTTCGAAATTGAGTCCATTTTCGCGAACTGTTAGCGGGTCGGGCTTGCTAGGGCTTCCGGGAGACTACACTAGCACATCGCGTTTCATTCGTTTACATGTATTTCAGCGATATCACACGATACCCGCGTGTGTCCACGAAGGCATCAACACCACTTTTCATATATTAAACAGCTTTGATATCGTCAAAGGGTTAGATCTTGTTATGGCAGGAGGAACTTATAAGCCTCTTTACACGCAATACACGATAGTGTATGATGTTGGTAAAAAACGTGCATTCTACAAAACGTACGCCCAACAAAATATCCAAAATTTTTGATTCGCCGATTAGGGCATTTCTATTCGTTACACCGTAAATATATAACTCAATAACGAGTTATATATGTTCAATCTTGACGACATTAACTCCACTATTCACTCACTCTGATTTTTTCAATTACACAATTGTCAGTCATATTTACTACGTATTTTTATGTAAGACTCAAAATATCGTGAATCGTTTGAAACGTCTTTTGCGGAATATTTACCATTTTCACCAACTCGCGCTGATCGTTCTCGTAAATTTCTTTACTAATAAATTTCAGCGATTCGATCGACGCATTGTGATTCAGTACTTGAAGTCGATGTAATTCAAGAATGCGCTTGTGGCGATGAAAGAATGATGGAGGAAGCGCATACGGCACTTGATAAAATGCGGTGAACACAAACATCTCACGAAATGTAAGAAGCGAATCGCGCTTTACCGTCGGAATAAACGCTTGAAGAAGACTTAATATTTGCGACGGATTGGAAAACGATTTGGGTGTATACTTTGCCAGCAGGAATTGGTCGTTAATAGAATAGTAGGCAACATTAAATGGAGTCTGCCCGTTTGATGTATAATCTCTATATATACGCTTAACCGTCTGACCTAAATCGCCGCACAGCTTTAATAATTCACCGCGCCCTTCCACCGGCAAAAACTCCGATATAAAAGTTTCAACGCCCCTGACACACAGCGTTGTCATAGACATGGTGTAAGCGACTACCATCTCATTTTTGATGTCTCCCGTTGTTATATCAAGCAATAACGCCATCCCAGTTGTCATCACATCTTGAAGATACATAACAATGCTATGGTGATTGGGTGCACCGGTAATCAAATCGTAATAAAATCGTGGTTGTTGGTAAACAGGCGCCGATGGTTTTTCAGGCAAAATAAGTTGCTGACACGTTATCGTCTTTTCGTCCAATAAATTCTGGCCCATGATATGAAAAATCATATCAACGGGCGTCTTATACTGCTCCAAATCGCACTTATCGCCGTAAATAAGTTCATTATATTTTTTGTGGACCTCCAAAAATGCCATCATTTCTTGAACATTCGCTAACGGCTTAGGCTGAAACTTTGTTTCCGCCAAAAAATTAACAAGGGACAATAAAACACCACCTTCACCCGGCGCAATAAACATACTTTTCGAGCGAATTGCGCTCGCCATCTCGTACACCGAACTGACCAGAAGCATAAAACAATCCTGCATCTTTGACATCTTAAACGGTTCGATTGTCCCGTGATGCATCACGCGCTCGGAATTGGTAGATATCACATGCGATCGCCCGTAATCGATGATAACGGGAATGTATCGAGTGGTAACCACGAACACGTAATTATGAAAGTGATAGGTAATTGTCTGAGGCTGTTGATGAGTCGTGATAATAATGTTCCACGGGACCAAATCGTAATGGACAAACCCAATCCGCTCTTGCGCAACAGCGATCGCCATATTTACCATAGTCAAAATAGATACGAATGCCGACATTGTACAGCCGTTCTGGATGAATTCTTTAAACGTGACGCCCTCGATATGTTCCGACAAAAGGATATTCTTTTTCGTATCAAGATAGTAGGTATACCTAAAATTGGGCAAATCTCTTACCAAGGAATTGATCTCGCTTATGCCGCAAAACGCCTCGTTTATCAACTCTTTATGGCGAGTTGTATTCTTTATCACAATTTTACGGTTGGAAATTGAGTGCGTGAACGCTGACGTGTAGTTATGAGTATCGTGGCTCTTGTGAATGGTTCGAGTCTCTCTCTCTTTTATACCACCCATTTCGCGTAACACCATTTGAAGCCCCTCCATCGAGTAATAATTGCGGGTCTTGAAATGAAAAGTAATGGTATCGTTGGTATGGCGACACTCGTCAACCGGGTCGCCTTGAATAACTCGAATCTGTTCTTTTTGGTATTTAAATAGGACATCTGATGGCTTGATACTATTGTATAAATACGTCCCCGTAACATTTTTGACGTTAATCAACAACACTTGGAGATAATCAAGAATTCCATTTTTGGTCAAATACGTCTCGTAAAACTCGCGTGCATTTTCGGCGATCTTTTTACACTCGCTATCATGCTGCCGGCACCATCGAATTTGGTCCAATAGATCCGAACAGTCCTCTTTTACGGGTACGTAATGCTGGTATTCCACTAGATATTTCCTGAACCACATTCGGTATTTAGACTCAACCATTAGAATCACCGAACCAGTCGACATTTCGAGAGACAGACGAAACGCCGAAACGTGACCGTCGACATTCACAATATATTTGTAAGTTGCCTGTTCGGAAGGCGTGAGCGGCTGAACCGTCCTGAATTTCGACGAGTCAATCAATTGTAGGTACGGCGACGAAATATGCTTACGCGGTCTAAGATTCCATTTCATAATTCCCGCGTCAAGCAACGGGTATCCATTTTCCTCCGATGCCGAAGAAAGAGACGCGATACGCAGACGAGGATTCGTCTCAATCGTTGTACCGCAACCAGTTGACGCGCCTCGAAATACAGCCGTTGGTTTACGATTCTCCCACGCGACCGAGAAATCGTGGCGATAGTCTTTACAGTCCGGTGCAAAAAACTTTCCGTCCTCTTGACTGGACACACGCGCCCAATCTTCCGGCGTTGGCATAGGAATATCGGCGTGCAAGTTGGTCGTCACATTGCTCAATATCGGGCAATAGCTTTCATAGGAATGACTAATCAACGGCATATTTTCGTAGCCGTAGAGATGCTCGTATGGCTCCACATCTTTTTTAGAAAGAATCGGAAAATCGCGTTTGTTAATGAATAGCTCGATATCGGGCAGAGACCGGGTTTGACATAACGTAATAAACATATCCTTAATGTTCGCCATCCCGCGGTCGTTTTCACCGCCGTCCCACCGCACCAAACAGTTATTGGCGTACCAAGACGCGGTGGGCGGAATCTTTTTTTCCGATAAGTCAAATCCTTGAAGTTTACTGGCGTGCGCCATAAACGCGCCCATACTTTGGAATTCAGGCGGGTGCCGCATATAAGAAGACCACTCGTTCACATAATTGTGCTTGCTAAATGGAAGAAATACGTCCAATTTGTTGTTTTTGATTTTAATAAAAAGACCCTTCTTGAATTTATCAAAGATATACCTAAAAGTTGTATCAACGCTTTCACTGGAAAGCGTTCGGTATTTAGGACAGTCTAGATTTTCACCGATATTTTTATTCTCTTCTGACAGGGCCTCTGTCTGAACCTTATTCCAGACATTTTCGCCACTAATTTCAGCGGCCTGGTTCATACCATTTGTCGGATCTCTGTACGCCTCAAACTGTTCGACGTCGCCCGCTGTAAATGAAAATTGATTGAAATTTGGGTAGCGGGGATTCGTTTGGGGTCGCTCATATTTATTGCACTCTTTGGACGACCTATAAAACGTCGGAAGTTTCTGAAAAACATCGGTTGTGGTTGGCGTATCCATTTTATATTTATACATGATTATAAATATATTTATAAACATTTTTATAAACATTTTTATTTTGTCAGCAAACAATCCCCAATCTCAGGTACCTAAAATAATCAAAACTGTATATTTTGTATATTGCATACAATAGCGCACACAACACCACAAAAAGCACATACACGACAAATACCAGAAAACTAATGCCAAAATATAGCAATACGCTCGGACAACTTGACATAAAAAATAGAAAAAAGAACGTCAGCACGCCCACAAATAGCGTCTCTTCCCAATTCATTTTGATTTTTTGCCATCTTATTTCGACTATTTTCATTTTTTTTTTAAAATGAAATATATATTTATTGCAATCTCATATATAGAAATGGACAAAACACTTCTTGAATTTACCGCGTCAGACGTATTCACGCCGGATGCGATCTCTAAAAAAATGAGCATGTTACTTTCTCAACATTCTCAATATTCTCCTCATTCCTCGAATTCTCAAAATAAATCTCTCCTTGAACCCGCCGTAGGTACCGGCCAACTTCTTAAATTCATCGACCTTTCTCAATACGACCTCGTACACCTCTACGACATCAAACAGGAGTACCTCGCAAAATGCCCTATTGGACCGACTCTCACAAAACATCATCTCGATTTTATCAAGACAGATACCGATAAAAAATATACCCATATTATCCTCAACCCACCATTTATTCGTATACAGGATCTTTCAGTCGACTACCGTTCATTTGTAAAAGAACGATGGCCACTACTAGCCAAAGGCAATATCGATTTGTATTACGCATTTTTGATGAAATGTCTCGAATGTCTCGCCGAAGACGGCGTAATGGTCGCTATTACACCCAATAGCTATCTGTACAATAAGTCGGCCGTGTCGCTGCGCAAGCACCTCATCGCCAATCGCTTCGTCCAAGAAATCATCGACTACAAATCCCAAAAAGTCTTTGCAGGTGTCGCCACATACTGCTGCATTACGGTATTCACAAAACGACACAAAGACCATTTTATATACAACCAGGATCGTATCGATTATTCGGACGTCGACGACTCCTTTCTTTCTTCAAAATCGGCAGTCCCTAAAAAATGCCTCGGCGATATATGCAACATCAAAAACGGCATCGCAACACTCCGCGACGCAATCTACATCCACCCAGCCAAACTATACGACGAGCCATGCTGGAAACCCCTTACAACACGCGTAGGAGATATCGAATGGGTGATTTATCCCTATGAGAATGGCGTCATTATCAAAGAGGCCGAATTCAAGACTCTTAATCCTGATACCTATACGTATCTCTTATCGCAGCGAGATGAACTCGCAAAACGCGATAAAGGTTCAAAGACGTACCCAGAATGGTATGCCTATGGCCGAACACAGTCACTGGTCATTCCGGAATCAGACCGCGTAATATTTGTACCTACATTTTGCGACCCGGCCAATATAGAATGTCGAATCCAGCCACCTTCACTGTTTCTAGGGTGTCTATGCATCGACGTTGTCGACGACGAATATACGGTCGAAGATGTTGTCGAGATTATCGGAGCGAATCGATCACATATCGAACGAAATAGTTCGAAACGAGGTGGCGGTTGGATCAACCTATCGTCGACAATTTTAAAGGCAATCGTTGTTGATTAAATTTCATAAATAGAAATTATGAAATTATACTTGTACTTGATCACATATGTAGTAATTTCCATCTTTACCCTTTTTCTGAATGTAAAAATTATATCCACCGGCAACGACACGCCGACCAATTCCAAAACCTGCTAGTTGATGGCTTGCCTGATTATTCCCACCATTACGTTCATATCCATCTTGGTGTAAAGACCCATCTGAATTACGTTCACACACGCGTTCTTCTCCGAGATAATCAGTATCTGGCCACTTCTGTTGAGCTCCCAAGTACATTTTAAATGTATTATCACCATTAGGGACAAAAGTAACAATGCTTGCATCGGCAAAATTCCCGAAAGATTTAATAGTTAATACATGATGAGTATTACAATCAAAGTTGCCGGTTCCGCCACGGTCGCCGCAACAAGTAGTTAGTTGGGACGTTTGAGCGGTCAAAAATTTACCATCGAAGTCACCGCCTACAAATTGCAACCGTCCAGACCGTGGCGCGTTATAATTTCCTCCAATAAATCTAAAGTATGAATTTGCATTTGGCCCCCGAGTAAATTGAGAAGCAAATATATATTCTCCTTCGTGACCAATATTAGCTCCTTTCAGAACTCGGCCGTCAGGCGTGCCTATACATATAATATCACCAGAATTTACAATAAAATGGCAACCAATGCTCTCGTCAAGAACACTCCCATTTTGGCACATATCATCTGACAATTGACACTTAGCCCCAAGGTAGGCCTTTGACTGCCCATCTGCGTTCGATGTGTAATTAACACAAGAACAATTCCCGTTCGCGTCAACATTGCCCCGATTATTGCATGTAGTGGCGTTACTAAATTGACAAACTTGTCCGGCATACCCATTGTTGCAAGAACAATTCCCGTTCGCGTCAACGGTACCATTATTACCGCACGTAGTGGCGTTACTAAATTGACAAGATGATCCAATCCACCCAGGAGCGCAACAATTCTGCGTCTGAGTTTGAATAGTTGGGCATGCGGCACCCCCGAATTGTGGATTAGTTGTTATATTAAACCTCTTAGTTTGTGTTCCTTGACCGCTTGTCGCGCTGCATGAACCCCAATCGCTCCAATTACCGACGCAATCTAGTTTCGGGCATGGGGTATTGTTTGTACACGAGATAGTCTGTGTAAGAGGAAAATTACATTTACCTCCATTGGACGCCGCTGTTTTGACTGTTCGTGATTGATTTTTAGTTCCATTAGTACCGCCGCCACAACTACTTGTACAAGTGCTAGTGTCAGTCCAGTCGTTCATCACACAATCTACTGGGCAGAGGGTGGCATTTGTACACGAGATAGTCTGTGTAAGAGGAAAATTACATTTACCTCCATTGGACGCCTCTGTTTTGACTGTTCGTGATTGATTTTTAGTTCCATTAGTACCGCCGCCACAACTACTTGTACAAGTGCTAGTGTCAGTCCAGTCGTTCATCACACAATCTACTGGGCAGAGGGTATTGTTTGTACACGAGATAGTCTGTGTAAGAGAAACGTCGCATTTACCTCCATTAGACTCAGCTGTTTTGACCGTTCGTGATTGAGTTTTAGTACCAATACCGTTGCCACAACTACCTGTACAAGTGCTAGTGTCAGTCCAGTCGTTCATCACACAATCTACTGGGCAGAGGGTGGTATTTGTGCACGAGACACTCTGTTCGAGAACTGGACATGCATCACCGCCGTTCGATAACTGTGTTGTGACTGTCCGTTTTTGATTTTTAGTTCCAGTGCTGTTACACTTAGCATTACAAGTGCTCGTGTCAGTCCAGTCAGATACAACACAGTTAATCTTAGGTGCTGGTGTATAAGTCTGAAAAAAAGGAGTCGCGGATGGCGTTGGTTCAGCCACCGTCTTTGGCGCAACCGTATTTGGCGCAGCCGTTACGGGTGCAATAGTCGTGCTAGATGAAGAGGAGGGCATAACATTTGAATAAGGAGTTGGCGAAGTCGTTTGAATGACTTGAGGAGTGGGAGATGGCGTAGACGCTTGTTTACTGTAAATGTAAACGCAAACTCCGATAATAGTAAATAGTATTACGGCTATGACTATCGCATTCATTTATAAAATATATAAAAATTATATATTTTTGAAAAATGTTGTGTAAACGTATGCCACTTATTATATATAATTAAAATGAAACTCTACGATCGTCTCGGAATTTCCCCTCTTCTTTCTTAAAAAAATTACTATTGCGATATAAGAACCCCGATCAAATGGAGGAAGCTTCCGTTAAAATATCTAGTGTTTCTTTAATTTCCTATAACGGTTTTCCGCAGTTCTCCTTATTACAGCGAGAGGATAAAGTGATATGTTTTTTATGCGGCGGTTTGGGATCATTTAAAATTGTTTCGTGTAAGGTCAACGCCGTGTTTTCAAGAAACAGGAAATGCTTTCCATCACGTTTGAAAATCATCAAAGAAAATATTAAAAAATATTGACAACGATCTTATCATTATTCCACATCTTATCAGTTGACGACGGATATACGATTGAATTTCATAAATAGAAATTATGAAATTATACGTGTACTTGCCTTACACGACAACCATAAGCGTCTTTTGGCGTAGTATTATAATATTATAATAGCCGCAATTAATGTTTCAGCTCCTTGTATATTGGCCAGTATCACTATTATACGTCCACACTGGCGGCGGCAATACAGGACAACCATAAGCGTATTGATTATCATGATTGCCGGCACTATCTATTGGAGCAGGATTCGCATTTGCGTAACCACACTGCTGAAAACCATTTACGGTTTTACACGTGTAGTCTCCATAAAACACTGTTCCGTTGGGTGAAAGTTTACCGCTAGCATCAAAACAATTCAAAGTAGTGTGCTTGGTTTTATCGTTTCTATCATATACAGCACATGATTGTTCGGTTGGAGATGATACATACGTACAAATTAGGTCCTTGCATTGTGTCGCTGGATTATAACCACCCGTGCATACACAAGAGGGGTTGTCGGACCCATCTACGGTAACTACACCCCTATTGCTACAATACGTAGGACCATATTGACATTTACTACCAACATAGCCGTCGTCGCATGTACACTTGCCCGATGAATTTACCTTGCCGTGGTCGTTGCAATCAACTCTTCTACTGTATTGACAGTTTGATCCGGCATAGTTTCCGTATTGACCTGCGACAAGCCCAGTCGAAGTCGTCGTTCTATCGCACAAAGAACACCCTTTACCGGGGTCATGACCGTCCCAATTAGTATTAGCATAGCATGTGCATGTTGGTTTACCATCAGCACCTAATCCGGGGGTTCCATGCATACTGTATTCAGTATCGCTATTTAATCTATATGCCATGCATGGATTAAATCGGGTAGTCGTGACTGGTAAAAAATTGCCACTTGCATCGATCGTTAGTAACCCTTTCATCATTTGAAAAGCCGGATTATCAGGCTTAGCATACACATCTGCAGGAGACATAACTGATATATTACCGTATCGATCGGCGCATACAATTTTAGACGAAAGAGGAATAGGATCGAGGGACGGCGGTGTTACTTGTTGTGTTGACATGTTGCCGTTATCGTCAACAATAACTAGAGTTATCGGCACAGTTAAATTTGGTGGAAGAGGCGCGATCTGTTGACCACCACCGGAATATGATTCAGACGAATACATATAGTAAATCACTGATATTATAATAAGAATTGCGACGATCATATAAATAGAATTGAAAGCCATTTATTATTATTTTTTTTTTAAAATTAACGAATTAAAACATCCGTATTGTCTTGGAATCAAAGTCAACCCGCATTAGAAGCTTTCTCGGGTTTCTCCCATGGAATTCCTGTATCACTTTTTTAGTATACCAACGATTTGGTACTTTCTAGTGAATTTATAATTATTTATAAATTTTTCTTGTATAATATAAAAGAAAGGAATGGATATAGAATGCGAATTTTGTAAAAAAACATTTTCCACCAAAAGCAATTTAAGTGCTCATCAAAAAAGTGCTAAATTTTGTTTAGAATTACAAGGTGATAATGCAGATGAAAGTAAATTTACATGTGAATACTGTCAAAAGGTTTTAACTCAGCAAAAATCACTTGATATTCACATTGTATCGTGCAAAGAGAAAAAGAAAAAAATAGAAAGTTCAAAAGATGCTGAAATTAATCTTACACTCAAAAAATTGGAAAATGAAATTGTAAAGCTTAAACGAATTGAAAAAGAAAAACTAAAAGAAAAAGACAACTACTACCAAGAAACCCTAAAAGAAAAAGACAACTACTACCAAGAAACCCTAAAAGAAAAAGACAACTACTACCAAGAAACCCTAAAAGAAAAAGACAACTACTACCAAGAAAAATTACAAGAAAAAGACAGCTACTACCAAGAAAAATTACAAGAAAAAAATGAGTGTATTACAAAGCTTGAAACACGTCTAGATAAATTTGAGAATGCTGTAACTACTATAGCCACGTCGCTTGAATTAAATAAAAAGACAGAGTCTAAAAATAGTGAAAATATTCAGCATATTAATTCTATCCCGCTTATGCCGCTTGGCGAACAAATGAGTTCAATCGTCATTGAAGAAGTCGAAGAAGACGAAATTAAATACACCAATATCACTCTTAATAACGTCGTAATTTCATCTCGACCTCTTGATCATTACGTTAACTCTACTCAGCTATGCCAAGCAGGTGGAAAGAAGTTCAATGATTGGTTTCGTTTAGACACAACAAATGAACTTATAAAGGAACTATCAAGTGAAGCGGGAATTCCCGTATCACTTTTAGTAGAGTCAAATCGTGGCCGAACTTCTAAATTTATCCAAGGTTCATGGATTCACCCTGATTTATCTATTCAACTTGCCCAGTGGATTTCGCCTAAATTCGCTATTCAAATCAGTCAGTGGGTTAGAACTCTATTCAACCAAGGTTCGCTTGAAATAGATATTAGCATTTTACGTGAAAAAGAGCACAATATGCGCATAAAAGACCATCGTATTAAACAACTAGAAAACGTCTGTCTTAGTAAACAACGCCGTATTGAGTACCCTGAGAAAAACGTGATTTATATGCTTACGACCGAAGATCATTTCAAACGCCGTACCTACATCATCGGGAAGGCCAAAAATCTCACTAATAGATTGAGCACCTACAATAAGACTTCCGACCATACAGTTGTATACTACCGGGAATGCTGCAACGAAGACGACATGGACACAGCCGAAACCATGGTTCTATCTAAACTACGACCGTATCGCGAACAGGCCAATAGAGACCGATTCATTCTACCGGAAGATAAAGACGAATCTTTCTTTACTAATACAATCGACAATTGCATCCAGTTTTTGTAAGAAAAATTTATTAACAATTTATTAGCATTTTATTAACATTTATTAACAATTTATTAGCATTTTATTAACATAAATTGTTAATAAATTATTGTTTTTCTTTATATAAATGGAATGTGATTTTTGTAAAAAAACATTTACCACCAAACAAAATTTAAGCATTCACCAAAAAAATACTAAATATTGTCTCAATATCCAAGGTAAAACCAATACCGAATTTAAGTGTGATCATTGTCAAAAAATATTTACGTGCCAACAGCGACTTCTTGACCATACAATAAAGGTATGTAAATTAAAACAAAAAAATGAGTATGAAAAAGTAAAAGGTCAATTTGAAGTTTATAAAAAGCAAGAAATAATTCTAAACGAAATGGAGACCCTCTTAAAAGAGAAAAATATCTATATCGGATCAATCGAAGAAAAATTGCAAGAGAAGAACGAATACATCAGCAAACTTGAAACAAAGCTAGAAAAACTGGAAGCCAAATTAGACGCTAAGCTGGAGAAGTTGGAAACGGCCGTGACAACCATTGCCCTAGAATCAAAAGTTGTAAAGACCTCGAACCACGTTCAGCCTTCACAGCCCGTCGTACCAACTACTACAAACAACACAACGAATATTACTGTGACAACCAATAACAACGTGTTGAATTTGTCGCAGGAGCACGTTAAGAAGGTTCTTACGGAGCAACTCGACTACAATGTGGTGTACGCCGGGCAAGCCGGCTTGGCCTCGTTTGTGGTGGATAAGATGTTGAAGAATCAGGCAGGAAATCTGATATACCGGTGCGTGGACCCGAGTCGTCAGATGGTTGAGTTTATGGACGAGAACGGCGATACTGTGCGCGATATGAAGGCTGAGAAACTGATTCAATCGTTGGTGAAAGGCGACGTAATCAAGATTGGGTTGGAGCAGGCCGGTAAAGGGTGGACTACGGATGACCCAAAATTAAATGTGCAGCGAACGGAAGTGTTTAGCGCAAAGGTGAGTGAGTACGCGAATTTGAACCGTAACAATACGGTATTTCGTTCGAAGATGTCGTCAATGACTACATGAAAGTCTATTATTTTCTTAAGACACACACACACACAATCATAATAAAAAATTCAATTGTGTGTGTGTGTTGATTTAAAATTTTTTTAGAAAATGAAAATATAAGAAATATAAGAAATGTATAAAAACGTGAATCGCGTTTTTATATTTTTTACGAAATAGTATCTATAAATTTTTTAGAAATTAATAATAGAATAGAAACAAAAAAGTTATATTTTCCATAGATACGCAAACGCGGCGTATGGCCTGTACGGAGTATCGCGGTTGAACCCGATCATTCGCGGCGTTTTGTCGTACTTCTCGCCGATTTTAGAGTCCTGGTGTACGTCGATGATATAATTAATGGTGTCTGTTACTACGCCTTTGATTTTGAGTGTATCAATGATCTTGAATGTTTTCGAGTAGGTAATATCTTCCCACTTTTTGATGATAGAAAGTTTATCGAGGTAAGGAAGTTGATTGAACATGATATTGACGGGTACAATTCGAAGGTCGTCGTTTGCCCATTTCAGATGGCAGCATTCGCCCGTCAATACCTCCCATCCGTTATTTTTATTTTGGTAGTAATTGGACATGATAAATTTAACGGGGAAAACAATCGAGGGTTTTCCGTTGTACATTGCGGTGATATCACAACGCTTTTCGCCGCTTGCGTTGCATGATGGCAGTGTCTTTTCCATTACAAATGACCAGTTGTTTTTTTCACCGGATAGTTCACACGATTTTTCAAGCCATTTTACGAGGTTGGCGTGCAATTTGTCTACTTTTTTGGAAGAGCGGGCACCGTGTCTGCGATATTCGTCGAAGGCATCGCTGATTTCTTGTAAAAATTCGGAGGGGTTGTCAGTCAGAGATGAGACGTCAATTGGATTTAAAAAATTCAGGCCGCTGAGACCATTCAGAAGTGGAGATAGACTTAATTCCTTATTTTTTTCATCTAATTCCATATCATCGACGTTTTTTGACATAATATTCATATTATTTTTTATATATTTATAAAACCATTTTTATTTTAAAATTGGTTTTTCGAACGGGGATTTTGATTACTAGAAATCTAGTTATGGAATACCAGCAACTAAAAGAATATGTTTTCCAGGGTCACAATATATTTTTGACGGGACCGGGTGGTGTTGGCAAATCGTACTTTATCAACCAACTAAAAGCTGAGTATTCGGGTGACGAGCCGTCCAAAATGTCGGTTACTTCAACGACCGGCGTATCCGCCTTCAATCTGGGCGCGCAGACTATCCACTCGTTTTCGGGAATAGGTGCGATGAAACCGCGTGACAATATCGAGAGTATCCTTAAAAAGGTGCGCAAAAATAAGAATGCCATGAAGCGTATTCACGAGTGTGAGATTCTTGTGATAGACGAGATTAGTATGCTTGGCGAGAATTATCTGGAAATGATGGACGCTGTATTCCAGCGTATTAGAGGCCGCACGACAGTAATGGGAGGGATCCAGATTATTTTTACGGGCGATTTCTTACAGCTTCCACCGGTCAATGATAAATTTTGTTTCCATTCCGATGTGTGGAAGGCGTTGCAGCTAAAAACGATTTACCTGACGAAGATGTATCGCGTCAAGGATCCGCACTATACCGGAATGTTGGAACGAATTCGTATGGCGCGCCATACTCCTGACGACAATAAAGAGCTGTATAAGCGGTTTTTTGCCTACAAGGAGTACATTGCGTCTAAGGACGACGAAAAAAATGCGGATACCATCCGGCCGACTTTTTTGTATAGCAAGAAAGTCGATGTCCATGAAAAAAATATGGAGGAATTGGAGAAGAACCCGAACGAGTTGTTGTTGTTTCGTCCGATGGTTGTGAAGGGCGAAGCCTACGAGAAATACGAGAGCGATGAACGCAAGAAAACTGATCTTGACATTAAAGAGAACTACAATGTTCTGTACCTCAAAGTGGGCGCGCAAGTGATGTTGACGGTAAATCTGGATTGCGATGCAGGTCTGGTGAATGGGAGCCGAGGGATTGTGCGCGATTACCAGGACGGGTCGTTGGTGGTCGAGTTTCTGAATGGCAACAAGATGGGGTTTACACGCCATGAATTTGTCACGGAAGAGGATGGGAAGGTGTTGTTCAAGGTGATGCAATTCCCATTTATTTTGGCGTATGCACTTTCGATACATAAGGTTCAGGGGTCGACATTGGACTTTGCGGTGATCGATATTGGGTATTCGGTGTTTGAGACGAGTATGAGTTATGTGGCGCTATCGCGTGTTAGAAGTCTGGAAGGCTTATTTTTGGAGGCGTACCAACCACATAAAATTTTTTGTAGTCAGGACGCGTTGTCGTTTTACGAAAACCTTTCGTAACTCAAAAAGATAAAATATATTTTATATATTTTATAAATGAATACGATAATCATTGTCGCAATACTATTTACTATTATTGGTGTTTGCGTTTACATTTACAGTAAACAAGCGTCTACTCCATCTCTAACTCCTCAAACGAATGCCGCGCCTTCGAGTGTTACACCTGCTTCACAACCAACGAATGTTACAGTGGGTCCAACAACGCCCGCTCCAACTGCGGTTTTTATAAACGGTAATTTTATGCCAACGGCGGCTGCGTCAACAACCGCACCTTCGAGTGTATCCTCTAACCCATCCGTCACGCCTACTCCATTACCAATTCAGGATAAGTCTATTATCAATAAAGTATTGGTAGATGTTTATAACCAATATATGTTGTACGATGTCTATTCAAAAAATTCGTCCGTATCAACGGAGCTTAACGTATTAAATAATTTTGATACAACTGAACTTTATAAATTTTTTAGTTTAATGCGGGATGCCTATACTAAAACCTTTAGTACACTGGCCAGGAACAGATGGAATTCGTATGTTAATAATCAATGGAATTTGTATTGTAGCTCAGTAACTAGACTTTTAGGCGTTACCTATGCATCAGTTGTAATCGAGACTCAAAATGTTGATCCATCGCAATCTAATCGTATTTTAGCAGATGTAAGCTATTTAAACAACCAAAAGCTGCCCACAAATTATGGTTTACATAGTTTAATCACAGTGCAAACTTCTCAATGTCTGAACGACGATTACACAATGTACATTGGTAAAATAAATGAAGATCCAATAGTAATATCTACCCACGATGTTTACAATTCATTTGCAAAGGCTTACTATAATGTTATAGATAATCTGGCAAATTCTTGGGGGAAAACAGCTATTTCTAAAGGATTACCCAAAAATTATGATAGTAAATATGCGTGGGCTTTATACAAACTGTATCTGAATTTACAAGCTGATGCAATCATCTTAGCGCCTAATTATAGCACATTAATGACTAATTTTGCGCAATCTTCGAATAATCAAATTAATCAAATCATTGGTAGTAGTAATAGTAGTAATAGTAGTGATATTGATATCCTTAATATGCGTGATATCGCTATTATGTATTCTGATTATATTCATAAGTTATCCTCCTCATACGATAATATTCTAAACTCTGTAATTAAAGCATTTGTTGGAATAAACGCGTCTAATATTCCGGTTTCAACAGTATCGCCCACGGTAAATACCTACGATGCCCTTGATTTGTATAGAACAAAAATACAAAATCAACATGCAACATAATCGAGAACGATTTATAGGAAGCACGCCAGAAAATATAAGTTTGGAATAATGTTATTATATAATTATAATATAAAATGCTTCACATCGCTTTTGCGTTATTGTCGACATCCTACTCTATTCGCGAGAACCGCATCCTTCAATTGGATTTGAAAACGCCGGCACTGACATCTGTTAAGTCTGATGTGAAAAAGATCGACGAACAGCGAGTGGTTTGCGTTCAGGCTTTCAAAAACTAGCCACATTTTATATTATATTTTCAAGACCCTTGTCAAATGTGATGGTAGGTTTCCATCCGAGTCGTTTTAGTTTCGAATTGGATATGAAATACCGTTTGTCATTGAATGGCCTATCCGGAACATAGGTTACATACGGCGCGATATCATGATCCGCTTTTATTAGACTGACGAGTTGTGTTACGACCTCCATTACTGACCGTTCGTTCTCAGGATCGCTTCCGATATTATAAATTTCTCCGACGGTTCCTTTTGACAAGATCGTATCGATTGCCGAACATACGTCAAATACATGGATAAAGCTGCGCAACGAGTCGCCTCGGCCGTGGACGGTACACTTCTCGCCCTTTCGAAGTGTTTGGATAAATTTGGGGATAAGTTTTTCTGGATATTGGTTTGGCCCATATACGTTATTACCTCTAACAATAATTGTACGCAAGTTGAAGGAGTGTTGATAGGATTGTACAAACATTTCTGCGGCGGCTTTTGACGCTGCGTATGGATTGGTTGGACAAAGAAGATCTTTCTCGTGTTTGGGGTCGGAGTCTATACCGGATTCACCGTATACTTCGTCGGTGCTCATATGTAGAAACAGGATATCGCGATTTACGTTCTTAACGGCTTCTAGAAGGGTGTGAGTTCCTTTTACGTTGTCGTCTGTGTACTTAAACGATTCTAGGAATGACTGGTCGACGTGGGATTGGGCTGCAAAGTGTACGATTGTATCGATATTTTTAGAGGTCAGGAGGTAGGCGATGAGATTGTAGTCGTTGATATTGCCGTGTACAAATTGGTAGTTTGGGTAATTTGATACGGTTACATTGGATAAAGATGCGCAGTAGTACATTGCGTCGATGTTCATAAAGTAGACATCGGGGTACTTTACGACCATTTCGTTGACAAAGTGGGAACCGATAAATCCACAGCCTCCTGTAATTAAGACGTTTTTCATTTTAGATATTTTAGATATAAACATTTTTTTAGATCTAAAAAAATAAAGAAATTGTATTTTTAATGAATATAACTAAAAAATAGTTGAGACCGAATTAAGAGTTACATTTACGAAAACCTATAATTATTATATAATAATATATAATAATATATAAAATGCTTCGCTTACTTTTTGGCGCTTTCGCGTTATTCTCTACATTTTCGACATTCTCTGCATTCTCTACATTCTCGACCGCCTACGCTAGTCGTGAGAGTCCTATGATTATCGGCAATCATGCGGCGCCAGTATTGCAGTGCGCTGTGTGTGTCCAAGCCCTTCAATTGGATTTGAAAACGCCGTCAAACAATGCAGCGGAATTTGCGCTGACATCGGTTAAGTCGTGCAATGATGCGACAAAGCTTGATGACCAGAGAGTGGTTTGCGTTCAGACTTTTCTGATGAATTCTCAAAAACTTGTAAAAGAACAAATGAAAGGCGTTGCGCCGCTCCAATCTTGTAAAAATTTAGGGTTGAAGGATTGTGCACCTGTTAACTCAACCGCCTTTGGTGTATAATATTTTTTGAGCGTGTTTAGGGGTCATCGTTTTTGTATAAAATTTACACTATAAACATTTTTTTAGATCTAAAAAAATGTAAAGATAACAAATGGGCAATTGTATTTATGAAAAACACGAATATAACGAAAAAATGGTTGATACGGAATTAACCGATCTCAGAACTCTCAGCCCGAAGGCTGTCACACCAGACCAGGTAAAAAGCGATACATTGATCGACGCGGGAATTGTCGATCCGGACAATAACCTACAAGCTATAAAAATTACAAATGATACAAATGATACAAATGAAACAAATGACACAAATGACATCGCCGACTCAAAACCCGAAACTGATTTTGAAATTATTTAGTTGTAGACCCACCATAAGTGAATCAGGTTCTCTATTTGCCGGTCAGTAATCTGCTTATAGGTTTTGCGATAGTCTTCAAACATCTCCTCGATCGAATTAAACCATTCGTCCGACCCGCTTACACTGGACCATACATATTTACCGTCCACCTCTTTTGAGAAGATTTGCATCTTCCCAATTCCATCGGCCCATACGTCATCAGCATTATATGTCATCTTATAAACGGTCGGCTTTCCTGGGTAGTCGTATACATAGGACTCGGGCGCGCACGTCTCTTCTATATCATCTGATTGTATGAAGAGGCCTATCACGTCGTCTGAAGAGGCCTTCATAATACGACGAGACGACTCGCCGCCATCTGGTTTGTAAACCAAGGCCTGTCTCATCACTGGAAATTCGGGGTGTTTTTCGTAAATTTTCTGTCGAAGCGCCATTCCGCCATCTGCAGGATCGATGTCTATAACAATTAAGTCACCTGCAAGAGTCTTTACGGTAAACTTTTGGAGATTTTTACCCTCTTTGCACCAGGCGTGAACACGTCCGGCGAATCGAGGGTACTTGCAGATTTGGCATATTTCACTCATTGTTATAAAATTTTCACAAATTTTTTTATGAAAATCAATTTTAGGTTATACAATCGAAATATGGGCAACACGGGGAAGATGGTCTGACATCATTGGTTTGCCTCGTAACCAGTATTGTGCGTAAGATGGCGATTTCGCGTACGTAATTGTATTGGGACTGGAAACGGCGATGTGATCAAAACTGCCGGCCATATACCCGCCCGTATTGCCATCATCGCAACATGTGTCTTCCGGCTCAAACCCGTTCAGACCGCCGTCTAGCATTTGTCGGTACGTCTGTTGTGTCGACGAACGGCTCATATCGATGTTAAAATCACCGCCAATAATAGTGATAACGTTATTCGCGCCAATCTTATCAATTTCCGATCGAATTGTATTTATCACGACTTCTGTCTTATTGGCTGTTACTTCCCATACTTGTGGGCCATGAAGATTGATAACCATAAATATACGGTCGTCTGTGAGTCGCTGAAAAAGGACAATCAGGTAGGGTCGTCCGTAGAGAGGGCCTCGCGCGTACTTGGGCGAAATGAAATCGCCTTCCACTACATTTATAACCTTATACTTGTCTTCGTCGTACATTGTAATAATACCGGCATATTTGCCAACGCTTGTTCCGATGCCTCTCATATTTGAAAGGCCCAATTCTCGCATCTTTTCCATGAAAGGCTTCGACTGGTTATCGTTATCTAGCCGAATTTCTTGTAGCAATATGAAATCATTGGGCTTGTTTTGTGCGATGATGGATACAATATTTTGTATGCATTTATTGTCGGCATTCATGCAATGGGTCATGTCAGCCGAAGCGCTTTGTTTTCCTTCCAGTGCTTCCCATGAAACGTTGTAACTCATAACGTTAATCATATTTTATATTATATAAAATTGAATTTACGTATTTTATATGATTGAATAAAGTATATAAAAGAATGTCAACAATCACTAGGAAATGGCATACAGAGTGGCTGAGTTATGTCAGATCTCGATACGCCAATATAAGCGACTGGGTTGATATCGTAGCCAACGCCAATTTTCTTCCCGAATTTATTACCATGCCTGATATGGCGAATATTTTGTCAAAATGGACCAAGAATCACTGGACGGCGATTGGAAACAACCCCAATTTGAGGATCGATTTTATCATCGATCATCCCGAATTCATTGATAAATGGAACTTCGTGACACTAAGCCGCAATAAAAACATAACTCCCGCAATTATTAGGGCGAACCCGTGCTTGGATTGGAATTGGACGTCAATCTCTCAAAATCCGTCAGTCGCGAAAGACCTTGATTTTCTTGAAGAGAACAGTTTCAAACTTGATTTTAAATATATTATACCACATGCGCCACTTGAATTTATACAGACATATATTGGAACGTTTTGTTATTTTTTCAAAGATCAGTTTTGGAATTGGATGTCGTGCAATCCAAACATTACGACCGATTTCTTTCTTGAAAATATCGACTATCCGTGGAACTGGGGGATGTTAACTGACAATCCCGCGATATCTCTCGATTTTATTGAAGAGCATCTGGTGGACGGGCTTTGGGACTGGAACATCTTAGCCGCCAATAAAATGAACTTTAATTTTTACGAGAAATATGGCTGGCTTTTACCAGAACTACAAAACTTGGAAATGATCAGTTTAAACTCAAATATGATTGAGTTCATTGCATCCAATCCGGGCCTTAACTGGAACTGGAAAAATATGAGCCATAACGATGGTCTTACGTTTTCGCTGGTTAAATCGATGCCCGATAAGCCGTGGGATTGGCACGTTCTTTCTCAGCACCGTAATATAACGATGGAGGATATTGAAAGTCGGATGGAATTTCAGTGGTCGTGGTTTGGCATGTCGTGCAACCCGAATGTGAACGTTCCGTTCATAAAGCGCTCGTATTTTCAGCCATGGGCGCGCAAGTATCTGTTCAAAAATAATATGGATTTGGGACGGGAGAGATATATCGCGAAGGAGTACGATAAGTTGGCAAAAACGGCAAAAGAAAAATACGAATACCAATTGATGGAAGTGGCATGGCACCCCGATCGTCTGGCGTGGGTACTTGATCAAGAACAGGCTAAAAAGTATATATAAAAATGATTTTACAAGTGTGTCGGATAGTTTATGTATAGTTTATTATATACGCATGTCGTTCCAAACCGTTTACGAGATCCCTACGATTCCTGAGTTTGCAATCCATAAATATAAACTAAAAGAAGAAGTTGACTTCTTCGGAGTTATGGACGCCATCATGTCTACACTTGGCAAACTTGATGTCGATATTTTCCCTCAGACAAAAACGTTTGAAATTCACTCGATCGGCTATGTCAACAATCGATCGGTTGAATTCTATTTCAATATTTACAAAAATGAAAACGACGAAAAATATGTTGTGGCAGATCGCGGAACTGGATGTTCGTTTGCGTTTATGGATATTTTGCGTGAAGTTGTCAACGGTATAATGGGCTCGATACTCCCTAACTCGCCTTCTAAATATTACGCAAAATACTCTCGTCCGGTCGCAAATCCTATTACGCCGCTCGTTCCGTTATCGGTCACAGACGAGTTCCCTGTGTTTGACGAGACCGAATACTCCGAAAATCTAATCAACAGGATTACTGGAAAATTCCTGGACATTGCGATAATGTCGTTTGAGAGCATGGCCGATTTTACAGAGAAACCTCGTAAAAATGTGTCTAGTAGTCTGGTCGAATGTCTAGTTCAAAATCTGTTTCATGAGAATCTGACAATCGCCAGATGCGCAATGACATCTATCGCCAATCTTCTCCAATTTTCCTACATCTCGTATGAAGCCAGGGCGGCATTTTCGGATGCCATTCAAAAACTAGACATTTCGGTCAAGACGGAAACACTGAAAATCGTGCGTGACCGAGATCGGGCGTCGGTCCTTTTGCTGCAATATGAGATGTAAGAGATGTATAACAGATGTAAGAGATGTAATATACAATATACGTAATAAGAAAAATATTTTTATAATAATATTATAAAAATGGTAACGTCAACACGAACAGTGTCGACACGATTTAACAATCTCAAAAACAACGCTAAACTTATACTTAAAAGTATAGGCGGAAGTACAAATACAAGACTTATGCAAATTACACTTGGTAGAGGGGAAAATGTCTACGCGATGAATATACGAGATGCGGGCTTATTACTTGGAGAACAACTTCCAACAGAAGACGTAATGATGCGCATCGTTAGACAGCACGAAGGCCCTATTAACCAAGTTATGAGCGCTAACAACCTATACGGATTTAAGCCGAGAAAGTCGGCAAAACGGTCTACTAGAACAAAGAGATCGGTAAAAAAACGAAAATATCGAATGGCAACAATGGCAGCAGAAGATATCAAAACGTTACTTGTATCTCTTAGTAAAGACTTGACATTAATGCAGAATAATAACAATTTTGATAGTATACAAAGAAACCTTATCGAAATACGTGATCAAATTGAAAATATGGTTCACACCGAGGTTGGTCGAAAGGGTCTTGTAATCACACTGAAAAAGGGTAGTATAATTGAATCAATAGACGAGGCCATAAAAGTTACCAGAGTTATTAACACACCTGATGCACCAAATAACATTAGACTACTATATATCGACGGCCTAAGGCGTCTAATTGACGGGATAAAAGAACATATCGAAGAAATAATGTGGACGTTTGAAAATTATGCATTTAGACCGACGAGCGCTAAAAAACGGTCCTCTAAAAAAAAGACATCGGCTAAAAAACGGGCACAACTAAAATAAAAATGTATTTATAAATATTATAAATATATACTTGCAAAGATGTACGGCGTATTATGTTTTACCTCAAAAAGCCGAGTGCAGGGAACAGGCATTCCTTTCTTCGGGTATAATTCCGACATCTCTGGAATTATTGTTCACACAAAAAAAACGTACACAAAAGACATGTGGGCAAAAGTTCACCCCATTACATACGAACTAATTGAAATTATCGGGACGACTGGCGACTATGCATCAGAGCTATCAGCACTTCGAGGAGCCTACGGGCTTAATTATAAATATCCGTCGTTACAGTTATTTAAGGATGCTAAGGATGCTAAGGATGAAAAACTGACATTCGATAACAAAAATATCGAAAAAGCATACACTGTCGATAATGCTTCAACTCTCGACCGAGATGACGCAATTTCAGTTGTGTGCGAGTCGGATTTCACTACCGTCGGGATTCATATTACAGATTTAGCAGCACGGCTACACCCTGACTGGCTTAACTGGGCACGCTTACGCGGTTCATCGGCATATTGGGAGTCTGGTACTAAACCTATTTTTCCGCCATCTCTTTCGCACGACGCGCTTAGCCTCACAAAGGGTAAAACGTACCCGTGTCTTTCTTTTTTTTTGACGTATAAAAATGGTGAGTTGCAAAAGACCGAGTTTGGACCACGTCAAGTTGCCATTACCGGTAATTTAACGTATGAGGATTTTGCAAGCCACCCAGACCGAGCCATCCTAGAAACGATTTCTGGAAAACGGGAAGCGACCGAAATTATAGAATGGTGCATGATCCAGTATAATATGTATGTGGCTGTTAACCTACCCGATGTCTTGTTGCGTGTTCAGGACGAAAATATGCCGGCCCGATATGATGTTTCTGGAACCCATTTTTCGATGGACGACCGGGTGTATACACACGCTACTTCTCCTATTCGTCGGTTTGCCGATTTTTACAACCAATGTTTATACTACAATCAATGCCAGTTACTTACGTCTGAAGAACTTGCGCAACTCAATAAACGAATGAACGATATCCAGTCATTTCACAGACGCGAAATAGTAATGAATCTGGCGTATAAATTCAAATCAATTCCTACACTCGTGGACGCGTTGATCGATACGAATGAAGACGGTAAATCAATATGTCTTTGGATCGATGGTGTTCGGGTATGGATCCCGCTTTCCGATAGCTACTACGAACAGCCGATTTGCGATAAATTGATCGAGGGAATGGTTCACACGATCGAGTGTTTTGGAATCCATAAGGCCGGAAAGGCGGCGTTACGGATTCGATTGGCAGACTTTGCAATATAATTCCGATTTTTATAACTAACTTATAAAAATTAATCCCTAATACGTTTTATGCTGGTCTGATCACCTTGTTCGTTGTTTCACATCATCGTCATTTGTTGCCATTTTGTTTTCAAATCATACTTCTTCCTCAACTCACGCACCTGATAGATCAACGAAATTCGTCAATCGCATTTATGCAATTCCAAATATTATACAAACAATTTTTATAATTTGTTAAAAATTATAAAAAATTTAGAAACCTATGCAAACAATATTTTCGAAACAGCAGTGTATATTTGATTAATTAGAAGAAGTTCTCTCGCATTGATTTGTTCTTTACCAAAACCGGATGAGTATATGTTAAGATCACGCGTCATCTTGATATTCGACAAAAGATACATCTGTAATTTTTCTGAAAAAGGTTTATCTTGCAACGATCGATTGCCCTTAACCTTATCGCTATTTGGTCCAAGAAATAGCGTCAAATTTCCTAAACTATCGACACATTTTCCATTCGCGATACGGGATGACTGTGGGATAATGTGTTCCAGATCAACTTTGGAATAATCAGGGATCGTTTCGTGTGCGTCATTTGTGAACCAGATATAGCACAAAATAGCTTTTACCATTTGTGTATTACGTTGAGTCAAATTATCACATGTATTTACCCACTCTTTCACGAACGTTTCTTCATTGGGTTGGCCAAATTCGCGAAACATATCCTTGATCTTTTTAGATGTATCATTCCAAGACGCACCGTTTGACACTGCCTTATTTACAATAGGAATCAATTTGACTTGAAATTTCTTACTATTTAGACTTAGTTTTCCGTTACCATTTTTGATATTCAACGAAGCGGCAATAAGAATTGAAATGATTTCATCCAACCGATCATTATACGCATACAACAAAGGAAGTATGCAAGTAGTCATAATTTCGTGACCACTTGTCAATTTATCCAATAATGAATAATTCAAGTGAGTCTTAATCATTGGAATCAATGACAATATGTGTTGAACGGTCTTTGTAAAATTATGGTAAGATTCCATCGTATTATCACGAAGACAATTTGGGTCTTGAATAAATTTATTAATTTCAAGATGTTTTTGTGTATGAAACCAAGCCGCTACATGTAATATATGGTTTTGATTAAGAGCATACTTATCGCACACGTCCTTGATAGATTCAAATAGAATTCGTAAGACTGGAATCATGCCTCGTCCTAGCTGAGAAATGAGTTTATTTTTAGCCGTTACCGGAAGTGGCAACTCCATTCCGATGTTATTTATTTTTTCAAATACCTCCGGAATAAAATCCCAATCGGTTATGGTTTGAATATCGCAGTAAATGTCGTTAAAACAGTACTTATAAAACTTAGTTTGTTCATCCAAAGACAACGTCTTTATAAAAGCGCGCACGTCTTCGTACGCTGTCCCAATCATTGAGTCATTATCCGAGGTAACCCCATCTTGAAGAATCTGGTTCAAAGCCTTCAAATCATTTTCGTATTCACTACGCAAATTAGCGATTCGGTTACCTCCAATCTGCGAAAGTAGTTCAGCACCATCTGAATCCAAAGGATCGATGTTGTCTTCGTCGTCCATACGGCTGATATTTTTAAGAATTTTTTCGCGTCTGTCAACAGGCCACTCGTGAGAGATCGACAATAACACTAGAATTACGACCGTTAGACGATGCTGTGCGTCATATAAGTAACGTTTCTTGGTGTCTTTTTCATAGTATACCACAACTTGCCCCATCCATTCTTGTTTGTCTTTTTTAAATTTGTCATACATCCGATCGACTGTTGACATTACATATGCACTCTTGGTCCACATAAATGACCGTTGTTCCTTTGTGATGTTATACACTTCGCCAAGGACCTTTTTCAGAGGCTGCCGCGGCTCAATATCATACGGAAGATTACAGGCGGACATTCTATTCTATTATAAAATCATAGATTTAAAATATGGTTTTCATTTTTATTATTTCGCCAATTATTCTTAAAAATATTTTCCAAATGGCCATAATTCATTTATTTATATAAAATAAATGCTCACCTACTTATGTCTAACAATTGCATCGGAGAAGAAGGATTCTATGAGTTTTTTCAAGCATGAAATCAAGTGGGATAAGAATAGTACACCGCATACCATGTACAACATCTTACTTCAACCAACGATAAACTCTCCGAATAACGGCGTATGGATATGGGAAAACAGCGAAAAAATACATATGATGCGACCTGTATCCCGAGACTGGAATTTGATGTTGCGTGAATGTCTTGATTATATTGTAAATTTGTGTGATAGGTTCGACGGTTTCATTTACTCGGGGCACGGCGGGACAATCAATGTCGGGTCGTGGTTTCGAGACTACACTCCCTTCTTCAAGATTTGCGACTTAATTTCTATATTTGAAAATTACCATTTATCGTTTCCAGTTATGATTTTTAGTTCGTGTTATATGGGCGGTTTCATTACGTTGCTTGAATGCAGTCGAATTACCAAATGGGTGTGCGCCGACCCCGGTTATACGGGATACGACGGAATTACAGCAACAACATCTTTCTGGGGTCGTCGCAAGCGCGGTAAAATTGGAAAATGGTTAAGCGAGGTCATATCCGACTACCATAAGAGGTACCCGACTCCCAAATACAAATGCTACATGGCATTTGATGTCGGGTATATCCAGCCCTTGTTCGGAGAAATGAAAAAGACAAACCCAATGGAGTGGGGCTGGGAAGGTCATCGCGTGTCCAACTACGACAAGACAACTTACGATCTGTATTCGGTTCTTATTGATGACAATACACAGAAAACAAAACCTGTCACGAAAATGATTAGCTATTGTAAGAAAATGATGCGATATTCAAAGAATTCGCCTTATACGATTAATAAGAAGGGACCATCGATTCAATGGGGCAGAGTAAGACACGTCCAAGATCGGTACGAAGGAACGATGTGGTGGGATTTCTGGAAAACCATAAACTTAAAAACGGTTTCTTTTGTATAAAAAAAATAAATAAATATAAATGGATCAGCATCTCATCTCATATTATATTGGCATACTCATTATATTTCTTATCAATGCGTACATCCTTTTCCAACCCGACCAAAAAATGATGACTGTCAAACAATACGCCACTCTCAATTTAGCAGGCGCCTTCTTCATTGCATACTACTTCTTGCATAAAGAGAACAAGATATCTTTCTAAGTTTTATGATAGGTTTATCATAAAACACAAATTTTAGGTTTACATTTTTATAGTTATTACACGTCATTACACACTCACCATCACCACACCGTCACACCACCAGCCACCGTCACACCACCAGCACCGCCATCTTCGACTTGTACTTCTTGTTGAGGCGCTCGATCGACTCGCCTGCAAACGTCCCAACGCGCGACTCGGCCTCAATAAACGCCTTGACGTCAAAGTTCTCGAAAAGCCGGTTGAAGAGGTCTTGCATCACGTTACAGTAGGTGTCGAGAACGTCGCGATATTCCAGCTTCTTCTTTCGGTCCTTGTTGCGTCTGTAGATCGTGTCCTTAAACTTGTCCTTGTCGATTTCGTTGCGCATGTACTTGATTCGTAGGTCGAGGTTTGTCTCATTGTCGATCACGGTCGGAAGTCCGGGAAGAACAACCCGTTGAACGTGAACGACCTTCTGGTAGATGTCCGCGACCAATGTACCCGCCGATTTGTAGCTCCGCCCGTATCGTTGTGTCACCGGAATCTGCGCCAGTCCGATTCGACGATCGCCAAGACGATGAGGATCAGGCATGCCACCGCATCGAACCTCGTGTGGGTTGCGAGGAGCATCCCCTCCGTTTTTGCGCAAAAACTCGAAATAGTGAGGATTGTGGATGATGCCCTTCTCCACCTTGCCCGTCCGCCAGTTGAACGCGACATGGCATTTTACGCACCACATCTGGTCACATCCCTCCGTCTTGTAGATCGCCGTCATGCAATTCGGGCAGTTCTTGCACGTCTTTCGCATCTCCTCGACCGTCGCAACTGTGTCGGCATTGCACTTGTGCTCATCCTCGTCGCTTTTTTTGACCTCGTGGCATTTGTCGCACACCTTCACGTCGCACACACCGCACTTGTGGTGAGACGAAATGAATCCTCGGCAATCGGCTACCGGGCACGCGCAAATGACAGTTGTGGTGTTTTGGACGGCGACAGGCCGGTTTTCGAGATTGTAGCTATGAAGACGAAGCGTCTCGTACGCCGACTTCATTTTTTCAATCTCCCAGCGAATCTGATCCATTTTTTTGTGGGTTTCTTCGAGCTCTTTCAGACGATCGATGTGAGGCTGAGTTTGCGGGAGAAGCGCCATCTCCTTGCTCGTCATCGTATCCTCGACATGATACCGGTAAAGGCCATTCATCCACGTCGCCGGGAAATTATCGTGAACGAAATCGTCCGAGAACTGCTTCTTGCACTCCGGCTGCATGCAAGAGGGCGGGTTGATCGATCCCAATAGGACTTGCTTGTAGCACTCTACGCACGCATCGTATGAGCAATACGGGCATCTGACAAACTTCGAAACGGCGCGAGTTTCGGTGCAGATGTCGCAAGTCTGTCTGGACGCACGAGACATGACGGAACGGGAAGGGCGAAATTTTCTATGGAAAAATCAATAGAAAATCAATTTTATTTTTGCGATATTACACTCACCTCACACGCCTCTTTTTATACTGTAATGAATCGAGCAGAGTGTAGTGACAATGGTAAACAATACGCGATCCATGGAGAGTCTAACGTCTCTCCACAATAAGTAGAAGAAAAATAGCGTCCGAATAGTATACATGACGGTATACAGAAAGATAATTTTTTTAGTAAAGAATTCCATTGGCATAGAAAGAATCGCCGAAAAAGTATAGACTATCCCAATCGTCTCAAAAAATAGAATGGGCCAATTCCGACCCGGGCTCATAAGAAAGGCAATCGCCAGAAAATCGGACAGCATCTTTTCAATCGGTTCGAGGTTAACCAAAATAATTTCAATTTTAATTTATAGATTTTTATATTCGATTTTTTTATAACTGTAAATACCGCAATTATCAATATCGGCTAAATACGATCTGATTTGTGTTGTTTTCGCGTCGGCTGGCTTCCATCTACCCATTAGAGTCTGAGACTGTCGTCTCAGACAGACCAGTTACAAAAATAATCATATTTAGCAGCTTCATTTTAGAATTTTTTAAACGCTGGTCTCTATATTTTCATTTTTATTGCCGGTAACGAAATTTCAATGCAATCAAATTGCAAATCATTGACGCATTTAAATTAAAATTAAAAATTATTTTTTTTATATTATATAAATGCCAAATTATTTTGTCGGTAGTAAAAAGTCGGTTACAAAAAAACCAGCCAAAAAAACCGCTAAAAAGGTAAGCGAACCAGGTGCGCCAAGCGCTAAATCCTTGGTGCGCAGCTTGAACTCCATTCGAGGCGCCAGTGAAGTATGCGCTTCTAAACTAGAACAGAAAATGTCTGAAATTCAAGGGCTTGAATCTAAATTGGGATCGATTCAGTCAAAGAGCGATGAGTGCGCCGCTAAACTTTCATCCAGTGAAAATCTATCGGCACAGCGTGTCAAAACGCTCGAAGGCACTGTAGATAAACTAGAAAAGGAATTATCTGTTGTCAAGAAAGAGAGCGAATCATGCCTCAAAAAAGAAGCCGAGATCAAAAAGGTTGACCAACGTAGAGACGAAGAGCTGCAACAGAAAAAATATCAGGATTTAGTCGAGCGCGAAACATTTGGAAAAGATTCCAAAGAAATTGCCGAAATTAAGAAAAATTTGTGGAACAAATGGCACGGAAAAGTTCCTATAAAAACTAAGGTTGATTCAGATGACACATATTCAGACGACTTGTCATCTTTATTTGGACCTGGTGTTAGAACACTTAAATCCGCCGAAAAACCTGGTTTTACCAAACAACAACAAGCAGAAATTAAAAGACAAAAAGAAGCACGCGAAGCATACAAAAAGAAAGCTGGGCTAGACAAACCAAACAGAGATGAATATCAAAGTCTATTAAACACCGATGATGGTTGGACGGGCGACTCGGCTAGTTGGGGTTTCAGATCTCGTTCAGCAAAGCGTTCGTCTAAAAAGACCCGTGTTGCCAAGAAGGCGCGTTCGGCCAAGTCTCGTTCCGCTAAGCGCTCGGCCAAGAAAGTACGCTCTGCCAAGAAGCCTCGTTCCGCTAAACGCTCGGCCAAGAAGACACGCTCGGCAAAGCCTCGTTCCGCTAAACGCTCGGCCAAGAAGGCACGCTCGGCAAAGCCTCGTTCCGCTAAACGCTCGGCCAAGAAGGCACGCTCGGCAAAGTCTCGTTCCGCTAAACGATCGACCAAGAAGGCCCGTTCGGCAAAGCCTCGTTCCGCTAAACGCTCGGTCAAGAAGAGTCGTTCGGCCAAGAGATCCCGGAAGCATTAAACTATAAAAATTATAAAATCCGGTATTCCTAAACATTATTTATGAATCACATAAATAATATAAGTATTCTATGCCAAACAAACGTATAAAGATCAGAAATCAGCAACGCGTTGAAGAAAGACGAAACCCCGAGTTTTACAGAACAATCGGTAAAAAGTTTGCATGGATTCATTCTATGCTATGCTTGTATTTACACGAAAATGCTCATTCCGAACACTCAGAAGATTCCAATATCGATAATATTTGCATGCACCTTGAAGGTTTTGAAAACGCGCTCCGATGGAATTATAAAAGGGGCATCGACGAATGGGTCCAAAAGATAAAGAGCTTACTTGAACACGAATATATCGATGAAAGCAGTGATGAATGGGTAAATGAGTATATTGAAGACGATATTGAGGATATTGAGGATATTGAGGATATTGAGAATATCGAGGATATTGAGGATATTGAGGATGAAGACGATATTAATAAAATTCCTGATTTTTTCGAATTATCTCTTGTGACGAAAAGGCTTCATTGCAAATTATAAAACGCTTCTATGATTCTCTCTTCCAGTACCAATCTTATCTTTTGGGAGTCCAATCTAAATCTGCCGTATAGTTGTGTGTGGTTTTCGTTAATTTTTATTTAAATGGGGGGTTTTAGCGGCCTGTCCAGACTTTAACAAAAGATGTATTTTGATTAATTGTTTTATTTTTAAGATCACGGGTGTATTCATCGAAGGTATATCCCCATATACAATAGTCGTGAATAATGCCATAAAGAATATTAGACGAATTTTTTGGAGGTTTCTTTGAATAATCTAAATAATGATAATGCATTAAACAAGCGATTACACGTTCAAATGAGCATCTATTAAATCTAGTTGTAATTGGTACTAGTAGTTTAGATAAATCATATTTTCGATCAATAGATAATAGAAACTCATATGATATGATCGCCATTCCGCCAAAACAACCAGTCCATTTATTTTTATCTTTGTGAAATTGAAGAAGTTCATCGGAATTGTTTAGATGATTGATTATACGTGTTTCGTCTTCTATTTGATCCCAATCGTGTGCAAATGTCCATAACATTTTATAGGCACCATTGTCTGATGTAAGATCAATTTTTTTATGAATAAAAACAGAATCATGTAAAATAACAGCATTTTTAAACCAATATTTGCCAAGTTTTGCGTAATAATAATAAGGAAGAAGCTCACCTCGTCCTTTATATTCTGATTGTATAATTGTCGTATTTGTTAATTCAATATTAGTTACATACTCGGGGTTACTGTTATCATCAATGATTATAATTTTACTTGACGGATAAAATAAACGAATACATCGATAAGATTCTTTCCAGTAATTATCTGTTTGTTTGTCATTTACATGACGAATCACAATAAAGCCAAAAGTATCTATAGAACTATAATTCTCTTTTTTTATAAACAAGAAAATAGCCACTGAAAATAATACAATTAAAATTAAAAATAAAACCTTCATCTTTATTTAACTAAAAATTAAATAAAGTTAATGAAATGTATATATACAATACAGAATGGCTTCATTGCAAATTATAAAACGCTTCTATGATTCTCCGATTTTTTCCAACTTGTCTCTCTACCAGTATAGTCTCAATCGTATGTATCTTTTGGGAGTCCAATGTTTTATTCAGGCACCGTTTAAGTAATATCAATTCAAAATTTTCAAGTTCAGTCAAACTACGACTTCCAAAGTCTTCAATCTTTTGTAGTTTTTTGGCAATGTCTCTTTCTTTTATCATCAACTCAATCGATTGTATCTTTTGTTCGTGTTCCGGATTTTTATTAACAATTTGACACAAACACCTCCCAAGACTTGATAGGTCATAATCGTCAAGTTCATTTAGGGGTCGGTTGTTCAGCTCGCGAATGGTTGTTCGTATTTTTTGACAGTCTCTCTCGTCTAGAATCGTATCAATCGATTGTATCTTTTGTTCGTGTTCCGGCTTTTTATTAACAATTTGTCGCAAACACCGTGAAAGGTCTGACAATTGATAATTTTCAAGTTCATTTAGGTCGCGATTGCCTAACTCGCGAATGGTTGTTTGTGTTCGTTGACAGTCTAGATCTTGTATAGCGGCATTAATGTTTTGCATATATAGTTGGTCTGTCGTCGTTTTATCACGCTTTCTAGAAAGCGCTCTATGGAAATCAAGCAGTTCATAGAGTTCACACTTAAACCGAATCCGATCGCTTGTTTGGACAGTGAGATTGTAGTATGATTTTTCAAATTTGTAGTCATCTTGCAATACTGTAAACTCTGATTCGTTATGTTCAATCAGAACAATCACATTGTCATCTTGTTTTGTTACCATACCCGACTGGATTAGAAGATTTTTAACGGTTTCGGCATTAACCCCGACCGCCACATGTAACGTCTCCTCGTCTCCTTTTAAATTTCGGACAGTAATGTTAGTTTGCAGGTCGGTAATGAACGACATTTTATCGAGTACCGATAAAATTTTATGTTTTATCATTTTTAAGTGTGAAATGTAATTTGCAATATACCATTTGTCCCATTTTTGCCGGACGTTGACTGTTCCTTTCCAGGATTTGGGTAGGCTGGTACACCGTTAGTCGACATATTGCATCCATTCCCTCCCGCTCCACCGTTTCCGTATGATGGGTTATTAGCCCCGCCGCTTGTTCCAACTATTGACTGCCCAATTCCAAGACCTCCTGATCCTCCTGCCCCTCCTACCGCTTGTAACGTTAGATTTCCGTATTTAAAAGTTGTGTTACCGCCAGAACTGCCAGATACGTTTGGAGACGATACAATATAAATAGTGCCTGTCTCATCTAATGTAGGCGACGATCCAACCGCGCCTCCGCCTGATCCAGATTGACCAACAGAATATGTAAATGAATTACCGGTAATTGGGATGTTTAGTTGATTAACAATTTGTCCAGCGGCTCCTCCAATTCCTCCACCCATTTTCTCAGATGTATCACGGTAAAATGCGCGATTTGACGCGTCGTATTCCATGTGTGCATTTGCGCCAGATGAACCGCCACCTCCTCCTCCAATAGCGGTAACATCCATGTATGAATAACCAACAGGGATCGTTATTGTTCCGGATGTAGTATACGTAATCATTGTAGGCGAAAGGCATGCTTGTGTGTTACATGACTGTGTATTGACGTCTCCAGTATTATTTGAACACGGAGCCCCTCCGTTAGAAGACTGATTAGAAATTGTGTATGTTTGTTTTTGTATTCCGCCTCCGCATGCTGCACTACATGCCCCCCACGCCGACCAACTCCCCGAACAGTTGGCACACGAAACGTTTGATGTAACAGGCGGACATTGTGTTCCGCCGTTTAACGGTTGAATGTCTCCTGTCCGTGTTGCAACCGATGTTCCATTTATACATGAACCGTATGAAAAAGTTGTTCCTGGTATACAATTAAAAACCGATACCGTGTCATTAGGAGAACAAATAATCTTGCCATTTACAAAAGAAGGTACAGGCGAAGACGCCGGACAAATATATGAATTTGTTGTTGCGTCGTAAGTTGCAACATCACTTAGTTGTGAATAGCTTGGAAGTGAACTATAAGAAGAAACGTACTTGTTGTATGCAGCAGTATAGGCAGATTTTACCGATGGGTCAACTGACGATAGAAGAGAAGCTAATGCGTTATTCTGCATGATTGTCTGGTTTGTAGCAATAATACTTGGAGTCTGTACAGGACCAATTGTAATAGAAAAATTTTCCTTATCATACCGTATTAGAAGATACAAGATAAAAATCGAAATAGAAAGAAGTGCAAGTGTTTTTACGATATTTGATATAGACATTTATTATTAAAAAAAAATGAATAATAAATGGAATATAGGCAAAAAGAGATACCTTTCTGCCATCGTATCGTTGAAAAGGCGTTCAGAAACACCACCAACTTTATGCACGATTTTATATACGGAACATCTCATGTAAGAAAAATGTTATTAGAAGATTTAGCTAACCCTGAATACAGGGAATACGCACAAAGACAACTAGAAACACTAGACTCGATTGAAACCTGCGTTCTTGCAAAACGACGTGAAAAATTAGTGTCTCTATTCCATTCGAATCAGTGGAAAACATGGAATGAATCTATTGCCCGCAATTTTATTAGCACCTTTCCCGATTTTAGTCATATATTGCTAGGCAGCGAAACCATAACGCAAATAAGCGATAAGATATCAGATATCGTCGCGTCCAATAATAGAGAGGGATTTTTACAATTTTTGTGTGATATTCCAGATGTAGTATTAAATTATCGTCTCACGACGTTTATCGTTGGAGACGAACAAATGGAAGACGAACAAATTGACGATATTTTTAACAATTCTACCGAGTGCGATTCAAACCAGTCGATCCGCTTCTTTATTTTTAATGTAGTTAAAAATCTAATCGAGCGATATACAACGGATCGGTTGGATTTATCGACGTTTCGACACGCATATGTCGACGCTCTCCACCCGAATAAAGAAACATACTTCCGATTAAAATGTATTAGAATACCACCGGGTTTTATTTTACAGCGAGCCGGAAAGTTGATGGGTCATTCCGTTGGGGTTTGCGAAAATTATACATTTTTTGGAATTAACGGGTTAGACATTATGAATTATGCATTACCAGAGTCACTAGGCAACGATAATACAACTCGGTACTGCAATGACTTCGGCGCAGTGTCAGTATTTGAAGTAACAAATGAATTACATCTACTGGATTTTTCAGACGTTGAAACTGTCAAAAACGCACGTAAGGTTGGTATCATATATACAAATTCGTTTACAATTGACTTATCCAATACTATTATACGAAAAAGCACATACGATACCGATCGATGCGTAGCCGAGGAAATGTGCGAAAGAGGTTTTGACGGCTTTGTTGCACAGGATTTGGCTCATTATGCCGATGCCGACCGTTTTTTCCCCGGCGAGTTTGCACTATGCAACGCTGTTGATAACATAAAGTTTATCAAAACTTATGACAGCAGTACATTCTATATTCCGTTTTGCAATGATCCTGCCGTAAAAGACGCAAAAAATAAGAAAAAAATAAGAAAAAATACTATATAATATAAACAAATATGGATATAAATGAAGAAATGTTAGATCTAGCATTCATCGCTTTTGAAGAAGAAAAAACACGTATTCGCGAACGTTGCGAAGAAGAAAACAAAGAAATGTTCGATCTAGCATTCATCGCTTTTGAAGAAGAAAAAACACGTATTCGCGAACGTTGCGAAGAAGAAAAGAGAGCTCTTCTAAGAAAGTGTAGAGATGATTATGAGATTGAAAGGATTGAAGAAGAGATGAATGCGAAGTCAAAAAATGCAGCATTTTTTAATAGGTTTCGTAAACCCGCGCCTCAACTGACGTCGTCAGCATCGGCATATTCACCAGCGTCGTCATTGGGATCTTCAAGATCGTCCGGATCGTCAAGATCGTCCGGCTCGTCAAGATCGTCCGGATCGTCAAGATCGTCCGGATCGTCAAGATCGGCATATTCACCGGCACCTCCGGTATTTTTACCCGAGTCTTCAGCATCGGCCGCATCTTCATCTTCGAAGGCGGGAGGCTCGTCATATTCACCGGCACCTCCGGTATTTTTACCCGAGTCTTCAGCATCGGCCGCATCTTCATCTTCGAAGGCGGGAGGCTCGTCATATTCACCGTTATATGCATCACCAAAGTCTTTATTAAGTGCACTTTCACTAGAGCCTGAGGCGGCCTCGACGGCCTCTTCGTCTAGACAAATGGTATTTGACTCCATAATGCGAAGACCAACACTACGCAAAACTCCTCCTATTTCGCAACCGCCCCCATCGGCCGCATCTTCATCTTCGAAGGCGGGAGGCTCGTCATATTCACCGGCACCTCCGGTATTTTTACCCGAGTCGTCAGCATCGGCCGCATCTTCATCTTCGAAGGCGGGAGGCTCGTCATATTCACCGGTATATGCATCACCAAAGTCTTTATTAAGTGCACTTTCACTAGAGCCTGAGGCGGCCTCGACGGCCTCTTCGTCTAGACAAATGGTATTTGACTCCATAATGCGAAGACCAACACTACGCAAAACTCCTCCTATTTCGCAACCGCCCCCATCTTCCGCAAAATATACACCGCCCACGAGCGCCGCGTTTTTGGAGAATATAAAATCAGGCGTTGGATTGAAACAGGCATCTACCACAAAATATACACCTCCCGCTAATCCATTTTTGGCTTCTATACACGAGGGTGTACAATTGAGACCGCCGCCTGTTAATGTACAGCCTGTCATACAACCTGTCATACAACCTGTTAATAATCATACTAGTAATTTTCTGAGGGGAGCCATGACATATAGACGGCCCGATTTAGAGACAGATTTCGCAGATATGAGGGATGATAAGGATAAGGATGATGACTTTTTTTTTAGAGCAAAAAAATCGAAGAAAAGTGCTAGAAAGACGAAAAGTGCTAGAAAGACGAAAAGTGCTAGAAAGACGAAAAGTGCTAGAAAGACGAAAAGTGCTAGAAAGACGAAAAGTGCTAGAAAGACGAAAAGTGCTAGAAAGACGAAAAGTGCTAGAAAGACGAAAAGTGCTAGAAAGACGAAAAGTGCTAGAAAGACGAAAAGCGTTAGAAAGACCAAGAAAAATGTTAAGAAAAGCGTCAGAAAACGGTAAGATTTTATAGTTTAAATTCTATAAAATACGGTTACTTTTTAGCAGCGTCTGCGAGTTTTTGCACGATACGAAGTTCGCGCTCGTTTTGACTTTCACCGGGCGTTTGCCGACTCGTGATGATATTCGATACATTGGTAATCGTCTGCGCCATCATGTTTTGAATGTAGATGCGTACAATATCGTCTGATATCTGTGGAAATTCGGATTTCATCTTAGCAAACATATCATCAAACAACATCCTATGGAGTTGCTTCGTCATCTCCGTATCAGATTGCTCAATGTATTCGCTGATGTGTGATGCCATTTTCTCTGAATTTTGAATAATAAAAGCGTGAAGAAATCAATTTTATACAGCCATATCCGCCTTGATAGCCGGATGCGGGTCGTACCCCTCTATCTCAACCGAGTCCATGCTGAAATCCTCCCATCGTTCATGCTTTCGCTTAAACACCAATCGCGGAAATTTACGAGGACGTCGTTCTATCTGAGATAAAACGGCTTTCATGTGCGTGTGGTATATATGGGCGTCTCCAATCGAATAGATCAGACGTCCAGGTGAATACCCAGAAAGGTGTGCAAACATCTCCAATAGCAAGGCGTACCCGGCGATGTTCCAAGGCGCTCCCAAAAAGAGATCATTAGATCGCAACGTTACTTTACCATCTAGATGAAATCCATTGGACAGGTAAAGCTGAAACGAAACGTGGCAAGGTTCCAATGCCATTTTATCGAGATCGGTCGCATTCCAAGCCGACATAAATATTCTGCGACTAGTAGGATCGGTGCGTAACAAATCAAGCATCCGTTGTAACTGGTCGACTCCTTTTGACGTCGGATCTCTAAAATCACCTCCAAAGTGTCGCCATTGATACCCATATAGTGGCCCAAGTTCACCTTGTTTGTAGTCCACTAGACCTCGTCCGTCCAAAAATTCCCTTGATGTATTAGCGTCCCATATAGACACATTATTCTCCTTCAAAAACGATGTATCGGTTGCACCCGATATAAACCAAAGAACCTCTGTCAAGATATGTTTGAAGGGAACACGTTTTGTAGTAAGGAGCGGGAAGCCATCTAGTGCCATATCGAAACTAAGCTGTGGCCCGAAGATACTGCGTGTCCCTACTTGTGTACGATCGGGACGATCTTCGCCGTCATCAAGAACGTGGCTGAGAAGAGTCAGATACGATTGTTCTGACATATTAACTTACATATATTTTACATACTTAAAATATATTTACACCTTTGGAGATTTCTAGATTAGGTAGAGTTTTCAATAAGCCTATCCCACACGTCCGGCTCCCGATCATTTATCACCAGATTTAACACTAAATTTTTGGGAATGGGTTCTTGATCCTCCCATATTTTAAATGACCCGTCATCAAGAATTTCAGTCAATACCATGCGGCGCACAGATGGCATAGGGTTAATATATGGTCGTAGGGCATTCTTTACACGCAATACGTTATCGTTTTCATTATCTGTACACAAATAATGCATTTCGCCTGCCAACGTCTTTACCGAAATCGAATACCTAACACATTTTTGAGGTGATGCGGAATGTGCAACAAACTTGAAATCTTTCTTTTTACCTCCTAATACAAAACTTCCTTTTATTTTTCCGTCAACAAACATTGCATCGCGGGCTTTAGCCCTTTCTTTATCCCGTTCTTTATCTTCAATTGATGCCTTATTTTCATTTAAGTACGATATCATTATTGCCACACGGCTATTGTCTATGTTTTGTAGGACATCGTAAATATCATCTCCTTTCCCTACAAAACTTAAATACTCGATCAAATCAGGCGAGTTGCGATTCAACCTACTAATGAACGATTGTAAATCGGCATTCGGTTCATTTTTAGCAGGGCTATTATTACGCATCTTGACAGCAATTTCCCGCTGTAAACGAAGCGCCTCTTCAAGATTGTCTTTACACTTTAAAAGTTCTTCCTCTTTTTTAACAAATTGACTCATTGGAATAGGTTTTTGTGATATCTGTTCTAAAAATCCTCTGAGAATTTCAACCGCTTCTCCTAGCATAGGTATTATGTTTTCAAGCAATTTAACACGTAAACAATGATCATGATCAATAGGGCATCTTAGTTTCCCTCCATCCATATGACTCATACATTTTTTTTGGAAATCGTTTCTTAATTTAAGTTCGTCATTAAACGTAATTATTTGATCGTTATAGTTTTTGACATCATCTGTAATTTTTTTTCTTAATAAATTATAATTTAGAATAGTTACAGAGTTTGATGCAATAAATAAATTAACATTGTGTCTGATTTCGCCTATCAATGATTCAGCGTTTGAAATATCAAAATACATACTTAAATTGTTTTTAGTCTGTTGATATATACGACTAATATGCGTGCAAATATCATTATGTCTGTTAGTATCACAAAACATTCCCGACTTAGTACGCTCTTTACACGCGCAACATCCATTTCTGTCTTTTGGTTCAATACGCTGTAAACCGCTACATTGCGACAAAGATAGACTATGTATTGTTTGAGGTTCTGCCATTTTATTATAAATAATAAATAAAAATGATAGATTTGAATATCCTTCACACTACTAAACGCTAATATGAAATATAATATCGTTTATCATTTAGAATCGGGTGAATCGTATTCAACATCGCTAGACTGTTTCAATTCAGATTCGTCGTTTTTTGATAAGGTTCTTTTTGAACTGGAATCGCACTTCTATCCAAGATATGAAGATTTCCGTTCAGATCAATTCCGTTTCCTGACAAATGGCATCGATATCGATCGTGGGAAAACCATTGAAGAGATGTACTACAACGGTCTTACCGTTAATCTTACCGTTATCGTTACGCCTCCTATCGAATTCCCCGATTTCCCAGAATACACCATCTTTCGCCAAAAAGAACAGGAATGGGTTGGTAGGGCTGATTTCCCATCTACACTATATTGGATACGTCTCACTGAAATTTCCAAATCGAAAACCTTATTCCTGTATTTCGTATCGAAAAAGGACGGAGAAATAACAAGATCCATTACACAATTGGATCACGAGTTTAAATTAAGCGATTTTACTTATGAAAAAGAAATGCCAATGAGATATGTACATATTATGGATGCGATGAACAAGTGAAAAATTTTTATTTACTGTAAATAAAAATTTCACTAAAATCAGTAGGGAAAAAGCAGTATGTGAAACATTCACGCTCTCCTATTCACTCGAAGAAACACTCTGTTAAGAAGTCTAAGAAATTCCACTTTGAATCCAACATGCAGCCAGAATGCGATCACCCCGCTACAATGCAAGGCCTCGAAAAATGGTTTGTAAAAATGTTTGAACAATTGGGTTGGATGATATTGGCCAAAGAATACGGCTATGACGAAAAGATTGCATGCTATAAAAAATCACTTGGAAGGCTCCATGACAAGTTGGAATGCAAAATTAAATCGGTCCACGATGAAGACAAAAAAGACGACTTGAAAATTATGCATGGAAACGTCATGACACTGATCAATCATGTAAAAAACGATTTTCAGTAAAAAAATATTTTAAAACATTAACATAAATGAGTGGTCCGAAATGCAAAAAAATGGACGACATGATGGCGCGAATGCTAATGGATATGGAGGCACGTAACCGTTATACCGGGGTTCAGATGGTTGATATGCAACAATATCAACCACAACAACCCCAGCCTCGCCGTATAGACGGCCCTTTGATCACTATTCACATCAAAGACTTCTCTGGTTCTATGATCACGCTAATTGTGCCAGATAACGCAACTATACATGATGTCACACAACAAATTAAACAGTTGCGTGAAATGCATGATGATGGTAACGAAATCAGACTTTTCGTTAAGCCACAAGGTTCGGATGGTACCAATCCAATTATATTAGATGGACGACTTGATACATGTGTCCCAGGTGGTATTCAAGACGGCGATACAATCGAGATGCTTGAAGTCGATACTGAGCTTACCGGAGTGTACGGAATGGGGAAAAGACGTTCGAAGAAAAGCGCTAAGAAAACCCGGTCCAATAAACCGAAGAAAAGTGTCAAGAAAAGTCGATCGAAGAAAACAAAGAAAAGTGCCAAGAAAAGTCGATCGAAGAAAACAAAGAAAAGTGCCAAGAAAAGCACCAAGAAAAGTCGATCGAAGGCTAAGAAAAGTAGTTCTAAGAAAACAAAATAAATTATATAGATTATACAATATATAATTGAAATACCAATTCTTGGTGAAATATGTAAATTTATTTTCGATACCCATTTTGGATAGATGCATAATTGCAATTTAGATTAGCGCTTTCCTGCGTGGATGGATACGACAGAGACTCATAGTCAAATTGGTATTTAATAGGCGCTTCCTGATTTCGAGCGTACGGGTACGGAAGAGAATTAGACAAGGGCGGATTAAACTTCATAAATCCAAATGTGTTGTCGCAATAGCCCGATAGAGTTGAGAAATAAGGATACGCTGACGAACGATGTTCATAGTTAGGATTAGGGAAAGACATTCTTTATTTTAAGTTTTAAAAATTTAATTTATTCGATTTCTGTACTCATAAAAACATTTATAAACATTTATAAGAATATTATATAATATGTAGTATGTTCGTTCTCAGTATCGACGTTGGATTGATCCATCTTGGTCTTTCGTTTGCTGATGTCAACGACGACGGTACACTTCTAGAAATATTTTGGGTCGATCTAATCGATATTACTACATATACTCACCGAAAATCAGGCAAAATTGTAAGCGAATCACAAGAATGCCCACTATACCACACGCGGACCATCTCAGACTGGGTCGATCATTTTATACACGAAAATAAACCGTTTTTTGAAGAAGCTGACGTTATCCTAGTTGAAAGACAGCCTCCAAATGGTCTGACAGCCGTCGAACAGCTAATATTCTCAAAGTTTCGCGCGAAAACCTATCTTATCTCACCCCGCAATGTCCATTCCTATTTCAATCTCACAAGTCTTGACTACGACCAGCGAAAAGTATACTCGGAAAAAATAGCCAGTCGCCATATCCCCGATTATTTGGCAGAGCAAATGACGATGTACGACCGCGTTCACGATATCGCCGATAGCGTTTGTATCCTCCTTTACTGGTGCAACAAGCGCAAGAAGGCTCACGACATCGATGAAAGACGGCGACGGCACTTTGGAATTTTTCACGAAGATGGGCTCACAACCTTTGAAAAATTGGAACGGTTTAGGTATTAGTAAAATTGAAAATTACGCGCATTAGTATTGGAATATCTATAAAATATGAACGAATACCGCGAACAGGCCCGTATTCGATACGAAAAACAAGTGGAAGATCAGCATCTGCTCAAACAAAAAATAGAGAAAGACGAAAAAGACAACGAACGGATTCATTCCGATATTTACACGGCGTTTGACACATGGGACCATACACTAGCTGAGATCGAATCGGACACCTTGACATCGCTAACGCTTCTCCTCAGTATACTAACACCTTCTTTTATCGATACTCTAATGGCCACTGAAAGACTCGACGAGCTGCAACAACGTGTAGTCGCGCTGGTTGAACGGCTAAACGATGTCCAAAATCTCGTTGATAGGCCGTATCAAGATATTCAACATATAAACCAGATTCACCTTCTCATGAAAACCATTATCGCCACATCATCTGTTGATATTCCAATCGAGGTAATGGATACGGAACAAGACGAAGAAATCTCTAAAAATCTAGAAGAGGAATTACTTAGAGAGGATATTCAGAATATTCAGGATATTCAGGATATTCCGAACGTTCCAGAATTTCACGACCTTCCTGTCGTAAATCTCCCCATTGTTTCTCTGACCTCAAATAGAGTTGGACTGCGTCTTCCTGAACTTCGCGATATTGCTAGGGCAAACCGTATTAGACACGCAGCTCTATCAAAACGCGAACTAGCCCTCCGTCTCGCCGACTCCAATTTGGTACAAATCTTATAATTTTTACAATAGAAAATTATAAACTCTTTCGCGTCTCCAACGTCCTTCTAATCGCCGTTTTGATATCCGAAACGTCCGGATACCACTCACGCAGTAAAGACGTATCCAAATAGTTATTGGACCGTTTCGATTTAAGCAGCCTGCTTTGTTCCTCATACGTCATCGTCGTCCACGTCTTTTCCGGATCAACAATCTCTCGGTACATCTCCAATATCTCTTCATGTGAAATTGTGCCCGGATTGGTCAACTGAATTGTTCCCGTACGACCAGTGATAATCATATCCGCCATAACCGGCAACAACTCATCCAATACCGTCATCGAGTTTGCCATCGAACAAATCTTCTCGTACCTTACAATCTTAGTAATAAAATCACGATCGTTAACAGCCGCCGTAATTGGCATCCTAATTCGCACATTTAACGTATTCTGATACAAACTCATTAACTGATCGGTAAATCCCTTCACGATTGAATAACTTGACCCGAAAAAATTAGGTTCGTCCGTCTCTTTAAAACCGCTGTCTTGATGTTCCGCGTCATACTCGAAAATGCAGCCCGTCCCTAAATACGTATAATGGGTATTGCGTTCCTTGCAAAGATGCGCGAGCAACACCGGCGCGTATAAGTTATCTCTAACGTTATCAAGCAATTTTCCATCATATTCTAGATAATCAATTGTGGGTATCTCACGTCCGTCGATTTCGCCATGCGTGCGCCCAATACAACTCACAACGTGGGTTGGTTTGTACTCGTCCATCTCATTGACGATATCTCGTTTGTGATTGGCGCGAGAGGTTGCCAGTCGAATGGTAACTCCCGCCTTTGAATGAAAAATCGATTCTAACTGAGATCCAATCCATCCCTTTCCGAAAAGTAAGATTTTTATTGTGTTCATTTTATAATTTATACAACTTTATAAATATATAATAAATGGATCGATACCGTTTTGTGTCACTTTATGATGACGCGTCATTCAAACCATTCCGCGTATCTGTAAAAAAAATGTCCGGCGATATGCTCGAACTATCAACCGACCCAGGTGACACGATTGGAAATGTCAAAGATTTTCTATCTGCATACTTGGATTTACCGCTAGCTGTCATCGTTCTATTAAACCTATCAGGCGAACCAACTGAAGACTACGACATCATTCAAACCGACCTCTCGCTAAATATGGTGGTCCGAAATGAATACCCAGAACTGTATCAACTCACCCAACATCCTGAAAATATCCTTGGACTAAAAGAGGAGTTCGATCGCCTTGTCGATCTCGGCGAAGACCCCCTTTCCATACTCGAAGATTTTATCAACGGATGGCGTGAAAATATCCTCAATTTCCATATGTCTTTTATATCGCCCGAAACCTTCGCGCAAATTAGAGATCACGCAATCGCCGTAATTACAACGTCGAATATCGATGCTCAAAAGAAACGAAAATTCGTTGACCAATTGACGCCTTACGAAGGCGACGATCTCTATGACGACTACGAATATCCTTATTATAATTCTTTGTGATATTATTCATCCTCGTCCTCTACAAACCTAAAATCACGCTCGGTAACCCAACTCCCATCGATGTCCCTCTTATACTTCTGGTAATCGTACGGCCTTTCATAAAAATCGTGAACCAGAAATTTATTACTCAACTCGTCACAAATTACCTTTATTTTTTGTAACGTATCAAGCACCTTTGCGTATTCGTCCTTCGATAAATACGAAAAAGACTTATTGTCTTCTCGTATCTTCCTAATTTTCTCCTTTAACAATTTCTTTGACGAGAAAGAGAGTACTCTCTTCGTTCGATAGTACTCCACATTCGACATAAGCCTAATGATAGACTTGATCAGCTCTTTAGCTTGAAAACGACGACCACTATAACTATTGCTATCGTAAATACTATCCTCGCTAAGCATTACAGCCGTAAGTGAAATATTCGGTATATTCATTTCTATTAATATATAATTATTAAAAAATTTATAGATATGATTATAAAATATTTTTAAAAAATATTAATAGCAATACGCGACTTCAACACACACACACAATTTGTTTAAAAAAATCTAATTGTGTGTGTGTGGCTCCAGAATTTTATAGAATTGTAATTATAAAATTATGTAGTGAGTGACGATACTTTCGACCTAAATACCGTATTATTCCTGTTCAACTCTGCGTACTCAGACACCTTGGGACCAAACACATTCGTTCGCTCCGTATTCAATCGATTGTCCTCCGTATTCCACCCCTTGGCCGCCTCGTCCAGTCCAATCTTGATCACCTCCCCCTCCAACAGCGACTGTATCAATTTCTCGGCTTTCATATCACGCACGGTTTCGCCGTGCTCGTCGACAAACTCAAACATCTGTCGACTAGGGTCTACGCATCTATATATCAACTTACCAGCCTGATTCTTCAACATCTTATCCACCACAAATTTGGCCAAGCCGGCTTGTCCGGCGTACACCACATTGTAGTCTAACTGCTCCGTAAGAACCTTCTTAACATGTTCCTGTGACAAATTCAACACGTTATTCGTTGTCACTGTAATGTTGGTTGTGTTATTGGTGGTTGTAGTTGTCGGAACCGTAGTTAAGCTTTTTGAAGTAACTTTCGATTCTAGTGCAATTGTTGTAACGGCTGTTTCTAGTTTTTCGAGTTTGGCTTCAAGCTTTGCTTCTAGTTTTTCGAGTTTGGATTCAAGCTTTGCTATGTAGTCGTTTTTCTCTTTTAATTTTTCTTTTTCTGATCTTTTCATCTTTACTATTTCCAATTCAAGCCGTTTTATGGTAGTACTGTGTTCTTCATCTTTTTTATCTAATAATTTTTTATATCTCTCTTTACAGATGGGAATATGATCTGACAAAGACGTTTTTTGAGTAAAAATTTTAGTGCAGTTTTCACATTTAAAACAGCTTTCTTCGTGTTTACCTTGAAGTTTTAAGCAAAACTTAGCCGTTTTTTGGTGAATTGCCAAACTTCCTTTTGTCGAAAATGATTTTTTACAAAAATCGCAGTCCATTTTATTATGGGTCTTTATTTAGACTGTAATTATTTTTTTCTAGAAAATAATTAGATAAATTCTAGTAAAATCTAGATTTTATTATAAACAGCCTAATTATTTCTAGTTTCTATACAGCACGTTAGGGCTAATATTATCTTTTTGATTAAACTTATAATTTTTGTTTTTTAATGTCTCAAATGGCGTTTTAAGTTTTAAATCACCAACGGCGTAAATCTGTGTAATATAAATTGCTGATATATATAAATGTCTAGGTCTAAGATTACTACGTTGCAGAAACATCAGCGTCGTGTACGTAATTTAACCGACCAATACGAAGAGAAGTTACGTACGTGCCACAACCTAACGGAAAACTTGATGGAGCAGTACAAGGATGCGACGAAACATATTTCCAAATTGATTGGCGAGATGTCGAAAACGGAGGAAAAAATGCACCGAATTCTGGAATCTAAAAATGCGGTTGACGATGAGCTTGCCGATCTTCGAAATAAGTGGGGTGTTCTTAAATTGAATAACGATGCATGTACGGAGGCTAGTAAGAGGTACTCCAAAAACGCTGATACGTGTAACGAAAAACTCGTAAAATGCGAACAGAAGGTACGTACTGGGGGTAAGAAAATGGAGTGGTGATTTTTATAATTTATTTTTATATTTTTATATATAAATGAGCGTAAAAAATGTTATGGCATGTATTGAAGAATTCAATCGGTTTGAAAAATTTGTTAAACCTCTAATTTACAAAGTGCTTAAAGACAATTCAGAGGCTTATAGAGATGCTCCTAACGCTGTTAAAACCATCATGTTTTTTAAGCGGCGATATGAAGGGGTTTTTAACCATCTATTAGAGCCTAAGTTTGTATTGGAAGAGTGTCTTGGTCTCAATAATGAACGATTAGTCGAAGAAATACCGATAAAAGAAAATAGACCATTTCTGCACGTTTTCGGTTTCTCGCATAAAATCACACGTGATTTTATTGTAGTGTTTTGCCGGCTATTTGGAATAAATGAGCCAAAAGTTGCCAGAGCAGAAGATTCGTTTAAAATCTATAATCCGGTAATAGCAGAAATTATAAACAGAATTGATGAGGCAAGTAATGAGGAATTAGAGGGAATTCATGAAGGTATGAGGGCAGTTGCAATGTGCATTAAAAGAAAGCTATATGAAGCATATTTAAGAAAAATTGAGACGATCAACAATCGTAACTACGATATAATAGACATTTTTGGGGTCTACGAGAAGGCTAATAACCGACTTGGCGTTACAGATGAAGAAAAGTGCCAAAATTATGAGGAGTTGACTGTTAAATTATACAGGGGATCATATTTTACGGAAAATAATATTTTGGGTAAACGTGTACTACCTATTGACGGTTTTGGGGTCTATAAAGCAAAGCGCGAAAAACTATCTTTTTTTGATAGATTATTCAAGATGACACCTAAGAAGTCGCGAAAGACACCTAAGAAGTCGAGAAAGACAAAAAAGACTCCTAAAAAGACTCCTAAAAAGTCTAGAAAGACAAAAAAGACTCCTAAAAAATCTAGAAAGACACGTAAATAAAAATGATAATATCTAATAATTATTGTAGTAGTAATTATAAATGAAGGTTTATATTAAATCTCTGGCTGGCTCGTCCTTTGAAATTGAGGTTGGCGAAGCTGTTAACTCTGTCTTTGAGTTTCATCAGAGAGTTGCCGACATTCTAACTCGTTTATCCTATAAAACATTTTGTTTTCGCCAACTTGCACTTTATTATTACGACTCTGAAAAATGGGCAAGGCTTACAGATATGTCCCGCGTACAGGAGAAGGCCGAAATTGGTTACTTGATACACCACTCAGACACAATTACCGAGGGCTATCGAAAGGAGTTTAATGAGACTGGTCATTCTTTTATTTATTCGATTGACGAACCAAATTGCGTAAGCCTCGATTACGACGGATCATACGTCAATCGTATGTACATTAATTACGATAGCGACACTAAAAAGTATAGTGTTACCGAGAATCAAGATCAAGAGCTAGGCATTGATGAACTGTTCGAGTCTATTGAGGGTCTTATTGAGCGCGTAAATTCTCATAAAAAATTCAAGTATAAAATGACCGATGAAACAATTCGAAACATCATTCATTTATGGTACGTATACGGTTTTTAAGATTAATTGTAACGTTACAATTAATCGATTATTTCCTAAGTCCTGAAAGATTCTTATGAGACTTTTTCGATGTCGTTTGATTTATATTACATTTTGCATACATTACACTTCTTCGACAGCGAAACGTAACAGACTAGTAGAAGAGTAAAATACACAACAGACGCCCGGCATACATTGTTCATAACGAGATAATACACCAATTGGTAAAAAATGGTAAGAATCAATAACCCAATGATTGCCTGTTGAAGGTTGCATAATATGTCGATTCCGTAAGATGAACAACTGCTGTAACATAAATAGATCAAGAAAAACGCGGTGATCGTCATTACAAATCGATAAAAGGTGATAAAATGTTGAAATACTAGAAGAATGTTCCACGTTTTATCGAAATGTGTGATCGTAATGGAGTTACTATATTTTTCATTCCCAATTGAGCAATCTTCGTCGAATGAATTACACTGAGGTGTAAGTTCGGACGGGATTTGGTAGACGTCGTTGCGATATCTTTCAATCATGGCAGCGTAGACTTTGCCACCAGTTGTCCGTTCTACGTATATGACATCAATGCACTCGTACCATTTTCGCCGGTAGGAGTTTCGTATATGTTCTATTAAATCCTTAAACATTGGATGAGACGGAACGGCTCCAATAAATGACTGCGTTACACCGGAATGGCCGCCTGAACCTGTAACAATTTTGTTTTTATCAACCAATGTGTTAAGAGATTCGTGTCCGGGTTCGATGTCCATATCTAGATAGAACCCGCCTTTTATGTAGAGAAGAAGGTATCTTCCAAAATCGCTACGCTGCTGGGGTAAGGTGAACGAGTCGTAGATATCGATAAGTGATTCGTCGTATGTCTTCAATAGATCTTTAATCGAATTGTCTGACCAGCACATATACTGATAGTTGGTTTTAGCGGCGACATCTTTCCATTTATCGACGTACCGTCGTGTTTTTTCTGGAACTCTGTCACAACCCTGTGTCCATATTTGATGAATGATTTTCGGAATCATTTTATTATTATAATTTTATTTATTTTTATAAATAAATGAAATCGCCTACAAGCTTAAAGAAGCCTTTCACCAAGTACAAAAGCACAAACGCCACGAAAAAGTGGGATGTTTATGTCCCGACATCGCAAGGCCGTCTTAAAAAAGTATCGTACGGTTATCGCGGGATGAGCGATTATACGCTGCACCACGACAAAGAGAGACGCGAAAGATACCGTAATCGGCACGCGAGTGATCATATTAATGACCCATACAAGCCAGGATTTTGGAGCTGGTGGCACTTGTGGGGATCGACAACTGATTCGGCAGAGGCGTTTCAGCAAGCGGTAAGAAAGGCCAAGCGACTTATCTAGATTAACCAATTCGTTTTTTGCCGTAGCGTTTTGCGTAGATGTAGTCAATTTGTTGTTTGAGCTGTAAAATAATTTGGTCTTTGTCGTTCAAGATATTCAAAAAAGGTTGATTCGCATTCTTAACCAAATTTTCGTATATTTTTTCGCAATGCTTCGTTTTTATCGAGTCGTCGATGACCGAAAGAGACATTTTATTTATAAGAGATATCTTATAAATTATAATACAAAAATAATTAAAAAAATAGACGCCAGAAAAACGAGGATATACTTGATATACTTGGTATAACTCTTATATTTATAAGTTAATATGGGGCTAAATGAGAATCCTTGTGCGTCATTAATGTGGCCGTAGTCATATTTTTCATAGAGATGTGTATCCATACGATTATTCATATTATTCGTGATATATTTCGTTGAAATCTTACTTCCCATAACGGCACTCTGTATGTCTCGAACATCGTAGTACTTACCAAATAATACGAGGTTATTTGAGGTATTTGAGGTATTTGAGTTCTGAACATTTGGCAAGAGAGTTTTTACCATATACTGATCCTCGTTATCGTCGAGTGTGTATCCAATGTTCTCGTAATAGTCGCGAACTCCAATTCCGCTAATAACAGTAACCAGTGAACACTCGTACAAGCCTGCAATACATTCTGCAACTTTCATTAAAAATTTACCGATTCCACGATGCTGCGAGTTTCCATTCTCTTGGCGTGTATTGAATGTTGCAATATTGCCATAAACATGTAGTTCTCTAATACGAGCAATCCGCTCCCTTTTGCGATAAACCGGTAAGTAATGGAAAGGGGTATTCGTTTTTTCGGAAAATTCGTAATCTGGAATACGAAGACGACACAGGCCAAGCAAACTGGTGTCGTTAAAGTCGTAATTAATCGACCGTTTCGACTGAGGGATTTCAACCGATAGGAAAAATTCTGTGCCTTCATTGGCTCGATAGATTCTGACGTAAAGTCTGGCACGGTCCAGTTGATTATCGATTAAGCCGTTTCTAACCTCCCTTGAACGAATATCATAACATTTCATACCCTTTTTCTGCATGTGTTGACTTACCATTTGTTGCAGGTTGCTTCTGATAGTATCGCTAACAAACCCAAGTTGGTTATTTTTGTCGCTTGCTTCCGGAAAGTCTCGCTGAACTCGATTAACACGTGTCCACGGCGGTACGATCGACATGGTATACGCCAAAAAATCAAGAAATTCCGGAAAACGGTTCTCTGCAATTGGTTGCCACGCCCCCGATTCCTTCCATTTTCGAATCTGAGTATACGGCAAATCGAGACAAGGGTAGATCTTGCAATAATCAAGCTGTGCGTCATCTCCGTAGAAGATATGTCGAACCATTTCATAGTCAATTTCAAGAGTTGTGCTGGGAAGATCGGGCATCAGATGACCATCGATCTTAAATCCGTTATCTCGAATTTGAGCAATGGCCTTCACGCTTTTGTCAAACGTATGACCTCGATTATTGTAGGCTAGAACATTGTCGTTATCGCTCTGTATACCAATTTGAATACGTGTGCATCCAAGTTTTCGTAAATCAGTTAGGCTGTACCGATTAATTCGGTCGGGGCGTGTTTCTAGGACCATTCCAATCATACGACAGCACTTCGATTTCGTGTTCAATAATTGTTCGGCTTTCATAATTCGGTCAATTTGTTTCTGAGATTCTTGACCGGAGACAAGTGGTCTTTCGCGAATGCTGTACAAAAACTCGGTCAGTTTAATAGAAAGCGGCGAATTGGTTGCAAATGGGTTTGTTTGTATCCATTCTGTCAAGAGATCCGAATACCGACCGTTGAACCTGATCGAAATTTGCTGATAGAGATTGCATGCGTAGAACATATCAAGGGCTGTTTGAAGCCGATATTCGCGAGGGAAGCAGTCAAATGTTCCGCCCAAAACAATAAACTCCAACTTATCGGGAGGGTGTCCCATGGCTTCAAGTTCGGCTAGACGACGCCAGATTTGCTCACAAATATTAAATTTCTGAATCTTGCCCCGGATAAATGTTCCTTCGCTACTAAGATAACTACGCGCAATATCTTGGTCTGCTCCGTTAGCTTTACACTCGTTTGGACACATTGAACAATCTGAATCGCAACTTCCTTCTGCCCCGCTTAATGCAATACTAATAGGTAAAACGCCACTGCTACTTCGAACCAACTTAGATGTAAGAATTGTCTCAAAAATAAAAGTTTTTTCTAACTTTTTTAATTTAACAAGGTCTTCGTATATAGTATATAATTCATGTTTTCTAGGCATTTCGGAGAACGCGCCTTTATGTTTGCGAAAAAGGATTTTGAAAATGCTTTGGAACGCCGTTTGGATTTCTTCAAAGTCTTTTACTGGTTCAAGTAAAATCTTGTGAAAACAATCATACAATTCAATTACAAACACTTGCTTATCCATAGTTTACACTTTTCTAGAATTTAGAAAAGGTAATTTCAATTTAAAATTATTGCATGTTCAATTTCTACATTATCCTAAACTTTATTAAAATGTTGTCTATATTCTTGCACTTTTTATAGTCTTTATGAAAATTTTGTGAAAGCTACCGAAACGATCAAAGATTTATGGAGTCACACAGCGAGGCCTGTAAAGGGTATATTTAAAATTCTAATTTAAGATATTGAATTAATAAGAAAGAAATCAAAATGCCAACACTCACATTAATTATGATTGTAAAGAACGAATCCAAGATTATGACCAGATGTCTAGATTCAATTCGTCAATATGTTGACCATATTGTAATTTCTGACACTGGGTCAACTGACTCTACACCCGAAATTATTGAAAATTATCTTTCCGAAAATAATATTCCTGGAAAAGTATACCGAGACCAGTGGAAAAATTTTGGGTACAATCGATCAAAAAGCGTAACCAATGGCCAAGAATGGATCCGCGAGTCATCGATAGACCCGTCCAGCACTTACTTCATTACTATAGATGCCGATATGCTCCTATGTTTTCATTCTAATTTTAATAAAGATGCCATCGCCGAAAAACAAGCATGGCTTGTACAACAACGAACCGACTGCATTCAATACTATAACACGCGTCTATTTCGAGCCGATCTTCCATATAAGTGCATTGGAGTTACACATGAATACTGGGGATGCGATGGTCACAACACAGAAGGTAAATTGGATACTGTCCATATTGACGACAGAGGCGACGGAGGCTGTAAATCCGACAAATTTACACGCGACGTTGCACTCCTAACTAAGGGCATAGAGGACGAACCTAAAAATGAACGTTACTACTTTTATTTGGCTCAATCTTACGCCGATTTAGGTGAGTCTGAAAACGCATTGCGTTTGTATCAAAAGCGAATTGATATCGGAGGTTGGAACGAGGAAATCTTTATCGCTTACAAAAGACGCGGCGAACTTTTAGCGAAAGACGGAAAACACGATCAGGCAATTTTAGAATGGATTAAGGGCTACGAAGCGCTTCCCGCTCGAAACGAGACTCTTTACCGAATCATCCAACACTATCGATACGGTGGCCGAAACCAGGCAGCTTATCTGTTTTTGAAGCAGGCATTGACCATTCAGTATCCGTCTGATTTGGTTCTTTTTATTGAGCATCCAATTTACGAATATAAACTGATAGAAGAACTAAGTATCATCGGCTATTATGTCAATAAGAAACGCGAAGGTTTAATTGCCTGCCAGTATTTAATGATGACACCATCAATTCCTAAATTCTTGAAAGATTCGACCTTATCGAACAGCTTCTTTTATATCCCCAAAATCGACTCAATTTCTCACAAAGTTCTATCTGTCTGCACACAGGAACCCTATATCTCGTCTAGTGCATGCTTTCATTTAGAAAATAATGGTTCGTTCAAAGGAGTCGTACGCGCCGTTAATTATAGTTTGAACGATCAATTTCAGTATACGATGCGCGACACAAAAGGCACGGTTCGTACCAAAAATTACTGGGGAGAATTCGATTCGGACGGAAACCAGCAAATCTGCTACGAACTAGAATGCACCGATCCTCGCCCACTTGCCCGCGAATCACATATTAAAGGGTTCGAGGATATTCGAGTGGTGTGGCACGACAACAAGTTGTATGGTCTGGGTGTACACTGGGAGTATGGACAACACAACCATCCGTCTATAGTATTTCTATCGCTTTCCAAAGACGAAAACGAGAAGTTTGTTATCGATCGTGTTATTCCTATTACGTACAAGGACGATATTTGCCAAAAGAACTGGGTTCTATTTTCAGATGGTCCCGATCTCTGTGCCATTTATTCGCATCATCCGCTTACCATTCTTCGAATTGATACGGAGACGGGCGCAACAACCGTCACAAAGGAGCAATACAGTGAGTACGATTTGTCGAATGTTCGCGGATCAGCAGTGCCTGTGCGCGTAGGCGATGATTGGATTGTTGCCGCTCACGAAGTTGTTCATAAGGATACGCGTAAATACTATCATCGTCTGTTGCGTTATTCCAGTGATTGGGAACTGAAACAGGTAAGTGAGCCTTTCTACTTTAATCGGTTTTATGTTGAGTTTACGCTATCGGTGATGTACAATAAGAATGCCCAAACTCTTATTATTCCGTACTCTACGAAGGACAATACGACCGAAGTAATGACAATTGACTACAATAGCATTAAATGGCTGCCAAAGGATATGAAGCAATGGCTTGCGCTGCATAATTAAGATTTATAAATTTATACATTTATAAATATTTAATAAATGAACGGTCATACGTTTTCTACGACACTTATGCCACGTAAAGTAAGGATCTATAAATTCACAAGAGACGAATACCGAAGACACTATAGGTTATTTATAAAGTCTGATGAGAACATTATGTGCCAAACGTTTCTAGAAGATGAAATTACGTTGTATAAATATAGCGGAGACGATGATGACGCATTTACGGACATATGTAATGTGTACGACAGACGATACTACCATATCGTAAACATCCACGAAGATATTCCGGGAATCGATCATATTGGGATTGTCCATCATATTTCTGGCATTTTTTACAAAAATAGTATACCTCTATTATACGTTAACACGTACGCCCACAATTTAATACTAATATCAGAAGAGTTTATCGATAAAGCGATGGGTGTATTAAAAATGTGTTAAAATCGTAAATCTTTTTTACAATTTTAGATTACAGTAGAATACAAAACCTTTTCTCCTTCACCGGTTCTACGATCTTAACTATTTTTACCGGATTCTTTGGCTCTATATTCTTGATTTGGACGATATTTTTGTTTAATGGAGCCTTCTTTGTTACTACAATACATTTCGTCTCTATCTCTTTTACCGCTTCGTTCAAGACGTTCCTAACAACATGTGGAACTAAACTTTCGACGTCTTCAACTACTTCTTCAACAACACCGTTGACAACATTGTTAACGATATCCTCGACACCATTCTGTACGTTGGATGGAACAATCTCATCAACAATTTCGTCTACAATTTCGTCTACAACATTTTCAATATCTTTGACGGCTTCTTGAACCAAGTCAGGAGTTTCCGATATATCAGATTCTACGACATCGGGAACGATCTCAGGTGCTACCACAACATCTGGAACAGGTGCTACGACATCGGGAACGATCTCAGGTGCTACCACAACATCTGGAACAGGTGCTACCACAACCTCGGGAACAGGTGCTACGATATCGGGAACGATCTCAGATACTACCACAACATCTGGAACAGGCGCTACGATATCGGGAACGATCTCAGATACTACCACAACCTCAGGAACAGGTGCTACGACATCGGGAACGACCTCAGGTACTACCACAACATCGGGAACAGGTGCTATGACCTCGGCGAGAACGACCTCGGGAAGGTGAGCGGTATCGTGGGAATGTTTCTTTGATTTCTTTTTCTTTGAATGATGTTCGCTATGATCGCTATGATTATTATGATCCATTTTATTTAATATATAAATGTTTAAATCCAAATCTTTGAGCAAAATTAATTTTTTAATGAAAATTAATTTATACCGTACTAATTTTAATACTTACTCCAAGAGCCTGCAACTCTTGCAACAAAAGCTTGGCGCAATACGGAATATTGGTCTTCGCAATGTCTCCCGATTTACACGTCCTACACTCCTTCGCCGCCGATACGATACCACCGCAATGGTCACACACGTTTACCTGATACACGTCGCTCATATCAAAAAACGTCTCCTGAATAAATGCACTACCGCCGTGGGCAATTAATGCGTCTCTCTCCATTTCCTCGCGTCCAACCTCAATTATAGGTCAAAAAAATTAGAACCATTTTAGATTTTCCATATTATTATCCGATTTAATACCATTTATATGCATCACTTTTTTTTTATTAAGAGGATTTTCGATAAAAGCCCTTGCAACCAATTGGTTGACGTATACGTTCTGTTTAGTTTTGTCTTCTTTATTTGAAGGAAGAGTTACGTATTCAGCGCCTTTTTGATTTCTACACGGTTTCAAAAAGCATTTTCGCGCCTTGTTATAGATACTGCTATCTCTGAATACATAATAATCTTTGTATTCTTTTTCAATAAATTCAAGACATTTACCTTCAGATAAGTTTACATCAAGTCGGTTTTCAGGACGATTTTCGGATGTTTTGTAAGCCCATTTAAACCCACCGGCAGTTTGGTTAACACCGCACACAACTTTGCCGATTGTTGTACGATCTACGCCAACTGATCTGGCTGCCTCATTAATTGTATCATATGTATCAATTACATTACCATCTAAATCCATTTTTAAGACAGGTTTTTCGTGTGTCATATTTTTTGTCGCCTTATTGATGTTTTCTTTTTGGGTTACCCATTCAAGATTTTGGTAATGATTGTTATGGGTGTTTTCATCAATATGATTTACGACAATGTTAATAGATGGCTGATCGTTAGGTACAAATGTTAAGGCTACTAAACGGCTTACTGCTACTTGATATGCATATGGTTTGTTCAATCTTATATTAAGATAACCGTTATTGTCATAACATTTTAGATTTCTTTTTGAAACCTTTGAATAAATATTTCCAAAATTTGAAACTTCGTAATATTTATCAAAATCTTTTATGTTAACGGGCTTATAAATTTCTGTTGGTTCGTTCATTTTTTATTGTTAGTGTAGAATGTTTCCTATAAAATCAGTTTTATTATTTCGTAAGATATATCTATGTTTTTTAACGCATTAAACATATTGTGACGATACTATCAAACTTGATAACAACACTCTTTCGAGTGGGTCGGACTATACCTTAAACCAAGCGCGTCGCGCGCTAAGTCCATATCCATCTAGTCTCTGAACCTTCTCCTTTTCATACGCCGTACGAGGTAAGGAGCTTGGCGTGCGGATTGTCCCTATCCTATATCTTTTTACCCTACCGCGTGTAATTAGCACGCGCCGCCGCAGTCTTTCGACCACGGTTTGGTAATATAGGCTTTCAATCTTTTTTCAAGAAAGGAGTTTCCCGCAATTTGAATATGTTGCCTGTCACACCAGACTAGCACAGGGTTGTAATCTGTACTATTACGAGCAAAATGGTTCTACCCGTTCTTAGACCGCCGTCTTTCGATCGCCCTTCGCTGGGCTGATGATGCATCATTGTAACATTGCCCCGGGCACGTGAATTTCCAGTCCAAACTGATTTACCGTTTCGTCTAACGTAAAAAACTTCATTGGGAACAGTAATACACATCACGTCGCATTTCTCTTGTACAAATCGTTCTTCTTGAACTGATTGCTTATGAGAGTGGCCGTGATTTACAGAGGGGTTTACTTTTGATTTAATTACACTCAATCGCAATACGTCATACGCATTCACAATTTTTCGGCCTTTTATAAATGTTTCGTTTGTTTCGGCGTGATAATGAACAGATACGGTAGATGCCCAACCGGCGTGTAAACAAAGTTGCTGGAATTGATCAGAAAGTTTTTTAGAAGACGTATAGTAAGCACATCGTTCCGGATGCGACGTTACGTAAAAGCCATCCCCTAAAATCATCGATTCAAGTAGCAAACGAGACTGTTTTTTTGATAGTTGCATTGTCCACGCCGGCATTTTCTTTTGGGGAGCGCCTACGCTTAGAGGCTTCATGTATCGGTATAATTGATTATTTGACACAGTTGCCTTCTGTGTTTTTTCGTCAAAAATATAATCGTATCCCAATTTTTGAAAAGACGGGAATATCGCATCTTTAACCCTCTTCTTATTTACAGAAAGCGTAACACGTCCGTATGTATCTTTACCAGTCGCCCATCCTTCTGCGTACCAAATACCAAAAAACACAATAAACGCATCCATCTCTTCTGCACTAAGTGTTCTATCTTCATATTTACCGGTAACACCTGGAAGTGTAAATTGATAATCGTTGCATACCCAGTCCGCGTCTTTCTTGTAACGACGGTGTTTTCCGACTAGATCACGGGCTTCTTCAAATCCGTAATCCGTCCATTTTACATCGCCTCGTTTTCCTTTTAGACTCGATACCCACATACGGTGTTTTCCAGTTACAGATAAATCAATTGATTGATTTTTAATATGATACATTTCACCCTCGTAATTTTCATATTTCCAGGTATGAGTGGGACACTGATATTCAAGAATTCCAGTAGTCTGAGATAGAGTGGCAACTCGATCGTTTACTGTAATTTCAGAAATCGGACGCCATCCATCCAATGTCAGAACTTCATGATCGAGTGTCAAACAATGCATTTTATCTTTGACTAAATGCTTCAATCTCTGATAATACGCCGTGCCAATAAAGATCTCCGCTTCCATCATCTCTCCGGTGAAACCCGAAATCAATCGTTCACTGCCGTGTCTCTCGAACCCAAACGATGCCAACTGCTTCGCAATTGACTCAACCGGATTTATACTACTCGCCGTAAACGCAGTTGCATCGCCAAGCTTGCCAGCCAACGCACCCGTTTTACCAAGAAGCATTTCAATCATCTGAGACATTGTCATTCTCGACGGGATGCAATGAGGATTGATAATAATATCAGGAGACATTCCAGACTCGGTAAATGGCATGTCCTCTTGCGACAACAGCAAGCCGCACACACCTTTTTGAGAAGATCGCGACGCAAATTTATCGCCGACTTCCGGCGTTCGCAACTGTCTAATCCGGATCTTGATCATTTTGTAGCCATCCTCGTTTAGTCCCTCCCAAATCTCGTCGACAATTCCTTCTTCGCCATTTCCAATGGCCAGCGAACAATCCGTCTTATCATCCTCGTCTTTCTGAACCTTTGTCAATGTCTTCCCGATGATAATGTCGCCTTTGTTCACCGGAACACCCTTTTTGACAATGCCGTTCGGACCCAACTTTGAATAATTCATAGTCTTGTTCTGTGCCGACGGAGGGGGCACTTCGATCTTCTCGAAACTATTGTTTGTCTTCTTATGCTCTTCGACGATCAACGTCTTATAGCACGTATGCACAAACATTCCACGATCAACTGCTGACCGATTTAACATTACACTGTCTTCCTGATTCCAACCGCCGTACGTAGCAATGGCGACAATCGGATTGCAACCAGTCAACATCTCGTCGTACTTCAACATCGAGTCGAATTTTGTTGATACCATCGGTTTTTGAGGATAGTGCATCACATGTGTGACTGCCTCAAAACGATGTTGGAAAGCGAGAGAATATACACCAAGTGCCTGTTTTACCATGCTTGCCTGGTACACCAAACGAGGGCTCTGGTTGTGTTCCGGGTAAGGGATAACCGCCGAGCATACGCCTAGCATTGCCGACGGATGAATCTCGCAATAATCGTAATTGTGGTTGCCGTATTTAATCAGATCGGGTGCGTTCATTGCGATCAGACTGTTCTCAACTTCGTTGCTGTCAATGTAACGGACAATGTCATTATCTAGCAAATCCGACCACGATACTTTTTCGGTAATGTGACGTTTAGTAAGCGCCAGAATATTGCCCGGTTCAACTTTCAGGACGGGTCGAATGTATCGACCGGCGTCGCAAAACACACGGATTTCACGATCGTCCTTGTCCATGTAAAATGATACCTGACTGCTAAAAACATTCAGTTCTCTGAGTTCTCTGAGCTCGTCGTGCAATTTTTCGGGTTGATACGAAACTCCAATCAGCGTTCCATTCAAGTAGACCCTCCACCAATCAACACGGTCGAAGTAAGACTCACATCCCATTATATGTTCGCACTTCTCAATCATCTCTCGTGTAAGGATAGGGTTGACACCCGTAGTAATGTTGCAAAGAAGAGCCAGATTTTTAACAATCCCAATGCTCTTACCTTCCGGAGACTCAATAATATCAATGAAAAACGCTTGCGATGGATGAATTTGACGAATCTTTACGTTCTTTCCCTCTTTTCCCACCGGAATAACAACACGCCGAAGATGTGAAATTGTGCCAGGGTAGGTTAAATGATTGATGACCTGACTCACACCTGTCCGAACGTACGTATTTTTTTGGGCAGCCCAATTTCCGGTTGAAAAGGTATGTTTTAGAACAGCAGTAATGCTATTGGTACGATTCATGGCCGTGATAATATCCTGTCGTTTCTCCAAATACTTCTTCAAATTGTCGCAATACCGTTTCATGCTCATCCGGAACAAATCGCCGATCAGTACACCAGGACCTTCGATTCGCTTCAACGATACGTTGTCTCGATCGTCTTCCAGGCGCATTTTCAAAAACACGCGAAACAATTTATTCAGCATATCGCCAAGGATAATGCACTTTTCGATAGGCGTTGAAATTCCCATATGAGGAAAAAGCTCATTTTCAATTACCTGCTCCGTATAAATAATGCACCGCTCTTCGTCATCCTCCACTTTGTTCATACAGGCTTTCGATATGTATTTGATAGCCTTCTCCTTGTTCGTATAGGCAATACTCTCGCGAATCAAACGATCGACTAGAACATGTTCTTCTTTTGTGGACGGCTGAATAAAACGGACGATATCCTGACTATTCATATTGAGGGCCTTAAAAACTGCCCCGGCCGCGATATCCTTGGACATATAGGGCAACGAGAAACAAATATTTTTGCCGTCTTTCGACATCTTCGCCTGAACAAGGACTGAATGACCGGTTTCTTTTGACATGCTTCGGATCTCAGATATATGAGGAGTCTTGTCGTCATTGCTTTCAAACATATAGACTTGGTTATAGTTAAGACGTTCCTGGCAAACCAATACACGCTCCTTGCCGTTAATAATGAAATACCCGCCTGGATCATTGGGGCATTCGCCTTTTTGAATACACTCGTCCATACCTAGTTTGTAGAGATTGCACAGAGACGAACGTACCATCACCGGAATCTTCATCAAGAGAATCTTTCGGTGGTCAATTGTATTTACCTTCTCGAACTCGCCGCTCTCATTCAGCTCCCAAAATTCTTCTACAATGTCGACAAATACAGGCGATTCATAGGTAAGATCGCGAAGTCGCGCTTCTTGCGGGTAAATATATTTTGTAGTTCGAGTCTCATTGACGAAACACGCACGCTCGATGTAAACCTGTCCAAACGTCGCTCGGTATTGGGTAGTTTTAGTGTTAATATACAGCGATGGCGTTTCGTCGATTATCTCCTGCATCATCTTGTCGACGAGATGCTTATAGCTATCAAACTGATGAAAGGCAGGTCCCTTCTCTGCAAAATAGGAGGCCATCACGGCAATGTGATCGTCCTCGGTCAACATGACATCTTTTAAAGACATTTTCAAGAGATTATTTTTAATATTATATTTTAACTATAATATTATCATTTTTAAAATTATTTATTTATTTCTGGAAATAAGCATCCAATACTGAAAAGATCATTCCCAAACGCGTATTTTCATATTTTTTACGATCTGCCACGTTATGGTACATGTTTACCAATAAATCCACGTGAAGATGTGGTTTGTTCAATACTTTATTGAGAAGAACATCGCTATCCGGGTTTTCCGGCGCTTTGCAAACGGGCAGACACTCTACATAGCCGTCTCCCGAGTAAGAAGTAACGTAAGGCGATGCTGGATCCATTGGATTGTAAGATTCGTGCGTCATTTTGCATGAAGACATGTCACAAAATTTAAGAACGGCTGCGTTTTCGACAAGAAAATCACCGATTGTCATACCGGGAGGAGAAGGTGTTTTAAATAGTGGGGATTCGACTTTTCCGGCGTTACATTTTGTACCATCGTTGTTGCGAGAGAGCAATTCGCAGGCTCCGTCCCATTCTTTTGAGCATTTCTCTGCCATATATAATTGAGAATTTGGTTGTTCAGGTCCGAATAGACGCGATGTCGGGCCTATATCAAATGACGAATCAATATCTTTATAGATAGAGTATCCAACAGGATCGGTTCGGAGGACCGGATTCAATTGACCGAATGTTGCAATTCTTGCATAAGGAAATGATTTATGAGACATTTATTATATAATATAATTATTTAATAAAAAAGTCTTATTTTTTTAATTGATTGTTATACATCTTCGCAAGTTCCATGAATTTTTGATTTTTCTCTGACTGCGTCATACTAGACGACATAATCGCGTGATGTTCGTCAATATATCTTTTCATATTTTCATGTTTTTCAGCTGCTATTGATGCTAGTGCTATATTGTGTTTTGCTTTTGAATCAGTCAAACTTGGAACTACATTAGGCACGACTGGAGGGTGTACAGGTTTACCAGTCGGGACAAATGGCACGACATTAGGCACGACTGGTGACGGCACAACTTTACGAGCGTTAGGGCCTACTGGGGCTGGTGGGAGTGGCACAACTTTACGAGCGTTCGGGCCTACTGGGGCTGGTGGGAGTGGCACAACTTTATGAGCGTTCGGGCCTACTGGGGCTGGTGGGAGTGGCACAACTTTACGAGCGTTCGGGCCTACTGGGGCTGGTGGGAGTGGCACAACTTTATGAGCGTTCGGGCCTACTGATGGAGACGGAACAACTTTTGGTACTGTCGGAACAACCGCTGGGACAGGGGCGGTAGCAACCGCCTGAGAATTTTTATTTTTTTCGTACATAAGAACACGAATTCTCTTTGATTTTTCAGCCTGACTTATGTTCTTCATTAACTCGATTTCGCGTATTTGCTGATCGTAATTTACTTTGGACATATTTTATATTATAAGTTATAAAATATTTTATTATAAAAATTCATTAATAGGAATTCCTGAAATATAAGCCGCGACTACGTACCCGTGACCAAACGGAAAACGAGTATCGTTGATTTTTTCACGAAGAAATTCCAAATCTACCTCTTTGCATATAACACTTCCATCGGCCAAACGAGGCCCGTCGAAATCATAAATAACGACGTCTACACCCTGCTCAACGCTCTTCTTCCATTCATTCGCCATCTCTGTATCCTTCATCATATCGTAGTAAAGTGGAACGTAAACATTTTTACGCGAATCGACCCAATTCATTTTATCAGGATTGCCATCCCATTTCGCGTACAATACCTTCATACCTTTTGACCCTGGATAACGCCGCTTTGGCTCACGCACATTTTTCCAAAACTTCTTTGTTTTTTCTTCCGGAATACCGTCATACACCTTCCCACTCTGCCAAAAGGCCTCGAAATTATAGAATTCTGTTCCGTCAAACGGCGATTTATACCACGTCTCAGTCATGGGCGAGAAATCTCTGCGATTTTTGCTATTTTTTGCCTGAGCCGACGTAACATTAATTTTTTGAGCTCCATCAGGAGATTCCGCCCACTTTCCACGCAAATTCATGCTAGCGATATATACCTTCCCCATTTTACTTTTTTGTCGTATATTTTTACGTCTAGATTCATTTTTAATTTTTTTTATGGGCGATCGTTTCGTCGACCGTCGAGATTTCCTAGGTGAACGTCTTGATTTCACGGCAGTCTGTTTTCGAGATTTACTAGGCGAACGTCTTGATTTCACGGCCGTCTGTTTTCGAGATTTACTAGTCGACTGTCTTGATTTCACGGCCGTCTGTTTTCGAGATTTACTAGTCGACTGTCTTGATTTCACGGCCGTCTGTTTTCGAGATTTACTAGGCGAACGTCTTGATTTCACGGCAGTCTGTTTTCTAGTCGACTGTCTTGATTTCGCGGCCGTCTGTTTTCTATGCGAACGGATTGATTTAACGGCTGACTGCGTTTTCATAATTTATTATACAAATAATAAAAAATTATACAATTACGCAACTGCATTTAGAGACGGCCGTAACCAACTCGGATTCGCCATTACTTACCGCAATCATAATATCAATTGTATTTGGCACAACCGTATCGATCAACAAATTGACAGCTTCCTTGTCATCTGGTGACAAATCGTCGTGATTATTAACTAGCCAATGCAAACAGTCGACTGCCAACTGTTTTTTCTGGTCACTCGTAATATTTTCCATAATTTGAAGAGTCTTCAAGGACTCAATCGATTCCATCACATCGTGCGCGACAAGAAGAATATTGGCCGACGTCATCTGGGTCTCTTTTAACAACGAACGACCGCAAATCGTAAGAATAGTAGACAAAGGCGACTTATATAAATCCTTTGCGGTTACCGACATAGCCGAAGCCACATCTGCAACCTCATTGGACAAGGTTGTTAGATCTGAAACGACGGCACTTGAAATAGCAGTCGCCGTTGGATCGACTTTTGAAAGACTAGAAGAGTTTATAGCTTGGATAACTGTTGCCGAAGATGATGCAACAGTTGCCGATACGGAGGCGGCAGCCGACGCCGCCATAGTTGCCGCACTAGAAATTGCAGCCGAGTTTGAATCAATCGCAATCGCTACTGCGGCAGCGTCGGTTGAAGAAGATGTCATTTCGGTAGACATTTATTCTTAATATTTTTTTAAATTTATTTTAAATTTTAGTTTACGACTTTCCATGCACATCGGCCATTCTTATCTGCCCGTGATACATATAGACGCCCGTCATTGCCCATCATTTCTTGATCGCAGCACTCATTTGCCGGGTAGGGCGGCGACGACCGGCCAGTGTATTTCTTAGTTGTCTGTACCGAACACGATTTAGACTTAGGCGATCTCTTTGCAGCCTTAGGCGACTTCTTAGGAGATCTTTTTGCCCTAGTCGACTTCTTAGGAGACGCTCTTTTCTTAGGAGATGCTTTCAAATTCCAAAATTTAGTGGACAGACCTTTTTTCGGTGACATCATCCCGGGAGACTTCTTCCAAAAACCGGTAGAGAGAGCCTTGCTCTTTTTAACAGATTTCTTCATTTATTACTAGTAAAAAAATAAAAATGTTTAACATTTGTAACATTTTTAATACTGTAAACGTTTGTATAAAAAGAATGATCGAAATTGCAGATATCACTAAAACCATATGCGTTACACCATCTATTATGGACGAAAACATGGAGGAAACCATCTCAACACTTATTAGGCAAAAATACGAACGTGTTTGCGACGAACACGACGGCGTCATTCTAGAAATTCACGATATTCTAGACATCCAAAATCAAATCAGCAAAGACTCCTGCCATATCAATATACGCGTCAAGATGCGCGTAAGCGTCGTCCGACCAAAGAAAGGCTCCATATTTACGTTCAAACCTACTCTGATCATAGCAAAAGGAATTTTTGGAAAAATTCACGATTTGATCAGCTTGTTTATCCCAGATACCTACTTGCCAGGCTGGGTCTACAAAAACGAGACGTTTACGGCGGGTAACAACACAATCACAAAAGATACGTTTGTAGATGTCGCCGTCACGGACATCAAATTTAATACCACCAAATATAATTGTATATGCAAGCTTAACTAAAAGAAATTTCAGAGGAGAAAATCAACCATAAATTATATTTTCAGTATGAAAATCGCATTTAAACGTTAAATGAATTATAAAAAATGTCCGACTCCATTCAATCCATGCAATCCCTTCACAAGAATCTTGTCTCCTTTTTCGACGAACTCATAGACATGTTTCCCAATGAAGGCGATTTCGTAATCTTTCGAATTATGGTAAAAGACCGCGTTCCAATCACCGAACTCGTTCCGCACCTCGCGCGCTATCTCTTACCCGAAAAAGAGACCGTCAAGAATGCCATCAAAAACGCAATTGCCGGCAATCCATCAGCATTTAATGAACGAATCAATGACATGTTTGCACAATTTGGAGGCACATCGCAAACTACAAACTATAAGAATCTATTTGACGGAATGGACAACGAAAACAAGGTCGTCATCTGGAAATGGCTCCATGTTTTTATCCACCTCCTCGAAAAATGCCAAAGGTAATTTTTATTTTTTTATTATTTTAATAAAATGCGTAGTATACGTCGATCGAAACGATCGCCTAAAAAGAAAAGTATGAGAAAGAGAAAGTCATACAAAATGGATCCAGGACAGAGTCTTGACGAAGACCGCATGGTAATTTATGAACGCCTTGTTGAGAGGGAACAAGAAGGCAATATAATAAGTATAAATGCAACTCGTGATGTAAAATGGGACGAATTATTTACTGTCATTGAACAAAAGGAAGTATTCTTTCTTAGGTTGGAGAGTAACTTTGTAAACGACGAAGAAGTAGTTCAGAAATTTTTAGAAAATCTGTCAAATAACACAACCCTAACCGTCATATATATGGAACGCCCCAATAAGTTTTTGATGATGCCGCAATACTTTTCTCAATTATATTCCATCTGCTACAAACACCCACGCCTAAGAATGATAGGTACAGGTATGGAAGGGAATAGTTTTAAATTTGGAAATGAAGTTTATAACAGAAATATCATCGTATTTAATAAGGGCTAAAAATGATTATTCACATCTTTATATTATCAGAATATAAAGAATCCCCAATGTCCTCCATTTTTGTCAAGACACTCGCAGGTGATCTTCTTCCTATTGATCTCCCCCAAAATTATCGAACGGAGCATTTTGGACACGCCCTACGCCGGTCAATATGCCAAAAATATTCCGGATATTTACCAGAAAATACCGACCCGACCCAAATTTCACTCTTCCGTTCCTTCCCCAAACGCGCCGGGTTCAGCAATAACCTGAAAGGCATAAAACCCGGCGACACCATCTGTATGTTTTTGAAGGAACCACACAACACCGTATTGGTGAAGATAGAATACCCATTTTTCCGATACTCTTTTAGCGACGCCGATGTTAAGGTATGCTTCGAATACAACGTCGTCGAAAAACGATACATGTACCAAAAACAACTCTTTTCGTCTGTCGAAAAAATGATTACGCATCTTGAAAAAAGTGGCGTAGTTTCCTGCCAAAACGCCTCCGATTTTAACCATATATGGTGGGTCTATAATTAGGGGGTATAATAAAATTGATCATAGGCTTTAAAAACAGTTAATAAGATTACAACCTAACAAAAGAAAATGGAAGTTGATTTTGAATATGAAAACGTCATTGACGGTAACGTCAGTGGAATAGTTGATATGTATAACGACGAGAATAATACGAATGAAATCGACGATGAGGAAGATTATGAGATTGAAGAACTCGAAGAAGAAGAGGATGACGAAGAGGAGGATGACGAAGACGAGGATGACGAAGAGGAGGATGACGAAGACGAGGACGAAGAAGAGGAGGACGAAGAAGAAGAGGAGGACGAAGAAGAAGAGGACGAAGACGAAGAAGAGGACGAAGACGAAGAAGAGGACGAAGAAGAGGACGAAGAAGAGGACGAAGACGAAGAAGAGGACGAAGAAGAGGACGAAGAAGAGGACGAAGAAGAAGAAGAGGACGAAGAAGAGGACGAAGAAGAAGAAGAGGACGAAGAAGAGGAGGACGAAGAAGAAGAAGAGGACGAAGAAGAGGAGGACGAAGAAGAAGAAGAGGAGGAAGAAGAAGAAGAGGACGAAGAAGAAGAAGAAGAGGACGAAGAAGAAGAAGAGGACGAAGAAGAAGAGGAGGACGAAGAAGAAGAGGAGGACGAAGACGAAGAGGAGGACGAAGAAGAAGAAGAGGAGGACGAAGACGAAGAGGATTAAAAAGTTATATTATTTGATTATAATATAAGAATAATAACAATAATAACAATAAAATTGAAAATCGGCCTCTTAAATCCTAATGTGTTTATCAAAAATGAACTCAATCGACTTTGACGAAAAAAAGGACAGTTTTAACGTTCACATATCAATCCAACAACGGAACGCCAAGAAGAATATAACTATCGTATCTGGATTTCCCGACACCTATGACCTCCCAAAAATTCTGAAATATATCAAAAAAATCTATAAATGCGGTGGAAGTCTCGTCAAAGATAAAACCGAAAACACAGTCATTCAGGTAAGCGGTGACCAACGTCAAAATATTCGAGCGTTTTTCATCGAATGCGACGTCGTAGACGAACCCAATATTATTTTGCACGGATTTTAATTTTAATTTATAAATTAAAATGGACGTACCAACTATTAACATGTCCGGCGATCCCGCCGTCATTCAGAAAAATAAGAACGTATGCTACGTTCTACTCGCACTTGCAATAGCCTCATGCATCGGCTCAATAATATTGGGCATGTCGAAAATCGCAAATCGTGTTCTTTACGCCTCTATCTTACTTGGAGCCACACTAATTCTATCAATCGCGTTAATTGTTTGCGCGTCTTCTCTAAAACCCCCCGCGTGCAACGACTCCTATGACATAAAACCTGCAACTAAGACCGCCTCTTGGACAACCCCTCAATCTTATATGATTAACGGCGCTTCTGCCGTGGCGTCAGATTGTATCGACGCATCTGGTAAGGTAATTGACCCTTCAACGCCATCGTGCTGGGCGCCTTGTCCATCCGGCTACAATTTAACCGTGTCGACTACTCACGATAAACTCGGACATAATACGTCTGTCGGAAATTGTTCCAAATTGTTACAAAAATGTGTTATCGATCCTAGCCAGCAAACTTCATACACCGGATTCCTAGCTGGCGGAATTGTGTTTACCGTTTTATCGGCAATCGTCTTACTATTACTTGCACGCAAGTTCCTTGCTTAAAAATACGATATTTATCGTTCCAATATCAGGCCCTCATCGAAATTGGTAACTCGCGTGTTGTTAGATTTTTAATACAATATAACAATATAATAGATCTAATTATAAATATATGTTTAATATTCTAAATATTCTAAATATTCTAAATATTCCTAAGATTCGTAGAATTCTTCTTACTATTTTTACGTTTTCATCATTATTTAAAACTGTCGACGCGGCTGACTGCCTTCTTGTCATGCCTCTTTTCCCGCTAACCTATAACGGAATTGTCACTCCGTACCGCCTCCAAAGTGTTAACCCGGCCGATCCATGCACGATGGAAAATCCGATGACTGCTGCCTTTGTTGAGGCAACCATGTTCGACCCAGACACGGGTCGTATAAGCGTCTATCATCCATTGGTAGTTACCGATGGAAAGATGCCTCTGATTCCGGCGACACCTTTTACTATGCCTGTAAATGCCGTTGTGTCACTGTCGTTTGGATCAAATGCCAATACTCTTCGTTTAACGCCACCCGATATCGCTCTAACTGGAAGATGCGTGAACGGCATTACCGGCAATAACGATCTTTTTGGACAGTTTGCGTATTGCAACTCCGATATGTTTTTCGATAAAGTGAATGCGTGGATGGCATCGGGAATGGCATTGATTCCACCGATTCCGCCGTTGGGTCTTGCGAATGACGGAAAGGAGTGTCTAACGACACGCCATTTCATGCTTGTCGACCAGGACCCAAGCGATAATTTGGTAACGACCTATTTATTGGACCCGGTAACCATGAAGATTTTTCAGGATACGGTATCCAATCGCGTGACGCATCCGGGCTTCACTATCATTAAAAATGGGAGCGACAATCGTCTACTGGTTGCGATAAACATTGCAATGGGATGTACGGGTTATCTAGCGCCGTTATTGAGCGATCCATCAGGCGCCAAATCGGCGTCGTTGATATTGAACGAGTTACATGCCGCGATGCGACAGATGACCCCGATGGTTAGTCTTCCCGCACGTGATCCTATGACACGTGTGCTGGTGAATGGATTGCCTGTTCCGAGTCTATTGAAAAATAATTTGTACCGAAGGGGTATCAATCAGCCGCAGCTAATGTCTTTGCAGCATGCAGATACGTTACCATTTTGCGGCCATCTGACCAATCAGTTGGGCAGAATACAGGATAACAAGGCGGTGTTTACTACACAGACATCACCGGATGTGAATGCGGCCACCAATCTTTTTACGTTTTTGGCAACGCGTTTTTTCCAGACTTACAACAATTTGAAGTGTGATATCCTGTTGGATACAGTAAATCCGGTGACGTTGGTTACGTCTAACGGTATTACTACGGATGCGACGTTTGCGGTCGTTCAGCCGTACCAGTTTTCCAGTCAGGATCCGTATTCACCGATACCTTCGCCTACCATTCCACCAACATCACCTCCTACTCCTACACAACCCGTGTTGCCGACAGATCCTCCTCCAACGGCTCCTCCACTTCCGTCGTATACGTTGGGTGGAAATATCGTGTATATTGTCTTTGGGTCTCTTTTTCTGATTATATGTGTTATTGGCGTTGTTTGGTGTATTCGTCGTAACTCGATTAAAAAAGAGGCTGAAATAAAAAATCCGATTTTATCGATTGAGGATCCACGTGAGCGTTTTTTAATTGCTGATTCTGGAAATTCTGGACATTCTGGACATTCTGGACATTCTGGAAATTCTGGTTCTAATTTTAATACCAATTTCAATAATAAGACTTATTCCAAAGTATATTCGTCACCGCGGTCTGCTCCGCGTTTTTAATATTTTAATATTAATTAAAATATTTTAAAAGTTTTCTTATTTTTCTTACTTCGTATCCAACCATCTGTAAGGGCCGTCTCCTCTCATGACCGCTTCGCTCTTGTCAACTTCGGCCTTTACACTGTCGCGCTTGCCATATACTACCCAGTGAAATGAGCATTCGGCGTTGGCGTAGACTGTAAACGAGTTATTGCGAACGCGTGTCGACCGAATATTGAGATTGGTCTCGTCTTCGATGTTTTCTTCGTCCACGATAGGCGTTAGATGCACGGTTAGGTCGACCGCAAGATTCTTGACATAGTCAGGAAGGTCTACGGTGACTTTCTTCTGGCCTTTGGCGATTACGGCTTCGCCTCGGTAGTAGACACCGGCTTCCGGTCCTTCAAGACATGCGTGGACAAGGTATTTGTCAGCTTCGTCTGGGTGCTGAATAACGAATGTCTTGGATGTGTTCAATGACGATGAGATACTGCTATATCCAAATTCGCCTGTACTATAATTATACATAAGTAACGAGGCGACATCAGATCCCCATCCTGTTGATGACGCTTGACGCATTGGTTGGATAAAAAGACCTCCATTAACGATATCACCCGTTCCACCAATATCATCTACACCACTTCCTATCACAATTGAGTTCGTACCGCGGGCTACCGCGTTACTACCAATGCAGACACTTCCAACGCCTGTTGGGTTGGTACTAGGTGATACCTGCCCCGCGTAAGCTCCAATTACAATACTTCCAGAGCCTAAACTACTTCCCGCGCCTGCTTGGTAACCAATTGCAATCGATTGACTATCTTGGAACGAAATTGGCGTGCCTGGGTCAATGTAGCCAATCGAAATTGCATAACTGCCTTGTGAATTGCCACCTGCATTTAACCCAATTGCGATACATCCTTCTCCTTGGTTCGATCCTGCTGATGTGCCGATTGCAATGGCATTGGTCGACTGAAAGGAACCAGCTTGGTATCCAATAGCAACTGTTCTTTCGCCTGGGAAGTATTGTCCGTTACTAGTATGGTAACCAATCGATACGCTTTCTTGGCTCGCTCTGGCACCTATACCTATTGCGGTTCCGTTAGTATAGGCATAGGCGTAGGATCCTAGAGCTACGCTGGTATCGCCTCCGATCGCCCAGTTGTTGTCCCATACCAAAAACTGATTAGAACCACTTCCAACTGGGATAACAGGCGGGGAGTATGCGTATACTTCATGTGAAGTTGTGTCGTACGCTAATACGTGAGGCGCTGTTGTACTCATCGAATCGCGAATGGGCGCGATGACACAAGTGGATAGTCCAGCAGATTGTATTCCTTCTAAGGCACTAATTACAATTGAATTGTTATCGGTTGCCCATGTGCGGGTTCCGATTGCTATACTATTGGAGCCTTGATTTGTTACACATGACTCCAAACCAATTGCGATTGCATTTGCCCCTTGGGAACAATTTCCGGCGTTGTAGCCTATTGCGATAGCCTGCGAACCTTGGGAATTCTGACCTGTTAAATATCCAATTGCAATTGCTCCAGACCCTTGCGTTCCACCGCCGGCTTGGTAACCAATTGCGACGGCGTTGGCACCTTGTAAATGTAGACCTGCCTGGTTACCAAGAGCGACAGCTTGTGTTCCCTGTGTAAATTGCCCAGCAAACTTCCCAATTGCAATAGCCTGATCGTGTTGGAAATATTGACCGGCGTATGCACCCAATAGAATTTGGTTTTCTCCAATTACGCCCCATCCCGTTCCCGTAGAGATGACATATTGACCTTGGATGGTAGGCGAAGGCAATGTGTATGGCGTAAAACTGGTAACCTCGTTAGTTGACGTGTTGTATCCCAGGACAAGTGTTTGTGTCTCCGATCGTATAGGTGATATGTAAAGAGCGTTCTCATAAATTTGGTCGAAACGATTAAATCCACCGCCGCTTGCGTCAATTATGATGCTTCCATTCGGCTGATTGTTATATCCTGCCTGATGTCCAATTGCAATTCCAAAGTTTCCTTGCGCAATTTGTGCGGCTCCATAACCAATTGCGACTGCTCCAACCCCTTGTGTACAATTTCCTGCATAACCCCCAATTGAGACTGAGTGGGGAGCTTGTTGAGATTGAGCTGCGAAATTACCAATGGCAACAGATTCACCGCCCTGATTGGTTTGACCAGCCGAATTTCCTAATGCAACAGCGTCTTGAGATTGCGATTGACCAGCGTTTTCACCAATCGCTATAGATCCTTCCAGTTGATAATTACCAGCATTTGAACCGATTGCAATGGCACCTGTTTTTTGCCACGAGTAACCAGCATTATATCCAATTGCGATTGCGCCAGATCCTTGGCCGTGAACTTCGGAAAATCCCGCCTGATATCCAATTGCGATCGAGTGAGCGCTAGTCTGCACAAATCCAGCTTGATAGCCAATTGCGATTGAGCCGGTACCTTGGTTGTAGGCGCCCGCTGAATAACCAATTGCGATTGCATTCGTTTGTTGGTTGGTTTGACCCGCATTGCCTCCCATTACAATGTTTGTGTCGCCAGATGCATAGGCCATTCCGTCCCAATAGAGGTAGTCGCCGTAGTTTGTTCCAGAAGGCGGCGCTGCACTGCTGTTTACAAAATAGGTAATTTCTTTGGCTTCTATATCATAGCCCAGTACGGTTGTCTGAGTAATATTGCGAATCGGGTTGACGTATAGACCAGTGACTGACGTGTCTAATTCAGTTCCCGACGCATTAATTACGATAGAGTTTGCGGCCTGCGTATTTGATCCTGCAAGATTTCCAATCGCAATTGCGTTTGTTCCCTGGTTGGTTGAGCCAGCCGACGTGCCAATCGCAATTGCGTTGGCTCCCTGACTGTTTGAGCCTGCTGTCTGACCAATCGCAATTGCGCTGTATCCCTGAATAATTGAACCGGCCGCCTGTCCAATCGCAATTGCACTTGTGCCTTGGTTAGCGGAGCCGGCCAAATCGCCAATTGCAACGGTTTCTGGATACTGAGCATTAGATCCGGCGCTGTTTCCAATGGCAATTGCATTAATTGATTGGGTAAATTGACCAGCGCTGTTTCCAATGGCAATTGAATTTGTTCCCTGTACATTTTGACCGGATTCTGACCCGATTGATATCGCATTTATATTTTGAGATTGCTGACCAGCGGATGTGCCAATTGCAATAGATTGGTAACCTTGTGTCGTTTGACCGGCGTTACTGCCAATGGCGATACCCGAGCCGCTTAATGTCACGTAGACTGTAGTTACTACCGAACCTACATAATTTCCGGTGTAGTAATCATACAAAGGCGTTGGAACAGTAGATGATGCCAGAATAGGGTAGTTTTTTGTAGGAAGTGAGAATGGGTTACTATTAGATAAGTTATAGCTGTGATAATCCCATCCAGACGACTGACTCCATGGCATTTGATCAGGGTTCAACCCGGGATAAGCAGTCCCGTCGACCGAAAGTCCATTCACGTCGATTGTTCCGCCTACTATTAGGTTAAACGCAACTAATTGAATTGTACCCCAATTTTGATTACAGTGCGTGCAAATCACTTTATAATATTGATAAGGAACAGTACTGACAATAGGGTATGTGTTATATCCAGTTGTGGGAGGTATTGGTGGTTGATTACCTAATTGTCGATCAATTTGATTCCAGGTTGAATTGTCGTTCGAACCAGCGAGTATCCACCCATTTAGAGATTGTCCGATCATACTAACTTGATAGTAAGTAGGAACGATTTGACTACCAACGTCATACTGAAACCAGCTACCGGCTGCACTAAATGATACTTCGAAAGGCGCTGATTGGCAAACCTGGCCAGCATTCTGACCGATTGAAATTGACGTAATGCCCTGATTGGTGTAACCAGAACTATTTCCGATTGCTATTGATGATGTTCCTTGGTTAGTATATCCAGAGTTATTGCCAATTGCAACAGCAAGCGATCCTTGGTTATACTGAGCGGAACCAGGTCCTACTGCAACCGAAAATTCACCTTGGGTATATTGGCCAGAGCATGCGCCGATTGCTACCGCCATGGTCGCCTGGTTTACATTTCCGGCGTTCTGACCAACAGCGACCGCTTGCAGTCCTTGTCCAGTCATACCGGCGCCTCCGCCTAGAACGATATTGGTATCGCCAACTACGTAGGCACCTGTTGGACCCGCCATCGGGTTCCAGTAAAGGTAGTCTCCGTAATTGGTTCCGGTGGGGATGATTGGACCCGACGGCGTATCAAAGTAGGTCACTTCATTTGTAAGCACATTGTAGCCTAGCACGCTTGTCTGTGTAACTGGTCGAACCGGTGCAACGTATAAAGCGGCCGATTCACAGGCGTTCAATTGGATGCCACTTGCATTGATTACGATGGAGTTTGGCATCTGGTTATTGCTGCCTGCAAAATTTCCGATAGCAATTGCGTTTACACCTTGGTTGGTTGCACCTGCCAATTGGCCGATTGCAATGGCGTTTCCGGACGAAGTATATTCAACTGGTGACATACCATTAAAGAACGGGTTGTATACCTGATTGGGGCTAGTTGTTCCGGCTCGTAGGCCAAAGAAGTTATTGAATTGCGCATTGTTACCGCTTAATACATACCACCCGGTTGGAGTGTCAACTGGTGAATAGAAGTATGTAATCTCGACCGAAGATGTTGTTACGTAGCCATTCTGAGAAGGTGATGACAACACTTCAGTTGGGTAGACTGTTCCGCCTACGGAGAAACCGTTTGCGTCCAGTGTACCTCCTTGAACCAAATTGAACGCCATCAGCGAAATGTAGCCTAAATCGGATGACAATGGGTCGGATTCGGTCACAACAAGTCGGTAGTATTGATAGGCTACATTATTATTTGGAACGGCATAGGTGTTATACCTCTGTGGGGTATTGTATGTCGGGTCCCATGACCACGTAGATCCGGCTTGGTTGTTTTGCGAATCGATGAGGTTCCACGAAGACCCGTCATTGGATGCTACCAGAATCCATGCGTATAGAGTATACTGACTGTATGCCGCGAGCTGGTAGTATGATAGCACAATGGGAGATGGCAATTGCATCTGAAACCAGGCGCCATTGGCAACTACTGTGACCGGTGATGACGCCTGGTTTACGAGACCTGCCGATGAACCGATTGCGATTGACCTCATACCTTGATATTGGGAGCCAGCTGAATAACCAATGGCGATCGTATTAGACTGTAATGAATTAATCAACACAGGTGTTACAACCGATCCTACGTAACTTCCACTTCCGTCATAAACGCCTGTAATTCCCTGTACATTCATAAAAGCAATACTTGCAAATGTTTGTAAACGATTTTGACTTAGGACATAACAACCACTTCCTGTGCCGTTGAAAAAATTGAAACCACTTGATTGTGATGTTTCATAACCGTCTTGTGATGCAGATGTTAATAATTCATTAGGATAAACGTTTCCAGATGTGACAAAACCGTCGCCGTCAAGAGTAGCACCTTGTTGTACAAAATTAAAAGCCGATAAAATTATACCACCATCAGGTGTTGTTTTTGTAAAAATAATACGATAATAACTATATGCTATATTAGCCGCATTATATTGTACAGCGATAGTTTTATAGGTAGCAGGTGGGTAAGTTAAAGGCCACGTATAAGGATTTTGATTAGATTGACTATCGATAATAACCCATGACACACCATCGTTTGATGCAACAAGGTCCCACGAATCTGGTACATAGTTGAGATAACCAGCACACTCTGCAGATAATTGATAATATTCAAGTACAATTGCAACCGGAAGTTTGTATTGTATCCATTCGCCTGCAATGTTTGTAAATGGGTTTGTTGATAGGTTTCCTGCAAGATTTCCGATTGCAATTGAATTGGCTGGTTGATAGCTTAAACCGGTATTGCTACCGATCGCGATCGCACCAGACCCTTGACAGACACCACCGGCATTCGAGCCTACGGCAATCGCATTTTGAAGTTGGCTAGTTTGACCGGCGTTCGTTCCGATGGCGATTGACGACACCGCCTGATTATTTGCGCCGGCATTCGAGCCGAGTGCGATCGCATTTTGAAGTTGGCTAGTTTGACCTGCGTTAGATCCGATTGCGATTGACGAAACAGCCTGATTATTTGCGCCGGCATTCGAGCCTACGGCAATCGCATTTTGAAGCTGGCTAGTTTGACCGGCGTTCGCTCCTATGGCGATACTATTACCAGTTGGCGGCGGATTAGGCCCTACTAATGTAGTTGATCCGAATGCTACATCGTAAGTATTATTTGCACCGTCATATATAGAAATGTTTGGAGTGATATTTGCGTTTGCATTAATACTACCTAGTGTCTGATTATTATAGTTTACACTTAATACATAGCACCCCGATGCAGGGTTATTATTATTATCGAAAGAGACGTTAAAGTAATTAGATTGTGTTGTAGTATACCCATCTTGTGAAGACGACATCAATAACTCGTTAGGGTATACGGTGCCACCGACAGAAAATCCATTTCCGTCAAGACTGCCTCCCTCAACCAGATTAAAAGCATAAATGTCAGGCAATCCATATCCAGAAGTTTGTGTTGGATCAACTTGCGTGATTACTAGACGATAATATCTGTATGCCGTGGTGTTATTTTGGATCGTATATGTGTTGTAATATTGGGGAGTAGAGTTACCAGTATTTGGATCAAGGTAACCAAATGAATTGCTCCACAACGTCCATGATTGGCCTGTTTGAGAATCAATACTAGTCCATAACATACCGTCATTAGATGCCAAAAGAGACCACGCATATGGTATATAATAGTTTGGAGATGGATTACTTGGATCAACATATACATACGCAGATAATTGGTAGTATGATAGCATGATTGGTGCAGGAAGTTCATATTGCAGCCATTCACCTGCAATTACGTTAGACGGCTGTGAATAAGCACCAGCGTTATTGCCGATTGCAATTGCGTTAGTGGCCTGATTGCTACTTCCGGCATAACTGCCTATTGCGACTGCGCTTCCACCTTGTACGCTATTTCCGGCATAACTGCCTATTGCAACGGCGCTGCCACCTTGTACGCTATTTCCGGAGTTATTGCCTATTGCGACTGCGCCATATTGTTGTGAATTGGCCCCGGCATTTGACCCAAGGCTAATTTGGGAGTCACCTACTGCGTAAGTAGAACCGTCCCAGTAGAGGTAGTCGCCGTAGTTGGTTCCAGATGGGACGCCGCCACCACCTCCGCCGCCTGTGTAGTAGGTAATCTCACCGGAAGCTGTATCATAACCTAGAACGGTTGTTTGATCAATATTGCGAATGGGTGCAATGTATAGACCGGGGTTATAGGGCTGAACTGTACCACCAGTTGCATCAATTGCGATAGAGTTCGCGGACATATTATTAAAGCCAGCACCACTGCCAATGGCAATTGAAGATGCTCCTTGATAATAAGCCCCTGCAAGTTGACCAATTGCAACAGCGTTTGGTCCCTGAGTAAAATTACCAGCGTTTTGACCAATTGCAATAGCGTTTGTTCCCTGATTTGACTGACCTGCATATTGACCAATTGCAACGGCACTGTCTGACTGTAAGACTCCGGCATTTTGACCAATTGCAATCGAAGCGTAGCCCTGTCCATTTATAGTAGTAATAGTACCAATAGTATTGTCTGGGCCAGTGTAGACGCTGTCGGTAGTACAAATCGAATCGGTACTAATACTGCCTAGTGTCTGATTATTATAATTTACGCTTAATACATAGCATCCTGTTGCACCACCATTATAATCGGAAGAATAAATCCCAGGCGATTGCGATGTAGTATATCCATCCTGTGAAGGCGACATCAATATCTCGTTAGGGTATACCGTGCCACCAACCGAGAACCCATTCTCATCAAGCGAACCTCCACATACTAAATTAAACGCGTAAAGATACGGATACAATCCAGCAATATCATTAGTTATTGTAGGATCGAGTTGCTGAATTACTAAACGATAATAGCTGTATGCCGTTGTGTTGTTTTGAAGAGTATATGTGTTGTAATATTGGGGGGGACCGTATGGAAATTGGTCATACCACAAATTCCACGATTGACCTGTTTGCGAATCAATAGTATCCCATGTATTGCCATCGTTGGACGCAAAAAGAGTCCATGCATAAGGAGTATTAGAATTTGGAGTTGGAGGTGGATTATTTGGATCATTAGACGACGCCGCCGCTAATTGGTAATAGGTTAGGACGATGGGCGAGGGCAGTCCGTATTGTAGCCATTCACCTAGCACCCCATTTGTACTAGGTGGAGTGTAAATGTAAACGCTCCCCATTCCAGCGTTTTGGCCTATGGCAATGGCAGTTTCTCCCTGATAGTTTTGACCGGCGGCCTGGCCTATTGCGACGGCACCTGTTCCCTGACTGGTTTGGCCTGCATTTCCACCAAGGCTAATTTGGGCGTCTCCTACTGCGTACGTAGCGCCGTCCCAGTATAGATAGTCGCCGTAGTTAGTTCCCGATGGGACGCCTCCGCCTCCGCCACCTGTGTAGTAGGTAATCTCATTGGAGACTGTGTCATATCCCAACACAGTTGTCTGTGTGATGTTGCGAACAGGGTTGACATAAAATCCAGAATCAGTTGGATTTAGAGCTGTTGAAGAAGCGTTCAACGCAATCGATTGGGACGCCTGATTTAAATTGCCAGCATTGTAACCAATGGCGACAGCGTAGTCACCTTGACCATTGCCTGATTGGGCCCCAAGTGCAACTGCGTTATTTCCTTGTCCAAACAATGCAGAGCCATAACCTATGGCAACGGAGCTGCTTCCTTGTATACCGGCAACTCCTACATTTTGACCAATCGCAACTGATCCATCACCTTGGCCGCCGCCTGCGCCTGCATTTGATCCAATTGAGATTGCCGCGTATCCCTGTCCAACACCACCTGCATAATTTCCAATTGAAATGGCTTCAGCTGATTGCGATACGGAACCCGCGTTAATTCCAATTGCAACGGCATTGGTTCCCTGATTTGATTGACCTGCATATTGACCAATGGCAACAGCGCTATCTGCCTGTCCGACTGACCCGGCAAACCGACCAATTGCAATCGAAGAGTCTCCCTGTCCAAATATGTTAATAGTATTGTCCGGGCCAGTGTAGTTGTAGGTGGTAGAACAATTCGCATTGGGATTAATGCTGCCTAGTGTCTGATTATTATAATTTACACTTAATACATAGCATCCCGTTGCACCTGCACCATTATTATCGTAAAAATAGATAAAACCAGGCGATTGAGATGTAGTATATCCATCCTGTGAAGGCGACGTAAGCAACTCGTTAGGGTATACCGTTCCGCCAACCGAAAATCCGTTCTCATCAAGAGAACCTCCGCATACTAAATTAAACGCGTAAAGATACGGATACTGTCCACCAGTATTATAAGTTATTGTCGGATCGATTTGCGAGATGACTAGACGATAATAGCTGTATGCCGTTGTGTTGTTTTGAAGAGTATATGTGTTGTAATATTGGGGACCATTGTATCCAAACTGATTAGACCACAAAGTAAACGATTGACCTGTTTGCGAATCAATAGCATCCCACGTATTACCATCGTTGGACGCAAAAAGAGTCCATGTATAAGGAGTATTTGCGTTTTCAGTTGCAATTGGATCATTTGGATCATAATACGAAAACGCCGATAATTGGTAATAGGTTAGGACGATGGGCACAGGCAGTCCGTATTGTAGCCATTCACCTGGTAATCCATTTGTAAAAGAAGTTTTCCCAATATTTCCAGCGTTTTGGCCTATTGCAACTGCACCTGTTCCCTGATAGTTTTGGCCGGCGGCCTGGCCTATGGCAACGGCACCTGTTCCCTGACCGTGTTCACCGGCATTTCCGCCAAGGCTGATTTGGGCATCGCCTACCGCGTACGTAGTGCCGTCCCAGTAGAGGTAGTCGCCGTAATTGGTACCCGATGGGACGCCTCCACCACCTCCGCCTCCGGAAGGGCCAGTTGCTCCTATTGACGCAAACAATGCCCACACGTCTGGATATTGTGGCGGGGGAAGATACTGGTTGGCCTGAATGGCATACCAACTCGAACCCTGATACGATACTACATCTCCAATCTGATAAGGTGCATTTCCATCGTAAGTTCCTAGATAATTAAATAGAGCGGCATCTCCCTGTGGGCCTTGTGGACCTTCCATACCAGGTTGCCCGTTATCGCCAGCAGGGCCTTGTGGGCCCTGGCCGCCGTCATTGCCCATAGGGCCTTGTGGACCCTGACCGCCGTCATTACCCATATCTCCCTGAGGGCCTGTTGCACCAGTGTTGGAAGCTTCGCCAGGAGATCCCTGTGGTCCGGTAAAACCAGTTGTACCAGCGGTACCAGCAATTCCTTGTGGGCCCTGTATAGCACCAACGTCAACCCATTGAACAGGTCCAGGTATACTAGCTGCAACGGCTACCCATAAATTTTGACCAATCACGTATGCATCTCCTATGCTGACCATATCTGTTGGCAATTGTGATGGATCCGAAAATGATCCTAAAATGCGAATGGTTCCCGGATTAACACCACCGATTGTCGATCCATACGGTAAAGCAACTGATGTGTTGAATGAAGAAATTGTGGCATCTCCTATATAAATTGTGTTGGCGCTAACATATAATGACCTAAATTTGGCACCGGCCGAACCTAAATCAATCATATTATCGGCATACGGAATAATAGATTCATAGACAATTCCTCCAAAATTTCCGGTAGGACCTGTCGCCCCATCAATACCGTCGTTTCCCTGAGGACCTTGGTCGCCCGTTACGCCGTTAGCGCCGTTATTTCCCTGAGGACCTTGTCGTCCTGTAACACCCTGAGGACCTTGGGTTCCCGTTACTCCGTTAGCGCCGTTATTTCCCTGAGGGCCCTGGGCTCCTGTTACGCCGTTAGCTCCGTTATTTCCCTGAGGACCTTGTCGTCCTGTAACACCCTGAGGACCTTGGGCACCCGTTACTCCGTTAGCGCCGTTAGATCCCTGAGGACCTTGGGCGCCCGTTACTCCATTAGCGCCGTTAGCGCCCTGAGGACCTTGTCGTCCTGTAACACCCTGAGGACCTTGGGCGCCAGTTACTCCGTTAGCGCCGTTAGCGCCCTGAGGACCTTGGTCGCCCGTTACTCCGTTAGCGCCACGAGGGCCAGTTGCACCGGTATTTGAAGCAAACCCGGCAGCTCCTTGTAGCCCCTGAGGTCCCTGAGGTCCTGAAAACCCAGTTGGACCAGTTGCTCCCGTATTTGTAGAGGATCCGTCGGCTCCTCTCATGCCTGTATAGCCAGTTGGTCCAATTAAACCGTTTTGTCCAGTTGGACCAGTTGATCCTCCTCCGCCGCCCAAATCTTTACCTTTTAATAGAGATATTGTGTAGGATGAAAATATTGAATCTGGCTTTATTGAATACATTTATTAATACAAATATTATTTTTATAAAATAATATTCATTTTAGAACAGTATTTACTTATTTTCGGGTCTTCTTAAAATACTTAAAATAATAAAAAAGGCCGCCTATACATGCAAGAATAAAGATAAAAAAAAGAAAATTATTATTACCATTCGTACTATTCGTACCATTCGTACCATTCGTTTCTTTCTTGTCCAAATTTGATTTATGCGACACAGATAGAGATGCGGATTTTGGAGGAGGAGATGAGCCAGAAGACTTTTCCGATGAATCTTTCATCGAAGGCTGTGACGATGGCGGTAATTCGCTATCCGAACAATAAAATTTGCGCATTTCGTCATTTGTATAGGGCGGCGCATCTCGTGGTTCTTGAGTATCAGGCACAATATCAGACGGCTCAATCATAATCACACCACCAATTGGCATCTCTTGCGTTGTCACGTTGCCGTCTTTATCCATCATTTTTGCGCTATAAGAACGGAAGCGTTCGAATGCGACATTGGGATTAATTTCATATTCCGCGCCATCCTGATTCACTTTTTGGTACATTGCCATCTTGAAATAACCTCCGTCACCCCAATCTTTCCCCCACGAATTGCGAACGACCCAGTACGGACAATTTTGGAGAGTAACCGATTTTTTGGCTGGATCCGTATCATTCGGGAAATAAACGGTGATTGGTTTTGCAGAGACTCCCCATCCTACAATGCATACCGCGTGACCTCCCGCGCACACAAATGGATCATCACCTTTCTTTTTTTCGGCGCCTTTTGCTGCCCCGTCGCTTTTACCTGCATCGTAGACTTTATTTTCAAAGTAGACGCCATTGGTTTCATGAAAACTTCCGTCCGGGTCATTCAGAAAATTATTAAGAACAGCAAATCCGGTGATGGCAGCGCCATATTGCAGTAGATGTAATTTTATATCGTGAATAGCCGAGTCGCCTACGCCGTCGACCTTATCTCCGTTCGATGTCGCATCACTGGACGTAATAAAAACAGGCGCTTTAATTTGGTAGCGGTTGGGTTTTGGTTTGGGGTCACCGCATTGTTTAATATAGCAGCCGGCGCATGTTGGTATTGCATCCGACGTCAATTTATCACCGGCTACCCAGTTGTCATAGCTCACACAGTGGCTACTTGTAATTCCATTGTTTTCGGAAAGAAAGGTCAATACGCCAAGAGGATTGCCGCCATCGCATTTATCGTTACTGCCGTCGTTCACGCACGACATGATATCAAGGGGGCTATTTAGAGGATTATAAGAAAGGTTTTTACCAAATACAAATGCATCGCTAATTGCAGTGGCGCATGCAAATGCGAAACATGAACCGCATTTTTTTTGGGCTTGGGGGCGAGTAGAGATGTTATATTTAGTAGGCGATAAATCTACTTTTTTGTAATATTTGGCCTTATCGGCATCGTCTTTGGGTGCCGGAAGTGTATAGTTATTCCACGATTCTGGTAAAAGAGTTTCGTCGGCTCTTAATACCTTTTTTGCAACTTTAAACTTTTTACTATCAGGAAGAGAAAAAGTTGCGCCCAATAATCCGACTGTTGTATGATCACTTACCGTTTCTCCGGGCGTAGATGAGGCTTTTAATTTTGCCATTTTTGTCTTTGAGAATTTCAGAACGTGATCAGTTTGTAGATTTGCTTTCATAAATTCTCTGAGTTTTCTGTCAGAATTACTCATTTATTAATTATTATTTTTTTTCAAAAAAAATTCATGTATATACCATCCCAATACTAAATAATCCTTTTCGTCATTGCGATCTTTTTGATCTTTTTCGGGCTTTTTTCGTAAGAAACGTTCTTTCATATAAAACTCGGTAATTCGTCTCTCTTCGTCCTGTGTAAGTTGACCGTTTTTATACTGATCTAGCAGATCTTCTAAAAAGCGGACAATTTTGGACATTTCTGTTATTTCGGTTATTCCGGTTATTCCGGTTATTCCGGTTATTTCGGTTATTCCGGTTATTCCGGTTATTCCGGTTATTCCGGTTATTTCGTTCATTATTATAATACCGTATATTATAAAAATTTTTAAATTGGAATTAAAAGCCACTTGCGCATTTGACGCAGTTGCTACGATCGCCCTGGTAATTCTGCATATTAACGCGGTTGTCATAGTTTTGTTCACCGCGTGTATCATACGTAAAACCTTCGATCTTGTTGCCGTAACGACGGCCGCAACCAGATGGGCCACCACCGACAACGCCGTTGTAGCCGGTGTCGCGGAGCGTGTTGGTGTTAGAGTACTGATAGCCAGCGCTTCCAACAATCTTGTTGACATCCTGAGCATCCTGACGGGTCATACGAGCGTCAGTGTTAAGTTGGTTATGGGCGGGGTTTGCGTCCCAGCCTTCTTTGAGTTGTCCCTGAGATGGGTTGCCAAACATGTTTGGACTACGGAAACCGGCCGCGTCAAGAGCAACATATTCCATGTATTGAGGGCGGAGAAAGTTCTCGACCGCAACGCGATCGTCGGCCGAGTTACAGCCGCCATTTTTAGTGTAAAAGGAATCGGGGTGGACGAAACGGCCAAAACTGTCTTGTCCATTCCACAGAGGACACGTCATGGCATCCGGGTTCTCAAAACGGTCTGATTGAATCTTATCAGCATATCCAGTGTTCACTTTGCAAACATTAATAGAACCTAATAGAGAGATTGACATCTTTTATTGAAGAAAGAAAAGAAAAAAAAAATAATATAAATTTTTTTATAGGAATAATTTTATAATGCTTTTCCGTTTTTGTCAAATAAAAGTCGTTTCACTTGAAGCCATTTTGTTAGTATTGTGCACATTTCGTCTGCTCCTTTTTTGGCCCAGTATATGTAACGAATGCCTAGATCTATATTGTAGTCGGCGTCGTTATATTTGTCTTTTATCATGTTTCTATATTTTTCCTGTATTAACCTATCACATTCGTCCTGGTTTTTAATGTTTTTAATATCCTTAATATCCGAAAATATCTTATTAATATTCTCAAATACATTTGCCTTGTTGAGTTCCCCTATATAGTCATCATAGATAGGGATGCGAATTTTAATAAAGAGATTAATCAATCCTTCTTTCTGGTACTTTCCGGTCTTACACTGGCACCCGCGCTGTTGTTCTTTTTTGTTTTTAGCGTTTGCATAAGTGGAAGGCTCAAAAAGAAATAATCTGTCTACACGTTCATTCTTTTTAGTATCAAGTACAGATTTTATCTGGCCGACGATAGGTTCACCAGAATTTTCAGACACAAAATTGAGAGTTTCTTGTTCTTTGTGTTCGTGTGTACAAACGTTCCAAGCCTCACCAGGTTGTTTACATCTTATGAGAGGGCTTAATAGCTTTGAAACCACCGTTCCGTCTTCAATCGTCGAAAAATAGGCTGAAAATAATTGTTTGATTTTTTCTGATTTTGTGGTATCTTCGTCAAAACATTTTTCTAGTATAATTTCTTGGACATCTTTCGAAAAACGATTAATGTCACCATCTTTTTCAAAGTCAGACATTGCATTTTCTAAATATTTGTGTTCGTCGCACCGATACACTTGCAATGGGAAGTTGTCGACGTAATAATTATCCAAAAAAGTTCCTGTGCGCATTGCATTATGTGTGAGGTATAGATAGTCATGTTCGTTCCGAAGAAAACAATTATATCCAAATCGATCTTTTACCACAAAGTTGGTAATAATCATTTGATAGAGACCCTTTAATATGATTTGTTTATTGTGACGACTAAGTTCTTCTAAAATTTTAGAGAGTTTCATCTTCGACTGTTTTGAAAAAATAGATACCAAACGATTGATTACATCATCTATTTCTTTCTTATCGTAGTATAAGTTATAGGTGGAATAGTCTATCTTATATTTAGACGCGTCCGAAACGTCATTTGGTATACCGTCGCATTCATACTCACACGTTTGGTACTCACATTCACGTGTTAGGTTATCGTCATCCGGAAACATTGACTGATTGCGTTCCTTATTTAAATAGCAGTCGACGCTCACCTCTTTCAAGACACGTTCAACCGCCTTAATCGCATTGTCTTTTGATCTACTCGTATTGAACATGTGGTAGTCGATTGAAAAGTCATCTTCGTCATTCCCGTCATTCCTATACTCCAAGGGCATTGCACAATACAAGTAGACCTTAACACTAATATCGCGAAGTCCGCTTGCAATCAATGCATTATGAGACCCTAATCGATAGGATCGCGCAATCACTTGATCAAGAACACTGAAATTCCAGTCTGGTGTTAGAATATGAACGTGTCGCACATTCTTTAACGTGAATCCTTCTGACACGACAGAACTTCCAATTACAACTTGAATATAGTCACCATACATATTAGCGTCATGGTTAAATAATGATGCAATGGTAGTGATTTCTTTCGGAGAACTTGTATCACTAGTCAAAATAACGTATTTTTTTCCTTTTTTACCAATATCGTCTAAATCGCTTTTAATGTCTTTAATGTCTTCTGTTTTTTTAGAGTCCTTAAATTCGTCATCCCCGTCGAGCACTCCTTTATAAGCCGGCTGGGTATCTTCTTTAACAGAAATGGCTGGTTTCGTAAATCCAAAAAGCTCAAGTAAAAATACAAAGATTTTTGCTCCACTTCCCCCTACAAACTCGCTATATACAAAATGCGATTCATTAGGAAAGGCCAATATTTTTTGAATGCATTCAGCATATTTACAACTATACATTCTAATATTCTCAATCATTCTATCATTATTTTTGCCCCTTATTTTGCTTCTTAATTCGTCCAAGTTTTTGTCACCCCGTCCGTAAGTTCCGTCTGGAAACACAAACAAATTTGCCTGTCTTGAATTACTATAAATTCCGGTCTGTTCTTTATCTTTTTTTAGAGCGTCGTTGTAAATCTCTGTTTGAAACTTGCTCATTTCGAGAGCGTATAGTTTAACGTCGCTTAATTCCAGCTCGTAATTCGGGTTTACTACGTATTCTTTTCGCACATCACTTTTCATTGATTTGAGATAACTAACATGACCTTTCAGGTTATCTTTTAATTGTTGTTTACTCTCTTCAATCAACGTTTCATCATTAAAGTAGTCATCTTTTTCAAGCGTTTTAGAGACAGGTAAAATTAAGTTCATGATGTCTATGATCTCACTTGGTTTGTCTCGCATGGGAGTTCCGGATAGCAGCAAGATCTTACAATTTGTAACGGTATGTAAAAATTTATGTATAGCATTATATCTTTTTTGAGAAAGTAGCGAATATATAAGTTTTATTTGTGTTGGCGACAGCGCTATATTCCTCTCATACTTAGCCTCCAATAAATTAAATAGGGATTGCTGATAACTGTCTAACGGAAGCCCTTTTTCAGCTTTTTCCATTTTTGTTTTTTTAATTGTATTCCATACTTGTTTTAAGTTTACGTCATGTTTTCTTAGATTATGGACTTCATCTAATACGATGACTTTATTGCTATAATGTTGCCTGATGTAATCATCGTCTTTCTCCTGAATCATACTACTAAACCTATCATACGTACCAAATTCGTAAAAAGTATCTAAACTTTTTGTAATTCGTATTTGCCGCTGTCGTTTATTTAATAGACTATAATTTACCGGACAATATGTACCGTCTGTGCACACATTAACAATCTCATTCTTATAGTTATTAATTAGACCCTCGCCAGTCATTAACACAAGCGCCCCCCTAATATCAGTGTGTTCTTCGCGAACAGTCTCTATCACCGCCACAGATGTACACGTTTTCCCTGTGCCGGGCTCATGCATCAATAATATGCTCTGATACGGCGTATGACTGCTTAGGAAACGTGACATAAAAATCTGATGTCGCATCCATTCCCCGGGCTTATCAGGCTTGGGTTCATACCTTTCCAATTTTGTTTGATTAAATTCATTTTTTAGTGAAATAGAAAGATACGGAGACCTTTCGCTTTGTGCATTCTCCTCGTCAAGATTCTCTCCGAGGATATCGAGCGTTTCTTGTGCGTGAGTGTCGTCAAAATCCGGATAAACCGGCAAGTATTTAGAAAGGTCCATCTTTATTAATTTAAAAATTATTTAAATTAATTAATCTTGGAAAATTGGTAGAGAATATATTGCAATTTACTAGGAAGACAATCAATGTCCAATTTAAGGCCCGTTTTTAGCTGTTTTCCGCCATACGGAATATCTTGGATATGATTATCGTGGTCTAGGTGATAGGCTCGAATCAAAGCATAGATTTGCTCATGCTTTGGATCATTCATGTCTTTTACCAACTCGAATAACTCATCTTTTTGACTCTCATTAAGCTCTTTGAACTCTTCGGTTTTCAAAGACACGTACAACGGAAAATTGGGGAAGTTCATTTTATGTTTTTATGTTGTATAGAGTAGTAATAGTATCATTTTTATTTTAGATTGTATCAAAATCAAATCCCGTTTCATCGGCATTTTCTTTATTTTCTTCGGTGTCCTGTCCAGAAGATATTCTGGTAGGTATCTCTTTTAGATGTCGCAATTGATTCACTTGCTCTTTTGAATAGACATAAATAATGTCACCTTTATTGTCCTGGTAATCGCGAAGCCCTACCAAGACAACTGTATCTACACATACCTTTTCACCCTTTTTAACACCTTTTCGGAGATGGCACATTCGTTCGCTTCCGTCAAAGCACATAACTGTAAAATTACAGTCTCCTAGAATATGCGTAGTTTGCCCGTACACTGAGCCGTCGATTTTTAGCAAAAGTTCGCCTTTTATAGATTCAACAGGATTACGAACGGAGCCGTTTTTTTTAGACTTGGCGTTTTTTGGCATATTTATAAGTTACGATAGGTATTCGTAAATTAAAAGGACATATCATTTTTATTTTTTTTTATTTTTTTTATATATAAAAAACATGTCAATGTGTAACGTTTATTCTACGATGCCTGTTTTACAAGGAGCTAGATCAGAACGCGATTTAAGAGACATCGCAATGTACTGCAACTTTGCCCAGAGCCGCGAAACCGGCCCAATGGGCAACGCAGAAGGTATTCCCCAAAATGTATGCAACTGTCCATACGGCTATCGCACATTGGGAACTGCCTATCAACTATCGGCAGGCCCTACTAATATGACAAATATGGGCAAACAACCCCTCAATCTCCAATACTACACGCCCACACGCGGACCTATACATCAATAATCAATTTATAAAATTTTTCGAAATTTTATATTTTTTAGTATTTATTACTTATACTAAAAATACTAAAAATATGTCAAATTTGGATAACTCAGAATACGAATCCGCCGAACAAGCCGACGAATTATGGAGGGTTTTCTTCAATCAATTTAGTGACGACTATGTTCTTCATTCGGTACATTCGTTCTTTCAAAATGTTGAAGGAATGGAGGCGTTTTTTTATTATATTATGGCAAAACGCGTGCTTGTCGACAATATACTACAAATAACAGAACAATACATCCATACGATGCGCGCAGTTCAAATCATTCCGCATATTGTAGACGGATGGGAAGATTTTTTCCTAAAAACAGACTACACTCTAAGCCCCCAACTTCCAAATCACGAAGAATTGGAACGATATCGGTTGAAAGTCTACCAAGTTCTTATCTTCCTAATTCCCTATTTAGGAGAATCGTGGTCCGAACTCAATTTGTATTATCGATCGTGTCTCAAAGATTACTTCTTAATTCGAGTTGATACAACTTAAACAAAAATATTTTAAGATTAAAAATATCTTAAAATAAATGCATGGAAGCCCAACGATTAGAAACACACTGAAACATTTTTCGTTAATAAAAGATGCACTTGATCCAAAAAGCACACGGCATTCGTACACACTTGCCGCATTATACCCAATTATCGTCCTTATCATCTTACTTGTTAAAAAACCCAATTTTATCTTAGTAGACGATTACACGTCATCTACACCATCTATCTCATACCAGAAATTGATACTATGGCTTATTATATTTCAAATCCCATTACTTTATTACGTTTTATAACACTTACGCACGTGACAGCGAAAAGTTGGTCAATACAAAAAAAGTCACAGTAAACAGAATTGTCTTCAATGCAATTCGGTAGTATACATTCTCACTATTCGACAATCTACCAATCAACGAATCAACTTGCGGCAAATTTAACAAGGCAAATAAAATAGTAGATATAATGATTTCCTTAAAAGACAGCCATATCTTCTTACTTTCAGTTGGGAAATGCTCAATTGTATCTTCAATTGTCTGTATATTTGAACTTGGGTACAATGCGTCCATCATCATTTTTTCATTATAAGTAAGTTGAGATTTATCAGTTGGCAAGGTTGCCAGTAAATCGCCTTTCATTTATATATTTAAAGTAAATAATGTAGCTTTAAATAATAAAAAATATATAAAAATATGAGTATCGATTTTAAAAAATTAAAAAAACTACTAGAAACACACTATATCACACCTGTTGAGTATTTTTGCCTAGATAAAGAATGTGCCGTTATAAAATGTTTCTTTAATAAAAACGGAGAATTTTTGATCATTTATGTACCCAGTAAATTTAGATTTACTGTAAAAGCAGAAAACGGCGAAAAAATATACGACATGGATGACGCCGACGAACAAACCGAAAACGATGATTACACCAAAACATCGAGCGTTCCTGACATGTCGCTGATCGAAAAAGATCCAGACAACAACAGTTACAAAGAACTTAGCAAAAAATACGAAAAAAACATATCACTAGAAGGCAACGACGAACCAGTGTCTAGAAAAATCAAACGCCAAATCGATCGTGTAAGAATACCATTTTCCCGTCTATCATACGATATCGCGTTACAAAATGGGAAATGGCTGTGCATGTCGTTTGGAGGAGACAACTCGCTATTCACGATTAGAAGTTACGATAAAAAAATAAGATCTTTTTTATTTTTGGTTGTGCTTACCGATTTGATTGAAAATATTGAAAAATTATCAGATCAAGTCTCAATTATCAGCGACCAGTTCTACGGAATAATCCATAAAGTTGCGGTATCGAATTTAGACACCATTAAAAACGACATTGATAACTATCAAAATATGGTTCAGTCTGTCATAAAAAAACACAATGAATATCTGCATTCATTGCAAGAATACCGGAAGATCTACGAAACCACGACCGAAAAAGAGAATGGTATCATTAAATCGTTTCGGGAAAAAATAAACAAAGAACAAGGTCTTGCGCGATCAACAATGGAACAGTCCTTCCAAAAACAATATGATGCTATGTTTAAAACACGACTTGAAATTGTTGGAAAGGGAATAGAGTTATCCGATCGGTTTCAACGAAACTTACTTATTTTGGAAGAGGTTTCGTTTGACAATGTAGTAATGTTGACACGTGTCCGGAAAAATTTTGATCTATTCAAAGAAATATTATAATTTTTTTATATATAAAATGAACAACCAGGAAATTATCCAAATGGAAATCAGGAATAAAATTCAATACGCAAAACCCTATTACGCAACCAACAAAAGCATCGGAAAAACGATAACCGATTTCGACGATTTTCCATACAATAGATGGTACAGAGGAGTCGCAACCGACCCTAACCCAGTCATCATCGAAAGAGAAGCAGGATATCGCTATGTAGAAAAGAATTGTTACATCGACAAAACAGTGTATAAAGTTGATTACCCTAAACACTGCTTTGAAGCGCCATGCTCAACTGTTTATCCATGCAGTCCTGACTACTTTAAGAAATACACTGATCAAGACGCAATGAATGTTATGTTAAATCGAGCGTGTGTATTTAAATCGCCCTAATCATCAAAAATCGTATTATATAAATACGATTTATCCAGTGTAATACGCATTACAAAATTGCATGTAGGTATAGATAGTCTGATAACTTCCGGCTCCACACGAGGTTCCGCTATTTACCGAATCACATTTTACAGAGACCGACCCTTGTGGCGACTGATTCCACCAACCTTGATATCCAACAGGCGGAAATACAGAAGGAAACGTACATTTGTTTAAACTCCATATGTATTGAAGACATTGGATACTAATCGTGTTGGCAAGAGAGAGATTAGAATAGGCACTACAAGGAAACGATGGTCCAGCTGTTGTCGATTTGATCCACAAAAATGTCAATATGCATATGAGAGACGCCATGATAATTAGACATAAAATAGGACCAATATTCATACAAACCCATATTTTACACCTAGACATATATTCTTTATAAGATTTAAAACATCCATCTGAATATTCGCCGATACAATCGCTTATACTATCAATACTATCACACATATTTTTTGTTGGTATATCTTTCAATTTGTCTACATCAACAATAACATCTGTCATTTTTACGCAAATAAGTTAATTTTATCCAATCAATATACTAAAATATTCAATTTTATCAATAAAAATAAAAACGAATATTTAAAGAATATTCTTTAAATTATATAATAATCATGGCTAGTGCATCAGTGGCATCATCTTCTCCTGCATCATTTGATAAGATCGATATCTCTACTGAAACCATTATCGGGAAAACAAACTGTAAAATCAATATCGTTGAACTCTTCTCGTTTCTACCAGTCGTTCAATATGAAGTAATCCCTAAAAAGAGAGGCCGTCGTCCGAAAGACGAAAAGAAACTAGAACCGCAAGTGTTAAAAGATGGTGATATTATCACCTTGAAGATGGGCGATAACATTCGTGGGGTCGACCTAAAAAAGAAGAAATCCAATAACAATAACTATTTTCGGAATAGTATCACCATTGTAATGAGCTGCGATAACAAACTTATTAATTTTAAAATCAGTAAAAACGGCAAGTTTCAATTTACGGGATGCAAAAATGATTCGCACTCGCATCGTTGTCTATCTAATATAATGGGCTATATTCAATCGTCTCCCAAAAAAATTATTTCACTCCCCCTTAATACTCGACTCGAAGTTATTTATCTTACTGTAATGGCAAACATTAATTTCTCACTAGGGTTTTGCGTTAATAAAGAAAATCTAGATGATTATGTTAATAAAAACACAGACTACTATTCCCTTCTTGAAACAACATTTGGATATACAGGCGTAAACATTAAAATTCCACTGCCAAATCTTGACAAGATTCCCATCACAAAAATGACACTGATCAGTAATGATCGAAATGAATGGACCAGAGAAGATCTTACCTACAACGACTATGTAGTCCTTCTGGATGAAAAAGAAAAGGTAAAGGAAAGCGGTAAAAATAGATACAACACCTTTCTGGTTTTTCAAAGCGGAAATGTGATCCTATCTTCTCCACACAAAGAATGTATGCGTGACACGTATTTCGAGTTTCTGCGTATTATTAACACGTGTCGAAACGTGATTGAAGAAAAAATCGACCAAAAATAAATTACTTATAAATACCAATAATTGGAATATTGGTATTTAAATGATATTTTGTTTATAAATAAATATGAGTGGGTTGTTATTCTTACAAACAGACGACTTTAATATCCAACATGGCACAAAAGGCGACATTCTATGTAACGGAATTCGAGGAATTAGTCTCATTTTATTTTATTCAACTAAATGTGAATATTGCCACAATCTTATCCCCATCTTTAAACGTCTGCCTGGAACAATCGGCGGATGCCAATTTGGGATGATTAATATATCGTCGGAACACACAATCGTAGAAATGAGTAAACACACAATTGCGCCTATCAAATATGTTCCCCTTATTATCCTATTTGTACACGGAAAACCTTTCATACGGTACGACGGTCGTCATGATATGACAGAAATTCAGAATTTCCTAATCGAAGTTACCACAAAACTGCAAACAAAAGATAAGTTTTCTAGTGATAAAGTAAAAGAATCAAAAAACGGAAAAGAAATACCAGCCTACACGGTAGGCCATCCATTATGCGGACAAGACGAAGTCTGCTATTTAGAATTTGACGAAGCCTATCCCGGTAAGTAAAAAATCTTTCGATCATTGAAAGATTTTGACGTTTTTACGCATGCGTGCGCCCATAGTTTAAGAGATATATCGATATAGCGCCAAATAATATACCTAACATACCATAAATATTAATTTTCTCTCCAAGAAAAAAAACGCCGGTGCACACAATCACAATTACCGTCACAATTTTAAGAATAGGGTAAATGTAAGAAATATCGTATTTCATTAATAAATTTATATTCGCAATAAAACCAACTATCAAACAAGCCATCCACGCATACAGCCACTTTACCTCTTTGCTTGTCATATACTTTTTCAAAAGAAACAAGGCAAGACTTGTCATAATCACAACAACAAACGCCGAAATTATCGTTATCATCTTTATTCTACAAAATATATATAAAATATATATTTTACTCCTCTTCTTCAAATACCAATTCGCGACAGCTTAGATGCTTCCGAAGAATAGATAAATCATACCGAATTGAATTTGCCGCCAAAAACTCTTCTAATGCCTCGAAATCAGGCATTCCACAATAAGGCGTGTAGTAATCAACTGGATGAGTTGAAAATAAAGTTCGACACGTCTCGTATTTTAAGACAGAACATATCTCCTCCGTATATTTAGGACTCTTTGATAGTTCCGCAATTACACTCTCAATCGTTTCATGTTCGACTAACAGTTGGTAACTCTTTTCCGGACCAATCATTGGTATATTGGAATTATAGTCACATGAACACATAATACACAAATCCCTAAAAGTCGGTAAACCAATCCCCATCTCCTCCAAAATAACAGAATGGGTAATTTCAACAACAGTATCGCGGGTCGTATCAATCTTTGTCAAAAATCTAGGCGTACCATACGCCAATACATCCGTATCCTCACTCAACACACAGTCTACTTTACCGTCTACACAAAGTTTTGCAGCATATCGTTCAGCCTCGTCTGGTGCCTCTACATACGGAATACGGAGAACTTCAAACAGCTGTTTAGACACCTTAATATCGTCTGATGTAATATTGATCATCATATTTTTCATAGCCTCAAATTTAGACTTAATTAATTGAATGTTAATCTTTGCGTTTTTACGGAAAAAAGGCACAAAGCCTCCCTCTTTTTTATGAATCTCCTCTATCAACGGGCCGACTACACCCGTATCGTCAAAGGCGACAATCTCTTGCTCAATCTCGTTAAGCTTATTATTTAATTTTACACGCGATTCGCGCCTTCTAAGCTGTTCATCGCCTTTTTCAGCAGGCGCCTTACCATCATAAATAAATATACAGTGAACGTCCCACTTTCGAAGACAGACGATCAAGGTCAAAAAACATTCTAACCAGCGATCGCCATGGATCGCCTTATATTTATAAAGATACAGTGATATATCAATCGCTATTTTTTTATAAGAATACTGCGAAAGGTGCGTATGGCGATAACAACCAGGTGCATATTTTTCTAAAAGTCGGTGGAGGTGTTTGATGCCCATTTTAAACTTTGAGATATTTTTTGAAATAAATTGAACTATATTAAAGGGCACTTCTTTAACAAGGTTTAAAATTTAAAAATGACGCAATTTACATACTCCAATTACCCCGCAATTTATTCTATTGCCCGCGTTTCCTGAAATAAGAGACTCCTTGTCCATGCCCAATCCCAAATCATCTTGGCCTTCGTGAATTACAATCGATCGGCCAACAATCGATATATCTTTTTCATAATTATACATCGTCAATAAATCATCGTAATATTCATACTTGAAATAGCCATTTGAATTAAAAGTAAAATTATTAATCAAATCGCCCGCATGGCGAGGCATATTGTAGTTACGTGAGCCATGCGTATGACCGTACGGATTATGATGAAGTCCAAGACTTTTACAACCATCTCTGGTGTCGCCAAATTCATGTATATGAATTGCGTGTGTTTTACGCGATTCGCCTTCTATTTCGATACTAACTTTTACAGGTCCATTAGGCGAACATTGATGAAACTCGACTGTTCCGTGTATTCCATTTTTAGGATCCAATACACAAACAGCATTTCTGCCATCGCAGACGTGAGAATTATGAAATTGGTAAGTGTTATTTGAAGACGCGATGTTATTTCCCATTTATTAATTAATGAATCATTATAAAAATGATCGTTTTTGATATTATTACATTTTTCTAATATACATGCCCAAACACCCATATAACTACGTTGAACCCGTTCCCTCGTACTACCACAATTCAGCATTTCAACTTGAAATAAAGGTTAGCACCATTACAGGTGCCGGATTAGGCGTATTTACAGTCGATAATATACCAGAAAACACATTTATCGACTATTACACAGGTGACTATTTCTGCATACCAACGAGTCGTTATTATTTTAGTATAAATGACACACTCGGTATTGACGCCGGTTCGTACCCAAGATGTTACATGGGAATGATCAACGATAATAGCATCGCTGTGGCATATAAAAAGAAAAGAGGGGATAAAAAATCCATCGATGAAACTCGTAATAATTGCAAATTTGTTGTAGACGGGACAACGGTAAGCATATTTTCAACACGAACAATCAACGCCGGCGACGAATTGTTTATTAGTTATGGCGATGAGTATTGGGCATAATGAATTGTTAAACTAAATTTTTGAATTCAAAAATTTCCGTCCTGCAAATTTACAGGACGGCGAACTTGTGATAAAGAATTTAAGAGTTGGCGTGGAAACGACAATGTAAAAGAATTTTATCTAAACTAAATGAGTCGGTGAAAAATTGCACCAACTCAAATAGAAATAAAATATGTTTAGTAGTATTTTTACTAAACATTATAAACATTGTATTTTATACCTTGAAATGTATAAAATATTTTTTGTAAATTTTTGTTTTTTGTATTTTTTGTATTTTTTGTATTTTTTGTATAGACCAGTCCAGGTTTTTCTGCTTTATAGGACTGGGAAACCAAGCGCCATATATACCTTTGCTTTCACAAAGGAGTAGACTATATCTTAAGGATTTTTAAATCCCAACTACCGTTTAGTCGTTGAACCTGTTCCTTTTCTGTTTTGCAACAGATGAAGGACTTGGCTGCTGATTGCCCAATCTCTATGATTTTTACTATTCCGACGCCATTACGCGAAGTTCTGTTCATTCGTTTCCAAATGAAAGTAGTACATAGAGCTCTAAGGGGTTTCCAGCAATTTGATAGTTTTGCCGCCGCCGCGACTAGCAAGTTACATACACGAGATGTGTCGTGGTAATATCTTACACTGTTTTCCCATCCACGAGATATTACATCGTGGATAGCAGCTTACTGTTGGAGGCACGTTCTTGGTTCGTTTACCTCCTGAGATACGGATGATGTTGTTGTTTAGGGCCGTTGTGATGAAGCAATACTTGGCCGAGTAGTCCGTAACGGATGCGATGGCATCGTTCGAGGCGGCCGGGATAATCGACACGTTGGTCAATTTACCGTAGTTGGTGCTTCCCATTGGATCAATGGCGTAGAAGTCAAGCGAGTACGAGTACATGTGGTAACCGGTCTCGAGAGGGATGACTGGCGCATGGAACCATGGGTTGACAAGCGAGAAGTAGTCGCTGCCCATCTGGTAGATACGCTGGGTGTTCTCATAAATGAGAGACGTGTTGACGATGGGGTCAGTGCCGGCCTGGTAGTCGACGACGCCGAACAGGGCGTTGGATTCCGAGACGCAATCAGCAGGGCCGAGAGGCAGGTGCTGATCGGTGGTGTAGTTGGACCAAGACGAGGTCACAGTCATGTTGCGGCAAGCCCAGAACAGGGCCTTGATCGAGTGCGAGAAGCGAATGTCGATCGAGCCCGATGTGTTGGGATTGAAGTTCTGGACTGGGGCGGTCTGGACCTGCTCGATGAGGATGTCACGAGGGGCGCAAGCCATCTTCTTACGTTCATCGTTGGACACAATGGCGTAGTTGGCCCATACGTTTACGTTGGACATGATCTGGTTGGCATCGGGGTTCAAAAGATTGCTGGAAGCAACTGGGGCCGACGACCATACACCGTTGTTGTACGTGTCAACAGTGAGCAAATCGCTGAGGTTGCGGAATGCAAAGTTGATACGCATTTCGTTGTATGGCAGAGCCGCGGTGGGCAGAGCAATACCGGAATCACGAGAGTAGAAGAATGGGAGAGGAAGGTTGAGAGTTGCAGCGGGCAGGACCTGACGACCGTTAGCGTCGACGTTGACCTGGCAAGCGGCGGCGCCAGCGAGCTGAGCGGGAGAGGGGAAAGCAACGGCGCATGGGTTGGTGAGGGCGTCGATGTTTCCGATCATATTGTTGTAGCCGTTGCGCTTGCCGGCGGGGACGGTAAATGCCGACCAGAAATCGAGGTGGTAGTTATCAAAGCGAGCCGCTACGAGATCGTTAAACGTAATGGCGCACTCCGAGATCAAATTGTGCATCAGATTGCGAGACCAGCGGAGAACAGTGTTACCACTCGTCGACGCGACCGTTGCGTTGGCGGTAGCGGCGGTGATGGCGTTCATTGTCAGACGAAGCCAGGTGTGCAAGAGGTAATCACCTGCACGCGAGATCGACACTGACCACTGTTGGCCAAATCCGGCTTGGCCCGAACGGCTGCTGAGGCATACGGGGACCTGGGTAAACCAGGTCGACTTGCGAATTTCACGAACGAAATAGGCAACGGCGTCTGGGCCGCCGTACAGATACTTTTCCTGTTCATCATAAGTCGCGAGATCGATAAATCCTGACGTCAAGTTGGATGAGCAAATAGTAGACATTTATTATAGCTGAGATTTTTTTTTTAAATTTCAATAAAAAATTTATGTATTTTTATGTTGTATGGTAATATATAAGTTAAAAGGATATTAATTTTTAAGGTAATTGGATATTTTAAATGGAAATTGATATTTTTAGCATTGATAAAAAAATAAAAGATGTGTGGAATAAAAATCAAAAGAATATTGTGCATCTAGAAAATGAAATTAGGAGACTTCGACAACTTATAATTGAGACCGAAATATCTCCACATGTAAAACGCGACCTTCAAGAAAAATTACATTGTTTAGAACAAGAAAAAGAAAAAACAAACTCAATCTTAGAAAATCAACATTTTTACACAATGGACGTATCTGAACTTCTTGAAACCTACCACCAGGCTGCTCCTCAAAAGATATCATTTATGTCCAAACAAAAACCCGATAAAAATATGTCGAGCATTACATCTAGCTATTTAGACATCTTGAAAAAATATGATATTGACTACAAAGAACTTGAAGACCTAACAAAGAATCAAAAAAAATCTAAAAAGGTTTGTTCGCTATGCAACTCGCAAGAATTTATTACAAATTTCGATCAAAACTTGGAAATATGTGAAAATTGCGGAAAACAGGAAGAGAAGTCGCATAAATCAACAAGTTTCAAAGATATTACTAGAATTAATCTGTCCAATAAATATAACTACGAACGTCGGATACATTTTAAAGACTGTATCAATCAATACCAAGGAAAACAAAACGCGACAATCGCCGATAAAGTTTATCAAGATCTGGAAGAGCAATTTGAACAACACGGTTTACTTACCGCATCGCCTATTAAAAAGACGCGATTTGAGTCGATTACAAAAGAACACGTCCTGTTATTTCTAAAAGAAACCAATCATTCTAAACACTACGAAGATGTTGTGCTAATTTACCATAAAATGACAGGAAAACCAATCGATGACATATCGCATCTTGAACCACAACTCATGGAAGATTTTGATAAGATATCCAATTTATACGATAAACGTTTTAAATTTACCGGAAAAATAGATCGGAAAAGCTTTATCAACACGCAATACGTCCTCTTCCAATTGCTTCGAAAGTACAAATATCCCTGTAAAAAAGAAGATTTCAATATGTTAAAAACATTGGATCGAAAAAGTTTTCACGACGACATTGTACGTGAACTGTTCGAAACACTCAATTTCAATTTTACACCCATTTTTTAATTTAATAGAATTTAATGGAATATTTTGTTATAAAATAAAATGGCCTCTGTCACTTATTTAGAAACACTCGAAACATCGGAAAAAAATGAGATCAAAACCGACGACTCGAAAGATGAAAATCATCGTAAAAATGCGATCGATCTATTCCTGCCGTTACACGAACGCCTTCATTCTCTATCCCTGTATTATAAAACCGAGGGCGAAACTGTCGGCGAATTAATTAGCTGTATAGTAGGTATGTATTTTTTTTCTAAAACAAAAAATCTAGCCGAATACATCCAGGCTATATGCTCCCTTACCGATATCCCGATTATCTATCGCATCGACTGTGCAAAACAACTCGACGGTGACATTGGGTATACTCTTCTAAACAATATGTTCGCCAATGAAATCGCGGAAATATCGGCATTGCCAACTCCGTTGCGAGTTGCGACCATTATATACCTCATGAAAAGCACAAAATACGAATTGGAATCGTCTAACTACTTTTGTTTAAGCATTTCAGACACATCGATTGATGTTGTCTATCGCTATCGTATCATCCAATCGCTCGAACAACATTTTAAAGACGATAAATTTCTATTTTACGTACGCAACGCATGCAACCAATTTATCGATAACCAGGGTAATACGTACACGTATCGAGCCATCGCTTGCCAGTATATGTTTGAAAAATGCACTCCCGATGAACCCACTCGACAGCGAATGGAACAGTTTTTACTTCAAATCGCGGACGATATCACAATCGCAGAAGACACACGTGCAGACGCCTGCGATATTTTATTACAAAATGGACGTGACGAATCTCGCGCACTTGCCAGAAATGCACTTTTTGTATTGGCCGGAGGTGAAATGGCACGCTCAAATATATTCAAAAACTCACAAAATGTCCACGTTCGTTCAATTGAAGAAAGTGTCGAAAAACTGGTAGAAAAACTTAGCACCTATCATCCACGCAACGAAACTGTCTACGACTTTGATACTACACGTGAAAAACTATTAGAGAAAATTGGAAAAACCCACGAACATCGCGAAGATGTAGAAGGCGCGCTTCTTCGTATTGTGATTGACCGAGCCGTTTACGGCCACAGCAATATGACACTTACGACTATTCTCGCTAAAATGTGGACCTACATCCAAGATTCTGAACATCGAGAAGAACTGGAAAAACGGTTAGTTGAAGAACTTATTGAATCCAATAATAAATGTTCGTCCGGATACGTAAGCCGTATTGTCAATACGCTGTCTGGTTTTGACGAACAAATGAGTATTTCGATCTCGTTTGAGGATCAGATCATTGCAAACTTGGAAGGTCGTTTGAATGCGTGTATCACTAGAATGGAAGATCCGGATGAGATGGACGAAATTTTACACCAAATGACCATACCAGTAATACACTATAACTTACGTGGAGCATTTCTTAAATTTTTCAGAGAAAACATATCGTTTATTCGAGAAGGGATGTACGACGAGTTTAGACACTTTATGACAGATCTAGATTATGATTTCTATTTTCGAAAAGCCATTATTCACTACGAAGGATGTTATTAACATTTTTATAAAATCTTATATTTTATAAATGAAAAAGGTATTTGTTATTATTTCGATATTAATAATATTAATAGTAATCTTCGTGTTTTTGTTTATAGACGTCGAAAAATACAGAGTTGGAGTTGCTGACACTCCTGCTCCAACTACTGCTTGCGCGAATCCAATATGTCTTGGAACATTTGGACCTTGGATCAGTAAAGATGGGGCTCCTATGTATAATTATGGAAATGCACAAGGCAGTATCCCTGTATGTAACGGTCCGTGGTCACCAACATGTGGAACACTTAAACGGTCATATACTCCAAATGCAGGTGCGACCGATAATGATTGTACTAACACATGCATACCTAATTTAACAATTTATACATGTGCGCCATGCGGACCTCCTTTAAATGTGAGTGTAAATAGTTGTCAAACTCAAACTGTAAAAACTAACCCTGATTCAGCATTAGTAAGCGCAAACACAACCGCGTCTACAATTATTGGTTCGAATGATCCTAGTATGAAAGTCGACAGTGCGACAATAGCTAATTATTCTACTGCCTATAAAAACTATGTAAACGCGATTGGGCAATGCAATACACCTGCTACTTATGATTCAGCAAATCGTCAATTTGTATGCCCGTCAACAAGCCCCGTAGCAACTATTACAAACGGTTTTGTTACATGCAGTACATAAAAATTTGTATGAGTAACCATATAAATTTTATTCAAAAATATTCACGACACAATACCCTAAGGATAGTAAATGTAGTCCCATCGATTTGGGTATTTATCGTCGTCCCAAACCCTGATGTATTTTTCGAGTTTTCCCTGTTCTCGTTCAAGAGTATAGATTGTAATACGGTCTTCGTTCTTACGCTTCCATCCAATCAGAATAGTTTGACCTTCCTTGCAAACATTGCCGAAGGTATTGGCCGCTGCTTCCCAGTCGCGTTCAAGCTGTTTGACATCTTTCATTTCGTCATATTCGATAAGCATTTTGAATATTTTGAATATTTTGAGAGTTTTGGTTAGAATACTCAAACCCAAACCAGTGGGTAATCATTTTTATTTCGTAGAATTGATTGGAATTAATTTTTTGTTAATTCCAATTTATAACACTACCTATAAATAAAGATGGATTCAAAGTACATATGCGAATTTTGCCAATCATCCTTCTCATACGAAAAAACATTGCTTAATCATAAAAAACTTGCAAAATATTGTCTCGCGATTCAAGGCCGCGAACATATTCTTAATAAATGTTCCGGGTGTTCAAAAACATTTTCTACGAGCAATTGGCTTCAAACACATCAGCAAAACTGTGTTGAGTATCAAGTTGATTTTCAAATAAAAGAACGGTTAAAAATAGTAGAAGATGAAAAACGAGCCGTTGAAAATGCCAATAAGATTCTTGAAAAGGAAAACATTGACTTGAAACAACAGAATGATAAACTCCAACAGACTATTAAGGACTTGGCCGAGAAAGCTATTTCAAAGCCCACGATTACCAATAATAATACAATCAACAATCTCCATATTATTTCTGATGAGCATATTAAGGATCAGGTAAAAAATCTAACAATCGATCACATTAAAAAGGGCGCACTAGGTTATTCCGAATACTTTCTCGAATACCCATTAAAAGAACGTGTCATATGTACCGACTACGCGCGTCGTAAACTAAAATATAAGAATGAGCAGGGCGAGATTGTTTCCGACCCTGAAATGACCAATCTATCTGATCTTTTATTTAAAAGTATCAAGGAACGTAACAGGGAGCTTACGATACAGTATACAAACGAGCTAACAGACAAATTTAAGATTGCGAAGGACCCGACGCAACTTTCCTACTTTATGGAAGTTGCGGGTAACTTCTCCCAGCAAGATTTGGAGGTGTTTCGGATGTTTAATGGCGATAAGAATGATTTTTTTCATGACATTCTGCGAAATATTTGTAGCAAAACTGTCTCAAGTGTCTAAGTCCCACACACACACATTTTTTATTAAAAATAGAATCAATTCCGGCATAAATTCGGTATATTTCAGTCTTCTGTTATGGTGGAATTAAGTAGAATTAAGTGACTATTATAAAAACTAAGAAATCCTCAATTCTACTTAATTCTGTTTTTGGAATTGAGTAGAATTAAGTCGGAATTGAGTAATTCTTAATTCCCAATATAATTTCAGTCTATATTGCAGACTGAAATTTATCAATTTATATGAATTATTTTAGCAGGTTAAATTCGAGAGTGAAATGGTAATCTCTTGGAATTGATTTTATTTTTAAAAAAAATGTGTGTGTGTGGGACCTCGCGCGTATTGCTAATATTATTAATTTTAAATTTTTTAAAAATTATATATAACCAATGAAATTGTAAAAATCGCGTCGATCGCGTTTTAAGGCGATGAGGCGATGATGAGGCAGTGAAGAGAGGTTAGACGAATATAATAATTCCTATTTAACGAATTATAATAAGAGTAAAAATATGTCTGAAAGTCCTAGTGGTATTGTTAACTACACAGGAGATCCACTCCTATTTAACGAAGAAGTTGAAGATCATATTGATTTATTTGATAATGAAGATAATCACCATTTACCCGACTTTTTAGAATTTCACTCGTCTTTTCCTAGGTCCGGTAAGCAAGGCGTTCTTGGGCTGTTAAAAAATAATGAAACCGGTAAAAAATTTGTGTATAAAATAAGCCAATACTTAAATTTTACGATCCCACAAGAATATGCCGTCATGGAAGGGCTTAATACCATCCGCGAGTTTTGTCCACATTTTTGTAAGGCGTATGGCAAATTTCGCGTACCTGTCATAAGTACATTCAGGACGGCCGATAACCCGTTTGAGTATAGCAAACGAGATACTCGCATACAAACAGATGTGCTGTTAATGGAGCATATTGAAGATGCTCGTAAATTATATCGTTATATCAAAAACGACGAGATAACTCCGTATATCATTATGTCGATAGTCAAACAGACATTGTTGGCTGATATTATCGCAAGCGAACATCTAAAATTTAGTCACTACGATATACATTCAAATAATGTGTTGGTGAAAAAATGTAAACCCAATAGCGTATTTTTTTATATTCTTGATGAGACACGAACGTATATGGTACCGACCTATGGCTACTATCCTACGATTATCGATTTTGGGTTTTCATTTAATAAGAATTGTGATAATCGGTCTCTATACGGCGCATTGGCTCACACAGACATTGGTTTTATTACGGCAACGCATGACCAGCACGCGGATGCAAAATTGTTTTTAACAAGTGTTAGCCACGAAATGAAAAAATATAAAAAGACACCAGAGTCAAAACGTTTTCGTAAGCTTATTTCCAATGTTTATGCTAAATGTAAAATCGATTTGGAATGTGGGTGGGATGATAGGGAAGACGAACGTAGCATCTCCGATCATCTTTTGAAACGAATGAGCGCTCAGTTTAAACGGTCGGCGTTTTTTAAAGAACAGGGTCACCATATTGTAGATATTTTACAGGCTCTTGTTGATCTACCATTGACAACGCGTCATACGACCGATACGTTAGAAGATATGGCCGGTATTTTAGTGACTGAGTTTTTAAAGATTGAGAAAGAAATTAGCAATGATTTTTACAATATGTACATCCTAAAATCTATTGTCGAGTCGTGTGTCCGAAATCGGTCGCTGTATATCAAAAAGGAGACACGAGAAACGGGTGTAGCCAATTTTAAGCATGATACGTTGCGATGTATTGATTCCATTGTGAAATTTTGCAATCCAAAGATTAACTGGGAAAAACTATTGTGTTGTTTGCTGTGTCTTTCAAAATGTATTGAGAATTATTGTTTTGACAAATTAAAGAAGTTATTGGCGCGCAAACGAGTCGATTATAATAATATGGGTCTCCGAAATACGACTGAAATCTATGAGGCAATTGAGGCAAATTTACCTTCTCATTTTGTTTTTGATAAAGAAACCGATATTTATGTTTGGAATTGTATTGAGAAACGTAGCTACAAAATCAAACTCCCTTCTAAAATGATAGGGGCGTTAAATGATGCGCATCCGTATGAAAGGGGTATTATATTTTATGAGTACGTATCATCTACAAGTTTTTAAAAATGAGAATATAGATTATTTATTTCATTAGTAATAAATATGGAAGAACCTCTTCTGTCAGAAAAGAGTCGTCGATTTACGCTTTTTCCTATAAAGTATCCTAATCTGTGGGACTGTTACGAGAAGCAGCTGGCTTTGTTTTGGACGGCAAAGGAAGTTGATTTTTCGAAAGATCTTGAAGATTTTGAGACGTTATCTCAAAATGAACAGCATTATTTGAAACGCGTCCTTGCATTTTTTGCGGCAAGCGATGGCATTGTGAATTTTAATATTTCATCTCGATTTTTACAAGAGATTACGGTGATGGAGGCGAGTGTGTGTTACAGCTTTCAGATGGCAATTGAGAATATCCATTCGGAAGTGTATTCTATTATGCTTGACAATCTTGTAAAGAATACAGCGGAAAGAGATTTACTCTTTAATTCTATTCAGACGGTTGACAGTGTTAAGCTGATCAGTGATTGGGCGTTCAAGTGGATTAACTCGGATCACTCGTTTGCTCACCGTGTAATCGCTTTTTGCGTAGTAGAGGGTGTGTTTTTTTCAGGAGCGTTTGCGTCTATTTTTTGGCTTAAACGTTATAAAAGCGCTGGACGACTTTTTTTACAGGGGTTGGTAAAATCAAATGAGTTTATTGCGCGCGACGAAGGGATGCATGTACAATTTGGGTGTGAGATGTACAGAATGTTGGTTAACAAATTATCGGCAAACGACGCGTACTGTATTATAGAGGAGGGGGTAGTTGTTGCCAAACTATTTATGACGGATGCTCTTCCTGTAAAATTGTTGGGTATGAGTTCTGAAAGCATGTGTGAGTACATTGAGTATGTTTCTGATCGTCTATTGGTAGATCTTGGTTATCCAAAGAAATACGGCACACATAATCCATTCTCTTTTATGGAGACGATTGGGATGGTTGGTAAAACTAATTTTTTTGAGAGTCGCCCGACTGAGTATCAGTCGGCTTATGTGTTATCGAATTCTTCAGAAGACAATCATGAAATTATGGAAGATTTTTAGTATATTTATGATTTATACGTCATAAATATAATATTTAAAGGTCTTAGATTTAAACTAAAATGTCTAAGAAGCCAACATATCAAGTAATAAAAGTTCCGACTGAGAGGCCGCCTTTTAGACCAAAACATTTTCCTCAGATGCCTATTTTATATTTGGAGCTATTAGAAAATAAAGCAAAAGTTAAGAATAATTTAGTAAATACTGAATACGTTCCAAAAATACCACCTCCAGTTCCAATACAACAACGTAGCCCTGACGAAGATGTTTACGAGAATTATGAGGATTTTAAAAACAAAAAGAATGATGTTTCACCGTCGCCATCTCCTCCACAGAATTCTCCACCTTCACCTCAACATTCTCCATCGCCACAGCCTTCGCCGCCATTGTCAACTAGTTCAAAATCATCCAAAAAGTCTAGTTCTCCTTCATCTCCTAAAAATGACGATGACGATTTATCATCCCGCATGCGAGAATTGTTAAAAGATGATAAGAAAGACCGTGACAGAGGAGACCGTGACAGAGGAGACCGTGATAGAGGAGACCGTGACCGTGATAGAGGAGACCGTGATCGCGATAGAGATGACCGTGACAGGGAGAGACCTAAAACACCTCCTGTAAATGTAGCGCCTCGTCTTTCAGATATCGCAGGTGGTAGTTATGTTCCTCAGAAAGTTATTGAAAATTTGCAAGTTCAGGATGATGAAGATTTGAAGCGCGAACTATTATTTAAATTTGAGTTGTTAAAACGTTCCTATAAAAATACAAGTATTCCGGAATTTTCGATACACAGTGATTATAGACATATGCAGCGAACCTATGAGTCTACGATACGTCAAGTAAATATTGATAGCAATATTGAAAATTACAAAAGTTATCTTATTACTGGCTTTTATATCGTGGAGTTCGTTCTAGGTTATTGGCTTAAGTTTGATATGCAAGATTTTACTAAACAGCAAATATTGAGTATGAATAAATATGAGCATCTTTTGATTGAGTTGGGTGAAAAGAGCTATGTACCGGAAGGCAGCAAATGGCCCGTTGAAATACGTTTGCTATTTACGATTGTCATTAACGCGGCCATCTTCATTATTACAAAAATGGTTATGAAAAAAATAGGAAGTAATTTATTTGGAATGACATCAACACCTAGTTCATCTCCGCCTTCTACAACAAACACAGAAACTGCCCCTAAGAAACGAATGAGAGGTCCCGATATTAATCTAGAAGAATTATAAAAATGAATTTATTTATGTATTTTAATATAAATAAAAGTATATAATGCCCGTTCGTATTCAGTATGCAAGTGATTTGCACTTGGATCAATTAACTTCATATCATTTACCAGATTTGATTGATCCCAAAGGTGATGTCTTGATTTTAGGAGGAGATATTTGTCATATTGGAAAAATTTCACAGCATTTGTCTTTTTTTAAGTATGTGAGTGCCAATTTTCAATACGTACTTTATATTCCCGGCAATCACGAGTTTTACAGTGATATGTATTCGATGGATGAACTTGAAAAAATGGTTAAAAAGTTTTTTTATACTTTTCAAAATGTATTTTATCTGAATAATTCTTCGATTGTAATAGAAGACGTTTTATTTACAGGGGCGTGTTTATGGTGTAACCCTCAAAATGAACCTCCAAGTTGGTTTTCAATTGATATTACACGTGATGAGATCGCGGAGATGTTCAATGACTCGGTAAATTATTTAAACAAAATTTCGTCTCTTCAATACCGTAAGCATGTTATCGTTACACACTATCCACCTGTCCATATGGAGTTTAAAAAACGTAAGAGCCGTGGCAACCACGACCAGCGGTACGATGAATATTACCAAAATAAGACAATTTATTTGAAGAATCCACCAATTGCGTGGATTTTTGGACATACGCATGAGAATGTCTATAATCGGTTTAATGAGACAAATTACTTGTCCAATCAGCGAAAGGATAAAACTTATAATAAAGCTGCGGTTTTTTTTCTATAAATAAAAATGAATTAAATATAATTTATTTAGAAATAAATAAATATGTACACGTTAGAACATCTCAATAACATGGACAAACAGTCGCTTATCAATATCGCGAACGATCAGGGATTGGACGTCAATGGGTCTGAAACTAATTTCGCATTGATTCAGAAGATTTCTGGAAAAATGTATAATATGGCTAAATCGGCATCACCTAAGAAGGCTAGGTCCCCTAAGAAAGCCAGGGTCTCGAAGAAGGCATCTCCGAAGGCTAAACCCAAAAATGTGCCAGTGGCCGATAAAGACTGGCCTGTCGATGGATGCAAAGACGGAAAAGTGCGAAACAAATCTAAAAAGTGTGTGTCGCCGTGTGAAGGTGATAAAGTTCGAAACACTACAACTGGTCGTTGTGTGTCACCGGATTCGCCAAGCTTGTCTAGATCTCGATCTCGATCTCGATCGCGGTCGCCTTCTAAAAAACCATCACGAAAACCGTCTCGGTCTCCAAGAAAACCGTCTAAACCATCACCATCACGAGATGAACCAGAAGAAAATGGACGTGTAGAGTTAACAGGGTTGGGCATTACAGCTCTGAAAAAAATTGCCAAAGATTTAAAGATTCCGGGTTTATCTGGGAAAACCTCAAAAGATATAGAAGAGGTGCGCAGACGCATTGAAGAAGAACAAGATAAAAAATTTGGTAAAGAAAAGATTGAAAGCGATGACGACGAACCAGAACCGGTTGTAGAGGAAAAACGCGTGGTAGAACCACCAGTTGTCGTCGATGAACCACCGGTTGTCGTCGATGAACCACCAGTTGTCGTAAAAACCAAGCAAGAACCACGGCCTGAAAAAACAAGACATGTAAAACCACAACCAGTTGAAGAAGAGCATAAGGATTATCCTTGCGATCGTGATATGGCTTGCAACGGCGATGATGTATGTCATATTCACGAAAATGGAAAAGGAGGTGAATGCCGTAGTTCCGGTCATAATGTAAAACAACCCTTTATCCATTCATCCTATAACGGCCATCCAATTGTTGGAACAAAAGATTCTATTGCATTGTTACACAAAAAACTCGGCAAAGAGAGAAAAATAGAATCTAAAAACGATGAGGGGCACGTCACAAAAATATTAAGAGAATTGGGAGATTCACCAGATGATTTACAGGTTCTCAATGACCCCAAAATTAAAAACTTGATCATGTGCCTGTTTAAAAAATGAAGTCAAAAAAATTTATTTAATAAAATAAATTTTATATATCATTATTCGTTCCAGTATACCTGATATAATCATGTATACTCGAATAGTCAAGATATTCTGAAAATGGAAGGGCGGTTTCGGTCTGGTATTGTTTTATGTAGGAAACCATATTTGCGCATACCTTGTATATCTTCTCCTCAATTACGTCTTCAACCATTTGATGATTTTGGGCTTCAATTATCTCGGTTTGTTCCAGCTCAGACAATAATTCTTCTTCTTTTATAGAATGTTTAATTGTTTTTGACATCCTAATCTATAAACCCTCTTTAATGTACGGGCATCCTTTTAGAACTCTTTTTATAGACCAGGTTACAAAATGTCTCAAAATCGTAATTCATATATAAGATATTTTCGTCTTCTAGTTTTTCTAGCAGGTGATTAAAAAGATGTTGTACGTGCGGTTCATAAAAACTCTTCCATTGCTGGTACATATGATCGGAAGTTGGTACATTTGGTATAATTTTATACATATTATACATAATCTATATGTATAATAGAAGTCTTTAAATTACGAGTAATTTTAGTTTAGTTCGCTTAACTCTGGTCCTAAATCTCTGTCTAAGTCATCTTCATCAATATCTTCTTCTATTGTCATTTTATTATCATTCTTAGTCTTCATGTCACCTTCTGAAAATACAAGAACCTCGAATGGAAAAAATTGTGAGGGGGGTTGAATTGGGCTACTTGGAAGTTTTTGCGAGATCTGACCATTTTGGTTCTGAACTGGTTGGACATTCTGTTGATTCTCTTCATTCTGTTGAGTATGTGAAGCTTGGACGTTCTGTCGAGTCGGTGTCGTCTGGAAATTCTGTTGATTCTGGGAAGCTTGGACATTCTGACTACTCTGACTATTCTGTGAACCCTGGACATTCTTTTGGGTCTGTTGATTCTGAGTAGCTTGGAATAGTTTTTGTGGCTGAACGTTAACCTTTGGGGGTGTAGAAGTAGTGTACGGCGGAACCTGGTCATATTGCGGAGACTGTGTGTATTGTTGAGGATGGGGATATTGCGGTCTAGACTGCTGCATCAACTGATTGATCTGAGAGGACACAATAGATGACATTTCCGACATCTTATCGTTGATAAACGTTTTTTGTTCTGTAATCGTTTTTTCAAGATTTTGAATTTTTGTTTCCATTTCTTTTATCTGTCCTGACATTGAATTCATTTTTCGATAAAAGTAGATTGTTGTAATAGAAAAAATAAGAATTTCGGCTATCATATAGATATTTCTATAAATCATCGACGAGGTTGATGATATTGTCGTTGTAGATGTAAGAGTCGGCGGGGATTCGGTTTCAATAGTAGCCATATTTTACGTAAATGAAAATCTTTAAGCATCAAAAAAAATATCTGGCTGTACTTTTTTAGACGCGATATCTGGTAGAGCCTTATTAAAACGATCAATGATGTTGTATTTTATTGGATCGACCGAAACTATTTTTGTGTAATCGTTAAATTCCTGCATTGGGACCGAGTAAGACGAAATTGTTTCCGTTGACGTAACGCTATGTTGGATCGAGTCTTTAAAAATACCCTGTTTCATCGCAACTTGTAGACGTGACATATAGCCGTAGAATTCATAACATACCACTTTTTCAATATCTGTGAAATCTGACGTTGTGGCTAAGTAATCGTGAATTTCATTATCTAAATTTCCATTAAAAGCCGTATTTAGTTGGCGCAAAAAAGCTTGTACAGGCGTTTGGTAGGACGTATTAGTAAACACGCTCATGTTTATTTCTAAATTATCGCCAAGTGAAATGGTGCTTGAAATCCAATCATCTATATTAGTTGTATATAAATAATTACCAAGTGTGCGAATTACGACCGCGTAATTTTTATTATTGGTCATATCAATTTCGATAGGTTTGTGACCCAATTGGTTGTAGACTTTCAAGAATTTAGTAAGTTCAGTTGTCATTTTTTGTTGGTATAGTCTATTTTGTTGAACACGATCATGTAGAGAAGATGCTGGTGTTGCAGAAACGGAATTAGTAGGGGCTGAAACAGTTGACATATTAGAAACTGGAGGTGAAACTACCGGTGCTGGAACAGGCATAGGAGGCGAAGGTGCAGAAACTACCTGGGCTGGAACAGGTGTAGGAGGCGAAGGTACAGAAACTACCTGGGCTGGAACAGGTGTAGGAGGTGAAACTAGTGGAATTGGCATAGGTTTAGCTTGTTGTGATGAAACTGTCGGCGCCGGTTTAGAAACTGGTACAGGAGTTGATAGTTGTTTTTGAGGTAGTTTAGACTGCTGAGAAGCACGAGGTGGTAGCGCCGGAGAAATCTGTTGTTTTTGAGGCGCTTGAATAGTCTTTGACGGTTTTGCGGGTGCAGACATTTATATTTATAAATATGTTTAAATTTATTTATGTTTTAACAGAAAGGTGTATATTGTATAAATATCTCCATGGTAAGCACACACAAACAACAAACAATATTGTATTCTGCAATTGGATTGATTTTTCTATTTGTAGTTATGATTTATGCAATAGATTATTTATTTGGTATAATGAAACCTGATTATATTAAAATAAATGGAAAAATCGATAAAAACAAGCAGTTTTTATACAGTTTAGGTATTTCTCTTGTAATTTTCTTAATTATTATCTTTATTTTATACGAAATCGTTGCATGATATATAAAAATGATTACTAATATTACTAATATTACTACTACTCAAAATATCCAAAGAATGTCACGCGATCCTCGGATTTTGGAAGATGATTTACGTATTAGCGAAAAGATTCTCCGTACTAATTACGAAAACCGTAAAATGTGCCAACACATTGAGCAATTCAGACACTACTTACGGGACATTGTAAATATACTGGACACATCTAATTTTGCAGAAAATGATAGTTCGGTTATAAAAGAGAAATGTTATAACCATCTATATTATGCAAAATCATTGTGGCATAACGACCGTATTGATAAATCGATTTTGAGCGTATTTCAAAGTTATATAGAGTATTTAGCAGAGGCAATTGGTCATCTTGATAAAGGCGGAGATGTGTGGAAAGAGTCATTAGCATTTCTTGAACGTGTAGAAAATAGTCATTACAATACTTCGAACTCCTCTTCTTCTCTTACAAAGTAGGACTGTTTGCAGTGATTAATATTAATAACAATTTCATTCTCTTTCAATGAAATTTTATCGTCATTTAATACGCTTACATATTTTGTATGTAACCTTGTTTCATTCGACGACCATGTCGTTAAATTGATGTATCCTCTCAAAATTGCGAAACAAGCGCTTATTTTATAACATATACTGTCATTTTTGTAGTTATACATTTTATTTATATATAAAACTTTTCTTGTATTATTATAAATGAGTAATATTGCTGAAGATAACTTGCGAGCGAAGATGAAAAGAATTCGAGCCCAAATTAAAGAACGCAAACAAACAAAACTACAGGCATTTCCAGACGAACTAAATAGCATAAAAGAGACAACCAAAGATATAGTTTCAACGCCTGAAGAAGATATGGCAATTGAGCCTATTAAAATCGAAAAGGACGAAAAGACAACAATTAGATCCTATATTTATCAAAAACTATTTTGGTGGTGGAAATAGCCAAGGAAAGAACTGGATGTCCCATTCTGGCCAATTTGTGAGTTGTAGAGGAATAATTAAACAGCCTCCTGCGATTTGTTGAAAAATTGGGTGAGTAACCATCCCATTTACACGCGCCATTGAGTCAAAAAGAACAATTGAACGTTGAGGAGGATAGTTAGCAACCAGACTCGACAAACAAATAGTAGATAGTTTTAAGTTTTTATGATAGCTATGAATCTCATTTCTAAGTTTAGCATAGGGAGGTTTACACGAATACATTCTGTATTGGATCCATTCTTTGGTTTCAGGTTTAAGAATATATACGTACATATTAAATTCTAATAGCGCAAAAAACTCGGCCGGATGTGACCTAAGTAATTCAAATTGGTGAGGCGTAATAATATCGGACAAATGATCTATCATTGGAAGTAACTCATTTTGAATATTCTGACTTTGAATATTCTGACTTTGAATACTCATAAATTTATTTAAAGATATTTTTAAATAAAAATGTCTTTATCACAGCAGCCGAATCCAACCCTGTTTGTAATAATCATAGCAAGTTTTGATAAGCCTGTTTATTTCGACTTCATTAAATTTAGAAAACTTCAGCTTAAACAATATAACATACCTCATTTGTTTGTCTATGACACGGAACCACCAGAGGATTTTGTTTGCGATTCTAATGACTTTATTTTTAAACGTAGTGAGCCTAACCTAAATGTTAATACCATTCATCCAGAGTACAATCCTCATATGATAGTAAAATTTCTTAGGGCGTTACATGTTATACCATCTACATACGACTATGTTGTACGTGTAAATTTGTCTACTTTTATTAATTTTCCATTGCTGTGTAATACGTTACGTAACTCTCCTCGTGTAAAATACGCAGGAGGTCACAATATTTGTGTATGTTTACCGGATTGGTGTTTTTCGCTGAGACCAACAGACGTAATCGATTTTATGTCCGGTACATTTATGGTTTTCAGTAAAGACGTTATTGAATATTTTAAGACACTACCATTCGACTCATTGATGTATCACACGCATAACGACGACGTGATTATATCACACCTTACCAAAAAAAATGGGATCCTTATTACTCACATTGATATGTGTTACTCAAACGATAGTTCACCCATTGATTCGTCCTACATAATATATCGAGTTAGACACGAAAATGATAGAGAGATTAAAGATACAACCACTTGGAAAAAACTGCTTGGCATCATAGATTATATAGATATTATAGAATAATAGAATAACTCTATCTAATCGATATAATTATAATAACAGCAAATTTGGTTTATATACCTGTGACACTCCGTATTGTTTTTGGAAATATCACATATGAATATCCCATCTGCTGCATATATGTCATTTTGCCAAACTATATTCTTAATGTGTTTTTTGTGGACAATAAACATGGCTGTATCTATATGATACACCGCAATCTTGTCGCCATATAATACTCGTCCATTTTTATCGCGAGATTGGTCAAATGTATAAAAATAATTTAGATCCAACCCGTCAATAATCTCCCAAAAGGCTGGATGAATTATATTGTCATCATCTAAAAAATAGATGAAACCATCGTCTACTAAACTCATACCATAGTTTCGCTGGGCATTACCAGCTATTCCGGAGTCGGAACACTCGATCTCTAAAATCTTGGGATGGTCTGCGTATTGTTTTTGGTAGGTTCTATTTTTTGTCGTATCGTATACAATAATCCACTTATCAATTTTGTCAAAATTAATACTATCGAATAATCTGGGTATATTATGCTGTCTGTATGATGGTGTTATGATAGTTATCATAATTTATTTTAAATATAAAATAAATCTTTAAATTCGTTCAAGAACAGTTAGTCCATTGTTATGAGTGAAATGGGCTTTTATCTTCCATTCTTTGTGTTCGGCTAGAAATTCATCGATCGCTGGCTGAAGCCCTTTCATTATTTCATCGACAGGAATACCTGTATCAATTGACTGTTGGTGTGGATTCCAGCCGTTTCGTATGGTTTCACCGTGTATTCCGTCGATTTCTGTGTCGTGCATTACTATATATTTCGCCGCCATTTCGTGTAATTTTGACAGTTCTCGTTTGAGATGTCCGTACACATGCCATGTATCGATAAAAATCATATCATATTTCTGGTAAGGTAAAACAAGATCGGAACATTTATGAAATTTGAATGATACGGAATTTTCGACACATGCGATTTCAAGTTCATTTATGTTAGATGATCTATCCAAGTCGCATGAGTGCAACATTTTCGGAGTGGTCGTTGCGTTTTTAACAAGCCCATTCAAAAAAGCCCATGAACTAACTACCGACCGAACGCCGCATTCCAGAATGGAGTTGCAATCGCGTGACAGTCTTTCTAGATATAAAAGATGTTCGCTAATATCGCCATCGGCTGAAACGTGATCGTATAGTTTATACTTAATGTTAATCATGTTAATCATTTATTTTTATTAAATCTTTAAAGTAGATAAATGCAATGGATTGATAGTATTGACGTAAATAATATATTAGATACTATTGATAACGAAAATATAGAAGACTATACGGGTCTTCCTTTTATCAGACAACAATCATACAATGAGTATGAATGGAATGCGGATGGAGTCTCATTTAAATCTTCCACAGAATTAAAAGAACTTATTATGACATTCAATCTAAAATATAAAGGACGTATTATTACTGGTGACTATGGAGAATACGGAACAACAAAAGGATACCATTTATTCAGAGCTATTCATAACTTACTAGATATTCATTTATACACAAACTTACACCCGCTTTTTATTCCTAAACAGCCGTTTACGATTAGGTCCATAAATATTTTTTCGCCAAATCGTGAGATTCTTCAATTATTTTTAAAGGGATTAAGAGCTTCTTCCACTATTTCTAACCAGTATAATTATGCATACAAAGATGCCGATGAAGATGAAGAAAACATACTTTTCCATTCTAGTGCAAGTCTTTGATACGTCTGGGTGAGCGCCCATTCACGCGCTTTGACGGTATATCGTTCTTTTATTTCTGGTCTGTCTAACACAAAACATAGTTTTTTAAATAGCGACTCGTGATTTTCAGAAATTGGGTGACTACACATAATTCCTCGGTCTGCCACAGTATTTTGCAAGCCAGCGCATTTTACGGTGGCTACTAGACAACCGGCTGCCATTGCCTCTAATGCCGATATACAATAGGTCTCTTCAAAATCTGTTGGATAAAGCCAAATATCTGATTTCAATAGTTCGGTCGAAATAGCGTCTTGTGATATCCTTGGTTGAAGAGTTACGTAGTCTAGTGTTTTGATAGAGTCGAGAAGATTCGGATCGATATACTCAATTTTTGTAAAGATAGATAGTGTTGTTAAAGGATAACGTTCTTTAATTTGGGGTAGCATCTTAATTAGATAACGTAGACCACGGCTTGCGTCCGACATGTAAATGAACCGAAACGGGATTTTTTCTATATCGTTTCGCGTAAATCTTTCTGCATAAATTGCATTTCTCGACAATATAAGGTAGGATTCATCGATTCCCATTTTATCTTTTATAAACTCCTTTTGCCATTGGCTTAATGTGATAATTCCTCTAAACTTCTTAGCGTGAGTTTGGAAAATAGAGGAGTGTCTTTGAAAAATGGGTAAGACATCGTGTGTCCACAGGTATACATTTTTAATATTATCGTAGTAAACTAAATTTTTTACATGACGACTAACGATCAGATAATCAATCGTGTATTTAATAGAAAACTCTGGGAAATAACTATAATCAATATACTGAATACGATCGTATATGCCTTGATAATTGACGTCTCCCTTTTCAAAAAATCCAAAGACAATAACACGATAACCAATACGTGTCATCTCTTTTGCCATATTTATGGCCATATATTCTGACCCTGAAATTGACTTTTCACGTCTTGGATCCCATGGTCTATAAAATCCGCCCATGTGAATGACTAGAGTAGAATTTTTGGTTAATAATTCAGGTCGAATGGGTTTATCACACACAGCGTATTTCATGTTTAACAGAGGTTGGTCGATTGGGTATTTATTGAGCATTTCTCGAAGTAGCGGGATCGCATTTTCAAAATTTCCCAATTTGAAATTCGACTCGATGTAAAGATACGGTATATAATATTCATAAATAGACGTATCCAGAATAGTAATCATGACAACCGGCATAGGAAACGAAATCAGTCTCTCCATTACTCGACTGACTTCTTCATATCTTTTTTCTTCATAGAGCAATACAGCGGCTTTATATACAGATTCGGCTCTCTCTGGAAACTTTCGTTGTGTTGTAAGCAGTGATTTCTTATAAGACTGTTTATTGCCATCGATTTCAAATTGGAGTGTTGGCTTTTCGTAATTTGCGAAAAACTGGAACTCTCTGTTGATTGAACTACCGAGAGAAATCAGTTTATCGCAATACAGAATTGCTTTTTTGTAGTCTCGTGCCATTGCATAAGTTCGTACAAGGTAGTATAGAGTTCGCGGATTAGACTTGTCATCTTTTTCATCTAACAATAATCCATCGATGTCTGTTTGAAGGCGCTGTCTAGTTCGCAAATCGTGATTTGTATCTGGAATATCGTTTACATATATATTACTATCTGAAATAATTTTATTTTGGTCACAGTAGATTGCTTCGTGTACACGGCCTCTATATTGTAAAACGGTTGGCACAAGTTCAGATTTAACAATGCGAGAAGAATAATAATAACTATCAAGACGTGTTCCTTGTAGCGTTCCAATTTTTATAGAATAACATTGTGAATCTGATAGTCTGAGCATATCCAAAAGTTCTTTTCCTCCATACAATTCATAACTGTCATCTAGCACAATCATGTATTTACATTTTTTAGGCGACAACTCGAAGACTCTGTTTCGGGTAGTTGAGAAATCAATAAATGGTTCTCGGTGAAGATTTCCTTGCACGTCGGAAAGTTCCTCGTTAATTATATCACAAGTAGAGTCTGAACTTCCTGTATCTAATATAGTCCAGTGGTCTATATATGGTTTGATGGAACGTAAAGAGTCCCGTAGTACATCGCCTGAGTTCTTTACGATCATAATAAGTTCAAGTAGCATTTTTGATAAAATAGTTATATTTAACAGTACTGTTTTAAATATAACTATTTTATATTTCTGTATTATATAATAAATGTCTTTTGGAGTGTCAAATACATCATATCCAGGAATGATGACATCTCTTATGAAAGAGATCGGCCAAACTTCACCCTACCATATACCGTCTAATTTTTGGATTTCGGATTGGATGGAATGCCTTTTACGAACGACCGCTCTAAATAACTTCCCACCAACTGTTTGCGCAAGATGGTGTTTTATATTATCGACAATCATTTACAATGCATACGCATATACCTCGGACAAACAACCTGTTGATTACCAAAATCCAAGCGGTGAAAATTACTGGGCATCTAATTCAAAGGAGTCTGTAACGACTACACTTCCTGTGTGGATGGAGTACGTTTGTCAGTATATGGTACCAATTCTCCTCCAAACATGGCTTCCATATAGCATAGCCCCTCATGTATCTCCAAACTCTGCGCTTTATCAACTCGACCCGTCCGACCCGTCATCTATTCAAAGTCTTATTGCAGCCCATACCCCTCTGCCTTCATTAGATAGCGCTGCCCAATCGTCTTTCTCAAATTTTAAACAACTTATTCAGACTTATTTTACCGCAAGACAAGGAGACGGGTGGTTGAACACTTTTACATTTAACACTTCTTATAATAACAATGCAAACCTATCATCGTTTATTGATGGCAATAACACTGACACTCCTCAAAACTTAAACACTCTTCTCCACCCCGATAAATGGACTCCTGTTAAGGTAACACTATCGAATGGTCATACGTTTACAAAAGCATATGTAACACCTGAATGGGGGACAGCAAATTCTGGTATTCTAAGCGATTCCGATAGAGCCGCTATTCAAGCGGATGTCCAAAAATTGTTTCCCGATCCCGTCTCTCAGCCAGCTCGTTGGGCACAAGAAGTTCAGAATATATTACATGCACAGTCACAACTTGACGATGAACAAAAAATGATCAGCGAGTATTTTTTACAATGTCCGGCCGATACGCTGAATTCAGTAGGCACACCTTTATACGGAACACCTTCTCCTAGCGGTGTATGGCTTGCCTTTGCAGATATATATCTTCGTTCAAATAACAAAACAATTGAAGACGAAATTCGTTATTATTTTATAGTTTCAGCTGGTATATTTGAAGCATCGTTAAATGCATGGAAACTGAAACGTGCAAACTTACAATCTCGTCCTATCCAAAAAATCAGACAGGCATTATACAATCCATCTCAATCAGTTAACACGCCCATTCACCAAGATTGGAATCCCGCAACACCAACTGTAAATGGAGTTCCTCAAACCAATAGTGGTGCATACTGGCTTCCCTACCAAACGATTGACACAGTTACGCCTCCTTTCCCAGACTTTGTATCCGGTCATTCAACGTTTGGAGCAACAGCCGCAAAATTGATGAATTATTTGACTGGACAAGACAATATTGTCTTGCAAAACCCAGTTACCAATTTACTTATTTTTAAGTATACATCGCAGCTTTACTATAATAACTCGGCTTGGAAAAACGCATCTATTAACAATATCTTTTTATACCCAGGGTGCAGTGCCGTTCAGCCAACCGATCCATCAAGTCAGAGTGGAGGATTTAACGGAGCATTACAGGTTCCATTGTCAGGAATTTATTTAAATTGGCCTACATGGTCCCAAATGGCGAATAGCAATGGAGAGTCTCGTATCTACGGCGGAGTACATTACGAGAGTTCTAACCAGGGAGGTCTACTTGCTGGAAATGAGATTGCGGATGCGCTGTGGCCACTTTATCGGAATTTGTAATTCAGTTTATATTGTAAAATTACAATATAAATTTTATTGACGCGACATTTATCGACGTAACATTTGAGACGGTAGAGTCGGTTTAGGCTTAGATTCACCTGTCGTTAAAAATCCCATCGCGTCATCCCACAGATTTTTTGAGTCAACAGTGGCGTACTTATTAAATTCAGACGACGATTGCAGAGGTCGTTCATAAGATGGTTGAGAAGGAAGCTTTGGGAGCTTTCTTGGAGTTACACCCATATTTCCGATATTTCCAGTAATAAACTCAATTTGATAATTTACATCATCATCTGTTATATTTAAGACGTTCTTATCAGCTGAAATCTTCTCATACGATAACTCATTCTCTGTATTTTTACCCTTCCAGTGAGGTGTAACTTTTAGAGTGTTAGATAAGCTATTGAATTTCGAATTAGCCTTGAAGTAAAGATCGTAGTTTGTTGAAATCACATCTCCACTTTTATCAACAATAGTGTCGATTGAAATCACAGTTTTATTTTTATCAACAAGATTGTCAATTGAAGGGGATTCGTATGTTTGGTCAAAAATATTTTCATGATCATATCTACGATTTAGTTGCGGCAGTGCATTGGTAAGTCGGAGAGAGTGTAAATCATCTTCAATATATTGAATTCTAAATTGTGTCAATGTATCGTCGTGTACCATAAAAACATCCATGTAGTACAATGTGTTCCGGTTATCACGTTTCAACCCCAAAAATTCAATAGAAACTAGTTGGTGAGAAGGCATTAACTGTTTTAGATGATCTTTTACTGTTTCATACAGTTGTCGAGTGACAGGTGAAATGTGACGAATATAGAGTGAGTTTAACTCGTATGGTTGATATACCAAATCGTTAGGTTGGGCGGGAACATCCGACGGACGAGTATTTGGATAATCGCCGTCTGGAAAAACAAGAAAAGATTGAGGTTCTTTATGTTCGCCATCGGCTTTTTCGACACGAGCCTTTTCACCCAACTTCTGATATCTTGCAAGGCTTTCTGACACTGTTAATGTAGACGTAGGCTCAACAAGTTTGGAACGAGGCGCGTATTCAATTCCACTATCTCGACTACGGTCGAATTTCTTTTGATATTCAGTAAGAAAAGACAATTTAATCTCCTCCCATCTATTTCTGAGACGATTGAGGATGTCTGCCAGTCCGTCGTATTCATCGTTATAAGCAGCTTTTACCTCCTCATTTAAATTAATAAACTCAAACAGCTCTAATAATAAATATCGGCCATCGTCAATAGACTCAGGGGATTTAGATTTTTCTAGGTCTGTTGAACCGCCTACTAGTTTTTGCAACTGTTCATCAAGATCGACACGGTGTCGACTCTCTCGTACCAAATCTTCATCTTCACTCTCATTCTCTCCAAACAAATCTTCATCGTCATCATCGTCGTCAAGTTTTTCGTTAAATTCTTTACGATCGATCATAGATTTAAGAAGTTTTCTTGGACGTTGCCGTTGAAGGCGTTCAATCAGTTTTTTCTCATCGGACGGCGAAAAAGGAGTACGGTTAGGTGGAAAACGGCGTTGGTCTCCGATTGATTCGATCTTTTTCAAACCATTAGTTTGTAGAAATTCAATAAATGATCGAATAAAATTTCTTGTTTTCAAAAACAAAAGAAGTCTCAAAAATGTACGTCGATCAACCATAAAACGATCAACGTCTGATTTATATTCGTCGTCAAATTTAATAGGGGGAAGTTCGATTAGACCTTCAAACTCATCAGACGCTACCTCTTTAAGTTTTTCGCGTCGAAGCTTCTCTTCATTTAGAAAAATGTTTTTCAGTTTTTTAACATAATTTTTTTCAGCTGCATTTTTTGCTTTAAAATCAATTCCCATCACGCCAGCACTGGTTGGCTTGTCGGATGATTGTGTAGCAATTCTGGGTTTTGTTTTTGGTTTTGGTGCAACCGATGATCTTATCATTTGTAGAGCGTCTTTTGCGGCGGCCGCTTTGCCAGGATTCGGGGTTGACATTTTTGACATTGACAGTTATCTTTATATAAAACAGAATAAAAAAATGTGTCAATATTCAATTTTATTTAAGACTTAAATGGTTGGCTCTAGTCTATAAAGATGTTGTTTTACGTTGCGCTCACTGTTGCGGGAGGAATTACCTATTTGGTAGCAAGAAACATCAATACAATTAAAGAGACAGTTGAAGTTTATAGAGGTTTTAAAAGTACCGTTGACCCGGATGGCAAAAAAGGCCATTTCAGTACAATGTGTTCGTTTATTACGCTTGCGTCCATTAAGTTTTTGCTATCTATTAAAAATAAAAAAGAGAAACCTGTGCACGAAACCTTTAATCGCTCATATATTAAAATCTCTTACACATATAAAGATAAGCCTTATTTTTACCTACTAAAAATTCCAAAGGGAGTAATACCGCTTTCGACTATTGTTGATGAGACCGGAAATGACGTTGAAAGTATTATTACACCGTATTTGGGACCTAATCTTGATTGTCATGGAATAACGATTTGTCCCAAGGATTTTGGATATGAAAAACTGGTGATCACTACCGTGTACGATGATGTGATTACCTTTAATGAGACCGATGTGATTAGTTTTTAATTTATAACTTTGTAAAGTTTTAAATTGTCTCTTTGTAAACGTTTGAGATGGTTCGCATCTCCTTCATATCGCGAACCGAAAACATGAATTCGTAGTCAATTACGTTAAATGACTGTCTGTATTCCTGGATAGACATATTGCCTCCAAAATCTTTTAGCAACCTCCAATGCGGCGATGGCAGAAGTTTGCCAACTTTTTTACCGATTAGCTGGTAATACAGAGAATGAAGAAGGGATTGACTATCCTTATAAAATAGATTATGGTTATTGTCTTTGATAAACGCAAGAGTGCAATTAAAGCTGCAAAAACAACCGTCTGTCAAGTAATAGTCTTTTTTAATGGGGTGAATTTCGATGTCAGATAGTTCTTTTGTCATTTCTAATTTTTTTGAGCCAATATTTTCTTTCATAAAATACTTGTCTTTTGTTATATGAGACACGTATGATTTCTCGATCATAGAATTACAAAACGTGATTGGACAACCGATTGGTTTTGTCGAGAACGAATGTTTGCACCAGAAACATTTAATGTCGGTTTTTTCGGGTAACATTTTCTCTCTATTCCAGTCGCTCATAGAAACGTTACATTTGTAATTCTTCTTATTCTCATCGAGAAAACTGACAGATGTTTCAACGTCGCTTATAAATAAGTCTGCAATTTTTGTAGTTTTAGACGAATCCGATGTTTCTTTTTCGATATTAGAAATAATAACGAGACCGTATTTAGCATTGGTAACTTTGATATCGACATTTTTTAGTGTAAACGTGCGTTTTTTATGACCAGGGGGGCTGCGATGACTCATTCTTATGTTATATATGAGTTAACAATATATTTTTAAACAATTTTAAATTTTTTTATGTTTAAATAAATATGAAATGCGAACCGTTTTGGTTAGAACATCCTACTATCTTATTTCGAGATATTAAACTCCTTCCAAAAAATGATATGAATTTGGAACAGCAGATGAATTGCATTACACGTCTTGTCATATTTGTATTTCTAATATTATACTTACTTAACTATCAACAGTCGATATTATTTTTAATACTTTCCATTATTTTTATTATTATTCTTTATTATTTACAAAAGAACAAGATGTCTACGTTGGAAACTTACCAACCATCTCAATCTCAATCATCTCAATCATCGCAATCATCTCAACCACAACAGTCTCAATCTCAGAGACGAACAACGTCAATTCGGCAATCGGATGAATTGTACCAGTCTGCGTTAAACGAATATAAAACGAATCGATACACATACTCCAAATTTCCCAGTTATTTTACACAGCAAATCGACCGTCTGATTCCGGTACAACCCGACGCAACATTTGTTTCAAATAACCAAAAGCTTGTTGGAGGGGCGAATCCCAAAACACATATTGCACCAATTATTGCGCCACCAGTTTATGAATGGAATCACTGGAAAGATAACGATTTTGTCGTTCCCAGTATTATTAATGAAAGAACTTCGCAAGATTTCTACGGAAGTGGCTATTATACGACTCCTATGCCAGATAAAAAGAAGCAGAATGAACGGAATGTATCACGGAACGAGATGACTGACAGAAATGTAAATAACGATAATTACAAGATTAATCCGACCATCAAACGAAACGACCCCATCCTTAACAACTCGTTACTCAATCAGCCAACTCTCCATAAAGGTAATAAAAGTACGGTTGAACATTTTACCTATATTAGCGATGAACCGGAAAAGAAAGGATGCCGGTCGTGTTCTCTTCCCGAGCCTTCACAATTGTCTCAACAGTCCAAACTCACAAATGGAGACTTTAAAAGATTCGAACAAAAATTGGGAGACGAAAAAAAGGTCAGATACACAGGCGATGTGAATGAGACATCTGGATATGATGAAACCAACATACAATACAATTTGCCTTCTAACTATGCATCTACAAATTGTCAACGCAGTCAATCGGTTTCAGGACTTAATAACGAGATTTTTACGTCTATTATTACACCTGGTGTTTATTATAAAAATCAGATTATTGAGCCGATTGATTCCAATATTGGAATTTCATTTGAACAACAGATTCCTCCTCGAAAAATAACAAAAGAAAACGGCGAAATATTGTATACCGCAATGGATCCTAAATTATACACGCCAATTGAAGAATTAGAAGAACCACTCGATGTTGCCGCAAATTATGATGTATACGATCCACGTTCATTCGGATACGGCACAAGTTATCGTGGATATACTGATAAAATGACCGGCCAGCCACGATTTTACTACGACGATGTTGACTCTGTTCGGAGACCAAATTACGTCACTCGAACTAATATAGATCATATTAAAAATGTAGATACATACGGCCCCATCCGAGACGACGAAGATACTAGAATGAGTAACGAGACGATCAGAGAAACAGCTGAGAATGCCTTTAAAGATCAAACACTCGATTTCAGAACTGATATGATGACACGCCTAATGCGCAAGCGCAATGCTGAGATGTGGCAAATTCGTATGGCTCCTAAAACGGGTCAGCAAAAAAATTTTAGATGTTAAAATGTTTAATTTTATATAATATAAATGTATTTTACAACTGTCGGAAATCAGTCCGGCAAAAATGACGAGTACTCAAAAAATGGGTTTATCAAATGGACCGGCGGAGATTGGTATGTACCAACAGTTACAGAAGAAAACTTTGAAATACAAGAAGATTATAATAAGGATAATAAAGGTTACAGCAAGCAGACAATGGCACTTATCGCTATTTCTATTCTTGCACTATTGATAATTTTTTATTTTTGGTACAAATCAAATAAGTCAGGTGATTCAAATCTTTCAAATAATTCATAATTATTAATATAAAAGCATTATATTAATAAAAAATGTCTAGAACAAAATACGATGGCTACGCAACGTATTCAAAATATAATACATCTACAACTAACGCGGATTCCGACAACACAGCACGTTTCTCAAATATGCCACCGCCTGGCCCGTCTGACCCATCGCCTCCATCAAATGAAAAGCCAACTTCTTCATCTCTACCTCAGCCTTTTCATGCTCACACAGACCAAAGTCGTGTAAACCATATTGAACCGGAAAAATTATACGAGTTGTTAGTAAGTCCTCAATATCATTATGTACAAAATGCTCAAAACTCGCAAAATGTCAAACAGCCTCTTCTAATTCTTATCAAAGTCTATACCGATTGGTGCAAACCGTGTAAAATTATTGCACCGGAAATCAAAAAACTATCACTTGATCCACGCTACTCCAATATTTTATTTGTTGAAGTTGATGGAGAAAAATTGACACAACACGAGCGACTTGCGTCAATTTTACGGTGCAGTTCTGTACCAACTTTTTTTACATTTAGCGGGGGAAAACAAACAGGATTTATGACTGGCATTAAACTAGATGAAATTGTCAATTTATGTAATGGTTTGTTATAATTTTTATATAAAATATATTTAAACTGCGTGGTTTACATATAAATACATAGAACATGGCTTCAAAAGATACAGTTGTATTTAGAATCAAAGAACTCGATCCAGATATTATTGCCCCGTCCACAAAAAATATGAACCGACCCGAACAAGGTGGCAGTAAAATCGTAATCATTGGAAAACCTGGTTGTTTCGTAAAAGGCACACCAGTAATGATGTACGATGGCACAAGTCGGGCGGTCGAAACCATTAAGGAAGGCGAATTAGTCATGGGGGACGATAGCACTCCTAGAACCGTACTTGAATTGTGTCAAGGCGTTGAAAACATGTATAAAATCCAGCCTTTACACGACGGGATGCATTATACGGTAAACGAAAGACATAAACTTGTCTTAAAAAATATATATACTCGTGAAATTATCGAAATTGAGGTAAAGGAATATATCGAAAAGGACGATAGCTGGAAAACAATGCATCGTATTTTTAGGAATGCTCTTGATTTCAAGGAACAGCCGATAACCTATAAAGCATTCACACTAGGTAAACTTATATCTATTACTAACGCCTCGCGTGTCCCTCATAATTATATGTTTAACACACGCAAAGTCCGAACCGAATTTTTGAAAGGATTTTTTATTGAAAATGGTCCATTTTATGACAATAGCTCACATTGCCAGCTTATTAAAGATATTGATTTCATGCGGAAATCGCTTGGTATTTTTTGGGATGAACCGGAAGACGAGTTTTCAGTCATACCAGTTGGTAGCGACAATTATTACGGATTTACACTTGACGGCAATCATCGTTTTCTATTGAGTTCGTGTGATGTTGTTCGTAACACCGGAAAGACCACAATGATTACGAGTATTCTATATGAAAAAAGCCATATTTTTCCAGTAGGCCAGGTAATGAGCGGCACAGAGGATAGCAATGGTCATTACGGTAAAATTTTCCCCTCAACTTTTGTATACAATTCATTGGATAAATCAAAAATAGAAGATATCATCAAACGTCAGAAATTAGCAAAACAGCACCTCCAAAACCCATGGGCAATATTATTGCTAGACGATTGTACCGACGATCCTAAATTATTCACAGACCCATTATTTCAGGGAATTTTTAAAAACGGACGTCACTGGAAACTTTTATTTCTCCTAAGTCTACAATACAGTCTGGATATTAAACCCGTTATTCGAACAAATGTAGATGGTACATTCATTTTGAGAGAAAGCAATTTGAGAAATCGTAGATGTTTATGGGAAAATTACGCGGGTGTATTTCCCGATTTTGATCAGTTTTGCCAAGTTCTCGACCAGATCACAGACGATTACACGGCTCTATACATACATAACGCAACCACGTCAAATAAAATAGAGGACTGTGTGTATTGGTACAAGGCAAAACCCGTACCTCCTGATTTTAAGATTGGGTGTAGCGAGTTCTGGGATTTCCACAATGAACGTTATGATGCTGAAAATGAAAAAATGTATGCATAAATTATAAGTCTCTTAAAAATGTTATTGCCATATAACAACTAATTCATTTTATAAAATATGCTCTCGCAAAAAAATCCTCACCAAAGAGACGATCGCATCGTTTTTAGAGAAGATACACACACCTATCTTGTCGATGGAACATGTGACGGTATAATCTCCGTCACAACGTTTATTCATCATTTTTTCCCGAATTTCGATGCAAATCGTGTTGTAAAAAGAATGAAAGATAAGAAGGAAAAGTATCCTGGACTAAAAGACGACGAAATTATAAAGAAATGGTCAGAAGATGGTAAAAAATCAGCGCAAAAAGGAACAACATTACACAAAGCAATTGAACTATTTTACGAGAATTTATCGAATGTCTCGAATGATTCGAATGCCTCGAATGCCTCGAATACCATTGAATTCAAGTATTTTCTAGATTTTCATGACACTATAAAAGAACGTCTAACACCGTATAGAACCGAATGGTCTATTTTTGACGGTGAAATTGATTTAGCCGGACAATTAGACATGTTATATAAAAAAGATGATGGTACCTACGCGTTATACGATTGGAAATGCGTAAAAGAAATCAAGACAGTTAATCAATACGAGAAGGGGTTTGGTCTATGTTCCGATCTAGACCATTGCAACTTTTATCACTATTCGCTGCAACTTCATATATACAAGCGCATATTGGAAACACGTTATGATATGAAGATCTCCGAAATGAAACTTGTTGTTCTGCATCAGCAGAATCAAGCCTTTGTTCTCTACGACGTAGCAGATATGTCATCGCATGTCGAAAAAATGTTTAGCGAGCGTCATCAAAAAATAAATCATACTTAAAGATTAACCTAACTATAAAGTTTGGATAGCTCAGTCGGTAGAGCGTGTGACTGTTAATCACAATGTCGTTGGTTCAATCCCAACTCTGAACGAATATTTTCATTTCAATTAAAAAAATGAAAATTATTTAACAACTCGATATACAATCGTACCATCTTTACGTGTAATTCTTACGTATTCACCTTTCTTAAACGTATAGTATCGACACACGGCGTCACTTTGTAGAAGAAATGGCAATTTTCCTTTATAGTGTTTGTCAAGTTCGTCCTTCTCTGTCTGCGATACTTTGGAATGACGAGGAACAAGTCTATGTTTTGTAATATTAAGTTGAAGTTCGTGAATACCAAATAGTTCAAATTCATATTCAAGCGTTTCGAGAGATTTTTTAGCACTTGACGTAACGCTTGATCGATACACAACAATGCATCGAGTTGAGCCCTCTTTATTCATAATTGAGATCCGATCTTTAATACCTTGAATGTTCAATTTATCTTCGTCCGATAAAAAGCATAGGATGATATCGTTTTGAATGTTACGTGCTTTGATACAATACGGCGGAACGTCTGGTCCCTGGTCTTGGTCTGGGCATGATATGTACTCTATTCTATAATCGCGGTCGGTAACTATTTCAGATAGTACTTTGATAGCCTGTTTTTCCATTTGTGGTTCAACGTTTTTGTATTTTGGTATTTGGTAATATCAAAACATCATTTTTAAAGATATTCTATTTTAAAACTCTATTATATAATAAAATATAAATGTCCAAAATTAGCATTTCAGAGTCAAAAAAACAAAAAAAGGATCCGTTATTTGATAACCCAATGTTTCAACAAATGAAACAATCTCTTTCAAAAGAAGATCAAGAAAAATACGATAAAATTGGGAAAGAACTTTACGAAACCGTTAATTTTGAAACCAATGAAATCGAACAGGAATCCATAGACGTAATCGCCCAACTTGGAATTATGTTACGTTCCGGTTTACACCCATCTTACTTAACGTATGAAGAAAAACAATTTCTCGAAAACTATTTAGGAAAAACGTGGTATCTTGAATTTGGTTATTTAGAAAATGACATTCATCGGATTAATCTTTAAATATTAAAAAACTTATAAAATAATAAAAAAAAAAATAAAAATCTTAATAGGTAATAAATGGTATACTATTTAACACCAAACACTCATAGACTAAACGTATCTATGGAAAGCGTAAAGAGCGATTATCGCGTAGCTGGAATCCCTGCCGCATTTTTCTTTGTGGTTATCGCAGCAATTTACTTCATGAAACCCAAGATGTTTTGCGATGTAGACGCAACTGGAAAAGTCGTTTGCGTAAACAAGCTCAAGACTTTCGTAGCAGGTCTTCTAGCTGCCGGCGCCGGTCTCGCAGTAGTCAAGTATGGCATTCCCGATGCACCCGCTGCTTAAATTTATAAAATTAAAATATAATTTTATAAGGTGGTTAATATAGATGCACAGAATAGGACACTCACATTAACATTCATATGTGTAAGAAAAGCCATAAATAGATTACTTTTTACATAGGATATTATTCTTTGGCCCAACCACCCAATACCTTTAAAAAAGTGCGGAATACACTCTTCATGCAACTTGGGCTGCGAATCTTTTTCTCGAGGAGAAGTCTGTTAAAATCGTTTTTAAACGCCTGTTTAGGGGGGAGGCTTGACAAGCAATTCTCGCAATTTGCATCGTCAACAAAATCGTCGAACTGTTCCCACTTGTGGATAAGCGCGACGACGTGAAAACGATCATTGCCAGACTCTTTCGTTAGTGCCATGCGGTGGCTCTTCTGACGGACATCGAAAATCACATAGTTAACTCCTCCTTGAACTAATTGCGCGAGGGGGATATTAATGTGACAATCGTCATACCGTAGCACCTTTCCGTAAGATGTCAGTAAATCATTCTCCTCAGCCTCTAAGTCACGGGAGCAAACAAGTAAAAAAATCTCTTCATCGTCTTGGGCAGGTTGTTGAACCTGTTGTTGTATAACAGATGACAATGGTACCTGAAAATCAGGTACAACCATGTTATCTAGTACGTTCATTTATTAATAGATAAAAATAATTTTACTAATTTTTCAATTCTCTCGTCTGTAATTTTTCTATTGCTCTCAAACAATTTCTTTTGTTCATCTATGGTATGTTTATGGGCATCGATTTGGGCTTTGTGTGAATCGATTTGGGCTTTGTGGCTGTCGATCTGTGCTTTATACATGTCAATATGATTTTTGTGAGTGTCTATCTGGGCTTTTTGTTCAGATACCATTTTCTTTTGGTCATCGATGACCTTTTTGTGTTCGTCTATCATGCGTTTATTATCATTCTTATGCCCGTCTAGAACTCTGGTTAAATCATTCTTCTTGACAATATCATCACTTGATACGCGCGTATAATGATTATCAATTGAATTTTTCAATTTTGTATAAGCATCAACGTCGTCTAATATGTTCATTTATTAATAGATAAAAATAAATTTGCTATTTTTTCAATTCTAGCATCTGTTATTTTTTTATACGTGCTAAGATCGTTCTTTACGCTACCGATTTGCCCAATACTCATTGATATCTTTACGTATTGATCTTTAATTTCATTAATCGATCTCATTAACTCTGGAATTTCAGGAGCATTTGTGTCAACTAGTTGTGTTACAATAGGTGGGTGTACGATTGTAGGTTGTTGCTTAACAGGTTGGTGTACGATTGTAGGTTGTTGCTGAACAGGCGGGTGTACGATTGTAGGTTGTGTTATAATAGGTGGGTGTACGATTGTAGGTTGTGTTATAATAGGTGGGTGTACGATTGTAGGTTGTTGCTGAACAGGTGGGTGCACGATTGTAGGTTGTTGTTGAACAGGTGGGGCTATGATAGGCTTCTGTACCACAGGTATTATAGGTTGCACGTCATGATCGTCGGTTAAAATGTTACGTCTTACTGTCGCGTTAAGAGTTCCATTCATATTTGAGGTTGTAATTTTCTTAGATAAATCATTTGTTATACTAGTCTCACGTCTTGATGATGTGTTAATAAACCCATGAGATATTCGGTACATATTTTATCTTTATGTTTTTTTTAATTTATTAAAAAAATAATCAATAATAGGTCATGATAATATAGGACAAAACATGTAACAAACAGTCCGATAAATCATCTTTTTTCTTATTGGATTGTACAAACGTAGAAGTCTCCATATCGCCACGCAGTGTCCATATCTCATCAGCTTTAACCACTGCCCATTTCTTACGCAGTGGTTTATCAAGCCCCCCTGGCGCACCCATTATTTGAGTCTTATTATAACTAGGAAATTCCACTATTTTTTTAGTATTACCGTACCGAAACAAGAAATACGAATACGTATGCTGCGCAATTTTGATTGCCATAGTGTTAATCTTGCTTCCAAAACTCATTTGTTGTTCGATAATAATAGTCGTACACTTATCAAATTGCTCCTTATAACGATCCAATAGTGCAGTTAAACGTAAAAAAACGTTAGCGTCAAGCGCTTTACTGCCCCTCTTTTTTTTGGGTTCATCATTTTTAGACTCAACCTCCGCCTCTTTCTCAGCCTTTGTCTTACGCGGCTTTTTTACTTTCAGCTTATCATCTTCATTGACGTTATCGCGTGTGATATCACTATTTACACACAATATTGTGTGACCTGAATGATAAAAATTTTCAAGAAATTTAATATAAGAATCCGATGGCTCAGCGTCGTTTCGATTCAGCCTTTTCTCTTTTTTTTCATTAACAAACCTTTGATTTTTTGGAGGACATACTAGTGACTTAATGACATCTGTATCAATTTCTTCGACGATAAATGCGAAATTAACTTTACCTGGATCAAATGCGGCAACCCATTCTTTTGTCATAGTGTCTTTAATATTTAATTTTTCTTTTATATTATAAAATGTATCGTATGATACATGATTACAATGTTGGAGATATATATGGGCCTATTACTCTTAATTATATGGGCGGTATTACTAAAAAAATAGGTCTTGATTATGGAGACAATATTTTGTCTCTGAAAAAATTTATAGCAGATAATCCGATCTACGGAATGCAGCCATTTGGATATGGCCGTGTTAAAATTATACATAGGAACGACGAGTATTCAGAAAAATTTATTATCATGAACGAACTTACCGGACTTGCTGTCAGGAGCGGCGAGTCAATCCGAGTTATAGAAAACGGTAAAATATTCGATATTGTAAATGATGGTTACATAACACTGGATGTTGTAATTCCGGATGAAATTGTAATCAATCCGGGCCAAACTGTTTACGATTTAGATCTTCGCGGAGAGAATTTATCAGGTCGAAACCTTTCAAATGTTACATTTGACCAGTGTTCGTTGGCAGATTCCAACCTTAGCGGTTCTGATCTTAGAGGCGCTAACTTTACCGGTGCAGATCTAAGTGGATGTGATCTAAGTGGATGTGATCTAAGTGGAGCTAATCTTAAAGGGTTAGATCTTAGATATGTCACTCTTAGCGGATCTAATCTCACTGGCGCCAGTCTCCAAAGATCCAATCTTGGATATCTTGACCTTAAAGGAACTGACTTTACAAACGCGGTTATGTATAGAGCGGATCTCTCGAATTGTAGGTTAGGTGGCGCTATTCTTACAAACGCTATTCTTGTAGATGCTAATATGGACAGCGCCGATCTTTCTGACTCTAATCTTAGAGGAGTCAACTTTACACGAGCTGACCTAAGTGGGGCAGATCTTAGTAGAGCCGATCTTACAGACGCAAACCTTTCGTATATAACTCAAGATGATCAAACGAATTTTAATGGTGCAATACTTACCAACATAATATCGGAATATATTGTCTAACGTTTTTGTATCCATCCTACTCCATAGTAGAATGTATTCCCGGCCATATTTAAGTGTGCATTACGCATCTTTTTTTGTATTTCCGGAACTATTCTTCTAACAAATTTATAAAAAAAGGGAAACATCTTTATTTATATTTTATATTCATAATTATAAATTATGAATATCTATTGTGGAAATAATGGACAGCATCCACAGTTATTGAACGGAACAAAAGTACTAGGAACACGATATGGATGTTTACAAAAAGGCGCACAACGAGGAAACGCTTTACCAGTTGACCCAGCTTTTTTGCTACCATACACACCTATTGTTCCCAATACAAAATATTGCGGAAAACAAAATATTTTACCAAACGGCTATACACGTTTTGGAGGCCTACACGAATGTTATTTATCGGGTATAGGTGTCGGAAAACGATTAAAGGCAGAAGAAGACGATAGTGACTCCGATTATGATCCTAATGACGATTCTGATTCCGATTCATCGGACTCTGAGTCGGAATACGGAGATTATAAGAGAAGAGGTCGAGGCCGTGGAAGAGCGAGAGGTGCAAGAGGTTCGCGTGGAGGAAGAGGTTCGCGTGGAGGAAGAGGATCGCGTGAAGGTCGAGGAGGATCGCGTGGAGGAAGAGGAGGATCGCGTGGAGGAAGAGTAACCACACGCGGAAGAAGAGGTAGTGTACGTAGAAAAAGAACCGTTTAATAATATTCTTAATATTCTTAATATTCTTAATATTCGCAGTAATCTGGAATATTGGGAATAGATGGGTCGTATATCTTTTTTTTAGCTGCTTTATCTAACAAATCATCTAAGATCTTATTAAACTTATCTGTGTGTCCAACTTCGTCACATAATGCATGAGCAATTTCATGTAACAACACTAAAACCAACTGATTTTTTGCGTATAGTTTTCCGTATTTATCTTTTTTACAAATATGAACGTAGGTCTTATTAATTGTGTAGCTTTTTCGGCCCTCAAAAAATTTAAGATGATCAACAATACCATCGACCTTTGGATCCACGTGACGTACCTGTTCTACTAAATCTAAGACATCATCATCTTCTACTTGATTTTCGTAATTGTCACGTATTTCATACATGATTTTTAATACGACAAGTATAAATAGCACAATCCCAAGAAGAACGGATGACATGTATGAGAGTGACATCGCGTATTTATTTATTTATATAAAAATGAAATTATTTATCCATTTCCATTATATTTAAAAAATGGATAACGAATCTTTGCAAACACTTTCTGCCAATCCACACAATATCCAGCAACTTAAAAAATACATCAACGAGTATTCCGAAACTAATTCGAAGGACGAGCTTGACATTCTTTATGAACTATCATTTTATAAAATGCACGAAAAAACCTCTCTAAAACAAACTGTGAACTTCCTTCAACATAATCAGTTGAGTTTTAATCACCCGTCATTTAAAGATATCTCAAAACGAATTGACGAAATGGACCACTTTATGGACAAACCGTTTGAAGTAGTCGAAGGAGTAAACCAGTGCGGAAATATGAAGTGCGGCGGAAAACGTACGTTGTCTTACAGCCGACAAACCAGAGGTGGAGATGAAGGTATGACAGTTTACGTCTTCTGCATCGATTGCAAATTTCGTTATATTATGAATTCGTAAATTATTTATTATAATTTTATAATAAATGAAAAAGTTAATAGCTGGAATTATAGTTGTCATAATATTGGTTGTATTTTTTTATAATTATCTGTTCGTAGAATCTTACACGGCCGAGGTTCCAACGGTCAAATTTCCATTTAAAAATACCTTTGACGACCAAGGAAACAAACTAAACGTAATTTTGCTTGCGGCTCCTTTTCGGTCAATCGAAGACGAACAAAATTATGATGTGTATAAAAAACAAAATCTCTTATTTTGCGGTATTTCAAGTTACTTGGATTTTCCCAACACCATTCATAATCCGTATGAAGATAAATTTCACGTTCAACAAAACCATGATTACATCAGTATGGCGGGAGCATGGCTAAACTGTTTTCGAAAGCCTTCTTACTTGCAAAAAATTCAAAGTCTTCCTCATATGTTATTAACCGAAGCCGATCTAAAAGATGTATCAAGTGTCTCAACCGAAAAACTTGAAAAAGAATACGATTTCTTATACTGCTGTTTATCCGATAACGATAAGTGCTCGCCTGGATGGCAATCATACAACCGCAATTGGGAACTCGCACAAAAATGTCTAGAAATTATGTGCAGAGATTTTAACTTACGAGGAATTCTCGTAGGTCGTCAAAATTGCGAATTTTCCGATAAATGCGACGGCATTGTTAAAGTATTACCGTTTCTGCCGTACAACGAATTCCAGACCGAACTAAAAAAATGTAGATTTTTGTTTGTGCCAAACATATCGGACGCATCTCCTCGCGTAATTACCGAAGCGATTTGTTATAATATGCCAGTGTTAGTAAATGCAAACATTTTAGGGGGTTGGCATAATGTAATACCATCAATTACAGGCGAGTTCTTTACTAGCGACGAGGATATTTCAGAAAGTTTAGCAGCACTTATACAAAATTACCATACGTATCAGCCTCGTAAATGGTACCAAGAGAATAGAGGAAAGGAAATTTCAGGCGCTTACCTCGCCCAGTTTCTAATTAATAATTTCCCCAATTTAAATAATAAAAATATGAAATACGCAACCATTACAATCTAGATCTTATTCCTACAAATCGGACAAGTTTGATTCTGTATATACCATTTATTAATACAATCTATATGATAGCAATGATCACAGTCGGTAAGTGCAATCCGACTAGTCTCGTCAAACTCTTCGAAACATATAGCACACTCATTTCCTGGTTCAATTTCAGCTAACGACGTTACTCTACCTTTGTATTGGGTAGTCGCAATATTATGAACGCTATTGGCATTCTGGTAATCTATATTCTCATCATCGTCGTACATATTATTCTCGTTCGTATTATCAAAATAAAACTGCAAAAATGTATCAAATACGCTAGAGCCACTTGGCCGGTTCATGTACGTCTGTAATCCTCGGGTTACAAACGTAGAAAATGCAGATGAGAATATCCGCGACGCCGAAATATCTTCTCGTGGTTGCTGAACTTCATGTGAATGATACCTGCTATTCAAGGTTGTCAACAATTGCTGAAGATAATAAATATTATTAGATGAGCTCATTTTATTGTTAAAAAATTATTATTAAATCATAATAATTTAAATCAATTGGTAGGAAGGTTTTTTATTTGGAGTATTGTCGAACCGATTCTTTATGTCGATTAGTTTTTGTTTCACATTTTCCAAACTGGAATCATGTGTACCTTTTTGATTGGCAACAAACCGTTTAATTTGGATCGAATTATGCGGCTGGGGGTCCGTAACATACTTTAAATCATCGATAATAATTGTATTATACGGGCCATATCCTTTTAAGTCTTTTACGTCCCAAAGTAACCGTAACATCTTAATCGATTTTTTGTATTTTTTTTCACTCTCATCACATTGTTCAGAGTTGAAAATGTGTTCGACTTTGCCTCTTTTTTCGATAATGTTTTTTGCGATAAAGTCTACGTAGTCGGGGCTTGCCGCTGACCAGATCATTACATTGAAATTTTCAAACAGCCAATCTAAAAACGGAACTAGCCCAGGTCTTTCGCAAACAACGTAATCATCGTCCATTATATGATGAGCATACTTAGAAATACTATTAGATTGCTGTTTTAGCTTACGAGCTTCATGTGAATAAATGCACGTATTATCTAAATCCAGGACAACATTTATATTTTTTCGGTTATCCATTTATTTCAACTATTTTTTTTTTATTTTTTTCTAAATAAAATGAACACCCAGCTTATGATTCTTGCAATCGTTATGCTCGTCGCTGGCATCGCATCAATCGCCACCTCTGCAATTGGCATCCAGGCCTACAACGCACAAGCATCCTTAAAAGTTGATCACCCATCTAACTATAAGTATCTAGTTACTAACCTTATCCTCGCCATTTTTCTGGTTCTAGGCAGTTTTGCAACATTTTACTACGCGTCAAAAGTACCAAATTTTTCGGCCGACGCTTTGTCCGGTAAGTTCGATAGCGCCTTAAACGCCGCTCGTAACGCATAAACGCTAGTTTTTAATTATTTCTATTACATTTTAATAGAAATTTTAAGTACAGAAACGAATATACTCAGGAGGAACCTCTTTCACCAAATTGTAAGTCGTTCTCAAATAATCTAAAGCCATCTGCGCCGCATTTTGTTCAGCCTCGATACTTGTTCTAGTAGATTGACCTGATGCAATAACAATCATACCTTGCCCAATTCTACCCGTTTTAAGATAAGCCTTATTATTTTTACTGGGCCCAACAATGTTAGATTGGCCAAACACAATTTCAACTTTATGATTGGTAGGAGTCGATCCAGCGTCTACATAGGCAAATTCACCGTATCGCGATTTTGTATAAGGCTTGTCAAATAGTTCTTTGAGACGTGTTTTAGCATCTACCAATTGTTCATAGTCAATTCGAATATTTTTAGTGTCAAGCATTTTTGAAATAATTTTGTAACACACAACATGACCAACGCCTATACCCATTTTATCCAATAACAACTGGATTACAGCAAAACAAGACTCAAACACGTCTTCTAGAATCTTCTCGTCTTTTATAGGAGCCTCATTAAGAGTTTTCGCCATAGAAATAAAATCCCAAAACCCCAACTCGGTTGCCAACTTTGCAAAATTTTTACTTTGAACAATCGTGATTTTTAATTTTGTAAGAATATCGGACCCTGCTTTGCATCTAATCTGTGGAAATCGGTTCGCGAGATACCATAATGTACAGGTATCAAGGGTAGCATCCCCCAAAGTTTCCAGAAATTCGTAATTGTTATCACGGTCTGCTGACTCGTGTGTAAATGCCGTTGAAAAATAAGAGAGTCCTTCTGGACTCAATAATTCATCGATATATTTTTTAGAAATATCTCCTGTTTCTAAAATACGCCCTATCAATTCTTTAAATGTTTCGTCGCGCGTTCCAAGATACACTCCCTGAAACATTGGCTTTTGATAATAAGGCTGTGGTTGTTGCGGCAGCTGACGGGGCTGAGGCTGGGGATATTGTGGCGGCTGGTACGGAGGTTGGTATGATTGACGTGGTTGTGGATAGTATGATTGCTGCGGAGGTTGACGATTCGGATATTGAGACGCCATGTTTATTTATATTTATGTTAAAATAAATATAAAAATCATTTTTAATGGAACGATGAGACTTGAAGAAGACCTGACGTAGGCGTTGTGCCTGCAATCATGTTCGTAACTGCATTTGTGTTAGGCGTGGACGGTTTAATTGCCGGCAGGCCACCGTTGATCTGAACAAAGTTCGTAATTTCGTTCGACGCAGAACCTTCGCCACCAATGTAAGATAAAGCGCCAATTGTAAGATCCGATGGCTTACCAGGACTGGCAAACCAACCCTTCTGGCATGGATCGACACACACAGGTAAATCTCCTCTGATACGGTCGACGATGCCGTTACCGCGATTGAAACGACCAGCCGACTTACCCGGAACAGTAATGTAACGATCAAAAAGCATGGTATTGTCGCCTTGACTGTCCATCGTACCTACTGGAAGCTGAGAGTTCATGTTGGTAGAGGAAACGCCGGCTGCTTCAGCCATTGCGTTGTTATAGTTGCCGCTCGTGTAATTTGCACCGGGATTTGGGTTGGTCTTGTCCATTGACAAGTAACCTTCCACGACATTGGCATGGTCCATGTTAGACATGTTTCTTGATACGTTTGATGGGCCGCACTGAAAGGCCTCTGTAATACCCATCTTATCAAGAGATGGTGGGTTGTAACGAATTTGGGCCGGTAAATTTAGGGAAGGGGATGGTTGAACAACAGATTGTTGGTAGTTGGGATATGATACGTAGCTGTCACCGGTTACTTGACTTGAGCCAAGTGAATCGTGACGAGGCATCTCAAAGTTTTCGCGTTGCTGAAATTGCTCGCGGTTCTGGAAATGTTCGGCAGGTCCTCCAAAAGATAGTTTTTGGTTCACCGCTAATTTTTGCATAAGTTGCTGATTTTGTGACTTATGAAGTTGTTTTAACGAACTTTGGGTAGTAACGGCCGTGTCGTTAAATGGAACAACCGACTCAGTTACCTTGCCGGTCTTTTTGTTAGTTGTCCGTCTAACTGTCTCGCGCGTTGCGGTTAAACTAATTCCATTCCAAAAGTTTTCTTTAACGTCGTCATCTTTATTCATACCCATGACAAGAGCGCCAACGCCAACCGCGCCGAGTAGAGTTAAAAGTAAGTTATCACTCATTTTTATAAAAGAAAAAAAAAAATATAATTATAAAAAAAAAATTAGAAATAAAATGGATCATCATTGTACAAAAACGGCAAATGACAAACTGATGTTTTTTGTAAATGGAAAACGAGTCGCGCGTTCCAAATATGAAACAGACTACCCAGAATTCAAAGAGAGCGACTGTGTTAGAACCGAACAACGACTAGAACGTTTCAGAGAATTAAAACGAACTGTTTACTCTAACCAAGATGGCTCCGCAAACGAACGTGTTCGCGCATGTAACACACAACTTGCTCAATGCAACGAACAAGTTCGGCAACTCCAACAACAACTAGCCGATTTTAACGAACAATGCGACAGCGAAAAATCAGCTCTACAAAAATTTCTAGATGAATGCAATTCCGATAAGACAGCTCTTCAACAACTACGCGAAAAACTTGAACGTGACGGGTCTGCAATCAAATCAGGTCGAGATAAACTCCGTGATAGCCTAAAAGAAGCCATCCAACGACAGAAACTCCTTGAATCGGAATTGAAAGACGCCAAAACACAAGTAACTAATATTGGACGGCAAAATACAGAACTTAGTAGTAACCGAACGGCCCTGCAAAATACCGTTGCCAATCTTACACGAGAGATACAGTCATATCGTCAACAGATTAGAAACGGTGAAGGTGACCAGGGCCTTATAAATCGCCTACAAAGCGCCGAAGCCGAACGTGACTCCGCACGAGGTCAGTTACAATCGCTAAATGACCAGTTAACGACAAACAACGCTGAACTAGCAACACTGAGAACTGAAAATGCCGGTCAATTAGAAAGTATTAGAAATATTACAAAACAACTCGATGAGAAGGAAGCTTCAAGAGGTCAGTTACAATCGCTAAATGACCAATTAACGGCTGAACGAGCAAGACTTGAAGAACGTATTGGAAATATTACAAATCAACTAGGCGAAAAAGATGCCGAAATACAACGAGTTAAAAGTGAACGCGAAGGCGTTAGTCAAGAATTGAAATCAGTTACAGCCGAAATAGAATCTCTTCGATCACAAATGATGTCAAACCGAGGAGATAGCGAAGCGATTCGTAACCAATTGCAAATTATAGAAGCCGAACGTAACGATCTTCGATCGCAATTGGTTGAATTAACCGAATCTTATCAAAATGAAAAGGGCGCCAAAACCCAACTTACACAAAAGCTAGAAGATGCAATAGCTAGAAACGCCCAACTCCGTTTGGAATTGGATACGGTTAATACTAATTTGGCACAACAAACGGAATCGGTTGAAAGAATTGACAAAGAATTAAAAGATGCGACAACAGAGAGTAGTCAAGCAAAAAGCAAATTGTTTAATGTAAAAAAAGAAAAAGATTTGATTCAACAACAATTAAGAGATTCTACAAGAGAGACTGATGTTTTACGTGATAGTTTGCAAACATCCGAAAAAAATGTAGTCGAGAATGCTGGAACCATTTCTAATCTTCAATCGGAGTTACTAGAAAAGAATTCTGTTATTTTAAAAGGCTCCAACGACTTATCTGAATTAAACGCGAAATTTTTAGAATGTGAAGAAAAACGTATAGAATTGTTAAAAACAATCGAACGGTTTGAACAGTCTGAAAAAAGGTGGGAGACCGAAAAACAAGAATTGGAAGAAGAGATCGAAAATCGAACTTCAAAACATAAAACGATTATAGAAGAGAAAGACACACAAAGTTCGGGTGTGTCGACACAACTTGTCCAAAAAACGACAGAATATAATGAGGCACTTGAAAAATTGCAGACGCAAGTTAACGATATGACCAGTAAATTAGAAGAATCGGCACAAAGTTGTAAGTCTAAACTTGCCGAGTTAAAAAGTAGTTATGAAACTAAGATTGCCAATTTGTCAGACGAACTTAAACAGGCCAAAAATGATCTTAAAAATGCCAACGCAAATAATAGACAGGTTCAATCGGAACTTCAAACTTCTAGACGTGTTGCCGATGAATGCAAAACATCGAAGAAACGACTCGAAGAAAATTATGAAGAGAAGTTAAGCAATTGCGAACAACGTGCAACGGAATGTAACGAAAAACTTACAGAGCTTCAAACGAGTCTCGCTGATTTTAGACAACAATGTGAACAAGAAAAGGCAGACTTACAGGGTGTTCTAGATGATAATAATCGTGATAAAACTCTAAAACAGGCCGAATTCGATAGACTTAGCACCAGTCTAGAACAAGCAGTTGACAACCAAACAAGACTCAATTCTGAGTTGTCTAACGCCAACTCTATACTTTTGCGCGAAAAAACCGACCTTCAAAAAGAAATAGATTCTCTTAACACTACGGTAAAAAACGCTCCATCAATTATGAACGAGGTGTTAAAAGATAAAATGGACCCTATAATTACCCGAATGAATGCGATTGAGGATATTTTTAAAAATACCAAAAAAGAAAATGAACGACTTAAACAAGACTTACGACAAATCACAACCCAATTCGAAGAGTGCAATGCCGAACGTCAAGAATTAAGAAAAACAATAGACGAATTCAAAGAGTCTAGAACATCTTGGGATAGCGAACGACAAAAAATGGCCGAACAAATCGAAAACTATTTAGAAAATGTTAGTAGGTTAGAATCAAACGTCTCCGACCTCACAGGCAAGTTATCCCAATTACAATCTTCTTGCGATAGTCGAATTGCGACATTGACAACCGAACGTGACCAATGTTTCAACGATAAACAAGGATTGCGAGAACAATACGATGCCCTTAACCAAAAATTTACCGAACATGAACAAGTTATCACACAATTAACAAGCGCCGATGCCCAAAAAGCTTTAGATCTAGCCGACTTATCTAACACTGCACGCGAAACAGCTGAACAACTTTTACAAAGTAGACAGCGTATCGAAGAGTTAACAGCAAGTCTTAATAGACCAATAGGTGATCGTATAGACGACATTTTACGTGAAATTTCAACGGAAAAGAATATAAGTGAAGTGTTGCGCAAAACTCTTGTTAAGCAATTAACCGATTTTAATAGTTTTTACAAGCAGTCGCAACCTATTTTAAGAGCCCCTTCTTTAAAAGACGAAGAGAAATTTTACGAAGCTGAAACGCCTGAACACCAAGCTAACCAACGACTCATAGAAGAGACCCAAAAAGCCGAACAACGAGATCTAGAAGAAGCCCAGCGAATAGCGATACAAAACCTAGAAAAAGTAAAAGAACAAGAAGAAAAATCCCGGCTCAAAGAAGAAGCTAAACGCAAAAAAGAAGAGGAAGATAAACTCAAAAAAGAAGATGAAGCTAAACTCAAAAACGAACAGGAGGAACAGCGCCAAAAAGAAAGAAAACAACGAAAAGGAAAAATAGCCTCTAATTTCAGAGACTTAAAAAGATACAAAGAACTTTTTGACGTTGGAAAAAAAGATATAGAATCCGGTAAAGAACTTGCTATTAAAAAACGTAATCAATTTAAAACCGAAAAAGCTATACTTGATACATTGTTACAAACAGAAAGTGCAAAAAATGTGGGTAAGTATTATACACAACAAAAGAAAGACGAGGCAATCGCCGCTGCTCGAAAAAACGTCACAGACAAACAAAATGAAATTTTGGATTTGCAGACAGCTATTGATTTATACGATGCCTATAAGAAAGAAGGGTTTTCGTTCCAATCAAAGAAACGTACCAAAAAGACGACCCGTAAACGATACGTCAAACCTACGAAGGCTAAACTCACCAAAAAGACAACCCGCAAACGCCGTTAAATTTTTTATATTTTATAAAAAATTGTTTACATACTCATTGCCGCATCTCTAAGACTATTTAGCAAGTTTCCTCCTCCTCCCATTCCCCCCATTCCTCCAAGTTTTCCCATTCCTCCCATTCCTCCAAAAGATGGAATCTTCCAAGCGGCGTAGAAACATCCAAACGATGCGAAAAGAAGGATGATAGAAAGTACGAGACTGATGACAAGATAGGTCTTGTTGTTGGGCATGGTTTGATTCATGTTCGGCGAATCGCATTTGTTGTAACATTGGATACCAATAGAGGCGGTTGCCATCGACATAATGGCCGATACTAGCATAAGAAAAGCAATACCTGCGACATATCCATTCATTTATAATTTGTAAAAAAATTATTATAAAGTATAAAATAAATAATAAAGATGACAACTCTTATCTTGATGGACGACGACGCAATCAATCCACATCCACAAGGCCTTGCCATTGACGATAATATTATTTTCATGTTGGATCAAACCCATCCCAATTTCACTAAAAACACGGACAGGGCCATACAATACGGTTTTAGGCATCCGTTACTGTCAACTAAATTTTTAGATGCATCGATAAAAGGTAAAATGCCACATTTATTCATGTATCACAAATATAATAACGACTACGGAAACCCCATTGACTCGGAAAAACAACAGGCCAATAAAAAACATGTTAATTTTTGCATTTCCAATTATAAGAAGACACAAGAAGACCTGTGTTCCCTTAACGTCATTCTGTCGGAAGAGGCACGTAACTATCTCCACGACTACTCCAAGACATACAGATTTAAAATGGGAAACGGCGGGCACGATGAACAACGCGAAGTGTCCGGTCGTTTCTTCTTATTTGAAACTGTGCCCAATACATTTCTGGTCACTGTTGATAAGGACACTGCCAATTTGGGTGGAAAGGAGGAGACCGCTTCAATTGACACGCTTGCGTCGTTTCATACACACCCATTAGACGCCTACCATAAATACCGAGTATGCATGGCATGGCCGTCTGTAGACGACTATTGCGTATTCCTAGGAATTTATGCGAACGGTTTTGGTATGTTTCACATCCTTGGAACAGTTGAAGGAATCTACGTCATCACTATATCAGATAGGCTGGCAAAGGAAGGTAGGGAAAAGATAAAAAACAATTTCCAGTATTACGAAAAACAAATTAAAGACCATTATCATGTCAATTATCCAACGTGTAATATACAAGAAGATGCCGAGGAAAACGAGAATGTGTGGTCGAAGAAAATCGAAAAATATCTGGATACAATGAATTCCAAAAAATATTTTTACGTACAATTCATTCTTTGGAAAGACGCCGATAAACCAATCAACATCACGTACAACAGCATCGACAACAATTGCATGCTTTCCGATGAACAAATTAAATTCAATAACTTACTAAAAGAACAACATAAAAAAAAATGATTTAGAATAGATTAAGGATTAAGGATTAAGAATATTAAGAATATTAAGAATGACAACTCTTCAAGAAGATGTAAGTTACGTTCACTCTGCCTTAGATAGTATTGCATATACTAAAAATATAACCAACAAAATGAAACTAATTGTCGAGATGTTTTTATACCTTATTGAACACCAACGGCTTCTAAAAAAACGTAAATTTCGAGTGAGAGCTATCCAAAAGATACGTGAAATACGTAGTGAAATTGGTTTAGCATGTTTGAAATCGTCGCAAAAAGCATCTCGTTACGGTAAATTGGAAGACCCCTACTTTATCGAAACAGCTGATACACTCAAAAACGTCATCGTCATGCTAGAACGCGTAATACATGAAACCCAATAAAATATTAGCACCCCGTAGGGTGATAATATATGCCGTACCACATTTTTATTTTTGTTACTGTACAAGAACGTTCATCTCAGAATTACGAGGCAGCACCTCGTTCTCTAAATTCTTTACCACGCCGTCATCACCGAAGACACAGACTTCGCCTTTCATCCCCTGGTCGCGAATGAACTTCTGAATTTGCTGGTGAGGCATTCGGTGTATGTCAGAGTAGTCGATGTCAAGAGTCAGCATATCGCCGCTCAGAGTCTTCAATGTCAAAGTCGATCGAAAAGGTGTCAAATCCGGTTGAATGGAGGTCACCATCTCTTCGAGACTTTGGTACCAGACCTTCGTATCGACCGAATACTCATAATCGTCAACGCCTTTCCAAACCACGTAAAAGACAACCGATGTTACATCCGTCATCCAATTCGGTCGGTAATACGACATGCGAAACGTATGAACTATGCTCTTCTCATCGTCATTGTATTCGTTATGAGACGGCAACGTAATACGCGTATACAAATCCTCAATCACGTAGTGGCCAGCAGTTTCGCCAGACAATGTGTACATATTCGTGTGTATAGCGAGAGTTGTAAAATGACCTATATTTTTACGCGAAAATCAATTTTATGACCGATTTTTTCTGTCACGTAGTTCTCAATAAACTACGATAATTCTTTACAAAAAGCCGAGTTTTCAAGTGTAGCGTACGGTAATATTTTTGTGTGTAAAACCCCAACGTTTTGAGTAATTTTGAAATATTTTGGCCAATTTTAGGAATGTTTTGACAAATTTTAGAATGTTTTGACCAATTTTGGAAAATTTTATAGAATTTTTTATTTTGTATTTAAATAAAAGGCTAATTATAAAAATGGAATGTGAATTTTGTAAAAAGAATTTTGTGTCAAAAAGCAATCTCTACACCCATCAAAATACAGCAAAATATTGTCTTAAAATTCAAGGTAAAGATAAAGAAACACAGTTTAAATGTGAGTTCTGTGATAAAATAGTAACTCAAAGATCTTCTCTTGAAGATCACCTCGATGTATGTAAGGAAAAACTAAAAAAAATACAAAGAGGTAAAGAACTCGAATCTCAGAATACCATTAAAAAATTAGAAATAGAAATAGTAAGGCTTAAAAAAATTAATGAAAAAAACCAACAATTAAAAGAGAAGGAAATATACTACGAAAAATTTATTCAAGAGAAGAACGACTACATTGCAAAGTTAGAAGCGAAATTGGAAAAGCTGGAAACAGCTGTTACGACTATCGCAATGGAGGCAAAGGTTGCATCGAAATCCGCTCCTACCACTAACAATACGACGAATATTACGGTAACAACGACCAATAATATGTTGAATCTGTCGCAGGAACACGTCAAGAAGGTTCTTACCGATCATCTTGACTACAATGTAGTGTACGCAGGGCAAGCCGGTTTAGCCACGTTTGTGGTTGATAAGATGCTTAAAAATCAAGCTGGGAATTTGATTTACCGATGCGTTGACCCGAGTCGTCAGATGTTTGAGTTTGAAGATGAGAATGGGGAGACGGTACGCGACATGAAGGCCGAGAAACTGATTCAATCGTTATTGAAGGGAGAGGTTATCCGAATTGGATTAGAAGAGGCTGGAAAAGGCTGGAATACAGATGATAATGAATTAAATACGAAGCGCGCTGAGGTATTTAGTACGAAAGTAAATGAATACGCTAATTTGAACCGTAACAATACTGTATTTAGGTCAAAAGTGTCGTCGTTGACGGCGTAACGATTTTATATTTTTTGTTTAGAAAATTATAAAAATAAAATGAGACACACACACACAATTAAATTATTTTGTGTGTGTGTGTCTCATTTTATTTTTTTTGAAATTGAATTCTAGAAAATATAAAATCGCGATCGCCGCGTTTGTATTTTTTTCTATTTCTATATCTATAAAATTTTTAGAAATTAATATTAGAATAGAAATAGAAATAAGAAAAATAAGAAATAAAAAATCGCCGCGTTTTTAAATATATTTTTAATCAAATATATTTAGTCTTTGTTATTCGTTATCTTCTTCAAATAGTCTAGATTCAAATTGGGTTGGATGTTTTGCATAGTCTTCTTTGTCTTCGAATAAGTGAGACTCAAACTCGTCTTGTCTTTTTGCATACTCTGCCCATTCCTTGGTTGAATATTTACTATAATCAAAAGGCTCATCGGGAGGTAAAATGGTTACTTGCATATCTTGTCCTAAACTACTATATTCATCTATATCGTCCTGTGTAATTTTTCGATTGGTTTGGTTTGGTTCTTTAATTAAGATTACGTACCCTCTTCTCAAATTATAGTAATTGTCAATGGAGTCTTTCAATTCCGATAGAGTCCTAATCTTCTTGAATAGATGTTCCTTCCTTAAATTGTCTGGAATTCTACTTAATAATGGTGTTACATTTACATTTGTGGTACTAGTTACGTCTATTAAATGATAAAATAACATATATGCATTCTTGCTCTGTACTTTCTCTTTCTGGATTCGCCGAACCGAGCTGTCATCGAATTCGGTCCATTCATTCTGATTGGTTTCAACATATGCCGTGTAGTGACCGGCTTCTATGGAAGATCCAATGTGATTAACAACTGCGTAAAGTTTGTATTTACTGTCGTCTATAACTAGGTTATCCATAGGAAAAACAACGTTGGTTTGTATTTTTGTGGGCTCTTGTCTCTCTACGTCATAACTGAATCTTGACAAAGATATTACCAGCACATTTGGTAGTTCATCTAGTGTAAAATATCTCTTATGTGTTGTCTTTTTGCCGCAACTTCCGCACGTTACATTGTCTATTGTTTCGACTTCTGAATAATCTTCTATGCATTTTTCTAGTGTTTGGTGACGTACAGGCAGTTTAAGTTCGGTTAACGCGTCAATTTTATCTGATGTGGTATGACAAACTTGACAAATTTGTCGAGCTCGAAAAGATCCTTTGAAAAGTTCGTTGATAATGTTTTGAGGTCTTTTAAATTGTTCTGCGATAATATCAGTTAAATTGACGAAAAATTCGGATGCGTCATGTTCGAATGGAGAGCCGCGTTGGTCTTTTTCACAATAGGCTGGGTATTTTTGACATAGCAGCGATTGGATACCATGGTATCGATCGGAAATTTGACGGGCAGATATAGGATGATCCGCTGATTTACGAGACTTTGTTAACTGGCATACCAATTTTGCAAATGAACGAGTAAAAGCGCTATCATCTTTTAGATTTAAATCATCGCGATAGTCTTGTTTGTTGCAAAAATAGTTGATTAATGGGGGAGTCGATACTATTGATTGTAATACAGAATTTAAATAACATGTATTACCTGCGTTGTGAATACCTCGTCTTGATCGCAGTGAGTAGTCAAAACGTAAAGATAGTCTTTCAAGTGGAACGTCTGCGTAATCTATTTCTTCTTCGACAACTACGCCTTCTGCGTGTTTTTTCATCGATTCTGGAATATTTTGAATATTTTGAATATTTTGAATATTTTGAATACTCTGCATATTCTGGGTCCACTCCAAGTGAGGTTTTCCTATCAGATTATACACATTGTAATCTACAATTTTACCATTACCTATAATATTATAGAGGGTAACAATGTACCCGTCAATCACATTTACTTTTGTGTAATCATAATCAATAGTTGAGACTGACTTGTCCTGACGAACGGTAACTAACAAGTCGGCACGTGTAGTAATTCTTAATTTGCTTAATAAAAACAATGAATAATGTAACTGGAAAACAAGACTTATCATTATTTTTGGTTTTTTATGATGAATGTTAATAAACTCTTGAATGGGCATGCCTTTTACCGATTCGCCTGCAATTAATATCTGGTTTTTATAGGGAATATAACCATGTAGTCGGCCAATATTTGGAGAGTGTAATTCTACGATCTTATCAAATTGTCGTCTTTCGTTGTGATCTATTAACGATCCGTTAAGAGTGTATATTTTTGTACCAAATTCGATCTTTAATGGACTTATCGATTTAACACGCTCTAAAAATAAATCAACACAGTCGCACGACGGAATCGATACACGACGTAGAATTTCCTCTATAAACATTTTACGTTTGGGTTCCACTTTTTCATATTCCTCCTCTTCTTCTTCCTCTTCTTCGTCATATTCAGGCTCCATTTTCTGAAATACAAATGAATCGTATAAAGAATTGAATCGAGTTTCAGACTCGGTCAAGTGATTTTTATCCGATGTAAATTCTTCTTTTTTGATCAAATTAATATTATACATATCTAGTTTACTTTCCAGCTTTTTAAAATCAACTAACGATTCTACTTGATGTTCTCCGACAATTGTATCTTTCATAGAAATAATAACAGATTCTTTATTTTCGCCCCATCTTATACTGCCGCCGTCAAATACGAATTTTCCGTTTGGAGACTCATCTAATAACTTGCGAGTTTTTTCTCCGTCAATGGTTGTGCCAATAAATAATCCACCTTCTTTTAGTGAAAAAGCGACAGTTTCTACAAAAGAATTCAAGTCCTCTTCCGTAAAAAAGAAAAAACTTAGTGACAAGAACGACGCAACAATATCGACTTTTTCATTATCCATAAATTTCTGAATTTCTCCTGTTTCTTGGGCTGTTGCTTCTAGCAAAAGCGTTCTGCTTCCCATATAGTCATTAAACTGCAATCGTTTCCGACATTCTTCTAGATTCTCATGATTTGGTTCTACTCCAAAAAGTTTTTTTACTTTAACGTCTTTGTATTTACCGAGATCACCTCCTCTTCCTACGCCCAAATCAAGAATGGTTTTGTCACTGCAATGGTTATTGATCAAGTCTCGTTTCATATCATTGGACATAATACGAATTGGATTTAGAAGGCGACTTAACTCGTTTTCTGTAATTGGCCTCATTATATCCTCCCAGACGTCGCGCGCTACGTCCACAAAATTAGGGTCGGTTTTATCAGGACGTTCACGGAATAGAATGAAAGTTCGAGTTTTTAAGTCGTAACCAAATTCGTAAATACCGATTCGCGTAATATCATTTGATGTAGTTCTTAAATTTCGCATGATATCAAACAAATAGCCATCTTTGGGTGTATATTCGGCATATACAATTTGGCCCTTATTGTTTTTAAAGGTGAATTGTTCGAGGCCGGTTTTTGTTTTAATACCTAATTGGTATTTGTCCAGTTTCTTGTTCCATACAACATCAAAATCAATTGTCATTTTTTCCGGAAATTTCCATTTGTAAATACGGTCGGAATTATATTTATCTTTTTCTGGAGTAAAAATAAGACCGTCATTTTCCGCGTGATTCATCTGTTTTAATAATTCGACAGCATATCGTGCCGGGAAAAAGTCTTTGATGATAATATCGAAACAATCAATATTTTTAATCTTTTCTAAAATACCACGGGCGTGATCCAGACGAACAGAATGATGTTCGCCGGTAATATTCTGATCGTCGTACATACAATCAAATACATAGTATTTATCATTGTACCATTCTGTGTCAATCAAAATAGTACTAAGCCCACTCACTGAACTACTTAACCTTATCGCCCTATTATTATTAAATGCAAACAAACCTTGCAGTGGGCCATTTGGGATATGTACGATGATCATTCGTTCTCCATCTAGTTTATTGGTTACTGTATAGTTATCGGATACGTTTAATATTGCCCATGTATCGCCGTGGGGGGTTTCTTTTTTGTTTCTTTTCATGTTCTTTGGTTTAGCGTCTTTCAAGCGTAAGTCTTTTCTGACATAATTGGTAAGACTTTCTTTTAGCTGGAAAGGAAGTTTTAAACTTGTTGCTAACAATCCCATCATTTTATGGTAACTGCTAACTATCTCTTTTCTGATAGATCCTTGATATATATTAAATTCAATCTCAAATTCATAAAAAGGAGTGGAGTCAGACTTCTCGATTTTTGTTAGGATATAGGATGCAATACTAACACCTTCTTTTTCAACACTAAACATGTTGCGAAGGCGTTTGCGTGTATTAGTAGGATCAATGCGACCTCTCTCAATATTGGCAATCTCAGATGGATCAGTAATTTCTGTTTCACTTGCAAGTGAAAATCGTATATCAAGAGGAGGTAAATTTGGCAAATTTACTGTCGTATCGATAGGTAACTGAAATGAGTTGAACGACTTCTTATGTTTTCGTTCGTACCGCACACTTTTATCGGTAATATTTGTAATCTTGCGTATATCATTATAATCGTTATAGCGTTCGACAACTGTATATTCTGTCTTACACGGAAATTTTTGTAAAACAAACAAATCTCGAAGATGATCAGCCATTCCAGCGGGTATAGTAAATATACGTTGAGGTCCACTCAGCTTAAATCGCAACTCAAATTCCAGATCGTTTTCGATTGTGTCGGCATCTTGAAAAGCTTTTAGGAAATTCATTGCATTAGTATGAGATGGGATCATTTTATTTATCTTAAAAAAATAAAAATGTATTTGATATATAATGTAAAAAATATAACATAAAAAACAATGGGCATCAAATACTTCTTTGGATGGCTTCGTCAAACCTTTCCGTCCCATATTCGCACAATCAATATGTCAGAAGATCTTCGTCAAGTAGTTGAAGTCGACACGTTCCTGATTGATATGAACGGTATTTTTCATTATTGTTGCCAAAAAGTATATCAATATGGTAATTTTAAGCATCTTCGCGATTCCAGCTATAATTCTAACCGTAAAACAACTTCGTCGCAGCGCCAAAAAATGGTAATGCGAATGGTTGGATCGTATATTGATAAACTCATGGCTTTTGTAAAACCCAAAAAGCGGGTTGTTATGGCAATCGACGGACCAGCTCCACTTTCTAAGCAAAGTCAGCAACGTTCTCGTCGTTATCGGTCTGCTCGTGATAATGAAGACGGAATGTTTGATAGTAATTCTATTACACCTGGCACCGTATTTCTCGATCATCTTAGCAAGTACATTGATTGGCATATCCGTCAAAGGGTATCACAAGGCTTGTGGGGAGACATAGATGTAATTTTTAGCTCGGAAAAGTCGTCTGGAGAAGGCGAACATAAACTTGTAAAATTTGTTCGAGAACACGGTACAGATGACGAAAGCTATATGATGCAAGGAATGGATGCCGATCTAGTGATGCTATCACTGGCTACACAAAAACCAAATTTTCATATCTTGCGTGAAAATCCATATCGATACGAACACGAATATTACTATATCAATTTGTCTAAAATTCGAGAGACTCTTGTAAATTCGTTGTTGTGTGAACAGAGTCTCAACGACGATTCTATTCATATCAACGATTTTATTGCAATGATTTTTTTCACAGGTAACGATTTTTTGCCCCACCTTCCGACAATAGAAATTCTAGAAGGAGGTGTCGAACATCTGTTCGAGACCTATCGTATGATAGTAAAGCAATACGGATCTCTGACAACAAATATTCAGACCTTTAATATTAAAGCCGTTCAGGTATTTTTGGGCACACTCGGTCAAAGACAAACCGAAGCCCTCATCGAGAAACGATCGAAATCAATCGAGTTTCCAGACATGCTTCTCGCTAAACACACGAGACTTCAACAATCGGGACAATTTCATTTAGACTGGGAGAATTATAGAACGGAATATTATGCTACAAAAATGAATTGTTACACGGAAGAGGATATTCATTTGGCGTGTATGAAATATGTCGAAGGATTGCAATGGGTATTGACATATTACACGAAAGGAACTCCGCACGCTCATTGGCGTTGGTTTTATCCGTATGATCACGCGCCATTCCTAACCGATATTGCGGCAAATATGGATTCTTATTACGAATGGATCCATAAAAATAAAAAACTCAATCGTCCAAACAATCCCTACCAACCCTTCTTGCAACTTCTATCTGTTCTTCCGCCAAAAAGCAATACGCTTCTTCCACATCCTTTGTCTGGCTTGATGACAAATCCAAATCTTTTGGCGTCTTATCCAGACTCGTTTGAAGTTGATATGGATGGTAAAAAGAACGAATGGGAAGGTGTCGTAAAACTTCCGCCTCTTGACTATGTTACTCTTGAACAGGAGTATGAAAAAGTTGTACGGAGTGTTGAAGAAAGGGATAGACGACGCAATTTTATTGGTAAAAGTTTTTTATACACGGCAACGAATCATGAATATGTGTTTAAATCATATTACGGAGATATAGAGCAGTGTCTAGCGTCTAGCACAATTTTCCCATTATAAAAATATATAGAAAAAACTAAAAATGAAATTTATATAATAATAATTATATAAATCATAAAATGCAAGTTGTTAAGCGTAACGGAAATTCAGAGCCTGTCTCTTTTGATAAAATCACAAAACGCATCAGTGATTTATGCACTGGATTGCAACATGTTGACCCCATCCTTGTAGCAAAAGATGCTATTAATTCACTTTACGACGGCATCTCCACAAAAGAACTCGACACCTTATCCGCAGATATTTGTGCGTCTAAGGCACACCATTATCCAGACTATAATATGCTTGGCGGGCGTATTCTTTCAAGCAATCTGTCCAAAGAAACACACGATAAATATATTAATGTGGTAGAAGCTCTTTATCCGGTTCGTCTTTCTCGGACCTTCTACGACTTTGTTGTCGCCAATCAAGAAGTTATTCAGACATTTTTTAATTATTCCCGTGATCTTCTTTTTGACTATTTTGCAATGAAAACACTTGAACGTTCATATCTGTTTAGAATGAATGATGTCATCATCGAAAGACCTCAACACACATGGATGCGAGTAGCAATTCAAATTCACGCGTGTTCTCCTTCGGAAATTGAGAAGGATAATGACTTTATTCTAGGCAAGATTAAAGAGACATATGATTATATGAGCCAACTTTATTTTACACACGCAACTCCTACACTTTTCAACAGCGGCACACAGCGCCCCCAACTTTCTTCGTGTTTTCTCTATTCTTCGGAAGATAATATCGAAGGCATTTTTAAGACCATTTCTGATACGGCTAAAATTAGTAAGTGGGCAGGTGGAATCGGACTATCTATTGCAAACATCCGCGCCAGTGGAAGTCTGATTCGAGGCACAAACGGAAAAAGCGAAGGTATTGTTCCACTTTGTAAGACACTAGAAATGGTAGGCCGTTATATCAATCAAGGAGGGAAGCGTAAAGGCAGTATTGCTGTTTATAACGAGCCGTGGCACGCCGATATTTATGCATTCATTGAACTTCGAAAGAATACAGGCGATGAAAATTTACGAGCCCGTGATTTATTTTTGGGGCTTTGGACACCTGACCTTTTTATGAAGAGGGTAGAGAAAGACGATATGTGGTCTTTGATGTGCCCGGACGAATGTCCCGGGCTTGTTGATAGTTACGGCGACCAATTCGAGCAGCTTTACACACACTATGAGAACGAGAAAAAATATAAGCGACAAGTAAAAGCTCGTGATCTATGGAATCACATTCTTGAACACCAAATTGAGACGGGTATGCCTTACATGGCTTTTAAGGACAATGTAAACTCAAAGAACATGCAATCTCAGTTGGGTGTAATTCGTAATTCAAATCTATGTGCAGAAATCGCACTAGTCTCTAATTCTGAAAATTACGCGGTGTGCAATCTAGCCTCTATTTGTCTTCCGAAGTTTGTGAAAGATAAAGAGTTTGATTTTGATAAGTTGATTGAGATTTCTGGGCTGGTGACATACAATCTGAATTGTGTGATCGATGGAAATTTCTATCCCACTCCTGAAACACGAAAGACCAATATGCAAAATAGGCCTATTGGAATTGGCGTACAAGGTCTTGCCGATGTATATTGTATGTTGGGTTATCCATTTGGGTCAAATGAAGCTCGTCAATTAAATATAAAGATTTTTGAGGCTATCTATTACGGCTCGGTAAGGATGAGTATTAAAATGGCAAAAACATATGGACCCTATAAAAGCTACGAAGGAAGTCCACACAGTGAAGGAAAGTTGCAATTTAGTTTTTATGAGTCGCCGTCTTTATCCTTAGATTGGTCGAGTGTTCTAAAAGATCTGTCTGCATATGGGATGTACAATAGCCTTGTAACAGCTTTAATGCCGACTGCTAGCACAGCCCAAATTATGGGAAACAACGAATGTTTCGAACCATTTACAACTAATATTTATGTAAGAAAGACTCTAGCCGGGGAGTTTATTGTAGTGAATCAACATCTGATTCGAACTCTTATTGACAAGAAATTGTGGACCAAAAATGTATATGAAGAGATGTTATACGATAACGGAAGCATTCAGCGTATTGCGTCTATTCCGGCCGATATCAAAGAACTATATAAGACGGCGTATGAGCTCAAAGTAACAGATATCTTGAAACAGGCGGTTGAGAGAAGCCCGTTCATTGATCATATGCAAAGCATGAATTTATTTATGGAAAAGGTCAGTTTTAAGGTTCTTAATAGCAGTCATTTCTATTCGTGGAGAAACGGATTGAAAACTGGTATGTACTATTTGAGAACGCAGCCTGCGGTTGATCCAATTAAATTTGGACTGGACGCAACGTCGATTGTAAGAATCCGAACAGGTCGTAAAACAGAAGAACAATGTGAATCATGTTCTGCCTAATATTTTTATCGATTTCATATAAAATTATATGAAATTATGGAGAACACGTGATAACACCATTTTTTATTGATGGAACCGGTGCACTAGCTGGGCATACAAAAACATTGGACGTGGCGTTATAAGCTGCGACTGTACTGCAATTAGTTTGATAGGCCCTGAGTGCATTATTATAGGCGGTAATTGTTAATTGGTCAACATCTTTAAAATTTGGATTTAATGTGATAGGCGATAATAGACACATATTAACTGGACCACTTAATGTGCATGCTCCATTATTGCATGCCTGTGTTTGAGTTTGACCACTGGCGGCAGTACATGCAACACCGCCGTTTTGGGCTGGGGTAGATACAGTATAGGTTTGAGTTTGTGTTCCGCCGCCACATGTCGCGCTGCACTGACTTAAAGGCCCCCAACTTCCTACACAGTTAACTGGACATCCCTGGGTATTGCATCCTCGTGGTTGAGTTTGTCCATTTGCAGCAGGACATTCGGCACCGCCGTTTTGGGCCGGGGTAGATACATTATAGGTCTGGATTTGTGTTCCACCGCCACAAGAAGCACTGCATCCACTCCAATCGCTCCAACTTCCAACACAGTCGACTGGGCACCCTTGCGTATTGCATCCTTGTGTTTGAGTTTGTCCATCGTTAGAAGGACATCCAGCACCGCCGTTTTGGGCTGGGGTATATATAGTGTATGTTTGAGTTTGTGTTCCACCGCCACATGATGCACTGCACCCACTCCAATCACTCCATCCACCTGAACAATTGACTGGAAGAGGTAGTGTTATAATAACAGCGCCTGGCCCCCCTGATTGGCCAGTTCCACCTTTTGGACCTCCTCGGTATCCACCAGCTCCATACTTATTACCATAATAACTAAAATTAACGGGAGCTCCACTATTACTACTATATATTTGTCCATTTACGTTTACAGAAGACGCTGTTGGAGGTATTGCAGGATTACTGTAAACTGTTAGTGACATGCCGGTAACAGTATATGTCTCGCCTATACCGCCGTTTCCAATAATAATAGAAGCCGTTCTGTCTATATTTGCAGCAGGAATGTCTGTACGATAAAGATTCCCATTGGCACCGTATGTAGTTAAAAGTCCTTTTCCTGGACCTCCATTACCTCCTCCAACCAGTGTTACTGTTGCAGTTACATTTGCAGGTATTGTAAATGTTCCATTAGTAGTAAATAAATAGTCAGTTGATGTCGCATTTGTGTATACTGTGTAATCTTCTTTCATAAATTCTATAAATAACAGGGCTAGAAATATAAAAAATATACATATAATACTAATAACTTTCATATTTTATAATAGGAAAGAATAAAATTACCAAGAAATTTTATCAACGCCTCGTTTGTAGAGCTCTCGGTTAATTGTCTTAAAAATGTTTGAGCCTACTACATAATCATTTTCTAGAATAAGATGAGTTGAATTGGTAATGTGTTGTTTATAGGGGAAATTTTTCTCAATTACCCAAATCACATTGTCTTTTTTCGATAGGTGAAGAAGAACATTCTCAAAAAAAGTCTCCCACAATTTATAATGGTTTTTTTCGCAATCCTGTGGTGCAGTAAGAGCCGTATTAAGCAGTAAAACTCCCTGTTTTGCCCAATGTTCAAGGTTACCATCTCGTGTGGGATAGTATCCTTCATTCTCTAGTTCTTTGTAAATACGTTGAATTTCAATAGGAAGAATATGACTCTTTTCGGCTTCATAGCTCAATCCGGTAGAGCAGGCGGTTGGCTGTTTACCGATAAATACAACGGAAATTTGCAGAAATGGCGTTAGTTCAAAACATCTAAAAATGGATTGTTCATCTGGAAAATAAGGAGACTTCTTGATTTCATCTGAAATTGAAATCAGAATTTGTTCCATATCCTGATTGTAAAAGAAATTTGTCCAGTCTGGGCATAGTTTAAAAAAATTGGGATACATCTTTTTATTTTGATATAGTTAACATAAAAGGTATTTCTTATTCAATTTTATAAAATTGAAAGATTCTTGGTTTCAATCGATTAAACTGAAAATATGTCTAAATCTCGTCTGTCGAGTGAACAAATTAGTGAGATATGCGAGTCCATCCCTGTTAATAAGAACCTGCCGGAGTACGTTCGTCTATCGATTATCACACGAATCCGAACTCGTCTGCATAATGAATTGAGCAATGTCTCAATCTATCAGAATCTATTCGTGGCATTCAAAGATGAGATTGTGAAATACTATTACAAAACATTGGCCGCGAGCGGTGAAGCTGTGGGCGTTCAGGTCGCCCAATCAATTGGAGAAAGACAGACTCAAAATACTCTTAATACTTTTCATTCGTCGGGTCTCTCTATCAAGACCGTCGTCGTGGGTGTGCCTCGATTTAGCGAGTTGTTAAATGCGACCAAGTCTCCTAAGATGGTAAATTGTCTTTTGTATCTAAATGAGACATTTGATACTGTCGGACAAGTGCGTCAGAGAGCTGGGAATTTGTTTACCGACATGACTGTGAAAAGGTTGACTAAGTCGACTGAGTTGATTAAGGATACACCATTGGAAGAATGGCATCATCTTTTTTGTCAGATTTATAAAGTCAGCCCGTCCGTGTTAGGGTGGAGGCTTCGTTTTTACATTGATATGGATATTATGTACGAATACAAAGTGACTTTGAAAATGATTGCCGAATCTATCATGAATGCATACTCGGACTCAATTGCGTTGTACACACCGGACTGGAAAGGGATTATTGATGTGTTTGTCGACGAAGGTTGTTTTTCGAATTTGCAATCGTCCGTTAATGTTCCGAATGAGGTAACCGAGGAAGAAGTAGAAGAGGAAGAGGAGTTAGAAGATCTAGAAGACGACGACGAACTAGAAGATAACGAAGATGAAGAATCGAAGGAGGAGGATGTCAACAGAAATTCTAAGGACGTTAAGGACGAAAAGAAACTGACAAGAAGGGTTTGCGCTGTCAAAGAAGATGTTATTCCGGCTGATATTGATAGGGTTATTCACATGGAAGATAAGGTATTGCCCGCTCTTTCTGCTATTCGAGTATGTGGTATGGAAGGAATTAAAGACATATTTTTTGAGAAACGAAAAGACGAGTGGATTATCACAACAGAGGGTAGTAATTTATACGGGTTATTTAGCAACCCCTTGATTGATAAGACAAAAAGTTTGTCAAACAACATGTGGGAAATCTTCGAGATATTTGGGATTGAGGCCGCTCGGCAGTTTTTGATCGAGGAGTATATGGACACAGTAAGTAGTGATGGTACTTTCGTAAATCCCAGCAATGTTGATCTTCTTGTCGATATTATGGTTTACACTGGAACAATCATTTCAATTAGTAGGTATGGTCAAAAGAAAGTGGGGTGTGGTCCTATGGCGAAGGCGTCATTTGAGGAGAGTCTTGAAAACTTTTTGAAGGCGGGTGTCAATGGCGAAAAGGAGTCGGCTAACGGTGTATCGGCTAGTATTATGTTAGGTAAGATGCCAAATATTGGAACTGGCGTATTTGAAATGATGGTTGATATGCAGAAACTGAAATCTCTAAAAAAGGTAAAGCCGCCCATTACAGTCAAACAGGAGATCGTCGAGAAGGTAGACGTTCCGTGTGTAAATGAAGAAGTTCCAGCATCTCGTCCTAAATTTGTAAAAAATCTTATGTTTTAAATATTTTACGAATTTACAAATTATATTACTTAAATATTAAGTAATATAAAAATAAATGAATATTAACGATCGCCAAGATCATACTGAAAAATGGTATACGTTCATTGATAAGGAAAAATGCGACGACAAACTGCAAAATCTAGACGAAAAATATGATGAAAAAGTTCAAAATCTAGACGAAAAATATGACGAAAAAGTTCAGAATCTAGAAGAAAAAATAGAGAAGATAGAGCATCAAATAAAAGAAATGGACGAACAAATCCACTATTTAACTAACAACAATTTGAAACTGATAAATAGATTGCTGGAAGCTGAAATATCACTAGAACGTGCAAAAAACTCACTTGTTAGAAATCATATCCCTTTCCCTTTTAGTTCGAGTTTATTGACTCGTAAATTTAGTATGTAAATCGTGTAATACACCGATTTTTTCATTAACGATTTAAAGTTCCAATTTCATTATAAATGATGATAGTTGGGAATGCCGGAGGTATAGTAGCTTCTATTGTATTAACAATTGCTGCTGCTATATTTTTTGGACCTCCTATCATTGGATACTTTATGACTCAATCTTATGTAGATGATGGTAAAATTGTTCATCCATCAAATGCGCAACTAGGATGGTTTTTGTTAATTGGTTATCCAATTATTCTTATTCTACTATGTATAGCTATTATATGGTGGTGGTATAATAAAAAAACAGATACAAACCCGAATACCGAACCATTACTTTCCTAAATTAATTTTATAAAATTTTAAAAATGAAATTATTTTCATATAAAGTGTTATTAAATAATTAAATCGTAAACATGTCGTGTCCGGTTATTTCGATTGACAGTTCTGACGGTTATTTGGATCTTATTATCGGTCCTATGTATAGCGGTAAAACCGATTATTTGATTCGCGAACTTAACATATTTGCGACAATGGGTGCGCGTGTGTTGTATGTAAATCACGTTTTTGACACCAGAGGCGATGTTTTTTCTAGTCACAATCCAATGCTTACTAAGATTGGTAATATATCGCATATAAAAGTTGAAACGGTTGAACAGTTGCTGGAAGCGTGCAATGATTATCTAATTATTGGGGTCGATGAGTCTCAGTTTTTTAAGGGCTTGAAAGAGGCAGTTATCGGGTTAGTAGAGAAACAAGGAAAACGCGTATTGGTTGCCGGACTGAGCGGTAACTATAAGCGAGAGGCGTTTGGAGAATTGCTGGATCTAATTCCGTATTGCGATCGGGTGACAAAACTTGCGTCATGTTGTAGCGCTTGTGCGGTTTCTAAGAAGATTAAGCAGGCGCATTTTAGTTATCGGGTAACGAGTGATGAGATCGAAGTCTTTATTGGATCAAAGAATGAGTACGTGCCTCTATGTCGTGAATGCTTTATTGCAAAGTGTATATAATTGTTATAAATTATAAAATTGATATGAAATACGAATTAGTATCTCATATACTAAATATTAAAACTTGAAATGAGTCTTCTAAAATCGTTCCCGATCAAAGAGATCCAGTCGATTCAATTTGGCATCTCTTCGCCGGAAGAGATTATTCGTCAGTCTGTGTGTCATGTCGATAGTTCTAAATTAAACGGACCAGGAACGGTTTACGATGAACGCATGGGAAGCATGGAACAAGATGAGAAATGTGTGTCATGTGAACTTACTGCAAAAGAATGCCCGGGACATTTTGGTCATATTGAGTTAAATACCTTTATTTTACACCCGATGTATATGAGGTACATTACGAATTTCCTGAAATGTATTTGCGTGAGGTGTTTTCGCGTTGTGCTTACCGATGACCATATTAATTTAGACGGTCTAAAAAGGTCATCGGGTGAAACCCGATTTGAAAAATGCGTTGAGCGTCTTGAAAAAGTTGACTCGTGCTATCACTGCAACGGCCCTAAACCGAAAATCACCTATCAGCAAAAGACAAATGACATTTGCATGAGATTCAAAGATAAGAAAATTATTTTATCCGACAAAGAGATTAAGAAATATTTTGATAATCTTCCAGACGAGGACGTTGTTCTTCTTGGGTTTAACCCTGAATTTATGCACCCTAAACATCTTGTTATCTCCGTATTGCCTATTATCCCGCCTCGTGCTCGTCCGTATGTAATTACAGACAATGTTACGTGCGACGACGATTTGACGATGACATATGTTGAGATTGTAAAGGCAAACAAAAATTTACTGGATCCAGAAATCACAGAAACAAAACGTGAGAAATCGATCCAGACTCTTAAATTTCGAATCAAAACCTTGATGAATAATTCACAGGCAAGAGCGCGTCACACAAACGGTAGGCCAATTAAAGGAATCAAGGAACGATTGAGTGGAAAAGATGGATTGATTAGGTCGAACTTAATGGGTAAACGTCGAAACCAGTCTGCGCGGTCTGTTATTTCGGCCGACCCGACTGTTCGTACAGACGAATTGGTGGTTCCTGAACAAGTTGCGAGTAACTTGACAATGCCTGAACTAGTTGCCGCTTTTAATCTTAAATATTTACAAGGTCTTGTTAATAGCGGTAAAGCAAATGTTGTGACAAAAGCAGATGGAACAAAAATCAATCTAAAATATGCGATGTATAAAAAAGGGACAACATTGTTATGGGGGGATAAGATTATCCGGAATGGCAATGAGATTGACCCATTTACCAATAAATATTTCGAGTTGCGTTGCGACGATGTTATTAAAAGAGGTGACGAAATGATCACAGATATTGAGACCACAAAAAAACGAGATTTTAAAATAGAAATTGGCGATACAGTCGAACGTCATCTCAGAAATGGAGACGTTGTTTTATTTAACCGTCAGCCGACTTTACATAAGGCCTCAATGCTTGCTAAGAGAATCATCATTCGTCCGTGTAAAACATTTCGATTTAACCTGGCCGCAACTAAATCATTTAATGCAGATTTTGACGGAGATGAAATGAATGTGTTTCTACCACAGGATTTAGACGCGAGAGCCGAGTTGTTGATGCTATCGACAACTCGGAGTAATATCATGACGAGCCAGTCTACAAAGAATAATATCTGCATTACACAGGACGCGCTGTTAGGTTCCTTCTTAATGACAAAGAAGGATGTTGACATGGGACGAGATATGTTTTTTGATATTTGCATGAAAGGGGACGGATGGACATCTGCTCACATCTTGGAAAAACTGGATCACATTAAAAAAATTCGGGATGAAAACGGTTATAAGTTTCCTCTGTATTGCGGTAAGTCACTTTTTTCTATGATGTTTCCGAATACTCTTACCTATTCAAAGAAAAACGATTCTAGGAAGGATGAGCCGGTAGTTAAAATTATTAAAGGGGTATTAGTAGAGGGTGCTCTATCTAAGACCAACCTTGGCCAGGCCCATAATTCGTTAATTCACGTATTACATAAAGAGTATGGATGTGATATGGCAATTGACCTATTAAATAATTGTCAGTTTATTGCGAATCAGTACTTGTTACATCGTAATTTTTCAGTAGGAATTAAAGATTGTCTTTCACATATCGAGCAACAGACGGAAGATATTGCGTATAAATGTTTTATTGAGGCAAAAGATACTGAGGCTACTATTTCACATGAAAGGATTAGAGAACTGAAAATCTGTTCGATTCTTGACAAGGCTCGTGATTTATCTATGAAACTTGCTCGAAGTAAATTGGACGACGACAATGCGTTTGTTGCAACAGTCACAGCAGGTAGTAAAGGAGAGTATTTTAACATCACACAAATTACTAGTATGCTTGGGCAACAGATGCATATGACTAAACGTATTCAAAAGACATTAAACAGAGGTCGGAGAACGCTTCCTCACTATCCGTCTGAAAATTTGACAATTGAGCAAGAATTTGAGAGTAGAGGATTCATTAAAAATTCGTTTCTTCACGGTCTTAATCCGCAAGAATTTATTTGGCATGCGATGTCAGGTCGTGAAGGGTGTTCTGATACGGCGATGAAAACGGCCCAGAGCGGCTATATTCAAAGGAAGATGGTGAAGTGTCTAGAAGATGTTCAGGTAAAGTATGATGGGACAGTTAGAAACACAAATAACTGGGTCGTACAGTGGGCGTACGGAGGGGACGGGTTCGACCGAAGTGAGTGCGCCTTTTCAGACGGCAGTGTATTTTTCTGCGAACCGTCAAAGATTGCGGAACGTCTTAATAATCAGTATGAATTAAATGCAAAATAATTTATTTTATTAAATAAATTATAAATGTCATCTGATGTTGTCGCGAGTACCGCGACTATCGAGAATGTCAAAGATGCAGTTGTAGACCTATTAGCCGGGCCAACAAGCGAAACTGGCGAAGAACAAGGTGTTTTTTCTAAAATAAAACAAACTTTTTCCGATATTAGCGATGCTATGAAAAATAAAGATATTGCGTTTGACGTATTTGAGAAAAATTTATTGTTTTTAAAGGGATTCTTTCTTTTTGTGTTTATTATCTTGGCACTAGTTAATTATTTCTCCTATAAAAATGTAGGCCTAATCTCAAAACGACCAGGACTTTTTGCGGTTGAGTCAATGGTTTTCGGGTTAAGCGGTGTTATTCCATTTGTGATCTTGTGCTATTTACGAAATCAAATTTTTTCTACACGACAAATTGTGATCTTGTCGATAGTATTGTTTGTAGCGTTCTTCATTCTTAATTACTTACTTGAATTGGGAGGCGTATATGCGGCTACTTTCGAAGAGGCGGATGAGAAAGAGATTGAAGCTGCCAACACAGTTAACTCACTAAATAAAGATCTTCCATATTCAAATAAATTATCGTCAAGTGTAAGTAAGACCTCAAATATAGTAATGGCCGGTATAATAATTGGGTCATTGTGTGCGCTTCTGTTTTCGGCATTCTGCGTAAAAGATTTTTCGCCAGTTTATACTCATTTCGCAAATCTAGGACCGTATGCTGTATTTTTCGTGGAAATGTTACTGTTTGGCGTTATCAGCGCGGTTCCGATCTTTTTTATGGCGTCCAATAGAAAGGTATTATCAAAGAGCACAACAAAGGAGTTCTTTCTTATTGTCGCTAAATTCGCGGCGTTGCATTGTGTGTTACAGGTTTCTGGATTGTATCGCCATATGTTTACTAAAAAACCATAAAATGAGACGGCTTCGCCTAATTAGTTATATAAAAAATAAAATTATATAATAATAAATGTCATTGTCCCCAACTGGAACGTCATCACCAACAAAGTTCCAATCTGGTACAGATAGCTTATCGTCGGGTAAACATCTGATTTGCGATATAAAAAATATCAAAAACGAGTCATTGATGAATGATATAAATGGTCTAAAAAATATGCTGGATACCATTTGTGAAAGATATCTATTCACTATTTTAAATAAGGCAGAACACTGCTTTACTCCACAGGGGATCACCATTTTATATTTATTATCCGAATCGCATATAAGTGTTCACACGTTTCCTGAACGTAACTATATTGCGATGGATATTTATACATGCAAAGATTATCCAAATAATGATGTTTATGTGGAAATTCAAAATTATCTGACATCGAATTTTGAGTCATCTGACGATCGTTATATTATTATCGACCGAGAGTATTAGTATTTTTATAATCTTTTATAAAAATAAAAATGAATTGTAACTTTTAGTTTTAACTAGCTGATAACTTAACAATGAGCAAACCATTTTATCATTCATCAAAGACCGGTCAGGTAAAGAAACGTCATGCTCCAAAAGATGAAGTTGACGTTGATCAATTGCAGCAATTAAAGGCCCTTATGGCTGGTCCCCGCGATAATGCCGATAAAGAGAAGAACCATATTTTTTTTTACAGTGATGTCGACCAAAATACATGCCTTGATTTGAACCGTAAAATTAACGATTTGAACAAGGAACTTCTTAAATACGCGATCGATTATGACTGTGAGCCTCCTAATATTTATCTTCATATCAATAGTAACGGAGGATGTCTTCTGTCGGCGTTGTCGACAGTTGACGCAATTAAAAATTCCAGAATTCCTATTATTTCAATCGTCGAGGGGTGTGCGGCAAGTGCTGCGACTGTTATTAGCATGGTGTGTCAAAAACGTTTTATCACGCCTAACTCTTTTATGCTGATTCATCAGCTATCGACTGGAGTCTACGGAAAATATGAAGAAATTAAAGATGATTTTATTAATGATACTAAATTTATGGAGCGCATGTATGCATTGTACAGAGAGCACACGGACATGAATGATACGAAAATTAAGGCTGTGATGTCTCGTGATATCTGGTGGGATATGGAGGAGTGTGTTGATAACGGTTTGGTAGACGGAGTGTGGGATTCCAATATGACATCACTACATATCAAGAATCTATTTCAAGGCAAGAAGTTTGAGACGAATACTCACGTTTCTATGGGCGAAAAGTCTTCTAAGAAGCGCCGAATTACAAAATCAAAATAATTTAAAATTTTTAAAAATGATGTAAATGCCAAGAGCATATACATCTCATAACTATCATAACCATGGAAGAAATCGTAATCGCGCAGCCTGATCGAATCAGCATTCCTCTCTTTTTACACCAGCTCAAAAGTATTGAAGAAATGGAGAGACTGGAACGTACACACGAAATTGAACTTACGTCTTCTATCTATATTACGACAAAAATTGGAGTTCTTGGAGATTTACCAGGATACGGTAAGAGTCTTTCAACGCTTGGTCTAATTAGCAGAACAGTGGATGATCCATTGGATGACACGACAGCTGTCGAACAAAAAACTGTTTTCCAATTTGTGTCTCAAATTAAAGTTGAAATGTTACAGCAGGTAAAATGCACTCTTATTTTAGTAAACGTCTCCTTGATTTCGCAGTGGATTCAGGAGCTTAATCGGACCCTGTTGAGGTTTACCTCTATTTACAAGAACAGTGAAATCGAAGATATTGATCTGAATGCATACGATGTAATTCTAGTTGGTAACAATATTTATAACCTATTTTCACAAGTGTATAGGAAGAAATCATGGAAGCGATTTATCATCGATGAACCTGCTAGTTTAAAATTGCCTGCAATGGAATCAAGTCACGCACAGTTCTATTGGTTGATCACAGGAACTCCTAATGAACTCTATCAGAAGCGTCGTACAGGGTTTTTGAACGACCTGTTGCCACCTGACGATATGGCAGATATTTTTCAACATCTCATAATCAAAAATGATGATCAATTTGTAAAGAGTAGTTATGTGATGCCGACAACTAGACATCTGTACTATAAATGCGCTGGAAACTTATCTGAATTTTTCGAAGGAATTGTACCAGATAGTATGCTTGAAATGTTACAAGCTGGAAATATTTCAGGTGTATTTAATATGTTAGAAAACGGTACACAGGAAACAACAACTCTATTTGATGCCTATAAGTCCAGAAAGATGAAACGGCTGACTGAACTGCAAAAAGAGAAGGAAATGGACGAAAAAATCATCGAAAAAATCGAGGCGATTCATAATTGTATAAATTTGTTAGACGAAAAAGTATTCAAATATATCCTTCACCAACCATGCATGATTTGCAATAAACCACATACAATGGAACCTTTTGTACTTTCATGCTGTCATCATATTTTCTGTGGAAAGTGTGTGACAGACATCTGCCCAATCTGTAAGACAGTCGGTGTACAAAAAATGCAGCTTGCATTAAAGCAAGCAAATTCGGGAGAAGAGGCAGTTCATTACTCACATTTTTCACAATCTTATTCGAATACACGTTGTCCCTACAAAATGTCAATTCTAATGGATATTATTGGAGATGTTACGAATAAAAAGATCCTTATTTTTAGTAACTACAACGAGTCGTTTGTAGTGGTTAAGAAATTTTTGGAGGAAAGAAACCTGTTGTATTTAGAATTACGCGGTACAAAAGAAAAACGTGATAATACAATTGATGCGTATAAAACAGGTGTGGTAAATATTCTTCTGCTCAATACAATTCATTCGGGCGCGGGGTTGAACTTACAAGAGACGTCGGATATCATTCTATTTCATAAAATTCATGAGTATCAAAGAGTTCAGGTGATAGGGCGAGCCAACAGAATTGGGCGTAAGATACAACTTACAGTACATTGTCTTGAATAAATTTAATTTTATATAAAATTAAATGGATGAAGAAAAAAAAGAACCTTATAAAAATATAGAGAAAGATGTGATGTCCTTATTAGAAAGTATGAAAATGTTGAACAACGCTGTTAATCAAAAGCAAGAGACAATTGATACCATAGAAGATTTTATTGAATCGACAAAATTAGATGTTGAAAAGGGCGGGGAGATATTGGATGACACTTCTCAGTATACTTACGCGTATACATCATACATAACAGGGGGTATCTCTATGGCTATTGCGTTTTTCTTATTTCGAAATAAATAATGTAAATGTATATAAAAAGAATCAACTTTTATATATATTAAATGTATCAAAATTTTAAATGTAGCAACAAATGTTGTAACTATACAATTACACCTTATCAAGATCCTTATTCATATTATCCGTCGAAATCGATTGACTCAAAAATAAAAAAGGCAGGTAGTTTTATGTACGATAAACAGAACAATAAAATTTTATTAGTACAATCAAGAGGTCAGCTTTGGGGGCCTCCAAAAGGAAGTATTCAAGACAATGAGAATCCGCTTGAATGCGCATTACGTGAAGTTAAGGAGGAGACAGGTATTGAAATCAAAGAGGCAGAATTAAATAGTGGGTCAATCACAATTAAGACAAAAGCTCTATATTACTTTATGGAAGTAAATATGGACAAGTACAATGTCGAGCCGCAAATTCATGTGAAAGATAACGATGCCAATGGAATTGGCTGGTTTAATGTAGATTGTTTAAATGAATTAATCGATAAACGTCATATTTCCATTAATCAACATTGTAGAATTTTAATTAAACGAATTTTTAATAAAGATATTGTTTTTAACGCTTCAACCCAGAAACGTAGACTATTGCAAACAATAGAATAAAAAACGATAAACCAACAAGAAATAGAGTTAAACCAGAAAATCCGTCTGTGCCGCATTTGGGTTTTTTGTGCGTATAGTCTTTATCGTCTTTATTGTCGACGGGCTTCGCGCCGGAATTTGTTGTTTCGTATTTTTCTACGACTTGTGGAGATGGGGATGGTGATACTGACGGAGAGGGAGTAGGTGATTGAGATTGAGATTGAGATGATGCGCTTTCGGAGAGCACACCTTCGTAAAATGTAACAGCACCGTTTGTGTTAGGGTAACCATTCCATGTAAGACTTAGCGTCATTAGATAGAGACCAGTTGCATTAAAAAAGTTTTGGCGACATTCTGGCACATCGCTGGTTTTATCGAGAATGGCAAGTGGCACGGATCCTTCGTATACCGGATGGTCGGTTCCGTTGATTTGGACCATCATTGTGCGATTGCCATTTGAAGTGTTTCGATTCGCAAATTCAAGGAGCGAGAGGGTTGGTTTAATATAGATAGAAGCTTTTACATTACCGTATTCATCGTTAATTGGGTTCCATTGTAAAATGGGAAGACTCATTTATTATATATTTAAAAACTTTTTCTTTCTTAAAAAGATGAGTAGTGAAATTATTGCATTTGTTACAGAATTGAAAGATTTATCGCTAGACATCAAGAGAAGGGCCGGAGAACTTTCCAAACTTCGCAAACGAAAAGATGAGATCGAAAAAAAGATTTGCGAGTTTTTAGTTCAACAAGACCAACCCGGGGTAAAATATCGAGATGTTGCTGTAATTCTTGAAAAAAATAAATACAAAAGACTTCCCAAGAAAAAGGCACAGAAAGAAGAAGACGCTGTTAATGTTTTGAAACACTATGGTGTAGGAAATGCCGAAAAAATTCTGGCAGAGGTAATTGAAACAATGAAGGGAGAAGAAGTTCCTAAAAACTCTATTCGCCTCAAAAATGTAACCCATACCGGAAATATTCGATAATTTTTTACTTTTCGAAAGCATCTTGAATAAAATTTAAATATTTTAATTTAAATTTATTACTCCTTTTTTTCTTCAATATTTAGGCCGCTCATCATGGGCCCCATCATACTCATCATAGCGCTTAGATCGGGCATCCCACCCCCTCCACCTCCGGTCGAACCACCGCCGCCTCCCATGCTATTCATCATGGGCCCCATCATACTCATCATAGAACTTAGATCAGGCATTCCACCACCTCCACCTCCCGACGATCCACCTGCTCCTCCCATTTTAGTCATCATTGACTGGACGCTTCCCATAAGTTTTCCAATATCCAAAGAACCATCCGACAGGCCCGTTTGCATACCATTAATTAGATCTGTGAATACACCCGAACTCATTAAATTGGATACAGCCGCCATAGGATTAGAAGTATCAACACTGGACTTGTCTCCTACCGTCTTTTCGACTTTGTCAATAATATCGGAAAGAAACTGCGATTCCTTATCCTGGCCATTTGATTGTTGAATGGATTCCTGTAAAATACGCTTAGCCTGACTTGTAGGCTCAATAAGGCCCCAAATTGTAAGAAGGTGTTTCCAAATAATCGACGCGTTGTCTGGTGTTGATTGTCTCAGAACAGTTCCAACGTCAACGTACACTCTATCGCTATAACTGATACGATGTTCAGTAAATAGGTCTGCCTTTTTCTCTTCCATAGCCTGCCTATTTTCTTTATAGAAAGTTCGAAAGCACTCAATATGCTTATGGATGGGACCAACGTTCATGATGCCAGTCTTTTCAAGAAGACGATTGTAAAGTGCAATACTTTTATGTTTAGTTCCAAAAACAGTGTGTAAATCTGAAATAAAACAAGTGATCGCTTTAAAAATTAAAACAGAAGTGTTATCCATATTTTATTTATATATTTTATATATAATTTTAAATCATAATTTTAAATCCATAAGTCGGTCGTTCCCTAATTTACATATGTATAAATATGTAAATATATAAACTTATTCATCTTCTAGAATCTCTTCGTCCTCTTCTTCTTCGATATCATCGGCCAAGTCATCATCGTCTAGAACCTCTTCATCAATATCTTCGATCTTAACGTCATCCAACGTCTTTGACGTGTTAAGATTTTCCGGGATCTTATACGGAAATTTATACTTTTTGCACAATTCAATATCATCGGCAGTAAGCTCAGAAATTTTACCGTCTTCTAACTGACGCCCAAACACCATCTTATCAGTGTTAAAGACAAGAGATGTTTGTGTGTGCTCAAAATTACCAAATTTGTTCTTACGAATAGCAAGTTCGGCCATCCGATCTTTTACAGCCTTCACAACAGGCGGTTCTGAGTTCTTCTTGGGAGGTTCGACCTTCTTTTCCTTCTTTTCAGCCGAAAGTGAATCAACCAGTCGTTGAATAAGCTCATCCTTTTTACCTGTAACTTTAACACCCTGTTTCTTACACATCGCAATCAACATATCCTTATTAGCCGAAAGGATCTTTTCACGCGTGATTTCAGTATCATCATTACTAGCGGCTGGTGTGACCGAAGCCGTCGACGAAGACGATACCTTTGCCTTGACTGGGGAGGCCGCCTTTGACGATGAAGGTGACGCTTCCGAATCCCATAAACGGTAAACTTCGTCCGATTTAATATTAAAGGTGGACGCTACCTTGTCGCAAAATTCGCGCACCAACAAATCAAACTTGTTATTAAAAGACATGTTTGATTTTTGATTCAATAAAGTTTATCCAATTCATTTTTATTTTTTTAACATAATTATAAATGACACTCGCAGAAATAGTTACCGAGTATATTAGAAGTCGAAAAGGACTGTTCGTGTCATATGTAATAACTTGTTGTATTGTGTATATTGTTAAAGTTCTCGTTACTTCATTTGTATACAGCGACTTGTTTAAAAAAGACGCCGACATACAACAAGTTTTTAAGAAGATATGTGTAGTGTGGATATTGCTTTGCGTATTATATGTCGTAAAATCCAGAATCGAAACCGTTATTATTCCCGACCTACTATCCTTTTTCCGATTGAAATTGTTTTCTAATTATATTCGAAATAACGAAGTTAACTTTAATGATACAGACGTGACATCAGATGTAACCAAAATATTAGAAGTCACGAGAAATATACGCGACGTATTTTTGTGGATCGTATCAACATTTATTCCTACGTTTACTTTAATGGTAGCAATTAACGGATACTTTCTTGTGAAGTATCCAAAAATTGGGATAGTAAACATAATTGGAAATTTGGTAAACATGATACTTATATCGCAATCAGGCCCTGTGCTGATAAAACGGTCAAATGAACGCGAGAATAAATTTATCCATATGGTAGGAAAATTAGAAGAAAATTTTAACAATCTCCTAAATATATATCTTAACGATAAGACAGAGGAAACTATATCTGAAAATGAGGATATTGAACGTAAATACATTGATATTTATCAGATTCAAAATCAAGAACTAGAACAGTTTTCAGGAAAACTAAAAGTAAACAATTATCTGTTTTCCTTCATTAGTATGTATATGTTATACAAACAGACAACCGATCGGTCAGAACTGATTAACGGCCTTCTTATATTTACCTTTTATCTAGGCACACTGGAAAATATGTCAGAAGATATCCCGTTTTCGCTAATGACTCTCGGAAACATACAAAATATCGAAGACGCACTGGCTGTCAAAGATCCAAATCACGTACGTGTACGTCCTGTCTATCATAAAACGAATGCTATGCCTCTTGTCGAATCGGCTATTAAAGGGGCAATCGATTTTAGCGGAGTTTGGTTTCGATACAGCAAAGACTCGGATAAATATGTCTTGAAAAATTTTTCATTGAATATTAAAAAAGGCGATAAAATTGCACTGGTTTCTCAAAGCGGCTACGGGAAAACAACAAGCATGAAATTGTTACTTGGATTCTATAAACCAGAAAAAGGCACGATTTCGTTGGATGGAGTCAATATAAACGATATACCTCTCAATCAATTGCGTACACATATTAATTACATTAATCAAAAAACTTTTCTATTCCACGATACAATTATGAACAATATAAAATATGGGAACACAAAAACGTCGGAGTTTATTGTTGATTTTCTTACCAAAAATAATTTATTAACGATTTTTTGCGACGGTACAGGAACAGCATTGGAGTGTCTAAATAAAATGGTCGAAAAGAATGGTACCAATATTAGCATGGGAATGCAAAAAGTCATTTTTCTGATACGTGGCATCCTTAAAGATAATACATCTGTGTATATATTTGACGAGCCTCTTACGAGTATTGACCCATCCACTCGCGCAAAGGTATTAGACATGATTAAAAGTGAGACATCGGGAAAAACGGTCATTATTATCACACACGACACGGAAGTTTCTAAGATTGTCGATAAAGTTATTAATTTGGCTGATCTTAACCAGTAGCCATTTCTTGCAAAATGTGTGTGTTGTATAAATTATCGATATGGGTAAAAAGCAACTTGTGATAGCTTGTATAAGGGTTTGCAATATCTCCAAAAGATTTAACTAGGTCGCGTAACCGAATACGGTATTCATCTTGATGAGCAATTGCAACTTGCGGGTCAATAATTGGAATTCGCGCTACTTTTTTCAAATCGAGATATGCATTTAATATATCTTCGGGTACTGTTTTTGTCATATTACACCTAGTAGCTGCGTGTGAAATACGCTGTATTTTCATATTATGCAAGCGATTTTTCAATGTATTTTTGGCTGAACTCGCGGAATTTGACGGAGTAATGTCTACAACCTCGATTGTTAAACGATTCTCTTTTTCGTTTAGGGCTTTAATTCGATATCCACAACCTGGCTTGAAATACTGGCCAAGAGATGACAGGTCTGTAGCATTAGATTTATTCAGTTCTCTCAGTGTGTTCTTAAACCGTTCTACTGAATTCTTAGAAATAAATTTAGAACGATCGCCTTCAATATGAATCGAAGTAGTCTCAACTGGAGACTCTGAATGTGTTGTAGAGGCCATAATTGCAAATGCTTTATAATTTAATCTTTATCTTTATATCAATTTTTATAAAGATAACTTGCGATAATTAAATTTTAAAGACCTGTGTTTTATTTAAAAATGGATATTACTTACAAAGTATTCCCTTGCCATCCCCGTAAAAAAAATAAATTGGAAATTTCAGGAGATTATGACAAATATGAAAAGGTTATGAAGACGATTGGGTCACGTCGAAATAACGCGCAAGATATATGGCTTCTTGAAAAAGACTTTGAATTTCGTTTGAAAAACCTGATTACAAAACTTGGAGGAGATCCTGAAAAACAAAAAGTAATTGATAATAGTACAGATGATGAAAAGAAAAAAATTGCTATTGTGAGCGACCCTAAGTCGAACGTGTCTAGCGCGCCTATTACGTCGAGTGTTCCGATCGTGTCGAGTGTTCCGAATGTATCGAATGTCATGTCAAAACCCCATAAAGATGAACCTAAAAAAATCATTGAGCCTGAAAGTGAACATTCCGAATCAGAAAGTGAAAGTTCGGAACATTCTCGACATTCTGATGAAAGCCACCATTCTAATGAACATTCCGAATCTGAAAGTGAACGATCGGAAAATTCTCAACATTCTCAACATTCTCAACATTCTCAACATTCTGATGATGAAAGCGACAATTCTAAACAGTCTGATTCTGAAAGTGAACGTTCCGATCATTCTCAACATTCTGATGATGAAAGCGAGCGTGAAAAAAGCGAGTCCGAACAACCAATTAAAAAGAGATATACACCTCCCGCGCAAAAAAGAGATGTTCAAATCAACAAAAATTTTGACCGTATAATGGATGTAAGAAAAGATAAAGAGAATCGTGTAGAACGCCCACTAGACGTAAGAAACGAGAAGGAAACTCGTCGTGATCACGCAAAGGAAGAACGTCCAAGAGACGTAAGAAACGAGAAGGAGACTCGTCGTGAACACACAAAAGAAGAACGCTCACGAGACGTAAGAAACGAGAAGGAGAGTCGTCGTGATAACGCAAAGGAAGAACTTTCAAGAGACGTAAGAAACGAGAAGGAGACTCGTCGTGATCACGCAAAGGAAGAACGTCCAAGAGACGTAAGAAACGAGAAGGAGGCTCGTCGTGAACACACAAAAGAAGAACGTCCAAGAGACGTAAGAAACGAGAAGGAGACTCGTCGTGATCACGCAAAGGAAGAACGTCCACGAGAAGTAAGAAACGAGAAGGAGACTCGTCGTGATCACGCAAAGGAAGAACGTCCACGAGAAGTAAGAAACGAGAAGGATACTCGTCGTGACCAAGGAACAAGACGTGAATTGAATTTTGATAAAAAACTTCCTAATTCTGACGACGAGTCTAGTCGTTACAATATAATATACAGTAAAGACAAAATAAACTACTACCGTTCGTTCGGCAAGCAGCATTTTGCTGATGTTGACGATAGCTCAACTGATTATAGCGAAAGCAGTGATGATTTTCCGGAACCATCGCCTGTCAAGAAAAAATATGACGAGAATGTAGAACACATGAAAAGACGGATTAAAGAACTTGAAACAAGACGGTAAGATTTTTATATAAATCATTATATAAAACGAAACAGATGACATAAAACATGGACTCATTCCCCTCTTCTTTACATATTTCCAATAAAGAGATGTTTACCAAAATGCTACATGCCGATCATTTAGGGCGTCTTCGTCGTGATATTATGTACCATATGTTACATCAAAATGAAAGTGATTTTTTTGATCTTGATATTTTCAATCGTACATACGTAAAAGACACACCTCTTCTTATGAGTCTTGTGAATATAGTTACAGGTGAACTAAATAAGTTAGGATGGACGACTTATTTAGGATTTGGCGATACAGGCCTATATATTTATAGCACGTCAGAAAAACCAAATGGAGTTTATTAATTTTATTTTGTTAATAATAAAATGACAAATCATTCAAAACAACAGAAAATGGATGATCGTAACAATGCTCAAATAGAGCGTGAACAACGCCAGCTAGCTGCTTACAATAGACTAATGAACGAACGTAATAATGCAAGAAAATCGGCAGAACGACACTTGGGTCAAAACTTGGACTGGGATGCTTTACCACGTTTAAGTTTTGGTAAGTCTAGATCTAAGCAATCGAAGAAGTTGACAAAGTCTAAGAAATCGAAGAAGTTGACGAAGTCAAAGAAGTCAACGAAATCGAAGAAGTTGACAAAGTCTAGATCGAAGAAGTCGAAATCGAAGAAAACCCTTTAATAAGACGTGCATAACGTACAATACTCGACCTTATATCCTTATCATTTCTATCTGTTGTTGCAATGTATTTTGTTAGTGTAGTTAATATACCATCGTTTTCATTTTTCCTCTTTTCCTCTTCTAACCCTTTGTAAGCAGCATATCCTAATACTAACATATCAGGATTTTTATATTTCAAATGTGGAATACGCGTCACAATTGGTTTTAGTGTATTTTCGATTTGAACATTTCCTATACTATTATTTTGACGGTGTTTCCATCTAAACTGTTTCATAAGTTCTATAATTCTGTCATTGTCATCCATTAACAATAATTCTCGCCAATTGTCAATTTTGTGAAGTGGTTCGTCCGGGTCATTTGATCTTGCGTCCCACGGTTTTTGGAATACTTCTTCATCATCATCGTACTCACTCATCTTTATTTTAAAAATGTTTTTAAAAGATATATTTTGTTTATAAAATAAAATGGATACACTTGATGTGACTCCCTTTTTTTTGGACCTTCTTACCAACATCATACACATGGAATATAGCGACTTAAAGGAAACCGACGGGTTTAAACTTCTTGTAGACTCAATTGAAAACGATTGGATATTATCATGCACAATCGACGGTATAGCATATGAATTCAATGATGTCAGTGACCTTTTTAACAACACACGACAAATATGTCAACACTCGGCTCCGGTCTCTGAAAAATATACCTATAAAATATTACTAGATCAAGCATTCTATAAAATACAGTCGTTTATAGGCCATTGTGAAGATGCCGACAATTTAATGGCATCATTTTATGGAATGAGTGTATAAATAAAAATGAAAATCGACTATAAAAATATTTAAACATTCAAACCATTTAAATATATAACATGTCTCGCGTTTTTCACACATCTCGGCTGTCTTACAAGATCTACAACGCAACTCGGAACGAATCAATGAAGCCAAGTGGCGATACCAAACAAAATCTTGCATGCACAATTGTAAAGAATGGCCAAATCGTTGTGACTGGTCGGAATTTTCGTTCGTTTGGAACTACGCAAACATGTTGCTGTCACGCTGAAATGGACGCCATTTACCAACATCTTAAGATTTCTAGAAAGTGGGAAATGTTTCATTTCATTCTCAAGAACGCGTATCGAGCAACTTCGGGACCTCTTACCCGTATCCCGGGGAAAGCTAGCTAATCAAAAAATCCAGAAAAGTATTGACCTAATTAAAATTCCCAAATCACCGAAACGAGTTAAACGTGAGAAATGTAAATTATACGTGTATAGATTTATCTCTGGTGGTAAACTGGCTAACGCAAAACCGTGCGCCGAATGTTCAAGGTGGATTCAGTTGGCGGCGTGTGTAGGAATTGACTATAAAACATATTACACAGATGATGATCAGTCCATTCAAGACTATAAATACGATTGTAACCAGTATTTACCGTCTAATACGTATTTTTAACTACTTTTTAACTAGTTAAAAATTAAATCGTTAGATTTTCGATTGTCTCTTCAAGCATTGAAACTCTTTTTTCCAACCTTTTTATCTGTTTGTATTGTCTCTGTATTTTTTGAAAGCAGTAAAAGAGACACATAATAAGATTTATAATAAAAAAAATAAATTCGTCAAACATACTATTTTATTATCTTATATTTAAATATCTTATATAAAAGAAATAATATATGCCGTCTTTTCGCCAAAAAACGACTGACGAACGAAGAAATGAAGTATATCGGTTGCTCAAAAAATACCCAGACAAAATACCTCTCATAATTGAGAAGAGCAAGTCTTGTAATGTGATCAACGATACAATAGTTAATAAGCTTCTTGTCCCCGCTGAATTAACAGTTGGCCAACTACTTTATACATTACGCCAAAGAATTATGCTAACACCTGAACAAGCTCTTTTTATTTTTTTCAACAATCAAATTGTAAACACTACGTATACGATGAGACAAGTTTACTTGGAACATTACAATAAAGAAGACGAAATGTTGTACGCTATCTACTCATCCGAATCAACATTTGGTTAAAAATTTTAAATTATTCTTAATATTTTTAATATATAATAAATGAACAATCGCGATTATATGACTAAAGTAAATCCTAATTTTTTACAGCTTGGTAACTATTACGGTCGTCCAGTTGATACGTCTATCAACTATAATTTTGCGAATGGCGTACAAATCGTGCCTGTATTCCAGGGTGTGTCGTACGACAAACCTAACTATAACAGTCTGACACATGGTTCGTGTGTGAACCACGCTATCGCCGACCATGCTTACATCGCGCAGAACTGCGTTAACTACCGTATCCGCTACGATGGACCCAGTGGATCTTATTACGAGGAGAAGAAGTCAGGCCCATCCGGGCCATCTGGGCCAGCTGCTACTAAACCTCAGTATTTTGATCCCCCCAAGGAACACAGATAATAGATTAAACACACTAAACGATAAAATTATTTTTTATTCCTAATATAAAAAATGAACAATCGCGATTATATGACTAAGGTAAATCCTAATTTTTTACAGCTTGGTAACTATTACGGTCGTCCAGTTGATACGTCTATCAACTATAATTTTGCGAATGGCGTACAAATCGTGCCTGTATTCCAGGGTGTGTCGTACGACAAACCTAACTATAACAGTCTGACACATGGTTCGTGTGTGAACCACGCTATCGCCGACCATGCTTACATCGCGCAGAACTGCGTTAACTACCGTATCCGCTACGATGGACCCAGTGGATCTTATTACGAGGAGAAGAAGTCAGGCCCATCCGGGCCGGCTGCTACTAAACCTCAATATTTTGACATAAAAAAACCGGCCGGCATGTCAGGTAGGTAAGTTTTCAATATCAATTGCCATTTTCTCAAATGGGTGTTCTGTTGATTCATCTTGTTTCTTCGTATCTTCGATGAAAGAAGGGGTAGTTGTTTTATATTCTGCCATGTAAATAATAGTGTTATCTTTGTAGATATAATCATCAATATCTGGATTCGCCCTGACATTATCGGTTTCATCTATTTTTTTATGAACTGAAAAGTTTAATAGTTTTAAGTAGAGTCTAGTTTGTTCCGGAAAACGTTTTTGATAAAGATGCACGTTTTCATGGATTAACGTTTTCGTCAATTCTTCAACTGTGTATTTATCTATAATGTCTCTATATAAAATAATAGTATCTCTTATCGTATGTGGCATCCCATCTTCATATTCATGGCCATCAATACACCCAATTTTCCATTGTATGGCTGATGCCTTTTTACCGTCGTACCAATCTAGGTGAATTTGACGCATACGATAATCGGCACAGCTTATACAATATAAAATTTTTAGTTTTTCTGAGATTGTAAAAGACGATATGGTAGGTTTGATTTTATCTAGGTATTCTTCAACGGTTTTTACATGACGGGCACACAAGTCAGCATCTGAAAAGCGTATGTAAAATTCATGATTTGTATCAATGCATTCTTTGAGTTTGTTTCGACTCAAAAAACAAATAGAGACTCTGCTAAAAAATAATGCGATGTATCCCGCAATTACAAAACATAGGAAGATGATTATCATTTTATTATTATAAAATTATATAAATAAATAAGATTTAAACCGTAAGTTTGTAAATATAATCAAAGACTAAAATGCAAACACGGTCCAAAAAAAGAAAAGTAGTACAACCAGATGACAAGGAAGAGACCGATGAAGATACCGAAGAAGAAGACATTGACCGTGAATACGACGACGAGTACGAAGAAGACGAAGAATATGAAGACGAATTTGAACCATCGTCTGACGAAGACGAAGACTCACTTGAATTCTTAAAGCGCAGAAACCCTGAATTCTATGAAAGATTTGTTCGCGCTCGTGAGATCATAAAAAGTAGGGACGTTACCCTAACTGATTTATTAGAGTGCGAGTTGTCTGATGATAAACGTGCAACCCTTCTAGAAAAATATGAATGCCTTAAAAATATAGAACCTTATACAGAGGACTATATTGAAAATCGCGATCGTCTTCGATCGCTTTTTTACAAGTATACATTGGAACATTCAAATATTTCTAATATTTATAATACCTATGTAGGACCAACCGGAACCAAAGGTAAAACCGTCTTGTCGGGTATGTCTAGCACATCGGGTCCGACAGGTGCGTCTTTTTCACCATCATTCTCAAGCTCTTCTTCTGTATACAAGAAACTTACAGAGACAGAAACCGAAATTTCCCAGTTTAAAACAAAGATCAAAAATCTTGTATGTTCAGACCATATTCGAAAAGTGTTCGAAGAAAAACTAGACGAGTTTGATGAAAACATGAAAGGCGATGAAAAAAGTAAAATTAAAAGATGGCTTAACTTGTCGCTTTCAATGCCATTTGATAAATTGGCGTCAACAGATAACGCTACGTTAAATTCTGCCCAAATTATACAAAAAACACACGAATTTCTTGATAAAAAATTGTATGGCATGAAAAATGTTAAAGAACGGCTAATGCTTTTTCTTAACAAAAAATTAAGAGAAGGAAATAGTCGAGGCTGCAACATTGCACTGGTCGGTAAACCAGGAGTTGGTAAGTGTCTTCACCCGGAAACTGGGATTATTATGGCGGACCTAACACTTAAAAAGGCCAAAGACATCGTCGCAGGTGATCGATTACTCGGAGACGATTGCGACGTGAGAACAGTTTACTCGACTATTACAGGCGTAGAGGAAATGTACCGAATTAGACAAGATTGCGGCGAGCCTTATATTGTTAATCGAAGCCACATTTTAACATTGCGTGATATGTCGTCAAATGTAGTTGACGTCTCTCTGGTTGACGTAATTGGTAATGAACACTTATATAATCCGGTTTGTTCCAGATATGACGGAGAAATATCCGAAGATAACGCTTACAATATTGGTAAAAAATGGAAAGATATGACGGATAAGTCTCGAATCATACGATGGGATTTAAAATCAAAAATGCAATTCATTAAAGGAGTAGTAGATGCCAGTGAAATCGTAGTTGCCGACAAACATACAACGATTTTTTCAGTTCCTGAAAATATAGACCAACTTATCTTCGTAATTAGAAGTTCAGGGTTTAGATGTACTAAAAATAATAATAATTCTATATCTATTTTCAATTATAATGAGTCGAATACATTGAATACCTCGAATACCTCGAATACCTCGAATGAAAAGTTTTCGATAGAATCGCTAGGAATGGGAGACTATTGTGGTTTTATGATCGACGGCAATTGTCGATTTGTGTTGGACGACTGGACTGTCACTCACAATACGGCAATCTCAAAGGCGTTATCCGAATGTTTACAGCTACCATTTGCACAGGTTAGTTTTGGCGGAGTAACAAACGCGGAATTTCTTATGGGACATGACTATACGTATATCGGAAGCAGACCGGGTGAGATAACAAGGTGTCTGATACGGATGGGATCGAAAAATGGGATTTTATTTTTTGACGAGTTTGACAAGGCATCCGATAAGAAAGATATCATGTCAACGTTGCTTCATATTACCGATTTCTCCCAAAATAACGAATTTAGAGATAACTATGTTCCAGAATTGGCGCAAGACCTAAGTAGAATCTGGTTTATTTATAGTATGAATGAACTTCCTACGGACCCGGCAATGTTGGATCGTTTAGAAGTGATCAATGTAGATGAATATACAACTGATGAACGTATTCTAATTTCTAAAAATTATTTGATTCCTAAATATACAAGCGAGCTGAAAATTGGGGAGTTTGCAACTTTCTCGGAATCTGGTATTAAAACCATTGTTGAAATCTCATCCGGTAAAAATTACAAAAAAGGTGTTAGAGATTTAGAAAGGTGCATCAACTTGATTGTTGAAAAAGTGTATTTTTATATATGTAACCGCGAAATGCCTTATACTTATCGGTGGTTCCAAAAAATAAAGACGTGCGACGATAGTGGTATGGTCACAATTGGCCGCGATTTGGTAGAACTTATTTTGGAAGATTCCAAAAAAGAAACCGGTAATAATAATATGATGTATCTATAATATATATTTTATTCTAAAAATAAAATATAGGCCTATAAATGAGTGCGCGAACGTAATTACAAGAAAAGACGTTTCGATACGTTTTCGTTGCATTTGTATTTTTTTGTCTTAAAATAGGGTATATAGGTTTTTTCACACTCATACGGATCTTTATCCAATATACTGGTGTATTTATACTTTTGACTTATAAAATGACCGGGCGTTAATTCTATCCCAAAATTATCTTTGATAAATTCATTACTTGATATAACTAACACGTGATAATTTCTTTCATCATTATTGTTTTGATATTTGTTGAAATATTTGACCCATAACAAATCTTTAATTATAGGCACGACATAAGTCTTAAAATCCTCGATACTAGATGGCATCTCACAATAACTTGGGGCATTTTGAATTTGTCGTAGTAGATTAATATTTTCTCCTCTATCAATTATAGAGAATACGTCAGTTAACCGTTCATTGCTAATGTACGGTAATGAGTAGATAGGCGATGGGTCGGTAATATTCTTTGACTTGTCGAGGGCTTTTCTTATATATAAAGAAGTCGAAACAGACTCCACATCGTATGATGAACATAAGATATCAACATTAATATCAGATTGAATGATGTCTGTCACCAATGAAGATGGCCAATAGTATATTCGTCTGTATTTCGAGTATAGAAACTCGTCTAAAAATTCTCCAAATGTGGGTTTACTTCGTAAATTGGTTGACCATAATAACGTAATGGTACACATATTCTTTATCTATTTTTATGTTTTTTTAATATAAAATAAATGTCTGAAACAAAAACCTTATCTATAACAACAGTAAGTTTTTTACTATTTTTGGCCTACTACATAGTTTTTACACCCGAATATGTTCGAACTAAAAAAGACGATAAAATATCACTTAGGTTATGCACTGTATACTCCTTGCTATTCTCAAGTGCAATCGGGCTATTGTCATTATCTATTCTATAATTTTTATCCATTATAAAAATTAAACAGATTCTCTATCGATCATACAATTTGATGAACACTCTGTTGACAATCCAGGTCTTAAATAAGAGCAGTCGTCAACGCATAATTGGTATGCTTTTTCCTTATCAAATTTTGTCTCAATATATCGTTTAACAAAGAAATCCGGTTGTAAATGCGACGGTGAAATAGGGAGTTTTACCGCGTTTGGGTTGCGACCAGCATCTTCTAGAATACGAATGAGATAGGTTTGTATTAATTTGCTTATATTATTTTTATGAAATTCACACATTCCACCGTAGAAACGATAAATAGAATCCATTACACAATCACGGACGTCATTTACATTATTCATACCATATATCTCTTGACATATTCGAGTAGGATTAGGCGCGGATGGTAAAGACATCTTTATCTTACATTTTATTTTTTAATTTTATTTTTGTTCTTTTCATCTTTTACAGCTACGTCTTTCTTGGCTACCTGTTTGACGACAGCTACGTCTTTCTTTACTACATGTTTGACGGCTACGTCTTTCTTTACTACCTGTTTGACGACGGCTACGTCTTTCTTTACTACCTGTTTGACGACGGCTACGTCTTTCTTTACTACCTGTTTGACGACGGCTACGTCTTTCTTTGCGACCTGTTTGACGACGGCTACGTCTTTCTTTACTACCTGTTTGACGATGGCTACGTCTTTCTTTGCGACCTGTTTGACGACGGCTACGTCTTTCTTTGCGACCTGTTTAACGACGGCTACGTCTTTCTTGATATCATGTTTGATTACATCTGCGATCTCCTGGTTGGATACTACCTCTTGGTCGGATAAGGCTTCGGAGAGTGTTACATCTTCCTTAAAAAGTTCGTTTACGTCTTTTATATATTTTATGCCTTCTTGTTTTTTAGGTTCAGGTTCTACTTTTCCTATCCTTAGATCTAAAAAATTTAAATAATCTATTTTGGTATTTAACCTGGTTATTGTATTTACTTTATTAATTGATTTAATATCATCTAACTTTATGATCTTCCTGTCATTCCGTTCATTCCTGTCATTCCTTTCCTTATTCTTATTCTCGTCTTTTTCATCACATGATCCACAGCAAAAGAGCATAGACATAACGCGAACAGTTAAAGCATGCTTCATTTATTTTTATATTTTTAAAAATATAAAACTTATTATTGGTTATTATTGGTTATTGTTGTTTTTACATAAAATAAGAATTGCAGTTTCTTCTTTACTAATGAGTTTACAATCTTGAAATGGCATAAAAGAATGGGTAGGGTTATCGAGTGACACATAACGTCTTTGGTCTAAAACGAAACTACCTTCTAGTAGATGAATTAATTTGACATTTTTTAGTGTAACATGGCCATATAAACCAACAAGACACAAATCGTGATGTCTATCACTCAAAATAGGAAAAGTACACACATTATTGGGTCTGTACCTAATATGGTGATACCAATCGTTCCCATTGTAATTCCTAAGTATGTCTGATATGTTTGAAACCGTCGAAAGTCTAATTTTACGTAAAAGAGACGATAAAGTTGAAGTTGTCATTTCTATTTTATAAATCAAATTTTTAAAATTGATTACGATTTAATGAGATTCCATATGAATTATAGATTATAAAATGGAGATCGCTACTAAGTGTGTTTCCAATCCCACAGAAGTTTTTCCGTATGGTTGGCATACATACGAAGAAAATGGATCAATTGGTATTAGAATATTTGGGCTTAATGCAGCCAATGAAAATGTATTTGTACTTGTCACAGGTTTTACACCATATATTTATCTGGAACTTCCAGATACTGTACCTTGGACTTCTCATCGTATTCAGGCGTTGTCAAACAAGCTTGACACGCTAGTAGAACGAGGTAGACCTACTCAAAAAATTTTCCAAAAAAAGAAAAAGTTATATTACGCAAAGAAGGATAAAAAGGAAGGTGGTGAGTACACTGATAAAACCTACCCTTTCCTAAAATGTTTTTTTGGGTGCCATAGCGACATCCGACCTTTTATGTATAAAGTCACAAAACCTATTTACGTGGGCGACATGGGCACTATCAAACTAAAAGTTCATGAAAATGACGCCAATCCAATGCTTCAATTCATGTGCATGAAAAACATCAAACCAGCCGGCTGGTTTTCGTTTCATGGCAAAAAAATTACCAAAGAAGACGATAAACTTAGCGGATGTGACCATGAATATGAGGTTAATTACAATCGTATCGCTCCCGTCGATCGAAACGAAGTTAGTGCACCTCTTATCATGGGTTTTGATATTGAAGTGAATAGCAGCAATCCAAACATCGCTCCTCGTCATGGTGTGAGGGACGATAAGATATTCCAAATCTCGTGTGTTTTTTGCAGAAACGGTCAACCTGAGACATCCTATCACAAAGTAATTTTGAGTCTATGTAAAAATAGAAAGGGTGAAGAAATTCAGTTAAAAAAAGATATGGTAGGCGACGATATTGAAATCAGACTGTTTAACACAGAAGCCGAATTACTAGAAGGATTTACAGACATAGTAAACGAAAAACAGCCCAATATTATTACTGGATACAACATCTTTTCATTCGATCTGCCTTACATGTACGCGCGATCAAAACTGACAGGTTCGCTAACAACGTTTGACCAATTGTCGTTTATCAGAGGCGAACACTGTAAAGAAAAAGAAATCAAATGGAGCAGTAGCGCTTTCAAAAACCAAAATTTCACATACATTGATGCACCTGGTCGTTTATGGGTAGACATGCTCCCTATCATTCAGCGCGACTATAAACTTGAAAATTATAAGTTGAAAACCGTCTCTGATTATTTCTTGGGACAAACCAAAGATCCGCTTAGCGTAAAAGGAATTTTTAAGTGCTATCGTATGTTTACACCTGAAAGCCTGTCTATTGTGGCAAAGTACTGTGTGAAAGACAGTGAACTTGTAGTAAAGCTTTTTGAGAAATTGCAAGTATGGATTGGGTTGACGGAAATGGCCAACACATGCAATACGCCAGTGTTCACGCTATTTACACAGGGTCAACAAATAAAGATTTTTTCACAGGTATACAAAAAATGCATGGCCGATGATTTTGTTATCGACAAAGATTCCTTTATTGTGAATGAAAACGATAACTATACGGGAGCCTACGTATTTACACCCATTCCGGGATTATATGATATGGTAGTCTCATTCGATTTTAGTAGTCTGTACCCATCGACGATCATTGCCTATAATATTGACTATTCTACACTGGTATTAGACGAAACTATCCCAGACGAAAAATGCAATATATTTGACTGGGAGGATCACTGTGGTTGTTCACATGATCTTTCTGTGAGAAAGACGAAACCCAAAAATATCGTATGCGGCAAAAATCACTTTCGTTTTATGAAGGAACCTCCTGGTGTTATTCCAACTCTTCTTAAAAATCTATTAGATGCTCGTAAACGAACAAACTCTGAGATGAAACGTCTAAAATCGTCTCTATCAACCTTGTCACATGACGAACGACTTCTTACAGAACGTCTTATCACGGTGCTAGATAAGCGACAACTTTCTTATAAAGTGTCAGCCAATAGTATGTACGGAGGGATGGGTGTTAAAAAAGGATATCTTCCCTTTTTACCGGGTGCGATGTGTACAACAGCCAGAGGTCGTCAATCGATTGAAAAAGCGTCTAAATTTCTAACTGAACAGTTAGGCGGTCATCTCATTTATGGAGATACAGATTCGTGTTACGTATCGTTCCCTCAATATTCCACCGACAAAAGTGCGAGCGACTTGGATAAGTTTTGTCGGCAAGTAGAAGAAGAGATGACATCGCTTTTTCCGCGTCCTATGAAATTTGCATACGAAGAGGCAATTTATTGGAGATACCTAATTTTAAGTAAAAAGAGGTATATGGCATTGAAATGTGATACAGATGGTGTCATATCATCGAAGATTGAAAAGAGAGGAGTGTTGTTATCTAGACGTGATAATTCAGCGTACAGTCGAGATTTCTATTCTAAGATTATCATGAGCGCATTCTATAAAGCACCCGTCGAAGATTTGTTGTTTACGATGAGAGAAGAACTTAACAGACTGTCTAATCATTCAGTTTCAGTTAAAGATTTAACGATCTCTAAAAGTGTAGGTGACATCAAGGATTACAAAATCAGAGCTTTACCAGATGATGACAAAAAACTTGAAAAAAGATTAAAGGAACTTGAATTGCTTGATGAGAGGGCTGATTTGACAGCTGTTCGAACAATTTTTAGACATTATATCGAAAAAAATGACGAAGAATATGATACGTTGAGGCTTAAATATGGTCTTGAACATTTAATTGTGCAAGAATATATTAACAAGGCACTTCCAAGTCAGGTTCAACTTGCCGAAAAAATGCGTAAAAGAGGTACACGTGTAGACGCGGGTGAAAGAATTGGATATTGTGTAATTGAGTCCGAAAATAATATCAAGGATAAATTATTTAACAAGATTGAAGATACTGAGTATTTCAAGGAACATGCATCGATTCTAAAAATTGATTCTCTATATTATAGCAAACTAATGATAAACCCAATCGACGAAGTTCTTTCGGCTGTTTATAAAAAAGAGGACCTTTTTAAAAAATACCACAAAAACCGAGAGACATTCTGGAAGGTCCTTAAACAACTAAATGACCTATTTACGCCTAACATTGTTTTAATCGAGTAAAATTTATTTGATAAAATAAATTTTTATAATATCCAATAATTGAACGTGCCTTTAGTAAACGTAATATCTCCGTAATTAATTGTTAGCTGATCACCTGAAACTACAGAAGCATCCAGTTGCGTAACTACCCCAAAACTATACATATTCCCAGATGTACGTACCCAATTCCCGCCGCTTAATGTTGCAATTAATGCACCGTTTTTATAAACACTGATTGGCCCGGAAGACTTTGGAAAGTCTTTGGGATTTGAAAGAATTAAACTAATCCCAATCTGCGTGATTTTACCTTTTTTCGTGATTTTTATCGGGCTGTTAGGAATAGCCATACTGAAAAGACTAGGCCCGGCAGCATACGTTTCCGATATATAAAAACTAGATAAAATAACTATAAGAAAAATTGAGAATACCGCAATTAATTTCATTTATATTATAAATAAAATAATTATTTTCTCTTAAAAACTTGTGGATACTTTTTATACAATTTCATGATTGCTTTTTCCTTCATTTTTGCCTCTACTTCAATGTCCAAAGACACCTTATACTTTTCTGGAATCTCTAAAATATAGTCGGGAATGACTTCGATGTAATCGGAATGTGTCCCGACTCGGCTGTTTTCACGCTGTTCAGAAATATGAAACAGCGGTTTAATTTGACGACGTTGCCATGTCGCAATCACACGGGGCATTACATCGTCAATTGGAAAAGCCTCGTCTTGGTAGATATGATTGAAACACTCGTAGTGATGTGTATCAAAAATAAGAGGAATATTGCAAGCTTCAGCGATTTTCAAACAATCGACTGTCGAATAGCAACGTTCACAGTTCTCAATCGCAAGACGTCGTCTCACACTTTCAGGCAGTCTGTGGAATTGTTCAATCCATCGCTCTATAGTTTGTTCCTTATTTTTATAGACACCTCCGCCGTGTACGCACAGTACCCCGTCTTGATCGACTCCCATCGTATCAAGTATGAAAGCGTGCATTTCCAATTCACGGCAAGTCTTCTGGAAAACCTTTTCATCTTTGGCGCCAACTTGATTATACTGTCCGGGATGCATTACGATCCTTTGACCACATTTTTTGGCCGTTTCGCCGGCAAGTTGCAACGCCTCTTTCGCGAAATCAAGGCTATACGGTTCAGTCTCGTCGTCGGTAAAATGAGGAAAGATGTCACTAGAAAGACGAAGACAGTGTATGTTATTCTTTGCGTTCCACTCGCATAAAGTTGAAATGTCCGATATATTTTTGAGAGAAAGAGACTTTGCCTTTTCTACTGTAAAGTTCTTTCGAACCATTGTTCTAGAACAAAACACCTCCTTTTCACGCAGCTCAATGTTGATACAGCAAAGTCCAAGTTGAATCATTCTTTTCTCGGTTATATATTACAATATAACCTTATTAAAACACGCAAAAATCATTTTTATTGGGGAAAAAGACAATAAAAATGATTATCACATACCTTATTCATTAGCACTTTGACTCTACCTTATAAATGGCGATGACTTATATGCCTTCTGCGCCTGGTTTTTCGTTCTACGGATTTGGGGAAGTTAAGAAAGAGAAGCCGATTTATGCTGGGAATCGTTTCGTGTATTCACATAACTGGAATAACGATGTTTGCACAAAGTGTAAATACACTGTTTTTGACGTTCACGCGAGGGATATCCAAAAGTTGTTGTGCAATGTAGACGACCATAGTCATTCTCAGTCTGATTCTTGCTTTCCACACCGTCATCCCCATAACTGGTCAAATGGAAAGTGTATGAATTGTCAGTTGACTACCGATGATATTCTTTGTCGGTCTCACTCAAATGTAATGTGCACACATGTGAATAAAGTTGAGCCGACCGAAAACCGTCATATGTTGCCTGTGACTATGCAGAGAAAGATTGAGGCGCGTAAGATGATGGCAGAGCATATCAAGAATATCAAGAATGACGTTTCTCTAAAAATGGACAAACTCTCAATCTAACTTATAAATATTACAAATTCTTATAAAATTCGTATCGCCGCGATACGAATTTTCATTTTACAAAATTGTTATAGATCTCAAGACATCCCACACACACACATTTTATAAAAAAAACACAATTTATAGCATATTATTTTATCCCTGTATTCGAGACTGTTTTGTAACGTCATGTAATTTGTATTGCGTAGTATTGTTTTTGTATTGCGTAAAAAACAAATCATTATTTTTTTGTGGTTATTTTACAGGTTAAAATTGTAACAAAAATAATTTTGTACGATATTCGTACAATTCTTAGTATTGCGTATGTATTGCGCCAGTATTGTCTAAAAAACAATACTTATTAAATTGAAGGCATAATTAGAGACTGATATTTATATGTATATTCGTATCGTACCAACCCATAAATAAGGGGTAATATTATTTTTATTTTTTAAAATAAAATGTGTGTGTGTGGGATGTCCTCGCGTGTTGTTACTTTTGGAAAATCCGAATACAAAAAAACGCGACTGTATTTTATTTCTAAATTTATATTCTATATTATTTTAAAATTCTAAAATATTATAGATACAATAAATCAAATAATTACAATAATCAAATAATCACAGTAATCAAATAATTATAAGTAGTATTGCGTTGGTATTGCGAAAAAGAAAATACTAATTTAAAAAATTAGTACTTAAATAAAAGATAATGACAGACGAAAACTATACATGTCAATTTTGTACGTCTGTGTTTTCGTCGTCAAAAAGTCTTGAGAATCATCAAAAGATCGCAAAATATTGTTTATCTATTCAAGGAAAGCAAAATGATCGGCATAAATGTTTGGGGTGTCAAAAAATTGTTTCTAGTAACGATCGATTGGTGAAACATTATCCAACATGTATAGATTATCAACTTACAATTAAGTGCGGTGAATTATTGCAAGAAAAAAAAGATTTGGAGAAAGAAACAAAGGAGCTGGAAAAACGTATAATTTTATTGGAAAAAATGAACGAAAAACTAGAAGACACCATTTCCCAAAAAGACAAAATCATTGCAGATCTTGCAGAAAAAGCTATTACTAGCGCCAAGCCAAATATTACACATACGACTAACAATACTGTTAATAATGTTAATAATTTGAATATTATTTCTCAGGAACACTTGCATGAACAAGCACAGCACCTTACAATTGAACATATTAAGAAAGGAGCAGTTGGGTATTCGGAATACTTTTTAGAGTACCCATTAAAAGAGCGAGTTGCATGTACGGATTATTCTCGTAGAAAAATTAAGTATAAGAATGAGAACGGGGAAATTATAACTGATCCTGAGATGTCAACCTTATCTGATTTGCTGTTTAAGAGTATTAAAGATCGCAATCGAGAGTTGACCGTTCAGTATACAAATGAGTTGACTGACAAATTTAAGACAGCTAAGGATCCAACCCAACTTGCGTATTTTATGGAAGTTGCTGGTAAATTTTCCGATCAAGATATCGAAGTATTTAAGATGTTTAATGGAAACAAAAATGAGTTTTTCCATGATATCTTAAGAAATATTTGCAGCAAAACTCTTCTTCAATAATTTTTATATCTCTATAAAAATTCATTTATTGATTTCAATAATAATAATTAAATTCGTGTTTCCAGTAACAAGTTGATGTCCTTGATTAGGGATACAAATCTGAGTATTATTTACAGCCGGAATTTGACGTAGGGTCATTGTGTTAGTCGAAGATACTTTACGAGTTCCTTGACAACCTTTACATTGCGTATCTTGACCCAAGTTACTACAAGATACGCACGGTGTTTGATTGTGTAATGTAATGTTGCCCATATTTTGTATCGTAACATTAATTCCGGTGCCGTTGCATACCTTGCATAAACAGTCTTTACATGTTATGTCACGGTTATATGAAAATGTAACGTCATCAGGAATAGGCTTGTCCAGTTTAAGAATATGTCTAACATCGTTTCGTATAAACGTATTACCACCTATCTGAATTCCGCCAAATGGGTTTATATTTATGCCATTCCCAAAATTCATAAAAGGATTAGGAGGAGGGAAGGGAAAGTTGAAGGATGGAAAGCGTTGAAAGGGAAACATATTGTTATGATTAGTATGATTGTTATTGTTTTTGAGAATGTCGATTCCCACCATATCATATTGTCGTCTTCGTTCAGGATCGGTTAAGACGTCAACAGCCTCTTGTATTTCTCTGAATTTAATGGAGGCCTCTTCTTGATTATTTAAGTTCTTATCTGGGTGCCATTTTAACGCCATTTTTCGTCCGGCCTTCTTAATCTCTTGATCAGAATCAGTCGGAGAGAGTTCGAGTCGTTGATAAAGAATAAGATCGCGAGGCATTTTCTATATAAGCTTATACTTATATAGATATTTTATTCTAAGATGCAAAATACTTTGTAATTTTATTAATAAAATAATTGTTTTTTTTGTAAGAACGAAGATAATCTTCAATCGTTTTATGATGATCGTATTCTTTATGAATACGAATGTTGTAGTAAGAAATGGGCGTGTCGTAAATTAGAATATTGACATAGTTATTTCGTAAAAAACTAAGAGGAGGCGTTGACAGTGGATTAAAGGGGTTAAAATATAATTGGTACGTTTTATCATTTGTTTTGGGGTGATAGATTACATTCACATAATAAGGTGAAAATGTTTGTATTTTTAGCGACTCAAAGAATTTACATGTTAGAACGAATGACATTCGTTCTTTGTATGTTAGAAACATTTTAGTATGATTTAATAAATCTGGTGGAAGATTTGTAATATTAGTATTCATTTATTGTAAAATTTAAATTAGAAATCTTATAAATGTTTAGAAATATTGAATAAAACGCGATTTAATTCATTTTTTGATATGGATTTTGGACCCACCGTATTATTGTGTGTAAAATGTGTGTCTTTTTTATAAGACGCTAGAAATGTATCAACTAAAATTCCCTTTAATTTTAAAAAATAGTGACTGGTTTCAGATTTGTTACAGTTTTTATCAAACGTTCCAGCGTACAGCCCAATGCGCCGGAAGGCTAGATCTGGTTGTTGGGTTTTTTTAACATATTTCCAATAAGTTGGCTCAATAAGTTGTTCCGTTTGTCTGGGTATAAGCCGTTTTTCCCATACTTGGTATACACACGGAACGTCATAGTCAATTTTTTCTAGTAAGAAAGAAAACGCGGGTAATTCGCATGTCGCTATTAGATGGTAGTACGGATCGAAGACGCGTTGAAGGCTTTCTTTTTTGAAGCTCTTAGGTAAGATAAAAGATATACTAGACGCTCCCAATTCAATACTTTTTTTAATAAATCTTTTACAAAGCATCGACTGTCTTCCAAACGGGGGATTTCCGATAATATGGAGTTTGGAGTTAGGAATATTAAGAATACTCAAAAAATCTTTTTCGATTATACTTTCATCTTCTGGTTTCAAGTCGTAACCTTTGCAGTTAGAATGGAATTCGGCTATTTTTTTTAAGAAAGAACCATTTCCTGCGCTAGGTTCAATGATCGTGTCACTTTCACTGATATCAATTGACGTCTTTGTGAGTTGAATACACCGATCGGCTATATCAGGCTTAGTATAAAATTTATCGATAGTATTGCGATATCTTCCTGTGTGAGAACTTATCATTTATAAGTTTAAATTATAATTAAAAATAAAACAAACAAATAAAATAATTAATTTATTTTAAACCTTTATTACGGGTCAAAACTAATTATAGTTTAAAGATATATTACTATATTAAAAAATGACCAAGCAATCAAAATCATCTACTAAGGAAGTCAAGGAGGAAGTCAAAGTCGCAGTTCCAGCGCCCGCCCCAGTTGCGGCAGAGGAGAAGTCTTCGCGTAAGAAGAAGGCAGTAGCGGAAGTCGCAGCAGTAGTTGCGCCCCCTGTACCAGTTGTCGCCCAACCTGCGGCGGAAGAAGAGGTGGTAGACCCAGAGGCTGTTGTTACTAAGCGTCGCCAGGTAACTCGCGATGACGTCGAGAAGGACTTTGACGCTCTGCTCCAAAGCCTCGACGAAGAGATCGAGTCTTGCCGTAAGAGTGAAGACAAGACGAAGGCCAAGGGTGTTCGCTTTTTGCGCGCCGTTGCCAAGCGTGTTCGACAGCTTCGTTCAGATTCACTTCGAGTTGCAAGCAAGAAGGTTCGTCGTACCACCACCTCTTCGGCGTCCGGCAACTCCGGCTTCATGAAGCCGGTTAAGATCAGCAAGGACATGCAAAAGTTCACCGGCCTAAAAGAGGACCAACTCGTATCGCGAGTTGAAGTAACCAAGTCTATTTGCCAGTACGTAAAGGAGAACAGCCTCCAGAATCAGGCCGATCGTCGTCAGTTCACACCTGACGAGAAGTTGGCCAAGCTTCTTGGAACTGACAAGCCCCTGACTTACTATGCTCTGCAACAGCATATCCAGCCTCACTTCATTAAGGAAGTAAAGTAAATATTAAACCAATAAAAAAAACTAAATAAATTCAAAAACCAATATTTTTATTTCTTTAAATAAACATATAATTGAATGTCCTCAAAAAAACCCTTACAAAAGATTGCCGAGCCGAAAATTAAACCGGTTGTTAATACTCCAAAACCTATACAATTTTTTGCACCTCAGGCACATGTACAGTCCAATTCAACTCCTCAACCAACGACATTTTATCAACCTCAATCTAAAATACAGGCAAAAATTCAAGTCGCTTCTGATCAACAGAAACCACCAGCTCCAGCGCCTGTTATTTTCCACGCTCCTCAGGCACATCCAAACCCTCCACAGTCTAACACGCTCCATCAGCCTCACAAAATGATGGCGGCTCCACAAATAAAATTACGAACATTCGCCAAATTACATTCAGAAGTGTCACTCAATCAATTAACTTCAAATCGTTCGTGGTTTTACGCAAACGAAATCACGTCTATTTATAATTTTCCTACACCATATCTTTCACGCAAAGTTACAGTAGGTGTAATATCTTTTGGAGGAGGTTTATACGGAAAGGTCTCACCAAGTGGTATTCTTACTAATGGCGATGTTCAGGCATACTGGACTAAATGCGGAATCCCCGCAAACAACCACCCAACCGTGGTAATTGTGCCTCTTTTAGGAGCAGTAAACGCTCCATCTGATAGCGGAACAGATGAGAATACACTGGACGTCGAAATGATTGGAGCCGGTTGTCCAAGTCCTAATCTTACTATTATTTTATATCTAGCTCCAAATGCAATAGATAATTTTCAACCTCTTATCCACTCTGCTATCACTACACCAGTCTCTGTGAATGGTCAATCTCTAACACCTACTATATTGTCAGTATCATGGGCCGCGTCTGAGATGTATAGTTATGGCACATTGGAAACAACACTTGCATCGGCTGCTGCAAAAGGTATTAACATTTGTGTAGCGTCTGGTGATAATGGATCATCGGATGGATCAGGCAATTCGACTACTTGTAATTATCCAAGTTCATCTCCCAATGTTATCGCATGTGGCGGAACTAGTTTGAAATGCCCATCACTAACATATGATGGTTCAACAATTGAAACAACGTGGTCTGGTAGCGGTGGAGGAATAAGTAAAATATACGGTAAACCATCGTATCAGTCATCTTTATCTGGCAATCATCGTAAAATTCCTGACATATCATTAAACGCTGATCCCAACACAGGTATTTCTATTTTGTTAGGCGGAAGTTATGCGGTTTATGGAGGAACAAGTTTTGTAGCACCGTTAATAGCCGGTTATTTAGCAACAATAAATGCCTCGACTTTTATAAATCCACTGTTATACACTGCTCCTTATGGAACGTGTTTTCATGATATTGTTTCAGGCAGCAATGGTTCGTATTCGGCAAAAGTGGGCTACGATGATTGCACAGGTTTGGGAAGCATAAATGGAACATCTCTGGCTCAATGGTTGATGCCGTCAGCCCTACCAGTTATCCATGTTACTAACGTGAGTATTTCACCGCCGTCATCAACGATACCTGTCTCACAAACACAGCAATTGTCCGTTATCGTGTCACCTTCTGATGCAACAAATCAATCTATTACATGGTCAAGTTTAAATTCATCTATAGCATCTGTATCAAGTTCTGGTCTCGTTACAGGTTTAGCCGCCGGAAGCACGGCAATTATTGCTACATCGATCGACGGCGAATTTAAGGGAGCGTCGAATGTAACTGTTCCATTGTCGACCGTTCCAGTTTCATCGATCGGTCTATCTACTTCTTCTATTACATTGAATGTTAACCAAACATATCAGGCTAGTGCGGTTGTCTTACCCTCAAATGCTACAAATACTACAGTTACGTGGTCTAGTTCAAACTCTATGTATGCAAGTGTGTCTTCATCTGGTCTTATTACAGCTGTTTCAGCTGGAACGGTCACAATTACGGCAACAACGGTTGATGGTTCAAAGACTGCTACGATGTCGATAAACGTAAATGTACCGGTTGCGTCAGTTGGTATCACACCATCTTCGACAACCCTAGCTGTAAATCAGACATATCAGGTTAGTGCAGTTGTCTTACCGGCAAACGCGACAAATAAGGCAGTTACATGGTCCAGTTCAAACGCTGTTGTAGCAAGTGTGTCTTCCTCTGGTCTTATTACAGCTGTTTCAGCTGGAACGGTCACAATTACGGCAACAACGGTTGATGGTTCAAAGACTGCTACGGTGTCGGTAAATGTAAATGTACCGGTCGCGTCGGTTAGTATCACACCATCTTCGTCAAAAACACTATCTGTAAATCAGACATATCAAGTTAGTGCAGGTGTCTTACCATCAAACGCGACAAATAAGGCAGTTACATGGTCCAGTTCAAACGCTGTTGTAGCAAGCGTGTCCGCGTCCGGTCTTGTAACTGCCCTTTCGACCGGTAACTCTAATATTACGGCAACAACGGTGAGTGGTTCAAAGATTGCTACGGTGTCGGTAAATGTAAATGTACCGGTCGCTTCGGTTAGTATCACACCATCTTCGTCAAAAACACTATCTGTAAATCAGACATATCAAGTTAGTGCAGGTGTCTTACCAGCAAACGCGACAAATAAGGCAGTTACATGGTCCAGTTCAAACGCTGTTGTAGCAAGCGTGTCCGCGTCCGGGCTTGTTAAGGCTCTTTCAGCCGGCAATACTATAATTGCAGCGACGACAGTTGATGGTTCGAAGACGTCATCATTAAATATACAAGTTATTTTAGCATCGGTTGCGGTAACATCTATTACATCATTGCCTGGTTCTGTTTCACTTATTATTGACCAGACATCGCAGCTAACATGTGCTGTTGTACCGTCTAATTCATCAAATACTCAAATTAAATGGTCTAGTTCGAATAGCAGTATAGCATCGGTTTCGTTAAATGGTCTTGTGAAAGGTTTGTCACCTGGAAAAAGCACAATAACTGCTACGTGTGGAGGTCAGACAACTATGTCAGCAGTAACTGTAACTGCACCGGCGACTGCCAGTGTATCTTCAAAATGTTGTATCATTCCACATTTAACTGTATCTGTTAATACGAACGTAGGACGAACGTGTCCTCTTAAAGTATCGAATCCAGACATAGAACATACTATGGTAGTTAAATCTTATATGAAATATGGATTGTAAGGCGACCTAAATATTTTTTACTAAAAAATATTTGAATATTTGAATATTTGAATATTAATAATTAAAATCATCATATGGACAATACGACTTGCAGCATAACTGTCTTGAATTTGTCTCTCCCATATCTACCCCGCACACAGTACAGTGCCAACTGCCCGTGGCTGGGTTATACCCTTTTATAATTTTTTTGGAATATGAAAAATAGTCATTAATACGCGACTGTTTGGTTCGTACAACTTTTACGATTTTCTTAACTTTTTCTCTGACTGGTGCAACGGTTGGTAAAAAATAGTCGGCAATTTGAGTTTGTTTGAAAACTACATCTTTTGAAATTCTCCGTGATTTTTGTCTGAATGGAGCAACCTCCGGTAAAAAATAGTCTGTAATTTGAGAGTGTTTCATATTTTGTAACCTATTTTGTTACAAAATAACTTTGATTCATTTTTATTGAAATGTAAATAGATAAAGTGTCTGGTTAACTGAACCTAGTATTTCGTCGCGTATATTTATCAAATCAGTGTTAGTCATATTGTTATTATCCAAGTATCTTTCTAAGTCTCTTACTAAGAAAAGTTTAAAAGCGTTCATTGTTTTTATGACTGTTTTTTCGTTCAACGCGCGTAAATTGATACTTAGTTTTTTGTAGGCGATTCTACCGATTTTTCCTTGCAGTGTTTCAATAAAACGATCTATTAAATCGTCTACTTTTTCATATAATTCACCCGATGCGATATGATGGGAATATCGTTTTGTACTCCAATGATAAATTCGAATCTGCTGTTGAAATGTCAAAAAGGATGTCAAAATTTTACTCATTTTATTTATTTATATATAATTAATAAAAAATGAATCTAACAAATGTTATTTTTACGTTAATGCTACTGATTACAATTCTCGGTTCCGTAAATTGGGGCCTCGTTCCTTCTGGAAATAATCTAGTCGAACGATGGATCCCAAAACGAATGATAAATTATGCATATTATGTGTTCGCGTTCACCGGCCTTCTTACGCTAATTCTATTTATTCGCTTAAAAAGTAACGATGATGAAATCGCGCATGAAAATCAGAAATAAATCAAGTTTCTTTGACAAATAGAAACTTTTTAAGGAGAAGAGCGCAAAAAATGATTAATATGATGATAATAATGATGTATAGCGATTTATCTGTATCGTAAAATTTAGAACAAATTGGGCAGTGTTTTATATGTTTTGCAATTTCAATGCATGTAATTTCGCGATGAGAATTTTGATTATCATTTTGATTATTCTGAATATTCTGAATATTCTGATTATTCTGAGCACGAGGGCCTAGTTTATAGTCTTCATTTGGTTCAATAAGTAAGTAATCATCATGTGGTTGGTGATGATGGTTATTATGGTTATGATGGTTATGTTGGTTATGTTGGTTATGGTGTTGTGGATTATAAGGATAGAAAGGTTGTTGTACAATTTCACCAACGCTCATACCTGGCATTCCTCCCATACCTCCGCCGTTAATTGCTGTCCGAAAATCCGATGATTGTCTAATTTTACCTTGCATTGGTTTCATGGTTCGATCTCGTTCCGACATTTCATTATTTATTTGCGATGAAAAATCGGGATTAATACGAGGCGGAAACCCTTGCATACTTTGCTGCTTATGATCGAAAAAATTATCGAGTTCTGGTAAATCTTCAATATAGGTTACTTTTGGTGGCATTTTATATATAATAAAAAATTTTTATAGATTTATCTGTAATTATTTTGATTTTGAGAAAAATCAAAAATTTGCAAAGAGTGGGATTCGAACCCACGATGATTTCTCAGACGATCTTAAGTCGTCCGCCTTAACCGGGCTTGGCTATCCTTGCGATATTTATCTACGTGAATATCGCAAAGTTAAAATGCGTACACTGGGAATCGAACCCAGTTCTACTCCTTGGAAGGGAGTAATAATAACCATTATACGATGTACGCGTTATATATATATACATATGTTTAAATTACATTTTCAAAGAAAGGCGGCGATTGCGTTGTTTCTTCTTAGTAAGAAAGACTCGATCTCATCTTTTGAATGATACGACTGGCATAATACGATATATTCTTCATAATATTTTTGAATAACATCAAACAATAACTCCGAACGCTTGATCGCGTTTTTTAATTTACTCATTTATTTTATAATCTTAATTATAAATGTTATTTAATCTACTACTAAATCCATTTACGTTTATTGCACTTACTGTAATTGGGATAATTCTATTTATCGTTGGCGGAACTTATAAAAACATAAACCCAGACAAACAGAAAAGCGTGCGTAAAAAACTTTATATAGCTGGTGGTGTATTTGTCGGGTTGGGTGTGATGCTAGGATCGTATGTTTTGTACGATAAGTCGAAAGAGTCAAAATCCAAATCTATCGCAACTTCTATTCTAGAAGAAAAAGACCCTTCTAAATACATGGACCTTTGCACCAACTTGGTTGACTCAACCAAAGATTCCGGAATTATTTCCGATTTCAACAGAATGAAAACCGAACGACCTGTAAAAGAAGTTCAAAATTTCTGTGGAAACATGGCAAAGAGCACTCTTGGCAAAGCTTAAAATAAAAAATTATACAAATTTTTTATTTCTCTAATATTTCTAATATTTCTAATATTTCTAATATTTCTAATATCTCATATGGAACAACATTGGGTCCGGTCTCTTTCCGTTATTGATTTTAAGAGGCGGATGCTGCCGCAGGCCGTGTTCGTTAAAGTCGCCTAATACGGTTGTCCAAATTGTCAATTTTTGGTTTTGTTCGGCCATACCAAGATCATCTCTAATACCCTGTACTAGAAGTGATATGGTCTTATCGACGATGTATGCATAATCGTTGCGTTTACTGTCGTCAACTACCAAAAATTTGCCGTAGATATCACCGGTTCTCGGGACGTGTTCTTTAAAAATTCCAAAAAGCGCTGATATGACAACGCGTTCGGACGGTATGATTCGTCTACCATTTGCGTCAACCCCTGTCAGATAGTCGGCGACTTTTTGAGCGATCATATTAACTGTTGTTTTTGTAAACAACTTTTGTGTCAACGGATTCCAGTCCGAAATTGTATTCCATCCAACGTATTGGTTTAAGTCTAGACGATCGTCATAGGCAGAAAATCCTTGTTGTGCATTGGGAGTAGTAGAAGATAAGGTTTTTAATGATTGTTGTAAATCATGAGTATCATCAATGTAGGTATATGCACTCGACATTTTATTATTATATAAATATTTAAATAGTTACATTCTATTAAAAATTATGTTCGCTAATTTGGATGACGCTCACATCACTGTTGTTATGTATAGTAAGTTTTCAAAAGTATGTACGAGCTTTTTAGAAATATTAGAGAAAGTCCCAACTTTTAAACACACCTTGTTATGTGTTGATAACGACGAGACTCGCAAACGTGTCATTTCTAACCTCAAATTAAATGTAACAGAAGTGCCATGTATTTTTCGCGTATACGAAAGAACAGGGTATGTCGAATCATTTGAAGGCGAAAGGGCGTTTACGATACTAAATACTCATTACAATCATTATATAGAAAAAATGGAGAAAGAACAGCTTCTTCGTTCGCAAATTCCGCAGACCACGCACATTCCACAGACTCAGATTCCTCAAACGCAACAGACTCCACTTCCTCAAATGCAACAGACTCAACCACTTCGTGTCTCCGATGATATGTTCGAGATCGCGTCTCAACCTCCTCCCAATACCTCTACAACATCTACTCCTATCGAATTTGAACCAATTAATACTTACATGCATATACCACCGTCGCAATCTAATGCGGTTCCAGACCGTACAACCGATCGCGCGTCAGACCGTTCGTCGGATCGAGCTGTAAAATCAGGCGGCAATATCGTGTCGCGCGCAATGCAAATGCAAAAAGAAAGAGAAAGCGATGCGCCTTCTACAAAAGGCCCACATTCTGTCTGATAAAATTGATTTTTGCCACGTTTGTTTCAAAAAAAATTAAACATGACCAAGTTCACCCATAAGGAATATGTCGAAACGATGATTGATATGGCAGAGGCCGAACTTCAAAATATGAAGACAAAAATGAAAGATATTTACAAAATAATGCCAGAGTCTGTTGAAGTTGAAAGATTATGGATCCGTCTGTCTGACGAATTTAAGGCGTCTTTGAGACCAGTTGTTACAGAATTGGTGTTAAACAAAGGTATTCCAAGAAAACAGCGCGTGAATGATAAAAATAAGCCTTCCTTATCAGAAGGTAGCGATAGAGATATCGAAAAAACTAGTGGAAATAATAAGATTACATTTTCTGAGTATTGTAAACAATATCGTAAGAAAGTGAGAGACGAAAATCCTACTTACGATTCAAAACAAATCACAAAATGTTTAAGCGAGATGTGGAAAAATAAAGAATAAGTTTTATAATAAAACTTATTACGGTGTGAAAATTTTATGAATTTCTTTGGCGATTTTGTTAATGGTCAGTTCACTGAGTTTGACTTTTTTTACAAAATCTTTAATGTTAACGTTATTAAACCCTCGTTTTTTACAAATGTAATAGTAAATCAGCGAACTAGTTACACTTTGCGGACGAGAACGATTGATCATGCTGCTCTTATTTTTAATTTTCTCGTATAGTTCATAGATTTCTTTCTTTTCCTCATTTGACATGTCAAATTTTTGAAGACACTCCTCGACCATTTCAAGAGAATTTGATGTCTTGTTGCGAATTTGACTCTCTTTCGGGGCATTCAAATTAACGTGCTTCAATCCTTTCAAGATAATTTTACGATCCAGTTTAAAAATATCACGCAAATTTTCGCATGTATACATTTTTCCATTTAATTTAATAGAATGAAAAATGCACCCAAAAATGATAGCTTTTCTTGAATTTCCCCGGTAAATCTTACCATTTGTGACTTGTGAATAGATATCATTGGCCATTGTTACGATTTTTTCTGAAAACCCAAGATTTTCAACATCTTTAAAAATACTTTTGTCTTCTAATTTTCTGATGTGACATCTATTGGGGTCGGAATTTTTGCGTGTATCATCGCTGCCGTAATATCGCCAATCTTTTTCGTAAGACATAACTTTCGACAATTCTACACCACAGTCGCTGCACAAAAATGTGCCAGACTCGTTTACAACGTTTGAATGACTGCAAACAGAAATTTCAGATTCGTGTTCTTTGTGCTCACGTTTAGTCTCGTTTTCAATCTCCTCAAAAATATCAAATGTATCAAATGCGTCCATCTTATCTTTATATTGTAATATTCACTTAAATGATATATAAAAAGATAAGTTCATTTTTATATAAATTTATAATTTCAATGTACTGTGGACTTTTTTCAACAGTAATTCAGGCATAAAAGACGGAAGTTGTTCTCTGATTTTTAAAATGAAAACTGTAATTCCTAACTTAACGTTGGCATTTTTTCCGTGTTCCCCAATAAACTGCTTGTCCATTTTCTTTGCCATACCAAAATCGATAATATAAAGATTGTTTGAATCGTCCCCTTTTCCTGTCATAAAATTAAGAGGAGAAACATCGCCATGAAAAATACAATTGTCGTCAAGTCTTTCAAGTATGGAAATAATCTGACGTTGATGAGATTGGCTTAATTTTCCTGTTTTATTTATATAGCTAACAAGTGTCTTTCCAAGTTCGTCCATGACAATATAGGGGTTATCCACATTAACGTCAAACTCGTATATTTTGGGTGACACTCCCAGACGATGAGCCTTTTTCATAAAATGGATTTCTTGTTTAACCGAATCTCGATTTTTGTTTTTTCGGAAGGTTTTTGTGACTACATCTAGTTTTCCTCTCTTATGATAAGTTATGGTTCCATCCTTTCCTTTTTTGATTTTCTGGGAACTCATTTATTATAATATTTTATTTTAAGAATGTTGCATATTTTTGACATAGCGGTTTTCTAATTACCCGTATAGATTGCGCAATACCACAACACTCCTCGTCTGTAAGATTTTTTGTCTTAATTTTTTCATAAAGCATTTCCTGGATTTTACGGAATTGGTCAAGAGACGAATTTAGGATATCAGAATACTCGCGTTTTTTATCCAAAGTAATTCCTTCTTCTAGAAACCCTTCGACTGTTAAGCAGTGCTTTAAAATACAATCGTGGCATCGTTTTCCGTAGTGGAAAAGATGGTCTTCCAGTAAAATCATGTTTTTAGCTGCTTCTCTTAGATTGAAACGGGGATCGAGAATGGGAAACAAATTTGTTCCGCCGCAGATGTTGGACCCGTCGTCGGAAATTCCGCACGACGAATTCGAATCTGAACTATCAGACGAAGATGACGCGCCAGAACCTTCTTTTCCGGATGAAGGCGTTGGTGATGTGAATTTTTCTTTGATTTCTTTGGTGGGAACTTTAAAACGAAAAGAAGCGTCGTCGTTCATAATTTCGTTGGGCTGGCCGTACGAGTACTGCATTTTTTGTTCGATTGTTTCTTCTTGATATTCATTTGTCTTCGGGGGAGCTTCATAAAGCATCGAGTTTAGTTGAATAAATTTACGGTTATCGAGAGTGGCAAGCATACGCTGTTTTCCATTTGTTCCATACATCTTAATTTATTAATTATTATTTTTTTATATAAATTAAATGAATCTAGTTATTATATGTCTTATTCTAGTGATCTTGGCCGAACTTATCTTGATATTTATCACAAATCGCAGAAGACATAAACAGTATGAAAAGTATGAACAATACAAAACGATTCCAACCAGTGAAAGCGACTCTGAATTACAACTAACAACATGCAGACGTTGCAAAGGAGACGTGTACAACAATGTATGGACAGGTTACCAAACTGGTGCATCACCACCGCCTCCTTCATACTGGCCCGATGCTACAAACGCTGAAGTTCAAACAAAATCATGGCAAAATTATAAAGTAACCGGATCACCGGTTGAAAATACTCACTACCAAAACTGTGATGATAATTATCGATGCCGGCAATATGGTATTTCAACTGGCGTACAAGGTAAAATATTTTAAAGGGATGTCGATCCAATTGTTCGATTTTGTGTAGATATGGAAGTATTAGGGTCTACCTGTAGGCTTGACAAACTTATAGCCTGCGGCGAAGAATAGTAGCTACATGTCATCGTTGAAGGATTATAGATAAATAACTTTGTACCTGATGGGACATTATTTGTGCATTCGGCTGTTGTTGCCTTAATAACATCTTGTCCAATTTTTGTAATACCCGATGGAGGGATAGCTTGCCCAGCTATGTAAAACCCATTATAGATACCGTAAGCATTCCCAATCTTTGCGTTATTAATAGCCTCTGTAAGTCTAGCTGTTTCTTCATTAAGTTTTGCAATATAATTTAATAGAGGTGACGGAGTTACAGACACGGGAGATGATGTGGCTACTATTTTGGACGCACTGGGAGTAGTTGCACTGGGATTGATCGCACTCGGCGTAGTTGCACTTGGAGCGGTTGAGCTGGGCGTAGTTGCAGTGGGATTGATTGAGCTGGGCGTAGTTGGAGTGGGATTGATTGAGCTGGGCGTAGTTGCACTTGGTGTAGTTGAACTGGGCGTAGTTGCACTTGGCGTGGGTGTAGTTGAAGTTTTTGATGACATAAATATACCTAAACCAATTAACAAAATTATAATAATTCCAATTACTATATTTTTTGATACCATTTCTTTTATTTATAGAAAACAAAAGAAATAAAATTAAAGAGTAGTTGATCCAACTGTATTTGTTCCAACTGCCAAACTTCCTAGTGAAAGTGTACCTGAATAATAAGTACACTGTTGTGATTGTGGATTGTAAACAAAAACAGTTGCGGTTGCAGGAGCGCCGGATACACATAACGCTGTACTAGCGACTTTTTGAGATACAGATATTTGCGTAAGACCTGTCGGAGCGGCCGCTTGTCCTGCAATGTAGAATAACCCGCTCTTACCATATGCCGATACAATCGATGTTTTCGCTGAACTAATCGCAGCAGTTGCATTATTAAGCGCTGTGATATATCCAGCCAATGTGGATGTATTGCTATCATTGTAGCATGTAGCATCTCCGCTAGCGATTTGGCTCTGCGAATATCCTGTTTTGCATAAAAACTTAGAATTTGCCGAATCAAACATAGTATTGGGAACAGATGATAAATCAACTGGTACACAATATATCTTACCGTCAGTGTTTACGTATGGTGTTCCTGTTGCACATATACAATTGCCGTTATCAACAGTTCCTCCAGGGCATAATGGAGCACAACTTGAAAGATTATTGTAACTAGTATAGGCCGTATTGTATGCAGCTAAAGCTGTTTTATATGCAGCAACAGTAGCTGCATCTGCGGTTGGTAGAACTGTTGTGTCTGTTGCGGCAGGCATAGTCGCGGCCACGTTTGGAAAATCTTTGGATTTGCAACTATTGGTTGGTAATGTTCCAATTGGAAAACCTTCGTTGATATCTTGATCATAATGAATAGAATATTTAGAATATTGATAATTGGGATGCTGAGAGCGTTGAGAGCATTGAGAGCATTGACAGAGATGGGGATGTTGTTGAGAGCATTGAGAGCATTGACAGAGATGGGGATGCTGTTTGTGATGAGAATTGGACGTGTATGTAATCATTAGATACAGAATAACTAGACATACGCTAATTCCGATAAATAACGATTGGATCGTAATTTCGTTAGACGAAGAAGACATTTTATTTATAATTTAAAATTAAAAATTTTATTAAAAAATGAAATATCCAAATATAATTTTATTCAGGTACAATCAGTATTCTGATATTGACACTTTTTTTAAAGTAAACAGGAATGAACTGCTATGCACTATCAATCCGACTGATGATAAACAAGAATTAAATGAACTGTTTGATGCCAACTATCATTTACTCATTACATTTGGCAATCATTTTTCCGAATACGTAAAAGATGTCAACGATATCATTGCCCCTCGAATGTTACGTCGATGGCTTCATTTTGATAGAATTGAAAATGTCGAAACGTTTAACAAAAGCGTTAACTATTGTTATATCGACAATGTTATTAAAGGCAATCGGCCTACTTTTTCAATTTTTACGACCTGCTACAATTCATACCAAAAAATAGAAAGAGCCTATAACAGCGTGAAAGAACAGACATTAAAAGACTGGGAGTGGGTGATATTGGACGATACTCCTACCGACGACACGTATAATAATCATTTCCGTTTTTTGACAGAGTTATTTGAAAATGATAAGCGGGTAAGATTATACAAGGGCGCAGACAATAACGGTTCGATAGGAAGTGTTAAAAACGATGTAGTCTCATTATGCCGAGGAAAGTATGTGATCGAGTTAGATCATGACGACGAGATTTTACCAAAAGTGCTAGAAGATTCTGTAAAGGTATTTGAAGACAGTCCAGATATTGGATTTATTTATATGGATTACACAAATATTTACGAAGATGGTTCTAATTACAAATATAACGATTGTTTCTCGCTTGGGTATGCGGGGTATTATTTACAGTGGTACAAGGAGAGGTGGGTGTATGTCGCGTCAACTCCCAATATAAATAATATTACGCTGGGTCATATCGTTTCCGTGCCTAATCATCCCCGTATTTGGCGTAAAAATACGCTAATAGAAATGGGTAATTATTCTGAAATGTTACCGATTTCAGATGATTACGAATTGTTGTTACGTACGGCTGTTAACACAAAAATGGCCAAAATACACAAACTAGGGTACGTCCAGTATATGAATAACGGGGGCAACAACTTTTCGCTCATACGCAATTCTGAAATTAACAGACTTTGTGGTGAGCATTTAAAGCCGATGTGTTTTGATGCGTATAAAATCAATGAACATATGAAAAATAACGACGCGTTTGATGAAGGCGGAAGTCCGAACGTATCCATATGGAAGAAGGAAAACTTTGTGCCTAAACATATTAACAAAATTATAAATGCGGATGTTAAAAAACAGTTTGCGATTATAAAAACAACTATGTTTTTACAAAATCTCGAACACCTGAAAAATATATATAGTGAAAACGTTTACGATTTTTTAGTTCTAGATAATGAGATGAGCCATGAAGATCTGTGTAAAATGCTGGAAACACACAAGTTTCATCGTATGAAGTGTTATAGCATAAAAGACGCGAGTGTACAAGAGTTAATCAACTATTTTATGTTTATTTATAAAAGTTGTGACGACTATGAAATTATATCGTGATCTACGCACTAATCCATCGATTCGTCCAACTTGTGCGGTTGTATAAGTTTTGTTGAAGCGACATTAAGTCTTCTCGAAAAGAAAGGGCGTCTCGTGTAGATTGATCTTTTGATACGGAGTGCATGGTAGATGAAATTGGTTTTCTGATGTATTCCGGCTTGACAGAATCCATCGGGTCTACTCTGATTGTTTTATCAACATACGAAGAGACCGTGTAAACCGGGTTAAAGAAAGGCTGAGCGACATCTTCATTTATGTAGTACGCAATTTGACCATTCTTAATATCCGAATACGTTTTGTAGCGCCCGCCGTAATTACTATTGTCAAACGTGCTAACCTGATCCATATTGACAGCTCCTACTTTCGCAGGTTGATCAAGAATCATGCGAATTCCTCGCGGCGCGTCTACAACACGCCCGTCTTGAACATACTGATAGCCGGGCGCGCCTCCGATCGGATTGGGTTCCAGCTTATAATCAGGCATTGCGTAAAGCCCGAGCGAACTGATAAAATGAATTCGGTCGTCGCTCTTATCTCTTTCTTCCATAACTCGATAGGATCCAGATACATTATATAACTTATCGTTATTGAAAGGTAACGGTTCGTCTCCTGAATAGACTCCCAGTGATCCGCGTATAACACGTGGGTCGGCATCACTACTTGGTTTGATAAAGTGTCCAGAATGTCCAGAATGTCCCGAATGACCAGAATTTACAGCGTTGCCCGAATTAGTATAGTGTATATTTTTTACTGATATATCTCGGTGTCCAGTGTGTCCGGTGTACCCTCCTTTGTAAGAAGATGCCGGTTCTCTCGAATATGGCCCACAAGATTCCTGTACGACATTATTGCCGATATTTTGGAATGTTTTATACATCTTTATAATAAGGGGTATTATATTTTTAAAGTTAAAAATATTATAATAATAAAATGAATACTCGTTATATCGAAATTTACAGTGCTCATCGTAACCGTAATCAATTTCCGCTGCCTTCGTCATTTGATATTCCCTTTTCACCAACAAAACAACTAGCAAACGGATCACAGGCAACTGATCCACTTGTTAACGGCGCCATTTATTATACATGGAATGGCGGAATTGTGATTGATACCGGTTCGTTGAAGACGGGATCAAAGGATTCGTCACCTTTATTGGAAGTCTCCAACACACACCCGCAGCCCAGTCTGCCTAACTTTTATGTTGGCTATCATATGATGGTGCAAACTGCGCTAGAATTACAAACTCGTATTATTACATCTTATAATCCGTCAAATGTAGCTGTATTACCTGACGTATCATTCAATGGAGTCACAAATTCGGGTCAGTCTTATATTATATTCGATATGAGTACGGTAGGGTTTGTTCATTTACCGGCGGTCGATGTATACGAAAATCATATAATAGAATATGATCAAGCCTACACCGGCTATTATGTTATGGACGAGACGTTAAGTTACGGGTCAAAAATTGTAGCGCGCCAAATTAAGTACTATGACCAGACTATACGATACGCCTACTACGATTCAGATATGCCATCGGACTGGAATGTAACCGATTCATATACATTGCGCCAAAGTCTTCCTCTTGAAAAATGGACGCTTTCGACACCAACAGTAGTTAATACGAACCCCGATATTGGACAACCCGGACTTCTTTTAATTACACTGCCGCTTGAATCAAGCGCACAGGATAATTTTTACACTGGTAAGTACATTTACTTTACAACTAATCTTCCTTATCAAGAATATAACTTATTTCAGAGTACATTTAAACCTATTTACGGAACATACTATGTCGTTTCTTACACTGGCGCAACTAGACAGGCGTTATGTTATTACGACATGTCAGGAAATGTTACCAATTATCCTACATATCCTTCCTCAAATCCAATTGTTAATCCACCGGGCACAGTTGTTCTAAAAGGCGATACGATCAATATCGTTAGTTTTACCAATGACAATTATTCGCCGTTAAATTACAGTGGCAGTGTTGTTTCACAGAATCAAACAGTGTGTTACGAGATCGCACTTATCAATTTAACTCTTCCCAATGTCTCTCTTACAACAGGTTCGCGTATTGCATTTTATCCCTATGTTTATGTCGAGTTCGCCAATACAACATCGCCATCTGGCGCTTCTCAAAATATTATTTATAGTAATAATCCTGAAAGCGGGAAAGCGTTATTCATCGCTGCCGTAACCGATGTCGTACAGCCTATTATAAGTACCTTTGTGAAACTGGACGGTGGAAATATGACACAGACCGTTAAATTTAAGCCAAACGATTCAATAAGATTCTCCGTATATTTACCAGATGGAACTCAATTTTTACCTGTCGATGAAGATATCCTCAGCCCTTATCGACCGATTGGCACATTGCAAATAAATGCAGTTTTTTCAATTCGACGTTTATAATTTTATGATTCTAAAATTATATAATTCACTGACCACATGGATATACATTAGTGGGATTAACACCGTCGGTATTGTAAAATGGCCCGTAATACGCAGATAGCAATAATATTCGGCCAAGATCTTCAATTAGAACGACAGAACTTGTTTTTGTATTTAGAATATTTGACATTGCCTCTGCCGCAGCTCCGTCTGGCGTTCCGCCAATCGTTGTTGAATTTGACGAGCGTGCAATATTTTCGAGATACTGTTTAGCTGCATTCATTGTCGATTGTACTTGTTGATTTTGTTTTGAAAATACTTTAGTCCAATTAGGCGGAGATGGCGGTAGTGGATTAAGCATCTTTGTTGTTATATTACCGCTACTATTCAATCCGACCAAATTGTGATTGCTATTCATCGAAAAAGTAACGGAAACATCAAGTCCATTTTGATTTTTTGTTCGCGTTATTGCATATGTATTTGGAGCGACTGCGTTATTAAGTGTGAATATCTGGGCGAGCATGATGGCTCCAAGATTTCTAAACATATCACTTCCATATTGCAATGGTGTCTGATTGATTGGAGTGAGTAGGTATATTATTAAATCATTCAAGATATTCATATTTTGTTGGAATTTATTAATAAATGGAACAACAGTTCCGTTTCCTGATGTATTTCCATACATTTCAAAACGTGTTGATACTGGTTGAAGTCTAAAACATAAAACTGGATCTTTACCCATAATATTTTTATATAACTCTAGTAAAGATTCTTGGCCGGTTGATGGAGATGTGGCAGTTGAAGGTGACCCTATTAAGTTTTTTGATTCTTGTAAATACGTCAACCCTGATTGTACATCAACTGTATCCGAATCATATACATTAACTAGTGTGCCAGTCTGATCCGTAACTGTCCCAGCGAGTCTTTTTGCAATAGTCGTAGACGGCGGGGATGGCGGGGATGAAGACACGGCCTCCCATTTTTCAAGAGTGCCGCGATCAACTGAATCAAGAATAATTTTGACGCTATCTTTTTTAGGTTTAGACGACTTACTAGAATGTTCGTGAGAACGTCTAGATCTTAGAAAGAAAAACAGAACTGTTATAATGATTATGGCAATTGCAGCCCATAACCATTTCTTATACATTTATATAACGAAAAAAAAATCTAATATTTATAGCATTATAATTTTATAAAAACAACTGAAATGTGTGGAATTTTTTTTATTTGTTCCAAAACGGGTATTTTTACGGATGAATCGATTCGTCGTATTTTATCCAATTTTAAGTTATTAAAGCGCCGCGGACCCGATCAGTATGCCCTAACTATTGTTGGAAACTGCATAATCGGGTTTCAACGTCTTGCAATCAATGATACTTCAAGTAACGGCATGCAGCCGTTTCAACTTGGAGAGAGCTTTACAATGTGCAACGGAGAGATCTATAATTACGATGACTTGAAAAGCGAGTATCTAAATATCCTAAAAAGTAAATCTGACTGTGAAGTTCTTCCTCATATGATTTCCCATTACGGAATTGAAAAAACTGTCCAACTATTGGACGGAGTATTTGCCATTGCTCATATTAATACAACTGCCAAAACTGTCTCTCTTGCACGTGACCGAATTGGTGTTAAACCTGTTTTTTACGGCGAGAGTGATATGTTTTTCGCGGCTGCCAGTGAAGCCAAAGCACTTGACGGATTATCATTGCCAAATATTCAGCAGCTTAAACCCGGTTCAATTGTAACATATGAATATGATACATACATTTTTCAGTCGGTATCGAATGTATCGAGTGTATTGAATGTATCGAGTGTATCGAGTGTATCATACGAAGAGTCACGTGAAACAATTCGTCGGTTATTAATTCGAGCCGTCCAAAAACGAATGACGTCTGATAGAGACATTGGTTGTCTTTTATCGGGCGGGCTTGATTCGTCGATTATCGCATCCATCCTAGCAAACGAAATGCAAAAAAACGGAAAGAAACTTCGAACTTTTTCGGTTGGGTTTCCCGACTCAACGGATATCATTTACGCAAGACAAGTTGCCGCTCATATTCAATCCGACCATCAAGAATATCTGATTAAATATGAAGACGCCCTTCAACGTATAGAAGACGTTGTCAAAGCAACAGAGACATACGATACAACTACCATTCGCGCAAGCACTCCTATGTATTTATTGTGTGAATGGATTAATAAGAATTTTCCGGATAAAGTTATTTTTTCAGGCGAAGGCAGCGACGAATTATTTTGTGGTTACCTTTATTTTCACAATGCTCCAAATGCACAAGAGGCTCACACAGACTCACTTCGATTGGTGAATGAACTATATCAATACGATGTTCTTCGCGCCGATCGATGCACGGCCGGCAATGGATTGGAATTTCGCGAACCATTTTTGGATAAAGATTTAGTTGATTTTGTTGTCGCAATGGATCCGTCTTATAAGATTCCTTCGACACACGAATCAACTATTTTCGAGAAAACTATTTTGAGAGAGGCATTCTCAACTGATTTACCCGACCCAGTTGCATGGAGACGAAAAGCAGCGTTTTCAGACGCTGTAAGTAGCAGTGAAAAACCATGGTATCAATGGATCCACGAATACGTTAAGAATGATAAGAATGATAAGAATGATATAACCGATTACGGCGGAACCACCGAGAGTAACTACTACAAAACACTCTTTTACAAGTATTTTAAAGATTATAAACCTACGATTCCGTTGTGGTTGCCTCGATGGTGCAATGTAGGATCAGAACCATCAGCTACGGTATTAAACGTTTACAATAAGAATGAGCATTAAAGATTCTAAAGATATTAATTTTTTGATAAAATTAATTTAATAATAGAAGGTTCGATTGAAAACTTCTCGTTTATCCCACATCGTTTGATAGCAAATACGACGAGGATTATTATAGTAATTGGAAGTATTTTTCGACACTAACGGTTGAAGACTTTTGTCAACAAGTGCCTCAAATGCCTTCTCACCTGTTCCTAATACATAGAATGAGCCTATAACTTGCAAATCTGATTGGTATACACCTGGTGTAATATCGGTTAGTTCGAGTCGATTAATATATTTATTAAAAGCCCTGCCTAAAACTTGCGGACCTGTAATGTCAAGTGAATTTTCCCCGTATTGTTTGTTTAGAATATTGTGTATAGTCATGTCAATTACAATTCGTAAAATAGGGTGTTCTGGTGTGCATGCCATAAACGAATTGAGAATAGCTCCAATTGGTCTGTCGCGAAAAACGGCAAACGTAGATGTAGTGTCTATAAAATCGCGTAGCGGTTTAATAGTAGACGACTTGCAGTCCATGTATACGCCGCCTTCACGGTACAATACAAGATACCGAAATAAATCGGCTTTATAAGCACCTGGAATAACAGAGTTATAGGCTTTCAAGTACTCTTTCGGAAAATGGTTTGCAATATAATCCTTACAATCTGTATCGTCGTAAAAGTAGTAGTCGTACTCGGGGTTCATATGACGGATAGTCATACACGCTTGGTACATATTTGTGTTTAGGGTTGTAGTGAAATAGGTTTGATGGATTTTTAGAGGAATTTTTTGTGAATACAAGCTTCCAAAATCTCTCTTTGGATAAAATTTATTAATACGATGTTCCCCTTCTTTTATTTCGAACTTTGAATAATCAAAAAAGTTTTCCAATGTATATTTATTAAGTATCAATCCAGCGATAAAAACACATAATACAATCACCAAAACAGTAATGGCGCTGTGCATTTTATTTATCATTTAAGGAAAAAAATAAATGATATTGTATTATAAATTATCATAAAAATGATTTACGATATGTCAATCTTTTTTATAATAATTTATATACATGTTTCTTTCTATTGCATTGAAAAAGCCAAACGGTACATCATACTGCTGGATGGATGTAGGTAGTAAAAAAGAATTAGAAATGGGAGACGATATCAATCATTGGATCGAACGTGTAATGAAAAATGTATTGAACGAACACTCTATAATTTGCTATAATGACGAGGAACCAGGTGACTCGAAAGCGACCTCAAAAGGTCATTCGAAAGGTGTTGTAGCATGGAACACCCAAAAAATTGGGTGGCTGATACATTCCGTTCCCAAATATCCATCGGTATCGTCCTCGTCCTCTTCATTGTCGCAAATCGAACCACCCCAACTTATTTACGGTCAATCTTTTGTGTACATGGAATTTGATTTTGAAAAAGATAAACTATGTGCGATTATTGACCAATTATCAATTATGGAAGCCCATATTTTTCATTCGAAAATTTCCAATCCATCGTTTCTTATTAATATTCATTCTAAAAAAGATATCTGTATATCCCCTTTTTCATCAAAAATTATTCATATCGCAAAATCAAGTTCGTGGAGAAAAGATTTATACGAAGACTGTATTTATGACCATATGAAATCAGCCGTACTATGTGAAACATGGGCAAAACCGTCATCGCCCTCAACCGATACGGTAAAAAATGTAAAGACCATTAGATGGCCCAATGGCGACAAATATCAAACTACACAGGATCATTCAAAATATGCCGTGAGTATGGATGTAAACCATCCATGGGTTTTCATTGGTGATATTAATCATATGGAATCTCAAACAAGACGAGGCGGCGGTGGCCTAATGATCCAAGATCTTCGGTTGTGGACGGCAATCCATCATTTATTTATGGAATATACGGATGTCGTATCCAACCCCTTACATGAAGTTGTGCGACCTAAAAAGTGGTGGGCGTGTTTTGAATGCCTAGACGACTAAAATAACATTTAAAGATTTTTTTTTTATTTTTATTAATATAAAATGTCATTTCGTGTAGGTTCGAATACTCAATTTACATCGGAACTTATTAATTTTCTAAAACCCAAAAATGATCTGACCAATCAGCTTCCCAATGGAACAAACTACGGAGATTATCTCTACTGGAATGGTAGTACATTTGCAGTTGGCGACTCCAATGTCACGATTGGCGCTCACGCCGGCGAAAATAGTCAGTATGATAACGCTGTCGCTATCGGCAACACCGCCGGTTCATACAGCCAAGGAACAGTCGCTGTTGCAATTGGCGCAGGAGCCGGAAATCAAAATCAAGGACCCGCCTCGGTTGCGATTGGCTCTGGCGCGGGTTCTTATAATCAAGGATTAAATGGCGGGTCTGGTCCATACCAATGCTGCTCAATTGCAATTGGCACTGGTGCCGGAGAAACCAATCAAGGTTTTTTTTCAGTGGCAATTGGCCCAGGCGCCGGTGCAAACTTACAAACACCTGGTTCGATTGCACTCGGTTTTATGGCAGGCTCCGAAAATCAGGGGGGAGCAACTGGCGGTATGAATTGTTGTTCTATCGCAATTGGAGTGAGCTCCGGTCAAACTAACCAAGGTATGTCAGCTATTTCTGTTGGACAAGGAGCAGGAATGATAGAGCAAGGAAATTATTCAATGGCATTTGGTAATTACGCGGGAGCTTACGGGCAAGGAACAGGCGCTGTTGCCATTGGTAATGGCGCAGGATCATATACACAAGGAGATTGCGCTATTGCAATTGGAAATGGTGCTGGTTTCAGTGGACAATCCAACAATAGTATTGTTATTAATGCGACAGGTTCTAATCTTAACAATTACGGACAAGGAACATGTGTGATTGCGCCAGTTCGTGATACAAATCCATCAGAACCATGTTTTGTTGAGCCGTATCTAATGTCGTATTCGCCGTCTACGGCTGAACTTACCTATAATTCCAATCCCCAGATTCTACGAAATTTTGGACAAGGCAATGAATTATTATTATCTGATTACAATACAACCCACTATTATTCCTATTATAGTGAGACGCCTCTTAGTCAAATTGATATTGGAACAAACATGGTAGAAAATTCCGTATACGAAGTTACGTTTAACACGTCTGGTTCAACGGCATCAAATAACGATATGAATTTTCTCCCTAATTATTCTAATTATAACAATCTCTATACAAACTTTGCTCAAAGTATGCTTAGTGGTATGTCATTTGTAAACACGTTATCAGGTAAATATAATCAAGGTAATACGTTTAGTTTCGATCTAGTTGGAGGCGGTTATGGATACGATCCAATTGGAAAAATCACAATTTTTAATTATAGAAATGCCAAGAAAATTCGGGTAGAAGTAGGTGATACATGCGCAATCTCAACAGGCGCTGGCTATTGGCTATCTAACGAATCGTCTGCAATTACTCCGCAAGGGGCGACACCGTTATCTTATGATACAGAAACTCAATGGTTGACGGTTGGAAGTCTTATATTTGGTAACCCGTCTTTTACCAATGTGATCGTAACTGTCAAACGCGTTATTTAATTTAATTTTTATTATTTTAATAAAAATTTAACGGCGCATCATCGGTCCAGTTGGGCCAGACGGGCCATATGGCCCGCGAGTAGGAGCGGCTGTTCCGACAGGTCCTACGACACCGGTCGAGCATGGGCGGTCAACGTATTGCACACAGTCCTTATCCATGTAGGCCTTGTTTACGTCAACGTAGTTAATGCACGAGCCGTGCGACAGGGAATTGTAGTTAGGGACTTGGTACGAAACGCCCTTGAACACGGGCACGATGTTAATACCGGGAAGATTGGGAGAAGCGTAAGGAGCGACTGCACCGCATCCTAGCGAACCAAAATAATAGTTACCTAGCGAGTTATAATTGCAAACTGTTCGTTGAATGTATTCAGTCATTTTATATTAAAATAAAAAAAAATTAAATTTTATTAATACGATGAATCGTAAAAGTTTTTAACAAACGTTCGGTATTCCATAAGAGATTGCGATCCATGTAAGAAAGGGACGTGGTGTCTGTAATATCGTCGGAATTATGAGACACGTAAATTTTTCCACTTCCGACAAACTTAGAAGTTTCTTTTTTGACAAGAGTATCTCGAAACAAACTAAGAGTCTGAAATTGGTCAGAGTACCGAATAGGCGATTTCTCATCAGAAAGCACAAAAACCGGTTCAATTTCGTCGCATTCATCTTCATTGTCATCATCTTTATTCTCATCACATTCGACCGTCTCATCTTCGGAATCACTTGTATCGTTATTATTATCGTTATGAATTGGCGATGGGAAAGAATCTTTAATATAATTAATAGACTCGCAGATTTCTGCGTATTTACGGGTATCCTCATTATCACTTACCAATTCTGGCATGTCAGAATAATCGTCTTCTTCTACACTCGTAGGCGGCGTTTGCGGTTTTACTGAATTTTCGGATGTTTCGGGATGCTCTTGATTTTCCATTGGGTTATTAGTTATACGTAATGCACATCTCTTTAAGTCTTTGAAATGTTATTTTTTTTTAAAATTGATCCAAAAATTGTTATTTTAATTATAAAATTAAAGTATATAGAAATGGATAGTGTTTTGGATATTTTAGAAAATACAAAAGTTCACGGGGACTATCATACTCACGTGAGTATGGTGCAGCCTCTGGGAAAATTTCAGATTAGCAGAAATAATATGGAGAATTTTTGGGAAAATTATTGCTCTGATATTATTGAAAACGAAGAGAAGGCGATATATGGAATTGCCGAGAAACTCCAAACCTACATTCCAGTCCTGGTCGATGTCGATATCAAACTTCCATACTCGGAAGATAAAGACACCACCAAACTATACACAGATCATCAGATTGACAGCATCGTACGCGACTACCAAGAAACACTCAAAAACATCATCACTGACTGCCAACCAACGCATTTGATCTGTTTTGTTCTTGAAAAACCGGCTTATAAAATCGAATCAGGAGACAATGAATTCATTAAGAACGGATTTCATCTTCATTTTCCTTATACTTTTTTATCTAAAAACGATCACGAAGCCCATCTTGTCCCTCGTGTCAAAAAGCTGATTGATAAAAGCAACGTTTTTAAGAATCTTGACGTCGGAAAGTCAGGCGATCTGATCGACGCTTGCTATACGCGAAATCCCTGGTTGCTATACGGGAGCCGGAAAGGTGAACGCATGGATCCTTATGTTCTTACTCGAATTCTTGACCAAGATCGAGAAGAAATTGGAATCAAACAAGCGCTTGCCGACTACAAAATCTTTGACGCCGACGAAATTGAAATTCCAATCAATGGGCGGTTTGACTTTTTTCTACCTCGCATTCTTAGCGTTATTCCATGGTGCAGACCGGTGTGCGAGATTAAACCAAACCTGCCAAGCATGATTAAAATCAGCGTAGGACCGGAAAAAGTAAAGCGCGATTATGTGGTCAAGAATATGACGGAAACTATGGAAAAGGCGAAGAAGTTTATAACTATCATGTCTGATCACCGAGCCGAGTCTTATAGCGACTGGATGCAAATCGGCTGGGCGCTCTATAACATTTCTAACGGTTCCGAAGATGGAATGATGATGTGGCTTGAATTTTCGACGCGATGTGGCGAGAAATTCGACGAAGCGCATTGTATGGCAACGTGGTCGAAAATGGAACACCGAAATATGACGATTGGAACGCTCGCCCACTTTGCGAAAGAAGACAATCGGATAGAATACGAAAAGATTGTCAGATCGTATTCAGACGAATACATCAATCAATCGTTAACCGGAAGTCACCATGATCTCGCAAAAGCATGTTTCGAAAGGTACGGAAATGAATTTGTTTGTGCTAGCATTGTACAAAATCTATGGTATCAATACGATGCCCATAAATGGAAACGAATTGAAGAAGGCGTTTTCCTTCGCCAAAAACTATCAGAAGAGTTTGTAACTACGTTTTCAGATAAGGGCAAAGAAATTTTTGGAAGAATGTCTGGATGCCCTGATGGTGATAAAGACATGTATGCCGCCCAACAAAAGCAAGTCCAGAAGATGGTTAATAATTTAAAACAGTCCCCGTTTAAAAGCAATGTCATGAAAGAATGCAAAGAGGTTTTTTACAATGAGAATTTCCTAAAACAGCTAGACAAGAATCCGTGGCTAATCGCTTTTCGTAACGGCGTCTACGACTTGAAGGCGAATATGTTTCGCCCAGGTATTCCAGAAGACTATCTGTCATTGCAGATGCCAATCGAATACTCTGAATACCAAGAAAGCGATAAACTGGTTCAAGAGGTGTATACCTTTTTTGAGAAGATTTTCCCGGACCGAGAAGTACGCGACTATTTTATGGATGTTGCATCGGAAGTATTCGTCGGCGGAAATCGAAAGAAACACGTATACTTTTGGAGCGGTGAAGGAGATAACGGCAAGAGTGTTACGGAACTCTTCTTTGAAAAAATGCTCGGTGAATATGCCGTAAAGCTTCCTACATCGTTGATTGTTGGTAAGAGAACACAAAGCAGCGCCGCTTGCCCTGAACTGGTTCGCGCGGGAAACGGTGTGAGATGGGCAATTTTACAAGAGCCCGACAAGAAAGATATCATTAATATTGGTATTCTCAAAGAATTATCGGGCAATGATAGTTTCTTTGCACGCGGCCTCTTTCAGGCAGGTGGCGAAATCGAGCCTATGTTCAAACTCACGGTTATTTGCAATGACCCGCCAAGCATCCCTTATAGCGACAAGGCGACTTGGAATCGTATCCGTGTCATTCCGTTTGAAAGCACCTTTTCTAGTGACGCCCCGGCCGACTACGACGAACAACTTCGTACAAAGGTGTTCCCCAAGGATCCATTCTTCGCCGAGAAGATCCCATCTCTTATCAAACCATTTGCATGGGTTCTCTTGAACCACCGAAAGAAGGGCGTCAAACTGGTAGATCCCGCGAAAGTTACACTGGCAACAGACGGCTATCGAAAGAAGAACGATACGTATCGCCAGTTTGTCGACGAACGTATCATCACGGCCACAAACGCTCGTATCAATCTTGCAGAGCTGTACACATCATTCAAAGAGTGGTTCAAAGAGAGTGTGCCCGGGCAACAACTTCCGACTAAGAGCGAGGTAAAAGAATACTACACCAAATTGTGGGGAGAACCGGAACGCGGAGGCGTTTGGAAAGGCCGAAGAAGCATGACGTACGAAGACCAAGTCGAGAAGGGCGATATCCTTCTCCTGACAGAAGAAGATTTATCATAAATTTAGTTATCTTAAAATAACTAAATTTTCACTCCATTTTAGTAACACACCAAAGATCTGTAGCAAGATCATCAGATAATAGATACGCGTATGGAAGATAGAAATAACCTCCATCGCCCCATTTGCTCCCCCATGAATTTCGCATGATCCAGACTTGTTTCTCGTCGTCGTATCCAACACAGACAACCGCGTGACCCCCATTGCACGTTTCTGACGAAGACGGCATAGGCACCATTCCCGTTTTGGCAACTTCATCGCTTTCGAATGATTCGTAAATCGTGATTCCAACAACAAAAGGGTAACCATTACTTAACGCATTCTTCATGTCTTTCATAGTATTATTTATATTTTTTACATTAACAGAGTGATGAGAAACAGCATCCTGGTAACATTTTTTCGACGGCTTTACCGAAAATTTAGAAATATCATATTTCCAATCACTTTCCGGGCATATGCCATATATTTTTAACGACTCAACGCCATCGGATAACATTGCGCCGCCATCATCTTTCACATCTTTTTCTATGTATCTCTCGTTATAGTATAGAAACAACCTAGAACCAATAAAACCTGGCATATCGTACGCAATCACACCGCATAATGCATTGGCGGTACACGATCCAAGTGAACCTTGGTCAAATGGAGGAGGGAATTTAGATCGAAGATCAACTTTTTGAAATGAGGTAGTAGTACTAGAATGGATACTCATCATATGTTTGTGCTGGGGATGAGGTTTTTTGATTGATAGTTGATCGATATTCTCCTTTGAAATACGCGATACTATAAGATTGTATTGTCTTTTTGGCTTTTCAGAGACTAAACGATAAATTTGTTTTATATGTTTGCCTGAAGATAATAATGACGCAATAGATACCATATTTGTAGAATGCACATTTCGAATAGGATCAATAAATGATGATCCAGAAATCAGAAATCGATTCATCTTAATAATATATTTATTATATATATTATTATTCTTTTTGGTTTACAATACCGTCAAATTGTTCTAGCCACGTATGAATCACATCTGGATTGACATTCAAGTTTGTATTCGCATCCATGACGATACGATCAGGATACATACTGATATACTCCTCATGATAGGCGTGACAAGATTCAAGATATGATAGCGGAATGACGTCTTCGCCTAGTCTTGCCCGTAGACCTACACGGTTATAACACACATCAGGGTCAGATTTCAAATACACACAATGAGTCACAGGAATGTCGTCGGCGAATTCATGAAACCATTTCAGATAAATCTGGTAATTGATATCGTTAATCTTGCCTTGATCATACAGCATCTTTGCGAAAATGTGCTTGTCCGTATGAAGACTGCGTTCTGTGATAATGAATAGAGGGGTGTCTGGCTGCCGTTCGCGAACCAGTTTTCGCAAAATTGACAGACGGGAGATGTAGGCCATCATTTGGAATGGGAACGCATAGGTTTCTTGATCTTGGTAGAATTTTTCTAAGATAGATACACCGCCCACGTCCTTAATGCTTTCCCAAATAGACACAGGTTCAGGTGCAAAGACAACATTCGGGTGATTGGCGTATTTTACCCGAAGATGTTCCAAAAATGTGCTTTTACCGGACCCAATGTTTCCCTCAACAGAAATAAGACGGACAGCCATTTGTAGATTTTGTAAATTATAAGATTTACGTAATCTTATAATTCCCAATTCATTTTTATTTCTAATGTTTTATCAGATAGCGAGTCTGCATATGAATTGTATTCACGTCTAATATGCCCGAACTCAATAGTCATTATTTTTTTAGATAACTCGGTTGCCTTGGCGTGAAGAGGTTTAAGACCTTCGTGCTTAACTTTCCATTTTCCAGTTACTTGTGAAATGACAAGAAGCGAATCGCCTTCTACACGAAGGTTTGATATACCTAATTCAACACATCTCTGTAACCCAATGACTAGACCCGTATATTCTCCGATGTTGTTTGTGCCGTGTTCAATATATTGCCCACCTTCGGCGATTTTATCTGAGTTGTTATCGTATAACACGTAAGCTCCTGCGCATCTACCAGGGTTGGGGTTACTACCGCCATCAAAACGAAGAACGTTCATAGTTTTCATAATTATCATTAAACATAAGATTAAAATCATTTTTACGTACAATTTTTAATTCTGTCATTATAATATCCATTAAAATTATTTTTATAATTGGCAAAGAAAAACCGAGATATTCGAGGAACAAAGTCATCTAGTAGCATAGGCATCATACTACCAGCGAAAAACTTATAAGGATCGCTTGGATTGTCGTGGCCTTGATACCAGTCTGTTGTTACTGCTTCAAACACTTCTGGGGTGATTACGAGTTTTTTAATACTGTCATAGTAGGAGATTGAAAGATTCATAGCGGCCAACATAGTAAAGAAATAAGCGCCGATAATATCATATACTGATAGATATGGATTTATAATTTGGGGAGGATTTGATTTATCGATATCTATACCATTTGAATAACTATATCTAAAAACATTGGTATAAACAGCATAACATCCTAACGACGGGGTAGTGATATTTTTACGATCTGTATACATAAGACTAAGAATTATAGAGTTGGGATCAGCAGAGAGTCGACGTTTCTCAAATAAATTGTTAAAAATTGTTTGACTAGCAGATGTTTTATATGAAGACGACCTAAAATTAAGAAGAATAGCTTGTTCTGTTAAAGGAAAGATTGTTGTCGCAGGTGTTACTGTAATAGAGGCTGGTATCGTGTATGGAGCAGAAGTTATGATAACAGACTTAGTAATACTAGGAATACTAGAAATACTAGGAATACTAGAAATACTAGGAATATTAGGAACAGAATTAATTTGTGACTTCTTATAAAAATAATAGCCCACTACAAAAATTGTGATAACAAGTACAATAAAAACTAGTTTCATTTATTTATTATTTTTTTTTATTAAGAAGAAAAGAAATATGATAGACTATAAAGATGTATTTTTAAATGCATTAAACCAATCTCCGGCAAATGCAACAGCAATTGGAAAACCTGTTACGCCCGGAAACTATAACTCTTTGCTATGGAAAAAAGTCAACACCGATAGAAACATGACAGGTACTCAATACGGAGGGTATGATAGTGACTTAGTTACTAATGACGGCTCCTTTTTTGTCGTAGCGACATTTTCAGGCGACACACCTACTCCTAACACAACTCTAACTGGTAATTTAATTTATAACAATTTTGTAGGAAAATTAGAATTTGACGATTATGGAAATCTTCATACAACATCAAATAATACACCATATACATGGAATAACCCACTTACACCCGCACATGGATGGTCAAACGGCAACACCAGCCAAAATATTCCTTTTGGAAAACGTAACGATATAGTTGTAAGTAGTAATGGGAAATGGATTTTAATGAGAGACCTTGTTTTATCGAGTGCCAATAATCAAATCTATTACGTATTATATAATCCAATCCATTCCATTGCTTTTAAAAAATATTATGCAGCGATATCAGACCAAGCAACACGTTTATCAGATCCTCTTCCTCAAAAATATTGTGAGATTATGGCAGATAAAACACAAAATCCTGTAAATAATGGAATATTAAACCCAATTGCAACATCTACAACTAACTTTCAACAATTTAGATGGAATAATCTTGCTACACACTATGATTCCCTTCCGGGTGACTGTCATAGAAACTATGGTGATGTCGCGTGTAATTTACTATACAATAGAGAATGTGTTAATTATGCTTCTGGTGGTCAGATTAATATTCCGTTCGATTATGCTAATTATGGAACTCTTAGTGAAAATTGTTCATGTTCAGCTAGAAATTCGGTTGGATCACTGGTCGCAACTGTTGGAAGCGATAAAGATTCATTTATTTCAACATTTGCAACTGACGCGCTTTACGTCAAAACTAAAAAAAATGAATGCCCTGGGGATATAAAAATTATTACTTGTACCAACGTTACTATTGCTGGCGGAAACATAAATCAAACTAATGGCACCGTTACTCAGTTATGCGGTGTCGATCCCGTTGATTGTTCATATAGTCCTATTGATTGGTCGAACATTGAGTGTGTAGGAAATCAGAATCCAAATAGTGACGGTACTTACAGTGGAACTCAAACGGCCACTAAAAAAATAGTTAAACAAGCACTTGGAGGACTAGAATGTGTCAAACCAGATTCAAGTGGAAACATAACAGAAACTCGACCATGCACACCTGCCAAATTTGATGCTGCGATGGGGGAGTGGACGGATTCAGGACCGTGTTCAGCAACATGCGGTTCAGGAACAAAACAACAAACTCGATCCATCAACGTTCCGGCTCGGTATGGTGGTGTAACAGGGACAACCGTGCAAACTGTCGGATGCAATTTAGGCACATGTGCCACCCCTGCCACCACCACCCCTGCCACCACCACCCCTGCCACCACCCCTGCCACCACACCTGCCACCACTACTCCTGCCACCACTACTCCTGCCGGCACTACCCCTGCCGCCACTTCTTCCGCCGCTACGCAGTTGCCAACTCCTACATCGTCTGTTAGCAGTAAATCAAATTCGTCAACTACTCCTGCATCGTCGTCGCCCTTATCATCAAATACAGTGATCATAATAGGAGCGGTTGTTGTCGTCGGCGCCGCGATTGCAATTTATTTTTACATGAAATCGAAAGCAAAATAAAAATTTATTTATTTTTAAAATATAAACAAATAATGTCGATGCCATTTTTTCATCACGCTGTTCGAACATATGAAGGGTATACTTTAGGTTCCGGGGCAGCCGCTCCGCCAATAAGTCCGACACCGTCTGGCACGCCTAATCCCGCAAATGCATATGACCCTCCCAATCCAATTTACCCGTTACCGTTTGTACCAGTTGACAGTAGCGGCAACCCTCTTGATCCTTCAAAATGCGACTCAACAATCAAGTGCGCGACCCGTTCTGATGGCGTACCCGGCCCCGGCGTAGGGCCACAGTGTTGTGGAACGCTCGACCAATTGAAAAAGGCAATTAGTTCAAATTTAACTGCTTTGCCAACTCCCAATTCGACGTGTCCAAGCCCTGCTCCTTTAACGTCTGACCAAATTTTTCAGACAGCCGGCGACATCGCTACAAAATTAGGCATAAACCAATCAGCGTGTACTAAAAAACAAAGCAATCAGGCAAAACAGCAATCAACATCTGGAAGTTTTACCCAAGAAGCAAGTCTAGGTTGGTTTGCGTCAGAGTCTGTAACAGGTGCGGCACAAAATAGTAGCTCACAAAATGACCAACAGAATTCGGAGAAGGGATGCGGCTCATCGATTATTAATGCGGTCAATGTTTCCAATAAACAATCACAAATGCAATGTATAATCAATAATGTAACTCAGAATACGACAGGACGTATTTCGATAACTGAGGGTATCAGTATTACAACAGCTAAACTCACACCGAAAGAGGTAGAGGCTTTTACGGCTTTACAAATTCAAAACGCGGCCGACCTACTTAAATTAGAAACGCAATGTGCTACCATGGTTAATGGTGCAATGGTACAACTTGCAATGAGTCCAGCTATTACCCAAGATAAGTATAACACAGCTATTAAGGCTTTACAGGATTTTAACACAAATATTATTGAAATAATGAGCAAATCACATGCTGCCGCGGAGGCTATGTATAGCCGTGACATTACGACGAAAAATTTAAAAATATCGTTATCGGGTAATGCTCAAATGAAAGCAAGTATAACGTTATCATCAGAGGCCAAATCCACTCTTAGCACTCTTGCCGCATCTGTTTCAAAGGATGTTACATCACAAGCTCTTGCTAATACATTTGGAACAAGTGTATTAGACCCGTCAGTCCAGGAGGCCGCGTCTAGTGCTACACAAAATAATTCAGCGTCTGCCTCATCGTCGATTACAAATATTTTAAGTAGTACGAAGTTGGACATAAATGAAAGCGGTTCATTAGAAATTAACTGCCCTGGCGGAAGCATTACACTGATAGATACTACAATTGACCAGAATTTTGTTGCAACTCTTATAGTAAACGCTGTTCTTTCACAGTCCGTTACAAATGGTATGACGGCCGCTACAAACTTTTTATCGGATTCGTCTAATACACAAGGCGTTATAAATAAGGTTGCTGGTCTAGATGATTTGCAGAATGCATTGAACGCTGGTATCGTTGGCGCAATCAATGCCGGAAATGCTCCTGTAATGGCGGCAGTTAGCGCGAACTCTATAAAATATATCATTGGCGCGATTGTCGGACTTGCCGTTCTTTTTCTTCTTTATAAATTATTTGCCGGAGGTAGTGACAACAAAAATTCGGGACCTCTAATCACGCCTGAGTTAATCAATGCTGCCGCAAATGCGTATAGGAGATAAGTGTAAATCTATAAAAAAATAAAAAAATAATATTAAATAAATGAGTGATGACGATAAAGTCACTAATGCTTTGGACAGATTGAAAGGATTATGGAGAAAAAATAAAGATAAAATTTCAGAGGCTGCTAACAATGTAGCCGAAGCTGTCAAAGGTATAAAAAAAGATGTACACGAATTAGTGAAAACGCACAGATTTCGAGCTCGTAGTTCAACAAAGAGAAAGTCTCCGAAAAAAATGAGAAAATCAATGAGAAAAACAATGAGAAAATCAATGAAAAAAACAAAAAAATCGACGAGATCGGTGAAAAAATAAAATTCTATATTTAGATATAGAATTTTTAATGTCTAAGTATGTGTAAGTATGTCTACTGTTTTACTGTAAGAATTTTTTATATACAGATAAATTATATCAAGATCTATGTTATACGCAATATCGAAATTGTCGCCTGAATTAGTGTTTCCTTGTATGTGTCCTGTAATGTATCCAACCCCGGCAATCGACGTAAAATTGCTATTAGGTGGGTTTACCCAATACTGATCCTGTGAATACCCATTTACAATACCGTAATTAGTTATAGTTCCATCTCCGTTAAATGTTACTTGTTTTTTCAAAGTATTGGAACTCCATGTTCCATAGAATGGGTCTAGTAACAATTGTGTGATTTGTGGCTCCTTACCACTTTTAGTAACAGTCACATCTGTGACATAGTTAGTAGGATTTCCGTTGAAATGATTGTCAGTGTACCCACCTGTTAATTTATAGGTTGTACCGGCATTATTTGTAAAGGTGAGAGTTCCGTAACTAAATGGTGTGATTGTTCCAGGTGTAAATATGTAACTGTATGTTCCTGTTCCGTCTGTACATTTCATATCTGACCTAACTACTAGCACCATTGGTGACGGAAAAACTGTATTATCAATAAACCGCCATGAACCAATATACGGATTAAATGCAAGTGTTAAAGGTGTGCTTGGTGTAAAATAAGGCAACGACGGACTCAACGTATAGGTACCAATTGTGCTATTTAGAGCATTAGTGATTGTACCATCTACATTTAGTTTTACGTTTGCATTTCCCCCTTTATTATACCATCCCAATACTGTATTTAGTTTGTATTTTACATTCTGAAAAGTTATTGACGCGTCTGTGCTGTTGTATGACATAGACGGAGGTGGCGGCGTGGTTGGAGTTAAGGAAGTGACGGTTGGTGTACCATTTAACCGTACATATGCATTCTCTCCATAAGGTGAGTAAAACCCACTATTTATACTTGATCCAACCAATGTCATAGAATAATTTCCGTTATTATCGGAATTGTTCATGATTAATTTACTTGATCCGTCCGCATTAAACCATACTCCTCTGAAAATGGGCATTGCCACGTCTTGGGCAATCGCGGAACTAGTAGGAGTAGGAAAGTACGTAACTGTCCCGCAATAATTTAGATAAGGTCCTAAATTACCTGGTGGCGATATCTGGCTATAATCGTCGAAAGCCGGTCCAGTAATTGGGTTTCCGCTGGCGTCGGTGTTAAAAACATATTTCTGTGATATAGGCTCTTTAACTAATACTGTTCCATCTTTCTTTATTTGAGGACACATTACAGGACTAGATAAATAAACTTGTGTAAAGTCTGACTTTATAATGGAAAGTGTCATGCCGCAAATACGTTGCGTATAATCGTCAACTCGATTGTATACTATAATTTTATAAATTGGGCTATTTTGGCCCAAATCAATTTTGATAGATGGGATTTCTGTGCCTTTTGTGGCTAGATAAGATGTCCAGCCATTCAATAATGATTTATGCGATGTATCTATACTTGACGCAGTTACAGCCGAATCACCGTATTGAATAGGTGCGCCGTAGACTGATGGGAAAATCTCAACTCTGCAAATATTAAGAATATTTTTCTGTGACCCTGTTAACTGAATATATCTTCCTGCCACTGTTGACATCAAATTAGAAGGAGGAGATGTCGGTACAAATTGTCCAACTGGTGTTGGCGTACTTGTTGCTACAGGAGTTGTAGACGGACCGGAAGTAGTAGCAGGTGTCGCAGATGGAGTTGGGGATGAAGTCTGTGAGGGAGAGGGAGATGACGACGGTGACGGTGAGGGAGAGGGGGTTGGTACCAGCACCAAAAAAGGTTGGGCCCCAGCTTGATTATTTACGTAAAGCCCAATCCTTTTATTAACATTGTCAAATGTTAGAGGCACAGTTACAGTAGTCCCGTTAGAATTTATGCCAGACCAAGTTTGAGATGTCCAGCTTGGATTGGATAGGGGAAAATTATTGGTACTCGGAATAATTTGCCCGCCTGCCGTAAAATTTAGCGTATAGTTATCGTCTGTTAATGATCCACCCGACCCGACTTGGTTGACTTCCCATACGCCAATCATATTAGAATTAAGACTTGGCGTAGAACTTGGCGATGGTGTAGCCGCCGAAGTATTAGAAGCCGCATTTTTCGCATAAAAGTAATAACCAACACCGGCTACAATTACTAAAATAGCAATAACAATTACGGCTGTGCTCATTTTATTTATTATAAAAATTTTATTTTATGAAAATGATTTTAATTCGTCATTCTCTCATTTCAAATAAAAGAATGTCAATCGTAATCACTGCTTCTCAACTTTCTGAACAGGATGAAGACCGAGTCATTAATGAAGTTTTTGTTAAGAAGATCGATCAAAACTCCTTTGCACAACCCTTCCCAAATTATAAAAAGGAAACTATCATTCGTCCGTACTACATGAGCGATGACGGCGAACGTGCCTATCTACCTTTTCGCTGGGCTCTTGATAATATCCAGACAGTTTCTCGTCCTCCTCGGTCGTCTCTCACTCCTCTTACGCATGGCACAAAATTTAATTCGACTCTTCGTTCTGTCCAACGTGAAATTAAAGATGAATGCATTGCAAATCTCAACAATCACGGATGTTCGTTAATATCTCTTTATCCTGGTGCCGGTAAGACTGCATTATCGATTTATCTTGCGACAAAAATTGGACTGAAAACCTTGATTGTGTGTCATCGTCTTGTGCTAATTGAACAATGGAAGAAGGCGATCGCGCGATTTATCGATGAACCTAGGATCGGATTCGTCAAGACCGAAAAAAACCCTGAAAAAATGAGGAAGGTATTGGATAACGACTTTCTTATCGTCAATGCGCAAAACGTCAAGAAAATTGGAGAAGACGCGTTCAAAGGTGTTGGTCTCGTTATTGTCGACGAAATTCATGCGATTATGGCTGAAAGTCTCTCTGAGTGTCTTTATCACCTTTCGCCTCGTTATCTGGTAGGCCTTTCGGCAACTCCTACCCGTCCCGATGGATTAGATAGACTTCTGGACTTCTATTTTGGGACAGATACAAAGATCACACGCGAACTGTATCATCCTCATCTTGTCTATCGAATCGATACCTCGATTGAATATGAAGAGGATAGTAAAACACAATGGAGTGCTATGATTACGTCGCAGTGTATGCATGAAATGCGGAATCGGTTGATGGTTGATATTATTCTCTATTTCAAAGATCGTCATTTTCTTGTATTATGTAAACGAGTTGAACAGGCAAAATGGATCGCACGGCAGTTAGAAGACGCCCGCGAAAAAGTAAGTGTAATGACAGAGGACGTAAACGATTACGACGAAGAGTCGCGAATTATTGTATCAAGTGTGCAAAAAACGGGGTGTGGATTCTCATTCGACAAATTAGACGCGCTTATTATCGCGTCAGATGTAGAGGAATATTTTATCCAATATTTGGCGCGTGTAATGAGAACAGAAGAAGTAAAGCCAATTGTATTTGATGTTGTCGATCCGCATCATAGTTTGAAAAAACATTTTAGCGCACGCAAAAAGGTGTACCAAAATGCCGGAGGAGTCATTAAAGATTTTTACAAAGAGTTTCCGCATTTCCAGAAAATTTAGTTGTCTTCTTCATCGTCTTCTTCATCGTCATCATCATCATATCTGTTTTGTCCGATTCGGCCACCGCTTCTGCTTTTTTCGTAACGCGATCCGCCCTTTTCGATACGTGTAAACCCCATTCTTGATGCGGTGCTGCTTTTTTCGTTTTTATCTTTGTTATCTAATAAAGGCGGGATACCATAAGGCTTGGTATGTTTAATGCTAAAAAGCAATTTTTGTTTGTCCAATGAATTTATTTTTGAACCAAGCACAAAGTTGTATAATATATTAAAATCATTTTTTGTGTCACTTCTAGAAGATAGTCCGTAGTCAATAAGAAATAATTCACCAGTTTCCATATCTAACATAAAATTTTCGAGGTGACAGTCGTTGTGGTGAATTCCTATCCGATGAAGTCGTTCTAATAAAACGACAGCTTTTTCTATATAATAAATTTTTTGGTTTATTGGAATGCTACTTACCAGTATGTCACCCAATGTTTGGGAGAGCCTTTTCATAACAAAAAGAGATGTTGTAGGGCAGTCGGAAGGTTTTGGAATTTCTGGATAACAGAACCATATTTCATAAATTGGCGGCGCGATGCCGGAATCAGATGCATAAAGTTGGAAGGAGATTTCATTCCGATTATACCGATTTTGGATTTTCAAGATATAATTTTCTTCTTCGTCACATGACCCATAGTATAATTTTCCCTCGCTAGAAACTACAGGCAGTTCTTCCCCCTTTTTAATCTTTCCGGTACAGTTATCTTCTCTGTTTTGATTAGAGTAGACAAGTCGGAATACACAACTTTCGTCAATTTTAAGTAAAGGATCTTCTAAATTTTCTTTACGTAGAATAGTAAATTCTGGAAAGATGGTGCTGCATCTTTCATCGCCTCCTACATCATCGAGAAATGGATGATCGTTCATTTATTTAATAATATTAAATAAATTAAAAACCTTATTTTGTCTGAGGAGATGGCGAGGGCGTCGGAGAAGGTGTAGGGGGCGGTGTCATTTGATCATAATTTATGTAACCTTTTCCACAGTCGCACCCGTAGTATCCGCATTTACAGTTTTCATAGCCTGGATAGTAATAGGGCCACCACCACCAGCCCCATCCACCCCATCCCCCTCCGTCAATTCCGCCCTGTCTAGTTGTGTTATAGCCTCCGTGATGACCGTGACCACCACCGTGATGACCACCGCCACCGCCGTGACCACCACCTCCACCACCACCGCCACCGTGTCCGCCACCACCACCACCGTGTCCGCCACCACCACCACCGCCGCCACCACCACCACCGCCGCCACCACCACCGCCGCCTCGAAAATCATCTTTTTGATATAGAAAATAACATAAAAGTGATACAATAATTAATGAAAAAATAACTATTCGACTCATTTATTATTATAGAAAGTTAAAATGATTTTTATAATTCTATTAATTCAATAATTCTAAATGGCAACCAACACTGTAATCCGATTTCAAACCGGTGGAAAGACGTATGATCTATTTGAAATTAGAAACGAGAATATATCATCGCTTGATAATATAAAGAGAATCGTCCGAGTTCTTCGTAAATGCCGCTATTATCTAATTAACGGGGATTATGTGTGTGGATCGCTATGTGAATTTTATAACAATCTGGGGTATACAAATTTCAATGACTTAATCGTTTACGACGTATCGAACATGGAAGGCGACCCGATAACACATGATCGAGTGTTTTGCGTTGATGATATTAAGTTTGATAGAGATTGCGACGAATTGGAATTTGAAAGTTCGGCAACTTTTGTGCTCGCGAAAAAATCTTAATTATCTTATAAGAAATTACTAAGATAATAAAATGAAATACACATATGGGGTAGAGAACATCAATGTATTGTGGCCCAATTCAGACGCAAAATTAGAGATTGGAAATTTCTGTTCGATTGCCAATAATGTAACTGTTTATTTGGGCGGCAATCATCGAACGGATTGGGTAACAACATATCCTTTCGGGCATATCAATCAAGATATCTTTCATCATAGTGGCTTAGGTCATCCGGTTACAAAAGGAGATGTCATTATTGGGAATGATGTATGGATTGGCGCAAACGTTACTATTATGTCGGGTGTAACAATCGGTGATGGAGCTGTTATCGCAAATAACAGCCATCTCGTAAAAGACGTCGAACCGTATAGTCTAATAGGAGGTAACCCTGCCCGTCTTATTAAATATCGGTTTTCAAAAGAACAAATTGAAAAATTAACGAAAATAAAATGGTGGAACTGGGATGATGACCGAATCAACAAAAACATTCACTTGTTATGTAATGCTAATATCGACGCTTTTATATCATCGAACGAATAAACTTAAATAAAATATTATTTTGTATAATAAATGAAAATATTGTTGTTAGCTATTGTTATTCTTCTACTGTACTATTTTTATAGTAGGATAAAAAATATGGTAGGAAGCATAATAAGTTTAGATTCTTTTACCTCAAATGATGTTAGACTCATTCATTTAATTTATTTTCCGTGGGATCCTACTACCCAGAAATTAAAGGACGACTCCAATGACTTTGATAGGACCGCTTTCCAACAATTACAAGAGTCGCACCCAGAATATACCGTAAAAATGTGGACACTCGACGAATGTAAAAAATTTGTCCGAAAATTTTACCCTTCATACGACTCCATTATTTTTAACGCGCCAAGACCTGTGATGATTGTAGATATATTACGACTCTTGATCGTGTATCACTACGGAGGTATATATTGGCAATATGGAAGTAAACCATTGGTTGGAATGGACCAGTTTTTGCCAAACTCGCCTTCCAAAAATGTAAAGCTGTTTACCGAAGTTATGTTAACTCCGGAATTTTCAAATGAAATGCGAAAAGAACCCATCAGACATGGTGAACCGGAAGAGCGTGTCAGAGTATGTACCCAAATATTTTCGGCAACTGCTCGTCATCCATATATGTTTGAACTATTTAAAACGGCGGTTGAGAATATGCAAGCTTATCCAATTCAGCGCGATTACGATATTTTGTATACTACTGGAAACGCGATGATGAGTACCGTCTATGATAAAGTCGGAAAATATAGGAACGATATTGAGCTGGTTGGAGTTAATCAGTTAAGTAAGATGGCATTTATTACTTCAAATGGTAGTTGGAGAATAAAAAAGATTTCATAATTTAAAAATTAGGTATAAAATAAAAAGATGGCTTCCCTATCTTCTTATAATATTCAAGATTACTCATTTTCAGATGAGGAAGATAACGATCGACCATTGGGAAACGTTAACAATAATAATAACCTCGTAATCAGAAATAATATGAGGCCGAGTTTGTCGTCCACAATGGCTGAATCGGCCTCTTACTCTGCATACTTGGCATCGTATTCCATACCCCCATCAGCTGCGCAACGAACTCCGGCAGAAATAGAAGCTCTCCATAAAAAATGGGAGTCGTACGCTCGTATTGAACAGCCCTCAGACATTTCTATCACCCTATTTCCGCACCAACTTGTAACAGTACATAATATGGAAGAATTGGAACGACTGCGTAAAATCAAAAAAGATGAGTCAACGATATTTCTATCTGATTTTGGGATTTTGGGAGACATCCCAGGATACGGTAAGAGTTTTAGCATTGTATCGCTAATACTTAGAGACAAAATGCCGTGGGATATTAAAAAACCCAACGAGAAAGCCGATATCTATACGTATAACTCGTGCTTAAAAGTAGTTTCAAAAACACGAAAAACACGTGTTCGGGCCAACTTATTGGTTGTTTCGCCAACTCTTGTAGAACAATGGAAAGAATATTTCTCATTTGTTAAACCCGGCCTCCTAAAATTAAAAGAAGTTAGTCACACAAAAGACATCGAAGACATCGACCCTGATCAGTGGGATGTTATCTTGTGTAGTTCAACAAGATATAATGAATTAATCGGCCATATTGGCAACCATCTCGTATGGAAACGATTTATTTTTGATGAAGCCGGTTCGACTCATATTGCAGGTATGAAATCCATACAGGCCGGATTCGTATGGTTCGTAACCGCAACATATGATCAGCTAATGAGATGTATAGGCAATGGCAGCCATTATATGAAGGTGTTTTTCAATAATATCAATTTCGATATCCTTCCCTACTTTGTGATTAGAAACGACATTGAGTTTGTCAGACATTCGTTTAAGATGCCAGACGTTCATCATATTAGACACGTATGCCTTAATCCGCGCATCCTGAACGTCCTTTCCAACTTTATTGATAGCGAAACACGTATTATGATTGGTGCGGGCGACATTAGAGGCGCTATTACACGGCTAGGTGGGGGTCTAACATCTGAATCGAACCTATTTGAAATTGTGTCTAAACGACAAAAAGAGAAATTGGCGCAAGCTAAATTTTCGTTTGAGTTTTGGACCAATCGAGCCGTACCAAGAGAAATGGAAATATGGGATAAGAAAGTAAAAGAAATGGAAAAAACAATCGCCGAATTGGAAGAGAAGTATAAAAATATCTTGAAAGATGACTGCACTATTTGTTACAGCGAAATCAAAGATCCGGTGCTATTGCCGTGCTGTCAAAACATCTTTTGCGGCGGCTGTATCATGAAATGGTTCGAGACTACCAAGACATGCCCTATGTGCAGATCGCTTGTGCCTGTAAAAGAAATTGTATATATTTCGAATGATGGAAAATCCAGTTCAGAAGAAAAGGATGAAAAGAAAGAGGAAAAAACGCCATTGTCGAAACCTAAGTCCGTGATGGAAATCGTGTCTAACCCCGATAAAACCAAAAAATATCTTATCTTTTCCATGTACGATGAAAGTTTTTCTGTAATTCGTAGAGAACTGGAAGAACACAAAATGGAGTACGTCGAGATTTCAGGTAGTAAAGCGACACGTGACGCAAAATTGAAACGGTTCAAGGAGGGGCGTGTCAACATCGTGTTCTTGAACAGCCGTTTTAATGGCGCCGGAATTAATCTTGAAATTGCCACGGATATTGTGTTATATCATGAAATGCCTGCTTCTATCCAGGAACAGGTCATTGGCAGGGCTCTCCGAATTGGTAGAAAAGGAGATGTTACCGTTCATCATCTTATTTTCTGAATTTTATAAAGTTTCTTAATTTTTTATTTTTTTAATTTATTTTATAAATTAAAATGGTACACTTATATCGCGCCGCTCCGGAATCAAGCGACACAAATACGTATCTCATGTACGGCCTAGGAGCCGTAGCACTTATCCTTGCTGTTATTTTACTCTATAGATTTTCAATGAAACGAAAGTCATCCGATGGAGATCACGATTCTATGCCAACTATGTCAGGTATGCAAACACCTCGAGCGGCAGATCCAACGACGGCGGCACCAAGTTTAGTAGGAACATCATGGAAGTTTATTTCACCAAATCCAGATGACTCGTATGGAGGAATACTTACATTTACATCATCCGGAGACGTAACATTTGGTAATGGAGGTGTCACATCCAGAAAATTTATGTCACTCATGAAGTTTTCTAATGGCAAATTATCTGGAAAGTTCGGAGATAGTCAGTATTCTCTCGATGTTGTTTATGATGGTCCTAACTTGATTATTAAGTCGGTTGGACCACCTGCACCAGATTATAAGTTGACAAAAGTATAAAAATTTTAATTTATTTTATAAATTAAAATGGTACACTTATATCGCGCCGCTCCGGAATCAAGCGACACAAATACGTATCTCATGTACGGCCTAGGAGCCGTAGCACTTATCATTGGTCTTATCTTTTTATACCGGAGACAAAAAAAGAGTCACCATAAAAACGATGATGAAAAAAGACAAACTGTATCTCCGTCGACACGCCCGTCTACAACGCCGTCTACTCCGGCTAATATGACACCTGTCAACGTCCAACATTTTACAGGACGTAGTTAAAGGCTCGAAAAATTAATAAAATATTTAAAAATTTAAATTATAACTAAATGAAGGAAGTAGTTGTATCATTTTTATACGATATATTTATGAGACACCCGAATGAAAACAAAATCACCTATTTTACTCACTTTAAGGAGACCATGTCAATGTCAATCGAGATGGGACTTGCAACAATTGCATTACTAATTCACGCTATTTTACCAAAATATTTTGAGACAACAGGTCACGATACAATCGAACGGTTGTCTATGAGATCGCTACAAATATCCCCTCCAACCTATACGTGCCCAACCCATGATATCACCAAACTATAAATTTTATAGATTTACGCTATAAAATTATAAGACCAACTTATCGAAAAGAACTTCGTTGTATAGAGACCTAACCATTGTTTCGTCGTCGTTTACGAGGCTTTCCAGCCTCTGAATAAAGTTATCATCATTCCGCGTTTCGGGAATGTCATGATTATCTCCAATCACACGTGAATTATCTTTTTGAAGTTGGATTTTCACACCTTTTTCCACTAATTCCCTATATTCTTTGGTTTGTTTAAAAGCCGAAAATTCGACAGCCGTAGCATCTAATTTAATTTTAAGACGATTGGCGTTTACATTTTTAAGGCAAATGGCGCTAATGTTTTGCAAGGTAGCTTTCGCAATTTGTTTACGAGGTACATTTAACGGAATATCGGTAAACGTGACTTCGTCCCCTATATCAATTTGGCAAACTACTCTGACATCCGAGTCCCCAAATGAATGTTGAAGAGGAGTTCCTGGATAGTATACGTTTCGCCCGATTCGTTGATTATCGTGAATGTGGCCGCTAATTAGATGAGGCCATTCGTCTAGCCATTCGTCGCCATCAGTCGATACAATTGCACCCATCTTACATCCTCTAATTTCTTGGTGGGCAATAATTAAACGTTTTGTTTGCCATTCGTTTTTGTCACCGACTGTATCAAGCGCCTCAACCAACCGCCCAGGCGGAACATAGGGACATAGCATAAAGTCTGTGTCATTAACAACAGTATCAACAATCTTTACATTGTCCCACGATTTAAGAGCGTTCATCCAATGCTGGTCGGTAAGAAAAATCGAATTATTGATTGCATCGTGATTTCCTACCAATACATACGTAAACGCCATTTTACGTAGAGTGTCGATAAACGACAGCGATTTATTCAGAGCAGGCGTAAAAAGTCGTTCGTGGTAATGCATTACGTCACCGCCTACAATAATTGCGTCAAACCCAGAACCGGTTATAATGCGTTTCAACTCGTTCATTAGAATATCTACGTCTTCCGAGTTATCGGGCTTAATATGAGGATCGCCAATAAACAAGAGTTTCATTTTGTATATTACGTATATTATGTATATTATGAATCAAAAATAAATATCATTTTTAAAATAAAGATGAGTGATGTCGATAAATCATTCGGAACAGTATTAAGTGACAACAAATATGTCCAGGAAATTGCCGGAACATTCAAAGCCGTAAAAAAAGAAGAAGATAAGAAGATGCCTGATATATTCAACCCATTTGATCGATGGGGTTTCTTTTTATCACGAATTAAAACACAAGGAAAGTGCGGTTGTTGTTGGGCGATGTCGACCTCTAAAACACTAGGTGATAGATACTCGATTTTATCTGGTGGAAAATTATCAGTAGAACTTTCTCCCTATGAAATGGTAATGTGCGAAGGTACCATTTTTCCAGCTCTTCAAACAGACGAAAAATCGTTATCAAACTTGAATTTAGAGGCTCATACACAAGGGGCATGCAACGGGAATACTTTATTTACAGCCATGAATTTCATGTACTCAGTTGGACTGGTTGATACGACTTGTGTAAATCACGGAAAATTCGCAGAATATGATATCCAAGATCTCGACAATCTAGAAAAACCGGAAAGTGTGCCAATGTGTCAAAGTATTCTAGGCGTAAACTACGACCGGTGTCTGGATAGGTCTCGCGCCGTACGTTTTTATCGAACGATTGCAGGCTATCAGGTGAATAAGGACATCGAGTCCATTAAACAAGAGATTTATAAATGGGGGCCTGTTTCGGCCGGTTTTCAGGTATACGACAATTTTCTAGAAAAATACGACGGAACGACAATCTATATGGGACCAGATAATGGTTCGAAAAACCAAGGAGGTCATGCGATACAAATCATTGGATGGGGTAAAGAAGATGGTGTCGATTTTTGGTGGATTGCAAACAGCTGGGGAACCGATTGGGGACTCGGGGGGTATTTTAAGATGAAAATGAATATCGCAAAATGCCAATTAGAAGAAAATGTCGTCGGATTCATCCCAGATTTTCCAACATTTCAGCCGGAAATGTTGCAATACAAATTGACGAAAAATGCCGAGATGGATGAATTGCGCGAATGGATTGGAATCGATAGAATTACGGGCTATAAATTTACAACTATAAGAGAAATTAAAGAGGGCTTCTTGAAAGGAAGTTTAAAACCATTGATGCCGACCTCGCGCTTGCCAAACATGATATCTACATGGTTAGGAGAAATTGAAATTAACGAGAGTGATGTATCGTATGATGTAGCTCACTATGAAACGCGTAAAAAACGAAAAGAGGTAGTTGTTCATCCAATCGAGTTAATAATGCTCGCTGGAACGTTAATACTATGTTTTTTTGCAGGAAAATGGTATTATGGGTGGAAATCTAAAAAGTAAATTTATAATTTTATTATAAATTTATGGGAAATAAAAATAGGTATTAGATTCCTTAATTGAATCGTCAAAAATAGCACACCCCAATCCAAACAAGAAATCAAATACCTCATGATTTTTAACATTAAAATTGGTTTCACAAAGGCCGTTTGTCTCTACCTGAATCAGTGGTCTGTTTTTCATTAGGGTATTGATTCCTCCTTTTAGAACCGCTAACTCAGCTCCTTCCGTATCGATTTTAATAAAGTCAACTTTCATTGATGTCACATCTTGATCGTCATCTAATCGTACTGTCTCGATGGTGCCATTCTCGTCTTCTTTAACATAATAGCAGCCAGAATTACTACCGTGTAAAACGGATACCCCCATTGACGATGAGTTTCCCACACAAAACGGTTTTGCCACAATTCGTTTGTTTAGAGATTCCTGATTTTCATTAATATTCTGACACAAGAATTTATAATTTATTGGATTTGGTTCATATACTATGCATTCCTGGTATAATCTCATGAAAGGCATGACAGTTGTGCCAATATGGCCTCCAATATCAAGATATCCACGATTTTTATCAGGAAATAATTTTAAATAGTTCACAACTATGGCAAGATCGTGCGGGTAAGGCTCCGATCGTCCTTGGCAAATGGTCTCATTAAATACTGAATCTTCATGATGATACGTAAATCCGTCGTAAGTAGATGAATAAATCATTCTTTATTTCTTTTGCGATACTTTAAATATTAAAATTTTCAGGTATTAGAAGCTGATCAATAACGTAAACCATTCCGTTGTTTGTTTGAATTTGATTTGATACGATTCGACATCCTTTATTTTTAGGAGCGTCTATTTCTAGAGGCTGTTCACGTCCGTTATTTATCAACGTAAGTTTTGTGACAGGGTCTCGTGTATTGACGATTGAAAGTTGACGTGAGCGAAGAGACATCTCATTAAACGACCGAGTTAGGATATGAATATTCAGCAATTTAACGATCGAATTTCGGTCCAGATTCATGAAAAACTCATCTCCTCCAAATTGTTTGCGAAGAAGTTCGTCCGGGCATACAAATAAGGTAGACGTAAATTGTTTTTGATCGGCTAGAATATCCATTTTGGCTATACGGAATAAATAGGCAAATATAGAAAAATCTTTTTGTTGTAAGAATCCGGCTACACTGTTTTTGTCGTATACATAAGGTTTTGACGGAATGTACCTTAGATCTTCCTTAGAATACGTCTGAACTAAATCTTTGAATTGGAAATATCCATGAGATGCTGTCATTTCTTTATTTATAATTTAATTTAATATAAAGAAATTTTTATACTAAAATAAAATGAGCAATTTTGGTATCTCTCAAAATTTCAGAAACGCGTCGATTCTTGGCCGGTTCGCGCGAACCGATCAGATCAATGAAGCAGTCGCTAAAAAATCAGCGGTCTCTTCTTCTGGTGAATCTGCCACCGTTAAATCTACATCATCCACTTCATCCGTTTCGTCTGTTTCATCTGACAATATTCGCACCTCTGCGACAAAATTAACATCGGTTACATCGCGTTATGTCACTCGTTCAGCGGATCACATGTAAAGTAAAAATTAAAATATTAAAAAATATTTTAATGGAGATTAATAAGTATTTTTAGTCCGCATCATCTTGTCAAATTCATCCGACGTCGAGTATGGATAAGCGCGATATTCACGCGAATAGTGTTGTACATGCTGTGGAGGTAATTTCGCTGAACATAATGGCAAAGGTTTTGTCTGCTTTTCAAATTGTGACCCAAATGCGTACACTTTGAAGGTAGGTGCCGTGACGCCTGCTCCGCATTTTGCCTGTCCGTAATTATGTAGGTAAGAATAATCAAACGTTCGGGTATCTGAATTTGATTTGTATTCCATTTATATATTAAAAATTAAAATAATCAAAATTTTAGGTTATATATTTCTTCCCTTGTAAAGAAGAAATATGGTTTTATGAGTTAATATATTTAATGGTTTTATAAATTTTCTACGCCTTACGAACAACGCGACGAACCGGGGCAGGCTTAGACGATGCCGCAACTGCTGCAACTGCCGCAACCGGTACCTTCTCTTCATCATCTTCATCGCTTTCGCTATCACTGCCCTTTACAGACTCGTCCTTGTCATCATCAGCCTCAGCCTTTGACTCCATAACAACCGAAGACGAAGACTCAGGCTTTCGTAGAAGACGCTTCACAGTGTTGTCAAACATCTTGACCTGTGCTTCATACACCTTTACTTGCAAACTCAGTTTAGCTCCAATAAAGATGCTCTCAATTTTAATTGCCGCCGTTGCCTTGCACGCCTTATTCAAGAGAATCATCGGGTCAATGTCCTCGCCGTTTTCATTGCAAAACGGGGTAGTAATAACATCATTCTTCTTGTTTTGAATGACCTTGGGGTAGAGAACGGGCCCAGCGCCGTCAACGCGCTTACCCTTCTCCTTCTTGTAGTAAAGAGGATTGAAGTTCTTGAGATCGGCACTTTCAAGCTCATACTTTCCAAAATCATCGCGATGTGACAATAGGTAGTCCTTGATGGAGTCAATGATCTTAGTAAAATTTTCAACCCATTCCTTTTGCTCATCAGTCGGAGTATCCTTATTCCAAAGGCACAGCGATAGAGTATAACCGTCAGTCTTTCCCGTCTGCATATTGGTATTCGGCGAAAGACCAAACGAATAAAGATTGTCGGTAGTCGGAATAACGAGTTCGCCAAGAGAGCCGTCAGTATTGCGAACGCCGATCGGAATACGCTTGAACACGACAGTGCTGTTCGGGATAGAACCATCGCGAGGCTTTCCGAAGATCAAGTTCTTCGTGTCAAACTTCTTGGTGATGTTAGTGAGCTGAGTGTTGTCGAATGCCATTTTTTGTGAGTGATTGGTTTATATATCAAGTCACATCTTTAAGATTGAAATCAATTTTAAAAATTTTGGAAAATATAATTTATTTTTTTACTAGATAATACTTATAGTATAATAATGCGGCAGCTAACACAACTACACCAAAAATTATAATAGATAATGACGACGACTGAGATGTTTGAGATGTTTGAGATATTTGAGGCTGAGTTTGATGCGAATTTTGAGAATTTGACGACTGGGATGTAGACTGGGTTGGGGATGGGGGTTGAGCCGGAGATTGGGTCGGCGAAGATTGAGGGGTAGTTTGAGAATGGGTTGGGGACGGGGGTTGAGCCGGAGATTGGGTTTGTGAAGATTGAGGGGTAGTTTGAGACTGTGTAGAAGATGTTGGCGATGGCAAAGATGAAGCAGATCCCACGTGCGAGTCGGAACAATAGAAAGATTTCATATTGGCGTCTGTATAAGTCGGAGGATCACGCGGAGGCGATTTTGTATTTACAACTGGGCTACCTGATGGTTGAACCATAATTACACCTCCGCCCATTGTATTATTCCCCAAATCTGGTTTTGTCCTAACCAATGTATCAACATCAGTTGTTCCAGTCATCGTGTTCGACGACGTATCGATATTTATCCAACGCCATCTTTCTAATGCAGTATAGGGATTAACCTCGTATGTAACACCATTTTGAACGATTGTCTGATACATTGCGATATTAAAATAGCCATTATTACCCCATTCTGTTCCCCACGAGTTTCTTACTACCCAATATGGACAATTTTGTATAGTGACTGCTACTTTTTTAGGATCGGTATCATTAGGAAAATATAAAGTAGTAGGATTTGTCGATATACCCCATCCAATAATTACGATCGCATGTCCTGACCCGGCAATTTTAAATGGATCTGTTGCACCATACGACATATTTTCAAAATAAATTCCATTACTTGACGTAAATTTGCCATTGTTTGAATCCAGTTCAAAATTATTAAGTACGATGAAGCCGCTTACAGCAGACCCGAATTGTAAAAGATTTGTTTGGATAGTATTAACAGCAGACGGATTTCCTGTTACTTTTTGATAATGTTCATCGATAGAATCGTTGATTGAAACAAAGGTTGGTGTTTTAATGGTATATCTATAATGGGGCTGGTCCGAACACTGACTGGAATAACATCCACCACATGTAGGAATCATGGACGAAGATGGCTGGACAACCGTATTCGCGCAAGTTGGATCGTGATTGCATGCATCGTCGTAATTCACACAGTGATTGCTAACAATACCAGTAGTGGCAATCGTTGTCAATACATCGAATGGATTTCCACCATCTTTACATATATCGGAATTAAATGGCGTTAAAACACACGACAAAATATCTAATGGGCTAATATCCGGATTGTATGATAAATTCTCCCCAAATACAAAAGCATCGCTAACTGTAGTCGCACTTGCAAACGCAAAACACGAGCCACACAATTGCTGATTCCGCGGACGCGTCGTATTGGCATACTTGGAAGGTGTAAAATCTACCAACGTATATTTTGGGTCGTTTTTCAATGAAGGGTCCGGGGCAATATCATTTCGCCATGCATCTGGCACAGGTTTAGATGCTCCCTTGAATATTGGCTGAGATATTTTAAATTTATTTTGGGAACCTAGAACCATTCGTGAATTGGAATGAGGAATTCGTCGGTTTGACGCTAATTTTCGAGTATCTTTATTTTTACGATTACTAATTTTGGATGAAAGTTGTTTATCAAGACTATTTGACATTTATTATAGATTATAATTTAATTTTCCATAAGAAAAGTAAAAGTTTATTGAGATACGCCTACGTTAACTTTAAGACCGCTGATCTCAACAAGTTGCTCAATCGGGTTATTTGTCGCTAGTTGCTTGCGAAGGTTAAGATTGAGTTTGGCCAAACGGTTCATAAAGTTGATCGAAGATCCGTTCGAACCACCGCCCTGAAAGACGGGCACACCTCCTTCGTCTTCCGAGTCATAGTTGCATGCGGCAACTAAAAGACCGGTGTTTAATTTGCCAACATTTGATGTATCGAACTGAATTCGTGTAAATTGATTGTCAGACATTTTTCTTTTAGATATTATTTTTTATTTTTTTTTCATTTTTTTTATCAACACGCAGCATAGTATATCTTGTTGATTTAGAATAGCGTTCCCAAATATCAGACGGTACATCTTTTTTACCCAAAGTCTCACGACTTATCACTATTTTCTTGACGATGTAATCTGTTTCGTCTACTTTTTGATCAATTGACGAAAGATCTTGATCTCTCATATGGTCTTCTATAATTGTTCGATATTTCTCATGTCGTTTTTCCCATTCGGCCAGTTTTTGTTTGGATTCAATGAATTTGGCAATTGTTTCCGAAATCATTTTATGTGTTGCAAGAAAATTTTATACTTCTTTTCTTTTTCTTTTTCATACTGTTGCGACATATTTCTGGCAATCACATCCTGCTCTCGCTTATATTTATCGTATAGGTTACGCCTTACTAAGTAACGCTCGGTTTGGTTAAGTGATCGGAATGGTAGCATTTTTAGAAAATTTTATAAAATAGTACTTATTTAAATCGTCTAAAACATTTTTATTTTAGAAATATATAATTTATCTACGTATTCCGCTCGTAAAATAGCATATAGGTTTCCGGAACGCTCTTGTAAAATATCTCTTCCGTAATCGGGACGACGTTAGTGTCATCAATGATGTAGTATCCAATCGTATGATTGCCATCATCGTGAGTCTCAAACCGTCTTACACGCGCGATATAATGGCCTCCTTGTAGCCCGCCAAAATGTTCAATTGTCCCAATTAAAATGTACGTCGCTGTATCACCGAATACAAGTGTCGAAGGATAGTGAGTCAGTTTTTTCCCAAAATATTTATTGAGAGATATAACAATTACAGGCGACAGCGAATGAATAAATTGCTGTTGGTGATATGAGGTTTTTACTTTACATCCGTCACACAACACGTTTTCTAAGTCACATTCAGACTTCATAAATTCTTCCAGTGAATTATCGATTAAAACATTGTATGAAATGTCGACTGACTCGTTTTTGTGGCCACACGAACGACACTCTTTCGTCATTTTATGGCGGCACTCAAAAAGCCGATCCCATTTTAACGCGTCCATCACCATCAGAAAATACTCGCTACTGCTCTGATTGGGCTGAAAGTTTCCAATGGAATGGAGAAGTTCGGTCGTGAAAGTCGAGTTCCATAGATCGTTGCAAATATTTTGAAAGAAGGAGAGAAAGCGCTGGTCTTTATTGTCGTTTAAAATGAAGCGGAGAAAATGCGTTGACGACAATATGCATTGCATAAGTGAATTAAAATAACAGATTGCACCAGTGTTTTGAAATCCCAGCGAAGGAATAATAAGTTTTTTATCGGGTACGATTTTTGTATCATTCGTATCATTTATATTTTCAATATTTGTAGACATTCTTTCTTACTAGTGATATGTTTTAAACGCGCATTTTATAATTACAATTAAAGATATTGACCATATTAAAATGATGCGGACACGACTGCTAAGAGTTATGTCTACCTATCAACCTCGCCCTCGGCCGCCTAATATATGGCCATTAACGATGGTGCTTTTAGCAATATCTGTTGCGTTAGAGAAAGACAGGCCCAAAAATCGTACTCGATAATTAATTCCAACCATCTTCATATAAATCATCGACAGAAAAAATATGGTCATGATGGGTCATCGTAATACCTCTACGTCTTCCACTAATAGCATCATGCCACCCATAATTTCTAAGCTGTGTAATATGATAATGATATACACACAACCCCTTTGCCGGATTTTTAAGGCGGTACCCTTTCTCTACAAACTGATTCGCCAATACCCCGTCGCACAACATTTTGCCCATATAAAATTCGCCCATACCCTCCCGAATTTTTCCGCGCCATACCCACGCATCATGACTTCCTCCTCCAATATCAATGGAGGATGTTCCATCTTCACGCAATTCATGTCTAGAAACACAAAGCGCCTGGTCAGACTCAAGCCTGATATCTTCAAAACCCTCTCCGATTATAATATCGGAATTGATAAGAACGTGAATGGTATCGTCGTTGGTATCGTTCTCATTTGCATATCGAAAAAAATCGGAAAAAGTCATGCGATTGGCGGTCGGAACTACCGTCACATTATTAAAGTTAATGAGATTGCCGGTCTCGTCAAAAATCACAATGCGTCTAAATAGCGGATTAGACTGGTTATGTGCAAGACACCTATCAAGTTCTACCTGACGATTTGAGTTACCGTCTTTATAGTATGACATGTAAAGAACCATGTTGCGAACAGCCAGAGATCGCTGATTACACGAAAGACGTTCTAAGAATTCATCCATATTTAACATAATTATAATCTTTTATATAATTCTTAAATTACTAAATTATAAATTTTGTAATTATTTCATGACGTAAAATATTACAAATAATGATAGAACAAAGGTTGAGGCAAATCCTGCACCACATTTTCGTGAAATTCGTAATTAATCGGATGAAAGATAAACCCTAGCATTCTTGACCATCCAATTGGATACGTAGTCCCTGGATTATGTTCGACACAGTCTCTAGCATCACGTGCCGGATTGTGAATTAAAATCGGTAAAATCTCATCTAGATACTGTCGCATCCCTGTATACCATTTTTTTGTGAACGCAGTATTCGGCTTAAATATGTAAGCGCCATTCCCAATCAAGTCTTCCGATTTCGATCTAACGCTTTCGTGACCAGCTCCATTAGGTCCAATCTCTTTATATCCACACGCATCATATTTACCACTCGCCATCTTCTCAAAATGTTCAGTCCAATCTCCCGATTGAAGTTTAATGTCAGTGTAGCCACCTCCGTAGAAATGCATAAAATAGGTACGTAAATAATCAGCTCGATGAACCTCCGACAAATATTGGTAGGCGGGGTGAAGTGGATATGTTTTGAGGATATACTGATCAAGGTTAGAGGGTGTGATAAGCTTACAGTTTTTAATGGTGGTCAGACAATTCCTACGATTTTCTGACATCTCCGTTGACCCTGTCCAGAAACAGAAAATAGTCCTAGGAACAATACATAACGTCTCGTTAGGAAAGTAGTAGTAAGATCTATCGGGTAGACAATCGAATAGAACGGCTCCAATCGAAGTCATCAACTCGAACGTCTCTTTATTGTTACCACCCGTTTGAACTAACGGTTTTGTTCGCAATAGCGTCTCAATCGATCCTTTCAACACATCCAAATCTGAACCATACGTATCGATCTTAATAAAATCTATATTGGAAATATCTTCATCGTCTAACCGAACAGATCGACATCCCTTACCTTTAACACTTTTATAACACCCCGAATTAAAAGCTGTATGGACAAGTTCAACTTCGCGTGAGGTACTGCCCAACGCTAACTTTTTAGCGGTTACCCGTTTTGATCCAAGCGCGTTCACATTCGATCTGATGTTTTGACACAAAAATTGGTAGTTATCAACTTGCGGTTCATACGCAACGCAATCCTGATAGTATTTCATGAAAGGCATAACTGTAGTTCCAATATGTGCCCCGATATCGACATAACAACGATTTTTATGAGGAAACATATTAAGATATTTACGTACAACCGGAAGATCATCAGGGTATGGTTCAGACTTACCACTTTGAATGGACTCGTGATATGCCTTGTCTGTATGATGATACTCAATTCCATCGTATTTAGACACGTAATTTGGTTTGTCCGGACAGAAAAATACATCGCGAAGATCGCTGAACGAGTCACGCTGTGTTCCAACTTTTTCGTTAAAAATGTACCAGCCACCTTTTTCTTGCGATCGCCTCCAAATTTGGTCGTTTATATAATTCCAATGTTCCCGTGTATTTTCCAACATATCTGCTCCATAGGAAAGGTGTGTAATCAATTCATCGTAACAAGATTGGTTGACTATATAGCCCGCGGCGTTTGCCGCGTATGAGATGGTGCTTACAACATCATCATAATACGTTGACGGATGGGTATCGTATAGACTGTACGCAAGCATCAACGCTTTGAATCCAATCTCCGCCGGACCGTTAAAAAAATGAGAAAGACGATCGTTCAATGTATTGCTATCCACACGAAATGTAAAATCGTCTTCGAAAATAAGGATGTTTTTGTAGCCTCTCTTTTTAGCGATTTTGATGATCTCCAAATGAGATAATGTGCACCCGACCGCCGGATTGTCGGGTTTGTAAATAGCTTGAAAACGCTCAACTTTATGGATATTCATTTTTCGACACTCTTCCATAAACTCAATAAGCCGATCACCTCGTTTGTCGAGGTTGATGACAAATATACGATCAATTTGATTCATGTTAATTATGTTAATTTTACATTTAAACATTTAAATGAATTTAAACTCTTTTAATGAAAATTGTAATCAGAAAACCCGAAATTGATGGAATCGGAAATGTATTGAAGGGGTTCATTTCCGCCTACAGCGTATGCGACACCACAGTCGTAGAATGCAATCCCACTTATGTATTTGGAAATTATGACACAGTTCTTGACGCCAAACATATTTTTGTTCCAGATAATGAAAGTATTGACTATTTTCGCACGTGTCGGCTGTTGGTTCTTGCCAGCGAAGAATTTGACCAACCACATATCCCAAACGAATACTGGCACACAGATAGAGGCTCCTCTATTATTTCACCGGTATTTTCAGATCGTGTATTAATCGACTGGAATTATGACGCGGATAAGTTATGTGAAAAAGTACGCACTCGTATATTAAAAACCATAGATCGAATCTCTTTCCATACAGATGTTATCGATGCGTACGAAAAAATGAAAACTGCGATTTTTACGAACGGACCCGCCCTAGGTATATCGGTAAGGACATGGCGATGTCATCATGAACACGATATCGATCGGCCGTACAGCGGTGACGTTTATAAAAATAAAATCCGAGACGCCATCTTAGCCGATGTATCTCTTAAAACAATCGTATTGTCTACGGATAATGAGTCTGTCAATCAAGAATATATTGATTATTGTAAATCATTGCGACCTGGCCTAACGGTTCATATGCTTTCCGATAAAGGTACATTAAATGAGTTGCAGTATACACTTCTCAAAATATGGTTGTTATCGGATTGCTCGGTTTTTATTTGCAATCGTATCAGTACTTTTTCTGAACTTGTTTTCTGGTTTGGAAAGTGCCAACAAACTGTATTTCCTCTTTTTTAATTTTAATTTAAGGTAAATTTAAATAACATAAAAGAATGACAATTACGTTTGTGACCGCGTTTTACGCGCCTTCTACGCCATATCGGACAACTGATGTATATTTTTCAAAGTTCGAAACACTGGCCGAATCTGGTATAACCATTCTACTTTTTTTGGATAATACACTGCACGAACAAGGCCAAAAAATTAGAGATGAATATACTAATGTAGTAGTCGAATATATAGACCCCGTTCCTAACTGGGCCGAAAACGGGGATATCTACGAAGATTCTGAATCAGATTCGGTCGATAAAAAGATACTATCGTTCTACCATCAAATCTTCTCAAAAGGGGGCGAGTTAGTCTTACCCGCCAAACGCAACCAGTCAAAAGATACCCTCCACTATTTTTATATCCAACTTTCTAAATTGTTCCACATGTCGACCGCCAGTCGTATGGTCGACAGCACTCACCTCGCATGGATCGATTTTGGTATTTTCCATATGTTTTCCGACGCTCAGCGCTTCCAGGATCTGCTTAGACATATTTCTAGTCTGCAATTTCCAAAAATGGAGAAGGTTTTGTCACCAGGTTGTTGGCGTTATAAATACCCTAAAATATTCGTGAACGACGTAACACTATGGTATCACTGCGGTAGTTTTATGATCGGCGAATCACATCTCTTTCCAGACTTGTATAAGGAGCAAACAGCTGCCGTTATCGAGCAACTTCCAATGATGACATGGGAAGTTAACTACTGGACAATGATGGAAGGGTTTACCTCCTACCCGGCCGATCACAACGAAACAATTTTAACCAATTTGATCGCTTATATTTATGATATTCATAATATTCATAATATTAATAATTTAAATGGTTCTGGTAATACAAATATGTCCACACTAGAACAACTTGCCGACCATTCACGAACCGATAAAAATACAATCCACTCCTACATGCCAATTTATCAAAAACTGTTTGAATCAAAACAACACACCGCCAAACATGTAGTCGAAATTGGCATCGGAATTTCGCCAAAGGGCGGAGGCAGCGTAAAATTGTGGCACGACTATTTTCCAAATGCCCACGTATACGCAATGGACATTCAATCGATCGATCTATTTTGGGACGAAATCAAAAACAAAGAACGAATCACCCTATTTACCGACACAGACGCCTACAACGACGTATTTGTCGACACCCATTTTTTACAAGACCGAAAACTTGATATTATCATCGACGACGGCGCCCATACGCTCGACAGCATGATAAAGTTTATTTCTCTATATTCACAGGCATTGGCCGACGGCGGTGTTATGGTAATCGAAGACTTACAGGATATTGAATGGGTTAACGTTTTGCGTAGGTATGTTCCTATCCATCTAAAACCTTATATAGAGGTTTACGATTTAAGGTCGATAAAAGGTCGCTACGATGACATCATGTTTGTTATCAATGCCAATAAAACAATTTAGTAATGTTATTACCTATTGGAAAAACATCAAGATGACCCAAGATTATTACGTGATTCTAATAAATCACGTAATTAGATAGATTTTATTTTTTTCTAAATATTCTAAACGCTGTCTTGCAAGATCCGTTAATTTTGAAAAAAAATCATTACGATTTTTACTATTAGATATCGTAATTTTATATTTAGTGGCTGTACTCATTACACAAGTAAACAATTCCCACTCATCACTTTCAGAGTCTTTATTGACCCATACAATTTTATAGTTTGCATGACTGATCGGTTGATGTTTCTGCAAAGATTCGTAAAAATATTCTGATACATCAACACATGATAAATTTAAATGAATAATGGGTGTAATGCTTACTGAAACATCAATATCAGTCATTTCGTCGTGAGAATATTGAATTGCAATTTGGTTACTAATTACTATATCGACACATGACTCTTTTATTTTTTTTATAAGATATGAATAGATATAGTCTTTTTTTTCTTTTTCATAAACATCGTTATTCTCATCATGATCTGAAAGATTAGAAATATAATTATTATAATAATTATCATAGACATTTTTTTTGGAGTCACTAGAATGCCTTGAATGCCTAGAATAATATGTTGCATACTGATCGGCTTTTTCTTCCTTTGTTTTTTGAAGATAAACAGGAAGAGTATATATCATAGATGTATTAGGCGTATTAGAAAAAGTGACATTAATCCCATACATTTTAACTCTAATCTTAATGGTATCTTTATCAATTTTATCAATTTTATTTGCGGGCATTACACCTCTGGAAGCACTTTTGTTTTGGAGATTCTTCAAAAATAAAATTAAAATAGTATTTATAATAAATAATGTCTTATTTACAAAATCGTGTAGCTAATTTTCGTAAATTTAAGGCAATGATTAATCATCCAAACAGTCAACAATGCGGCAGATCGTTTAAACTTGTTGACCGCGGGACGATATTCGAACCAAGATTAAAATTTCTTGGAGCTGGTTCATATGGAATTGCGTTTGAGTTAGAAGATCTCAGATTATCTACTAAAAATATTAATGTTGTACTTAAAGTTGCGAACACAACAAAATTGGATGGACAAAACATAGTGGCGGATGATGAAGTCTATAACGAAATATTTTTTAATTTATGGTTTTCTAATATTGTCGAACGCGGAACATGTATGCATTTCCCATTATTCTCAAACTGTAAAGATAATGGTGTTGCCGCTGATGATGTTGATGATCCTGAGGATGCTCATTTAGCCACTATTCAAAAATTAATTTTTGATTGTGATTGTGGGGCCTCTAATGTCGGCAATGGAGGATGTTCGTTTGTTTCTGGTTCTCAATTATCAGATAGAGATCGTGGCAAAGTAAGAAACAATCGACATATAAGTGATACTTTACAAAATGGCTGTCTTGTATCATTTTCTGAAAAATATGACGGAAATTTCCATGATTATTTGATGAGTATTACTGCTCGGAACGATTTAGACCAAAACGAACAAGATAGATACATGCTAATACAAATAATGAACGCAACCGTTCAACTTATTTTTGCGCTTAGTGAAATGCATAAATCTAAATTTTCTCACAGTGACACTCACACAGGTAATATTTTTTACAAACGTTTAGAAGATGATGAAGATCCCCACGACTTTCAATACGAATACCAAGATGATGACGGTGATGAATATAAGTTAACTTCACAAAGTAATAAATTATACATTTTAGCCGATTTTGGATTTACCGGAAAAAAGATAGAGGGCGAAATCATGCATAATCTTAAAGAAGACATTACTGACGGTAGTTTTCTTAATGACTTGAAAGACCAATGCGATGATGCTACTAAAAATGCAATGAATGGCGCGAATTATAAAAAATGGAAACGATCTGCTCTCTATGATTTATATAGATTTATGATATCATTAATTGACTATGGCTTGAATCATAATAGAACTATTAGATATCCCAATGTAGTTATTTTTGTATCTAGTATTCTAATATTTTTGTATAACAAATTAAAAGAACTCGAATCTGATCCCATACAACAAGTTTACTATAATCCACTTACGTTTTTTACTGATATTCCGTCGGTTTTACCTCAACGTCATGAGGTATTACTATTTTGGAATATGCAATCAAATCGAAAGAAAAAATGTGAATGCAATGCATATAATGATCTCAACCTAGAAACGTGTGGTAGTTGTGGTAAAAATTTATGTAAAGGAGGAATATGCAGCAAAATTTACAAAAGGTTTTTCGGGTTTAGTCCCAAAAAATCGACAAAGAAGTCCAAAAAGACGAAGAAATCAGTCAAAAAAACGGTAAAACCAAAGAAATCTCCCCCAAAAACGGTAAAAACGAAGAAATCTGTCAAAAAAAATTCTAAACGATCCAGTAAAAAATAAAATCCTTAACTTTTATATAAAAATTATATAAAAAGAATCCATTTTAGGTTTACATATTTTCAGTGGATTCATCTTCTTCCGCCAAACTGGGACTGCTATCAACCAACCGATCCATCTCAGATTTTGCCGACCTGAAAAACTCCGATACGTTGCGACGACACGACCGGTCCAGGGCCAAAATCGTGCGAATGTTTCGATAAAAACGATTCCACTGGGCCGCGGCAGATCTATGCGACTCACACAGACGTTCGTACTTGAAAATATTTTGGACAGTTCCCATTAATCCAACCAGGATTCCACTTCCGCCCAACGCCAGCTGCACGTAACTAACTACGTTGGCCGAAAAAATAGTGTTCATCCCAATATTCAGCGTTCCGCCTATTATACTTAGCAATACAATCGGTATCGTAAAGGAGTAGTGTAAACATCTATTTCTGCGTTCTGCGTTTGTATGCATCTTTACACGCAATTGTGCGTCATCCCCCCATTTTTCCATCAGTTTTTCAAGGTATCCGCCTTCCCAACTTACGTAGGTATAGCTCTCGGAACCCGTATTCGTAGCAGATTGCTTGACATCGTTCATTTGATCTTCATCGTTGACATTGACAGCTACCTCTTTTTGATCTAGCTCTATGTTTTCCATATATTTTATATATACATAAAATATAAAATTTAAATTATTTCTTTACGACAGGTTGGACACACGCGGTTAGTTTGAAGCCACGTAAAAATAGTGCCAGTCTCGCAACAATCATTTTCACAGGCATGATAAGAATGGCCGCACTGCAATGTAATCATTTGTTGAGCCTCGATATCTTCTTGACATATACCGCATGTTTTAGAGCCGTTTGACGGATCATTCAAACACGCGCTCATCCGAAGTTCAGTTAATTTAGCAGGCTCTACTGCCCTCACAATTTGTTCATTCAGCACATCAACGTTGGGGTCATCAGATTCGGCCGCAAAAGACCTTCTCATAAACTCCAAAAATTCGGAAATCGAAGACGGGTCCCGTCTCTCAATAATATAGTATTGGGCATGGAAATAAAAGTGATAGCAAGATAGACCTTTAATCTCGCCTATTTCACGCAATAAGAAACTAGCAGCGTTCACGTACTGATCGTCAGAAACCGTATACGGGCACATACAAAATTGTCTGTGTAGCAATAGAAACTCACGTCTTGTCGGCAGACGATTGTTCATAATAAAGAAGTCGTGAAGCTCTTCGAGGTACGACATATGACGCGTAATCGACGCGTTAGGGTAATAGTTAGCCTTAAAATAGTTTAGATATTCAACAACTTGCCTCATCGAAATATCAAACAACGGCTGACTGTGGAAAGATAGAAATGTAAGACTCATTTTATTTTAAGGCTTTTGAAAAAAACTTAAAATTTTCATTTTTATGAAATGGCATTGAAAATACGCCCTATCCCATATGAGAAACCAGCTCCAAACGCTCCCAATAACAAGTTTTCTGTTCCTCCCCATATCCAATTCGTTTTGGTCACCACGCATTTAACCGACCCAACCGCAAAAAGCGTACAACAACACAATACACCCGAAATAATTGTAGCCAACTGTACACTATTTGTTGTAAGGAACGGGATAACAGATGGCAATGCTCCTGTCATAAACAATAACGCCGAAAACGTCATTGCTACCACTGGGTTACGCTGATCATCTTCCGTATGACCAAACTCAAACGCCTGCATAAATTTAAGCAACGTCTCATCTTTACCGCCGATTGTATCTACACACTCATTCAGAAGATTTCCGCGAAGACCCAACCCTGCCAATGCGACTTTTAACTCTTCCAACTCGACATCGCGATGATGAACAAAATGGATCTTTTCCAACTCCAGATCGCTTGCAATAACTTCGGCCTGGCTTTTAGTCGCAATGTATTCTCCCAATCCCATCGATATCGCGCCTGCAATTGCTCCGGCAACTGACGCTAGCGCGATCGAATGAGCATCTGCGTTTCCACCCGACATTCCAAACACAAGAAGAAACATGCTTACCAGACCGTCATTTATTCCCAAAATAATATCTCGCATGTACTGACGATGTTCGCCATTATGAGCCGTGTAAGGCACAGGTTTCGACATACCTCGTTCTTGGACATCGGTTATAGTTTGAGAGGCCAAATCATCATCGCTAAACGTTCTTGAAACATTACTTAACTCTTGCATTTATATTTTATAATATGAATATGCTCTATAAACCCCATTTTAAATACGAAACACGATCGACGCGTTTTTCAAAAAAGTCCAATTTCTATATCTATTCTATTATTAATTTCTAAAAATTTTATAGATATAGAATTAGAAAAAATACCAAACGCCATAAAAATCGCATCGCCGCGTTTTTGTAAAAATCCAATTTCAAAATTAGCATTACGAGATGGAGCAACACACACACTGAAATTGTGTGTGTGTCTATGTTTTTAAAGCATAACAAAGGGGGAATTTATTTTTTACATCGTCACGCGAATCGTCACACTATTTATAATAAATATACCAATAATATCCAATAATATCCAATAATATAAATATATCTATGAAGTAAGAGCAGATAGTTCTGACCTGAACTTACTGTCGTCGCGTTCAAAACACGACAATTCCATCACTTTTTGCGAACTATACTCATACATAGTGGGATCAACATGGCCATCGGCCTTTGTCCATATCGTGTTACCAACCTCTGACGCCTTCTGTTGCACTTTTCCGTTAATCAGGGCCTTTGTTAGCTTCTTTGCTTTTACGTCACGCTCGATATCGCCGTCCTCGTTTATGAATTCAAACGTCTGACGGCTTGGGTCAACGCATTTGTAGGTTAACTTGCCGTCGACACCTTTCAGCATTTTTTCGCATACCATTTTCGCAAGTCCTCTCTGGCCGCCTGAGACAACTTCTTTGGTAAAGTGTTCGTCCAATACCTTTGTAACATGCTCGTTGCTTAAATTTAAGGTATTGTTTACGACGACGTTTGTGGTTTTGGTAGTCTTCGGCTCGGCTGCCATACTTGTGACCGCGTTCTCAAACTTGTCAAGGCGTGCTTCAAGCTTTGCAATGTACTCTTCGTCTTTTTTTATAATTATATTTTTAGATTGTTCAGTGTAATTATTATATTCTTTACGTTGTTTTTCTAATTTATCTTCGTAGTCAAGTCTCTGTTTTTCCAATTTATCTTCAAAAAAGCGTCTTTGTGTCTCTAATTTGTCTTCGTAATCTTTTTTTTGTTTTTCTATTTCTTTTAATTTATCTTCATACTGTTTTTTATCTTTTTCTCGACATACAGGTCCATGATCATTTAAGTTCTGCTGCGTTGTAAAATTTTTAAGACAAAAATCACAGTCGAATAAAATTATGTCTTTACCCTGTAATTCAAGACAGTATTTGGCCGTTTTTTGATGACTTAGCATATTTCCTTTGAATGTAAATTCTTTTTTACAAAAATTGCATGTAAACATTTATAGTAATAAGGATTTATTTTTAAATTATGAATTATTCATAATAATTTATAATAATTATTATAAATTATGAATAACTTTCCAATATCGCCAATTTTACTCGATTGATAAAATTGTTTTTATGTTGTATTTATTCAAGAATATTATCAGAATGCTGACTATCTACATCTCTTTTGTGGATGTGGCAGGCGCTGCAAACGTATTAACACTTTCATTTGAATCGATCGCGTCGGATCGTTTGGAAGATATTATTGATGTGTTACGCGTTCATCTCCTAGAACGATATGTCTGTGGCCGTGGAGAAGATCGCAAGATTAGCGTTATAGTTATGGAAGCATCTCACCGTATTTTCGATATTCTTACTAAACCTTCTGAGATATTTTCGCCGACAGATCTGGAAGTGAATCCGGGTATCTCAGATGACTCTTTTCTCGATTGGTTCCCTGAAAATGGAAATTTCGATCTAGAATTCTCGTTCTGGCTTACGTCTGACCCTGTGTCGGAGACGTCCGAGAATGTTGCCGATCATATCTATTTAGCCAATCGTAACCGCAGAATTTTTCGTGTACTTATGAGCGAAGAAGGATCAAGAGAGATACTTTCAGAGGCTCTTTCGTCTTTTGGTGCAATTTCAGCGTAGTGCGCTAAAATAGTATATTGAAAAATATTCAAAATACTGCTTTCAAAATTAAAATGACATCCCTTGAAAGAATATTAACAACTAAAAACAATGTCAACCCGTCAATTGTATTCGGCGATCTGCGACGAGTTTGATCGATCTCGTACAAAAATGTGGCCGTGTGTGCATCGTTTTCTGGCGTCGTTTTATATTAAAGATATTAAGGATATTAAAGAAATTCTCGACATAGGGTGTGGTAATGGCAAGAATATGCTATTTCCAGGTTTGGATTTTACAGGGGTTGATTTTTGCCCAGAATTGGTAGATATTTGCAGGCGCAAGGGCCTGAATGCGATAGAGGCAGATATGACTTCTTTGCCTTTTAATGACCAGTGTTTTGACGGAGTCATGGCGGTAGCGTCGTACCATCATCTTGAAAATGACGAGGATCGCATGAAGGCGTTGCGTGAGATGTACCGAGTTCTAAAAAAGGGCGGGAAGGCGATGATTGTGGTGTGGGCAAGGGAGCAAGAACCGGGCTCGCGATTTGTGTTTGAGTCGAATATAAAAACGGGACAGTTTGGGTGGGATGAGCGTGTTCAGTGGAAGATGCGCGACGATCTAAATATATTATACAGATATTATCACGTCTACGGAGAAGGTGATCTGGTAGGGGAGATCGAAACTCTTTGTCCTGAATTTTGTGTAGAGTCAATCACGTGGGAAAAGGGAAATTGGATTGTTTTGGTGGGTAAGAAATAGAGATTTATAAGTCCCTAATCTTTAAGCGTTAAAAGGTCACATCCATTGTTAAAAATCAAAACCTTTCCTTTTAATCTAGGCACTAATACAGCCAGTGTTTTCTCGGTTATCCCTTTTCTCTCAAAAATATCAATTATTCCAATAATCGATTTTACAGCTTCACTCGCTTCTTCTTCTTTTTTGTGGATATCGGATGCAAGGTACTCCTCCTTTTCATCATTATCGATTATGTATTGGGAAACGTCGATAACTATTTTCTGTTGCAATTCAACCAGTTGATCTTTTAGAGCCAATAATTGGGTCATATCAAAATCGCTAAAAATAACACTAAAATCAATCCGGCATCCTTTGTGCTTTATTTTTAACGACGATAGAGTTCCGTTAGCGATGGCCTGTTTTTCCATGTCTCTGATTTCAATAAGACGTTTGTAATACGCATCATCAAACCATTGTTGAGGGGCAGACCACGCGTCGCTTATTATATAGCCTTCAAGTTGTCTATACTCGTATTCAAACATACCAGGACATGGAGGCGTTGCATATGTGTGAGACGACATATCGTTCTGTTTTATAATATGATCAGCTAGTGGACATTTGAGTAGATATGGTCGGCGAGGGTAGTCTTGATGTTTCTTAATCACATGAACGGTGTCTGCTTCTCCAAAATCGATAAAGTAAAATTTGCCGTTATCATCGCTCATGAAGTTATTCATGTGAGCGTCATTGTGGTATATACCGAGTTGATGCAATTTTACTAGTAAATTTCCGATTGTTGTTCCAAGAGCGTATCCCTGCGATTTTGTAACGTACCTGTGGCCGTCAATTGTTTTTTGTAGTTCAGTTTCATCAACGTCCTTCCTTTCTTCGATTTTTTCAACAATGCCTTCCACTCTCTCAAGATAGTTGCGGATGATATTGGACAGTGTATTTGATAATTTCTCCATTACAATGATACCCTGCTTACTGGTGATGTAACTTTTAATAATAGCTGGAGCCAGCCCGGCCTTTGTCGCTTTCTGTTGAAACATGATTTCGCGATGGAATTTCTGTTTGTCGGTTTCGTCTCTAAATTTAACAATTTTGGTGATGTGATTGCATTTGGTGTCTTCTCCGCAGCAAGTATAGTATACAAGGCCTGATGCACTTTTCGTTCCCATTATGTCTCCTTTTTTATAATGAGAGCATTGTTTGTCTTGATTGTAGTAGACATATTCGGCCATTTGTTCGTCGTCAACGATATTGGCGAGACTGCATCGTTGGTCTTTTTCTCTGCATGTGATTTCCTTGTCGAATTCATTCGATATAGATGGGTTAAATTTAGAGGGGTTAGTAAGAACACTGCCTTTATTTTTCATTAGAATTTCATTGATTTCGCGTATTTGTGGGTCGACAACTGCTTTCGACTGTATATCTGGAAATTCAATCTTCATTAGTGTGGTAGTCGTTTTTATGTTCTCTAACAAAAATTCAAGATCGTGGGAGATGACTAGATTAGTAATAACTAGGGTCTTAATAGTGGTATCCATTTTTACCAGTGTATTAAAATAGTCGTTGTAAATGGGGTTAAATGTCTTATTACAGTCTAAAATCAATGTTGTAAGGCCTCCGCCTAGCGTGTTGGCTATAGTGTTGAAAATGTGTGATACCAAAAATTTAGCGTCTTCGTTTGGAACTTTTAATTCCAGCGTATCGAATAGGTGATGGTGAAGTATGTATTCAATGTATTCAATGTATTCAGCTGAAAAATTGTACACACACTTTTTACCCTCTACTAAATAGCCTGAATCACTCGACGACTCTAATATCCTCATCTTAAAGTCTAAGTCAATTTCTACCTTTACGTATGTGTTGTTTGATAAAAGTAAGCCGTCTATTTCGCGACCGTCGTTTCCAAAAATGTGTATGAATTTTATAGGGAGAAAGTATGGTATGGGCGACGTCTTATCTTTTCGCAAATCGCGTTTAAGGTCGGTTGTATCTATTACGCCTTTTTCGCTTCTAAATTCGTAAGTTAATTTATCGTATTCAATTGTTAACGTATGTTTTTTGCTAACTATCGTGATCGTTAGTTCTTTCGAGTCTAGATCCGAGTTCTTTAGTTTTTCGTTTAGGGAGTTCTTCACGACGAAATCTTGTTTATTGGTACAGTGTTTAACTTCTTCAAATAGATTTTTATTGTTAAAGATAAAATCGACTACGGTTTGAGCGGAGTCAGATTGATCGGTTTCCAGTTTTATGTCATTACCGTGTATGTTTATGAGTCCGCGATATGGAGCGTCTTTGACACGAATACGGTACATTTATTTTATATAATTAGTGAATAACTTTCTATAAATTTTATATAAAAATATTTATAATATTTATAATGGATCCAGCCGTGTAAAAACGGTTTTATAAAAAAAATAAATTGTGATTTAAAAATATCTTGTACATATAAGAAGGGATGAGTTTGTAAATCTTCTGCTACTTTGTAAAGTCTGATTTTTTGATTTATAAATTTGTCCCTTCGCCCACAGACCCTTCTTCTAGTGGTAAGATATCTGTCTTATAAGCAGACAACGGGTGTTCGATTCTCCCAGGGTCTATTTTTAAACTTTAACATGTTTAAAAATTAATATATTTAGCCACGATTCTATCCGTTTAGAGATGTACATTAGGTTCATAGTGTACCTCGTGTGATATCCTGTGAAAGTTGTCTTGTGGACCGTATTCGTATGGTTTGCTGTAGTCGTATGCCTCGACTGAAAGTAGAGGTGTGATTATAGCCCTCCGTCCGTCTTTTGTGATGGTCCAGTCTGCCGAAAAATGGGCCATCGATCGGTCTTGAAGGCTTCGTTCGGCGTAGCCAGACTCGTAGTCGTAGTTGTCGAGTATACGTTTGGCGTGGTCGCGTGATATCATGTACATTTGAGTTCCCCATATATCAATGGATGGATGATTGTAGTTGTGGAATCGGTGGGTTGATGTGTATTGAATAGGTATAAGTTCAAAACCAGGTATCGCTATTTCATCAGCTTTGAATGTTGCGAGGTAGCCGAGAAGCAGGACGTCAAGATGAGCGGCTTGAAAGTCGGTTATGATGGATGGAAGTATGGCGTTTATATCCTTGTGGATATGGATATCGTCTTCGCAAAATATTCCGTATGATTTTGTAGTATTGGTGTAGAAGTCTCTTATCATGTCGAGGTGACCGTACATACATGACCACGCATTCCGGTTGTCGGAGTTGACGAGTCTTGGATCGTCGTGAGATACGCCGTCGGAGAAATGGGTGATATTGGCGATGCCTAGTTTCTGAAATGTGTCGGTCATTCGTTCTCTTCGAGATGGGTTTCGAAAAGATAAACAATAGAATTCAAAATCAGAACTCATTTTTTATAATCTGACATTTTTTAAATGTTTAATATGTTTAGTATATATTTATTAAACATACTTAAAACTTTCGTGTTTTCTTTGGACTTTTACGCGTTTTCTTTGGACTTTTCCGTGTTTTCTTTGGACTTTTACGTGTTTTCGGTGTTCGTTTTCGTGAAGTTTTAGCACGAAATTTGTGAGTTGGTTTATCTTCTTCGTCTATACGATGAAGAGGCGGCGTACGTTGTTTTTTCTGACGGTCGCGTAGATATTTTTCTCTGCGTAGACGCAAACGTTCTAGAGCCATTTCCACAGATGTTGGTCTGATGTAGATGTAAGAAGAACTATCCATTTATTTCTACATAGAAATAAATTTTACGTTTATATCATTACAGACTAATGTCAGACATTAAGATATTGGAAGACCAGTAGGGTTCTTCGCAAACATGAACATTAAAATTGGCGATTGAATATCGTTCCATATATGTCAAGGTTTGTCGAGGGTTGCATAACATGATTTCATCGGCTAAACTTTGTAAGCCTGTCGCGATATACCCATCGTATCCATTATCACAGAGCCATTTTACGACAACGATATCATCATCTAAACTGCTTTCTCGTTCAAACCTGTCGCCATTTATCTTCCAGCCTTTCTCAAAACTTTTGACGACTTCGGGAGGAGCGTTTAATTCGGTCAATCTTAGTCGGATATAGGAGATGGCGCGAATGTCTGAAAAATTCAACAATTTAAGCGGACGCTTTGTAAGGAATACATAGATTTCTCCAATATTATCACAAAAATTATAGGACTCGTAAACAGTATCTTTCCAGGGTGTAATATAGTCCAATGTAGTGTTTATGGACGTTGAAAAGAATGAATAGTTATCGTGAAATTTGTATTCGGCATCTGTCGGGTCCATTTTATAGCTTGTCCCTCGTTGCAATACGAATCCGCTTGGCAAGATAAGAGTGTGATCGTCATCGCCTTTGAAGATATTCGATAGTGGGATAGAGGTTGAATATAGAGATCGGATAGAACGGATAACTGTTTTTATGAAGTCTTTTATGACATCGCCATAATTCATATTTTCGTGTGGGTATTTTGTGGTTTTTACTATTTTTTTATCACCCCAGAAACTCTTTGTCTCTACCATTGTTGTAACGCCGTTATTAAAATTCAGCAAATTTTTTAGGTATACTAAATATTTATTGTTGGCTGCATAGTCTAGATATAATTCTATATTGTGTATATTACGATTACCGGCTTTATAATGGATAGCTTCTTTTAGAAAGTCTAGTATTTCATCTGCAATAGCCTGTTTCTCTTCGTCTGATACATCGTCTTCGTTAGTATGCGACTGAATCATTCTCTGAATACTTTCGTAACGCGGGTGTAATTTTCTAAATACAGTTTTGGAAATATAGGGAGATAACAATATAGATGAAGGGTTTCGACTAAGTGACTCATATGGCGGAAATTCGAATTTACTAGAAAGAGTAGCGCCCGACTCAATTGCGTCGACAAGAAGTTTGCGATTATCGCTACCAATTTTTATGGTTATACGATCAAGTTTGTCAAGAAAAGCGACGGGGTTATATATACTAGGGTCGTAATTTCCGTACTCAATATCGTAAACCAGAACCTCTCTAATATGCGAAGTGCCGTATATTATATCATCAGCCGAATCGTCTCCACCCGTTTTACGAAGAAGAAGGTGGCGTTTGGGAATGGGAAGATGTGTTATTGATATATTATTTCCCATTTTATTATATGATTTAATTTTTAACGAAATTCTTTAATGCCGCCATAAATCCAGGATTCGGTTGAATAAACGGACGTTTGGATTTCACTAGATTGTAGGCGTCGGTAAGAGTCATACCGTATACGGCCGTCATATAGGCTATAGCAACTGTTGTGCTGCGTGAGATTCCCGCGTAGCAGTGAAATAGGATTCTTAAATTTGGGTGTTGGCGATAAAGCGATACAAGATATACTATGATTTTAGGAAGAAGAGAATCCATGCTTTCAGATGGATCATCGTTAATCCCAATACGGATGATTATTTTGGATGGATAGGTAGAGACCGCTATTTGGCGGTGTTCGACTGCATTTTGAGGAAAACATAAGTTTACCACAACATCAAATGGTTCGTACGATGAAAGATAATTGCCGATTGCAATATTATCGGTAATCATTGTATAATTGTCCGAACTCATTTTTATTCTATTTTAAATTAAAAATGAATGTTTTATATGTGTATTAGAAAAAAAGAAAGATATTAGAGATATTAGAGATATGAACATTGCCCTTACCAATTTTCGTTGCTGGGAGGATAGAAAATTTACGATCCCAGATAAAGGAATTTGTCTTTTGTCGGGCAGAAGTGGCCGAGGCAAGAGTACAATACTAAATAGCATAGTTTATGCAATTACTGGAAAAGGTAAAAATGTAACGTCTTTCCAAAAACGATCGACGTGTGTAAGCATTGAGATGGACGGTGTAACTATCACCAGGCAACGTGGGCCAAATCGTCTAGTTGTGAAAAAAGACGACCGTCAGTACGAAGACGACGAGGCGCAGTCTATTATCGACTCAATGTTTGGATCGGAATTTTGTAATACTTCTTATATTGATCAAGAAAATACAAACTCTTTTGTGTTTCTATCACCGTCCGAGAAGATTGAGTTTTTGGAGAAACTATTGTTGGCTCGATACAATATCGATAACATGAAAGAGCGTGTGAAAGAATCTTTATCTTCGACCAAAAGTGACCATGTATCAACTGACTCAAAGATAATTACGTTGAGTGATATGCTTGCTAAAATGAAAATGGTTGAACAAGAGGAGGTGTTAATTGAGACTATTAAGTTAACCTCTCAAAATCGTGCAAAATTATATGAAAAAATTAAGTCAAATCTCGATATTACTGAAAAAAATAACAAGAGTATCCAGACTAAGATTAAAAAATGGGAACAAGAAAAGATAGCTAGCGCGTCTTTGAACGAGAAAATCAATTCATTAAAATGTAAATTGTCTGACGTGTCCGACGAGATGTCCAGCCTGATTGACAAGGAATCTTTGGTTTCAGATTTATCCATTTTAGAAAAACGTAAAGTTTCCTATCAACAACATAAAAGCTATGTTCGTTTCCGAGAGATCGAAAAAACATATACGGAACGAACCGAGCATAATAAGAAGGAGAGGGATATTCTTCTTGAAAAACTTAATGATCTGCCCGGAAAGGATATCTTACAAAAAAGTATAGTTCAATTGGAGTCGATTCAGCGTATAATCGAGAGTCTATTGGTTATTGAGGATAAAATTTCGAGTCCTCCAGATACCGATAAATTGAGTACGTTAGTTTCTGAACGCGAGTTATTGAGAAACCGATTAAACGGTTATCAAAAAACTGTTGCCGATTATCAGCGATATTATACGTGCCCGTCGTGTCAGAAAAGTCTGCAATTTCATCAAGAAAAATTAATTATGGGAAACAAAGTCGACAATATCGATGATCTTAAAGCGACTGTTAAGGATCTGTCTAAAAAAATTGAAACACTCGATAGTGAAATTGATAAATTGAAAGCTGAAAATGCTGTTTTCGAGAAAAACGAAAAGGAGTATAACCAGATGTTTGATAGGTTGGATGAATTATTGAAATTGCCGACAGGAGATGTGATTGAACAAGAGATGGTAGATTCCGTTCATACAGATATGATTGATAAGCGAACGCGGTATGAAATGGTTGCCCAATCCGTTCGTGAAATTGATTCGGACCGTCTGGTAATACAGTTAAAAAAAGAGATGGATTTGTTGAAGTGCGATGTGATTATGGATATGTCCGATCAAGATGTTCCATCGGAACAAGAATATCCGGGTCTTTTAGAGAAGATTGCGTCTACAAAAGAGATGGTGGAGCGCGTTACTCAATTTCAGAGAAAACGTGATATGTATCAGAAGTCGCTAGACGAACTATCGCCGCCTGAAAGAACTGAACAGGAGTTGGATGCGTTATTGTCTCAAAGTCGTGAAAAGATGGAAACGTATCAAAATAAGGTCGATCAGTATAAGCTGTACTTACAGAAGATAGAAAAATGGGAAATTACGGAACGTGATAATACAATGTATCAAGGTATTCAGACGCAAATAACGGAGGCAGAATGTAAAAAGGTATCGCTAATGGACCGAATGAGATGTCTTGTAAAACTTCGTGATCACATAAAACAGGCGGAACAGCAAAGTCTGATGGATTTTATCGAGACATTGAATCGACATGCGTCCATTTATATCGACGATTTTTTCCCTGATGACGATATTACGGTTGAACTCCACACGGTCCAGGAAGGAAAAACGACTGGAAAGGAGAAGGTGACATTACACTTTGTTGTAAATTTCCGAAATATGACAGGCGATCTGTCGTTCCTGTCAGGCGGGCAACGCGATAGGGTTAACTTGGCTTTTACATTAGCGTTTTCTGAATTAGTAGAAAACCGTGTGTTATTGTTGGACGAGTGCATTAGTTCATTGGATAGCGAAACAAGTAATGTTGTATTGGATCAATTGAAAACCAAGTACAAAGGAAAGCTGGTTATTGTTGTTTCTCATCAGGCAAATTTGGGATTTTTCGATCACATTTTGGAAGTATAAAATAAAAATGTTTATAATTTATAAATTGTATTTTTATAATTACAATATGGGTATTTACGTTTCGAATTCGGAGTTGCAACCGAATATTGGCAATAACGCAAATGACGGCGAAGACATTCAGGAACCTCCGCTGTTTGCCGGAAGAATTGAGATGGTGTCAGGAACATTGTGGTCGTCTGCAGTAGGTGAGTATAGCGATATTCCTAATGACAAAGTTATCCTTGTAAAGTGGACGGTTAATACCAACAATCAGCGAATTACGATTTATACTCTAGAAAAACGAGATGACAATTGGGAGAGATGGATTCGTGTATGGCGAATTGTAGACTATCCTACGTTTTGGGATTATGTCTATTGCAGTAAATCACCTGACGATGTTGAATTGGATCAATACAATCAAGATTTGGTGTGTTCGGCTTGCTATGATCTAGAATGATCTAGAATAAAATTTTATTTATATAAATAAAATTTATAACGGAAAGTTTGCGATAGGCTGAGGAGGACTACTTGGCATACTTGGTATTGATTTTGGAGGAGTACTTGGTATTGATTTTGGAGGAGTACTTGGTATTGATTTTGGAGGAGTACTTGGCATTGATTTTGGAGGAGCACTTGGTATTGATTTTGGAGTACTACTTGGCATTGATTTTGGAGGCATACTTGGATTTGACCTAGGAGGCATACTTGGCATTGACCTAGGAGGCATACTTGGTATTGATTGAGGAGGCATACTTGGAGTTGACCTAGGAGGCATACTTGGCATTGATTGGGGAGGCATAGTTGATTGGGGAGGCATACTTGGCATTGATTGGGGAGGCATAGTTGATTGGGGATGAATAATTGGAGTTGATTTATTTGGGGTTGGCGACGGAAGATTTATCTGTTTCATTGGACGAGGTGTCATTGTTGGGCGATTTGGTAACATCGGTAATATATCTTTAATATTTATAGATACATTTTGAGTTTGATCATTTCTATCATTCTGTACATTCCGACCATTTATGTAATATGGATCGTATGGATTTAGTAAATATGGATTATCGTATGGATTTCGGTAAGGGTATAGGTAAGGATTAATATATCTAGGCGATAAATAAGAATTTGGATAGGCATACTGTTCGGGATATTGAGGATTTTGTGGGTATTCAGGATATTCGGGATATTCAGGTTCATGATTTTGCGAATATCGCGTATCCGGTTGAATATCCTGTATATGAGAAATAGGAGAAGGAGACGGTGTTTGATACGCGTCCAGTACAGTCTTATGTTTATCATTACTATTGTGACGATTATCGTGCCTAGGCGAAAGCATAAAAAATATAACACCTCCTATAAAAAATAGAACAAAGAGGGCGATATATATCTCTCTCATTTATTATTTTAAATATTTCAAATATTTCAAATATTTAAAATTTTATTTACGCGAAATACGGCGTGATTTTTTATGACTCTTTCTACTCTTGCTTTTCTTAGTCTTGCTTTTACCGGTGCTCTTTCTGACTTTACGCGATTTTTTAGATCGTTTTTTACCGAATCCCATTGCTTGTAGCCCGCCACTTCCGCCACTTCCGCGATCGTCTCGTCTATCAATCGGTTTATGTTTTTGCGTCGATCTTTTCTTTTTTTCTTCTTTTTCTTTACGTTCACGTTCACCAGTTGGTACAAAAGGTTCATCAAAATGATAAGTACGATAAGACATTTATTTATTAAATAAAAAAATAATTAATAATCTTTTGGGTTTATTGGAATCGTAATAGGATACGGTTTTTTATAGATATATTTTCCGTAAATAAGTGCGGGTCGGAGTGCAATTCGGCTTACTGGATCCATTTGAGTATACATTTCATATAACATTTTTACCATGTCTTCGTTTTGATGGAGACAACAAAATAGAAATACTTTCTGAAAAATATATTCGGTATTTATTTTTTTCGAAGAGAGATCGTTATAGTATTCTTGTAAGTCTTCATATCGTTCGTTGGCAATGTAATATTTGCAAGTTGCAACAATGTCATCCATTTTAATTATATCTAAAAAATATTTATATAAATAAATGAGCACTCATATACAAACAGATGGTTGGGGCCCAATCATATCGTTTGATAGGACTAAAAATTTTGGCCAGGGTTCAGAAGGGTATGGCGGCACAGGTCCAACAGGTCCAAAAGGAAATGACGGGAGCGCGACTAACACAGGTTCGACGGGTGCACAAGGAATGATTGGTCCGACCGGTCCATCGGGTGGAGGAAGTAGTCTTCCAAGTGGAACTAATTCAGGAGATTATATCTACTGGGATTCGGTGTCTAATACGTATGTCGTAGGAGATACAAACATTAAAATTGGAGGGAACGCGGGCGATATGTCTCAGGGGTCAAATGCCGTTGCTGTTGGTTATCAGGCAGGGCAATTTCTACAAAGTGATAATTCGGTTTCTGTCGGTTATCAATCTGGTAACAATAACCAAGGTAATAATGCAACTGCTATTGGAGCCGAGTCTGGATCTATGATGCAGGGAACAAATGCAGTTGCGATTGGTTATTCGGCGGCACAAATTAATCAAGGTGTAAATTCGGTTGCAGTTGGGTATCAGGCAGGCCTTTTGGGCCAAGGTGACTATTCAGTCGCAATTGGAAGTAACGCTGGTATGACTAATCAGGCGTCTTATTCTATCGTTTTAAATGCGTCTGGGACTGGATTAAACGGTGCATTACAGAATGCGATGTATGCGGCTCCTATCCGAAACACTATGACACAGGCCCAAGTATTGGGGTACGATCCAGTTACGAAAGAAATTACATATTTCCCTACGCCGCAGGGTGGTAGCGGGACGGGTTCAGCTGGAACTGGTCCAAAAGGAGATACGGGGCCGCAAGGCGTAAAAGGTTCGACTGGAAATCAGGGACCACAAGGAGTAAAAGGCGATACAGGGCCACAAGGAGTAAAAGGCGATACAGGGCCAACTGGCGTAAAAGGCGATACAGGGCCACAAGGCGTAAAAGGCGATACAGGGCCACAAGGAGTAAAAGGCGATACAGGGCCAACTGGCGTAAAAGGCGATACAGGGCCACAAGGCGTAAAAGGCGATACAGGGCCAACTGGGCAAAAAGGATCAACCGGTAATACGGGACCAACAGGACAAAAAGGATCAACGGGCCCAACTGGTCAACAAGGATCAACTGGTAGTACAGGAAATTTTGGAGGAGTTCTTTATGAATCTATAATTCCATATAGTGATAGTGTGATTGATTTAGGCTCGACGGGATCTAGATTTAGATCATTATATGTCAGCGCCAATACAATTTATATTGGAGGTTCGTCAATTTCATCACTAGACTCATCTATTCAATTACCGTATGGATCGACTATTGGAGGTGTTAACCCTGGAACAATTCGAATTTTAGGATCATTTTTAGATCCTTCTGAATTGCCTACAAGCGGTGTTAATATAGGTGATGGTTATATTATTGAACCTAATCTTTGGGTTGCAGTCGCTGCTAGCATGCCTGGACCTGTTCAATGGGTTAACGTGGGCGCAGTTCAGGGCCCACAAGGTCCACAGGGACCAATTGGAGCTGGTTGTACAGGATCTGGAGGCGGTACTGGTTATACTGGACCGCAAGGTCCTCAGGGTCCAGCCGGAGCAGGTTGTACAGGTTCAGGCGGTGGTACCGGTTACACCGGTCCGCAGGGTTCCACTGGTATGGGAAACACTGGTCCAACCGGTCAGGCAGGGCCACAAGGAACTATTGGTCCAATTGGAAATGATGGTTCAACAGGCCCAACCGGTCAAGCAGGGCCACAGGGAACTATTGGTCCAATTGGAAATACGGGTTCAACTGGTTTGATTGGAAAAACAGGTCCAACAGGTCAAGCGGGACCACAAGGAAATATAGGTCCAATTGGAACTGGCGCGACAGGTCTAGCTGGAAGTACCGGAACCACTGGTCCAACCGGTCAGGCAGGACCGCAAGGAAACATGGGTCCAATTGGAAATGATGGTTCAACAGGCCCAACCGGTCAAGCAGGACCACAAGGAACTATTGGTCCGATTGGAAACACGGGTTCAACTGGTATGATTGGAAAAACAGGTCCAACAGGTCAAGCAGGCCCGCAAGGAAATATAGGTCCAATTGGAACTGGCGCGACAGGTCTAGCTGGAAGTACCGGAACAACAGGGCCAACCGGTCAGGCAGGGCCGCAAGGAAACATGGGTCCAATTGGAACTGGCGCGACAGGTCTAGCTGGAAGTACGGGTCCAACAGGCCAAGCAGGGCCACAAGGAAATATGGGTCCAATTGGAACTGGCGCGACAGGTCTAGCTGGAAGTACGGGTCCAACAGGCCAGGCAGGGCCACAAGGAAATATGGGTCCAATTGGAACTGGATCGACCGGTTTGATGGGTTCAACTGGTTTAACAGGAAGTACAGGATCAACAGGACAAGTAGGTCCAACTGGTCAAGTTGGACCACAAGGAGCGATTGGAACTGGCGCGACCGGTTTCATGGGATCAACAGGTAAAACAGGCCCAACTGGTCAAACAGGTAATACTGGAAATACGGGAAATACGGGTAGTACTGGAGATATTGGAAATACTGGCCCTACAGGTCAAATGGGGCCTCTTGGAAATACCGGAAATACTGGCAGACAGGGCGTAACTGGTCCAACAGGTCCAACTGGTCAGACAGGTCCAACTGGCCTGGGGGCGACCGGAAACACGGGCACTACTGGATCAACAGGTGATACAGGTGTACAAGGGCCGCAAGGTCCCACTGGTCGATCTGGTAACGCGTCTAATACAGGTGCGACCGGAAATACAGGTATAACAGGCCAACCAGGCCCAACTGGTAGACAGGGTATAACAGGTCAAACCGGTCCAACTGGTGTAACAGGTGATACTGGTATTACTGGTTACACAGGTTCAACTGGTAGACAAGGTGTAACAGGTCCAACCGGCTGGACTGGTTCAACAGGCGCAACCGGCCCTACCGGCCGAACAGGTTCGACCGGTGCAACAGGAACAACAGGCGCAACAGGTCCAACAGGAACAACAGGCGCAACAGGCCCAACAGGGCCTACCGGGTTAACAGGTCCAACTGGTCTTGGTTCGACCTATTTGACAAAGACAACTAGCGCGCAAGTTATTAATCCAAGTCCAGGCGGCTCAGTAGTATTGTATGTCAATAATAGTTTGGCGTATACTCAGCAACAGGGTCTAAGTGTCACTTATTCAACAAATACACCTGTTACACCTCCAATCACAACCGCTGTTAGGGGCGATTACATTTTATTTGATTTTGGTACGCCTCAGCAATTATCGTCTTTTGCAAAAGGTTCTTATAGCCGAACGCGAATATCTTCTTGGACAATTGCGGGATCAATTGATTCGGTAAACTGGTATTTTATTGATCAAGCGTCTAGCGGTGGTTACTCAAATTTTAGCAAGGTTATACCGGCACCTTATTCAACATTTTCCTACCGGTATATGGCATTTATAATTGAGAATATTTTCGCGCTTGAGAATTCGGTTGATATTTATGAGAGCTATCAATGGCAAAATAGTAGTGGCCAGTATCTTTCGCCCGTACAACAACCTCCTGCATTTGTAGGATCGTGGTCAAATAATGGGCCTATCTACTTAAATGGTACGCCTCCATTCTCACCTGATAATAACCATTTTGAACTTTATGACTACACTACAACAGATAGTCACTATACGGGCACGACGGTAACTAATATCGCCGATCCGGCTATTTTCCCCATCCCATACTATCAAATGTACGGGTTTAACGGAAATGTTGCGACGTACGACAACGCATCCGGTGCATTGGTTTTAACCGGTATTAAAAACATTACAGGCACATATGGTTCACCCACTGTTTATACTGTTAATGTTGGAGGCAATGACGGATCAACAGGCACGACTGGTCCAACCGGTCAAATAGGTAATACAGGCCAAACAGGATATACAGGACCAATAGGTCCAACCGGCCAAACGGGCCCGACAGGTCAAACGGGTCCAATGGGTGTTCCAGGTTTCTCAACAAACACCGGGGCAACAGGTCCAAGCAGTATTTACGAATCGGCTACAACTAGCGCAGTTACCATTAGCCCATTGTCAGGAGGTGCATTAACATTAACAGTTGGATCGAATCTTTCGTACGCGGCCAATCAGCCTGTTACAGTAGGCTATTCCGTTCCAATTGTTACACCCCCTCCGGCCGTAAGCATATCTGGCGATTATCTTATTTTTAACGCTTTGGATGGCAGCAGTCAGCCACAAAGTTTATCCTATTATGTTATCAATACGGTCGACAGTTCTAATAATGGTCTAGTGGCATGGACGATTGCTGGCTCAAACGATCAAACGAGTTGGTACTTAATTGACCGTCAATCTGGTAAAAATACAAATCGAGTGAATGTGGCGATAACTGTTGCTGCTCCTTATTCTACATATTCGTATCAGTATATGATATTTATTGTTGAACAGCGTACGCAGCCCTCGTTTCCTAATGCCAGCATATTTGAACTTTATGGTTGGAAAAACGGATCGGGCGCTTATTTTCAAAATCAGACGCCACCTATTAGCACTTCAAACTGGACAGTTAACCAGGGTATTTATTTAGATTTTAATGGATTTAGTGGTGGCAATAGCAATATATATGCTTATAACTCAAACTATGCAAGTGGCACTTATAGCGGCTTTCTTTCTACCAATATCATTGACACAGCATTGTACCCTCCTGGCATTCCATACGTTGTAAATACCCCTTACGGATTTGATTCGCGTGTAGGTCTATACGATCCGTCGACGGGCGTGTTACAGGTAACTAATATTTCCAACATTACTGGTACATACGGAACGCCTTCCGTTTATACAGTCAATTTGTCTGGCGGCCCAATTGGTCCGACTGGAATTGCAGGGCCACTTGCTACGTATTTTTCACATACGCCATCTTCGCAGATTGATCCAGTTATGGGCGGATCTGTACAGTTAACAATTAGCCCCAATTTAATGTATTCTGCCGGGTTAGGTGTACAGGTAGCATATCAGAGTACAATAACGCCTGTTACTCCACCGTCTCACGTTACATCACTGGGTGATTATATCATCTTTGATTTTGGGTCGCCGACCAATTTGGGATCGTATCAAATTTTATCAAGCTATTCTGACTGGAAGGGTTGGTCAATTGCTGGTTCTAACGATTTGTCAACATGGTACATAATCGATCGGCAAGTGAATCAGTCTACTCTGAATAACTTGTTTTCTTTGAATGTTCCTTCGCTTTATTCGGCTTTTTCTTATCGCTATATGATACTTGTGGTCGAGATGATTGTGACCGCCGCGGGTCAAACCGATTGTGTGATGTTATGGAAGGACACCGCTCAAACTTTATTATTTCCATACCAGCCTCCTGTGTACAGCAGCGGTTGGCAGTATCAATCTAATTACTTTTTCTTTGCCAATCCTGTCACGAACGCCGATGGAAATTATGTCGCAAACGGGCAGTATATTGGGCCAAACTCAACCAATCTTGTCGATCCTGTACAATACCCTCCTACCCAACCGTACTACCCTACGTACGGATTTCAGGGAACTGTAAATACGTATTCGCCGTCAACCGGCGTGATGGTATTGTCCAATCTCCAAAAGATTACCGGAACCTACAATACGCCTACTGTCTACTCTGTTAATTTGGCCGGAGGAATTGACGGCACAAACGGAATTGATGGAACTACTGGTGGAACAGGATGTACAGGCCCAACCGGCTCAACTGGCGCGACAGGTCCAACTGGATGTACAGGCGATACTGGTCCAACAGGCCCAACTGGCGCAACAGGCCCAACAGGCGCAACAGGTCCAACTGGTGATACTGGTCCAACAGGTTGGACTGGCTGTACTGGTGATACCGGTATAACTGGTAGTACAGGTTATACCGGTGATACTGGTCCAACAGGCCCAACAGGCGCAACAGGACCAACCGGTTTAACTGGTGATACTGGTGTGACTGGCAGCACAGGCGATACAGGCCCAACTGGGTGTACAGGTGATACCGGAATTACAGGCCCAACTGGTTACACTGGATGGACTGGTTACACTGGCCCAACTGGTTCAACCGGTGATACTGGTCCTCAATCAAACGTCACAGGTCCAAGTGGGTTGACAGGCTCAACTGGACCAACGGGCCCTACTGGTGTTGGAGTCTATTATTTATCATCAAGTGCACCAGTAACGATTAATCCGACAACAAATGGATATATCGAACTTCCTCTATCACCAGGATTATCTTATACACCGGGATTAAATATTAACGTCTCATATAATAGCACAACTCCAAGTACTCCTCCAACGATTCAGACTTTTGGCGTATATGTATTATTTGATTTTGGGTCACCGGTATTATTATCTTATTATAGCATATCAAAAACATCATTCCTTCCGGGTGGGACGATTTTTGGCTGGACCATTGCTGGGTCAAATGACTTAGCGACGTGGTACATAATTGACAAACAAGCCGGAAAAAATACACAAACATCACAATTCAGTTCAACATTATCTAATTCATATTCGTATCGATATATGTCTTATATTCTTCAAAATATGGCGTCATCAGATATTTCGTATAGCTACACAAATGATAATTATATATGGAAAGATAATAATAATCAGTATCTTGTGCCTACCCAAACAACATTTAGCTGGGGGAGTCGAAATCAAATGTATTTAAATGGTTCGCAGTCAAATTTTTACGATTTGATCAGCTACGATTCTGGTCAATATTATTATTCTACTGATGGTAGTTACACTGGGTCTACATATACAAATGTTATTGATACTTTCCTATACCCACCCAATCAATCATTTTATGCAGTTGCCGGAGGCTTTAGTGGAATAGTTTTTTCTTATAATAATTCGTCCGGATTAATTGGTATTTCAAACATACAACTAATTACAGGAAGTTATGGAACGGCTACAATATATAATGTTAACTTGGCCGGTCCAAATGGCTCAACAGGTTGGACTGGATCGACTGGACCAACAGGTCTAACAGGATCGACAGGGCCAACAGGTGCAATGGGTTCAACAGGTTTAACTGGTGATACAGGCGCAACCGGTCCAACTGGGCCGTTCTTTTTTGGTACTGGCCCAACCGGATCAACTGGGCTTACCGGACCAACAGGAGCAACGGGTCCAACCGGCGATACAGGACCAACAGGCTATGGTTCAACTGGCCCAACTGGGTCAAGTAGTATATATCTATCAAACACATCAGAAATATCGATTATTCCAAAAGTGGGTGGGGTTTTGGCATTAAATGTTCTACCGTATTTACAATATGCCAATAATATGGCGGTCAGTATCACATATACAAATCCAACTCCATCGACGCCGCCGGGACTACAAGTGTTTGGTGATTATTTTATATTTGATATAGGTACACCTGATTACTTGCTTCAATATGAGAACGTATATTTTGGAAGTAGGATGAAGGCGTGGACAATTGCGGGTTCAAATGATTTAACAAGTTGGTATTTAATTGATCAAGAATCAAATCAAAATGTTTTCGGTTTTGGAAAACGAGTATCGTGCCCATATCAATATAGGTATTTCGCGTTTATTATTCAACAAACAAATACGTCAGGAATTGGATATTTCCCGTCTGATGCATATAATTGGTGGAATAATCAATATGTTTATTTTGAACCATCACAGCCTCCTACAAGAGTTGGATCGGGCTGGATTGATAATAACCCAGTCTATTTAGATTCAAATACGAGTAATTACGGAAATACAAATTATTTCAATGGCAATTATATTGGAACAACTTCGTTGAATATTATTAACCCTTCGGTATTTCCGCCAGGTCAACTATACTATCAAACATTTGGGTTTCAAGGTATTGTGTATAATTACAATATAATTAGTGGACTGCTGGCTATTAACAATATACAAAACATTACTGGAACTTATGGAAGCCCTACCGTATACACCGTTAATATTGCAGGTGGAATAGACAACACCGGTGCAACTGGGCTTACCGGACACACAGGCGCAACCGGTCCAACTGGACCGTTCTTTTTTGGTACCGGCCCAACCGGATCAACTGGGCTTACCGGACCAACAGGAGCAACGGGTCCAACCGGCGATACAGGACCAACTGGGTATACAGGCGATACGGGCACAACTGGTCCAACCGGTGATACAGGCACAACCGGCTGTACAGGCGATACAGGTCCAACCGGCTTTACCGGCGATACAGGCCCAACAGGGTACACAGGTGCAACAGGTTGTACCGGCGATACAGGCCCAACAGGGTACACAGGAGAAAACGGTGCTCTTTATCTGTCAACAGTCTCGACCATTTTGAATCCTGTTACAGGTAGTTTTGTCAGACTTACTATTTCTCCCGGATTAGGTTATCTACCGGGTATAGGTGTGAATGTGTCCTACCCGCCTACTACAAATAGTTCCGGATATTTAACCGTTTATGGAGATTATTTGATATTCGATTTCGGGTCTCCAACACCTCTTACTAGCTATTCAATAAACAATGGGACGGGCTCACTGTATGATTGGACAATTGCCGGATCAAATGATTTATCCGTATGGTATTTTATTGATCAAGAAACAGGCCAAAATACGGGCCGAAATAATTTTTCTAAACAAATCCAGTTGCCATATTCAAGTTATTCATATCGATATATGTTATGGAGCGTCCAATCGACTGGTTCACCTTTTTTATTCGGTGGTAATAATACATGGTCTACTCTTACAAGCCCTGCTCAACCGCCTGTTCAGGTAGGAAGCGGGTGGCAGCGTGCTAATAATATTTATTTGGATGGTCGAACAAGCAACGGAGACCTTAACTCCAATTACGCGTATTATACTTATAACGGGCCTACATTTGTTAATATAATTGATCCTAGTCAGAATACGTACGGATTTCAGGGGACAGTCGGCGCATATGATAAATTAACTGGCGTATTGGTTATTGCGAATATTAAAAACATTACAGGAACATATGGTACGACAACAACCTACACAGTTAACCAGGCTGGTGTTGACGGTCTAACAGGGTGGACTGGAACAACAGGTCCTACTGGCAGGACTGGCGCGACTGGTGCAACTGGCCCTACTGGCCGGACTGGATGGACAGGGTCAACTGGACCAACCGGCTGGACTGGACCAACCGGCCCTACTGGCTCAACAGGCCCAACTGGCCCAACTGGTTATACGGGTTCAACTGGATGGACTGGCGCAACTGGAACAACCGGTTCAACTGGTGCAACCGGCCCTACTGGCCCTACCGGGTCGACTGGACCAACTGGTCGAACAGGGTCAACGGGTGCAACTGGTGCGACTGGTGCAACTGGATGGACAGGCCCAACTGGTCCAACCGGATACACAGGTTCAACTGGATGGACAGGCGCAACTGGTTGGACCGGTCCTCAGTCAAATGTAACTGGGCCAACAGGATCGACTGGCCCAACTGGTGCGACTGGATCAACTGGCGCGACTGGTCCAACCGGTAAGACTGGATCAACAGGAGCAACGGGCTCAACAGGTGCAACGGGGCCAACAGGAGCGACAGGAGATACAGGATCAACCGGCTCTACGGGGGCGACAGGGTGGACTGGATCTACCGGGCCGACCGGGCCGACTGGATGGACTGGCGCAACAGGACCGACTGGATCTACCGGCCCTCAGTCAAATGTAACAGGTCCAACGGGTGCAACTGGTAGAACAGGTTGGACCGGGGCAACTGGTGCAACTGGATACACAGGTCCAACAGGTCCTACTGGTTCAACAGGTCCAACAGGTCCGACTGGTCAAACAGGTCCTACTGGTTATACTGGCCCACCGGGATTTTCTACCAATACCGGTTCAACCGGTCCAACAGGATATACAGGCGTAACAGGATCGACTGGCGCAACCGGTATTATGGGACCTGTCGGATTTTCAACAGGAATTATATTATTCACAGACTTTGGAGTGTCTACGTCTCCGCCAATTTCTCCGCTTACAGGTCCTCAATTAACAACAGTCCTGGGAACTCCGTTTTCAAATGTTGTGTATACGGGCTACACTAATCCGCCTATTACAAATGTTGTAAATTTATCAGCTTATATTCCAACCTCCAATAATCAGTGGATTCAGGTTAGCGGCGGTAACAACGTAGGCGAGTTTGCTATCTTACAAATGGGTATTTACACATCTATTTTGTCTACCTATAATAGTACAAATGGCTTATATATCGTTCCAGGTGTATGGCAGCTAAACGTTTTATATTCAACATATTCCGTGTCAGCTAACATGAGATGGTTTCTTATTGGACAGCAAAGCGGTGGAAATTATGTCAATTTAGCAACTTCTACGCCAGTATTTCTTCCTTCTAATCCAAGCTATGGATCACCCCCTATCTATATAAATATACCATTGACAATTACTTCAACTATTTTGTTAAGCAATTATGTTGAAATTCAACTTGTATTAGCAACTACCGCAAATGGTGGTGGTCAACTTAATTTGTTTAATGGAAACGGATCTCAATATTTTTTTCTGACAACTTCGTTCTCTTCTTTTATGACAGGACCAACAGGGGTAACAGGTTATACTGGTCCAACCGGCGCAACTGGTCCAACTGGCGCAACTGGTCCTACTGGACCAACTGGGCCCAAATCAAGTGTGACAGGCCCAACTGGATGGACCGGGTGGACCGGGTGGACTGGCTATACCGGAACTACTGGTCCAACAGGTCCTACTGGTCTAACAGGGCCAACAGGATATACTGGATATACTGGATATACTGGCCCAACAGGCCCAACAGGCCCAACCGGTCCGACAGGCCCAACCGGTCCGACAGGCCCAACCGGTCCAACCGGTATTACTGGTTCGACTGGCAATACTGGATCAACAGGCTCGACCGGTACGACAGGTCCTACCGGGCGGACCGGTTCGACTGGATGGACTGGTCCTACTGGTTCGACTGGGTGGACAGGATGGACTGGGCCCACTGGGCCAACTGGTAATACTGGATTTACAGGGTGGACAGGTTCAACTGGACCTACCGGATCAACTGGCTCAACTGGAATTACAGGTTCAACAGGCCCGACTGGCCCAACGGGTCCTACCGGATGGACCGGATGGACTGGATGGACTGGATGGACCGGTTCGACTGGTTACACCGGTCCAACGGGTCCTACCGGTCCTACCGGCCCGACTGGCCCAACGGGTCCTACCGGCTCAACTGGCATAACTGGTTCAACAGGCCCTACCGGATCGACAGGGTCGACCGGCCCGTATACTCCAACTTCTGGTCTTGTATTATACGCAAATTACAATGTCAATATGTCGCCTTCTATTAATTTGCTAACAGCTTTGCAATTGCAAACAATACTTGGAACTCCAATATATGCGCCATCAGGTATTTACGCCCCTGTAACTAGTCAACCATATCAAACTAGCATTTCACAACTTATTCCAAGTCTACCAAATTATACGTATTCAATATTTTATTTGCAATCGAATAATCAGAATAACGAGACCCCATTTTTACAAACAGGAATTTATGTATCAACGCTTGCCCAATACAATAGTAATAACGGATATTTTATTCCGCAAGGTATAATTAATTTTACCTTTCCGATTATTGTAAATCTGCCGAATATAGGATATGGACAAACTTACAAATTTAAGTTTTATATTCTCGGTCAACGACAAGACGGATCTTACATCAATTTAGTTCCAGGCGGTTCTCAGACTACTAGTTTAGTTCCACCTCAAAGTAACGCTACACCTTATACTCCATACGTTATATCTGTTCCTATGCAAATTCCATATACCCCATTGACATATTATAGTGCGCCAAATACTCCAAATAATTACGTTTCACTTCAGTTTGTTGCGACATGGTCAATGACTTCTCCCCAGTCTATTGTTCAAACTAGCCAGATAATTTATCCTGTTTATTCGAAAAATGGAGTTAGTATCCAAGAACCAGCTTGGGGGAATAGTGTGAGTTTTAGTAGTGATGTATACACGTTTTTTCAAACAACATTCATAAATCCTGGACCAACTGGTGCAACTGGCTCAACTGGTCCAACAGGTGTGACTGGTTATACTGGCACGACTGGATCGACTGGTCCAACCGGTAGAACTGGATCAACAGGCCCTACCGGATCAACAGGTCCTACTGGTCCATTCTTTTTTGGAACAGGTCCGACAGGTGCAACTGGCTCAACTGGTTACACTGGTCCTACCGGATCAACAGGTCCTACTGGTCCATTCTTTTTTGGAACAGGTCCGACAGGTGCAACTGGCTCAACTGGCCCAACTGGCCCAACTGGATGGACTGGCCTGACTGGATGGACTGGATCGACTGGAAAAACTGGATGGACTGGCTCAACTGGGCCTATTGGACCTACCGGCCCGTCATTCTTGACACCAGGGTCTAATTTCGGTGACTATCTCTACTGGAACGGCTTAACTTATGCAGTCGGAGACGCCTCGGTCGTTCTTGGCGGAAATGCGGGCGCAATTAGTCAAGGCGTATCGGCCGTTGCCATTGGTCAATACGCGGGTTCATCAACACAAGGTACAAACTCCGTCGCAATTGGAACTAACGCAGGCGCTACTAGTCAAGGCCAATTCGGCGTTGCCATCGGCGCATCGGCCGGCCAAAATCTTCAAGGCGGTTCTAACGGAGGCGCTGTTGCCATCGGATACCAATCCGGCCAAAACACACAACAGGTAGGCGCCGTCGCCATCGGTTTGTACAGTGGACAGAATAGTCAAGGCAATTACGGCATTGCCGTCGGCGCCTATTCCGCCGTTAATTCACAGTCTTACAACGCAGTTGCCATTGGTTACGCGGCCGGTCGTTCAACCCAAGGTTCAGGTTCTATCGCAATTGGCTATTTTGCGGGACAGACGGTTCAAGCCGTTAACGCCGTAGCAATTGGAAGCAACGCTGGCTCGTACTCACAAGGATCGGGATCCGTTGCAATGGGATATTTTGCAGGACAAACGAATCAGGGATTGAATGCGGTTGCAGTTGGCAGCAATGCGGGCGCAACATCGCAAGGATCAGCGGCCGTTGCAATTGGATACTTGGCTGGCCAAACCAACCAGTCCATTAACTCAGTAGCTGTTGGAAACAACGCAGGAACTGCGAACCAGGGTTCTGGCGCTGTATCGATGGGTGTATATTCGGGTGAAACTTCACAAGGTGTTAACGCCGTTTCCATTGGAGCATTTGCGGGTAGCGCCAACCAAGGATCAGGCGCCGTAGCAATTGGTATAGCCGCAGGAGAAACATCTCAATCGTCGAATGCGGTTGCGATTGGTCCCAACGCGGCAACGACGGGACAAGGTGCCAATGCAGTTGCTATCGGGTCAACGGCCGGCCAGAATGTACAAGGCGCCAATGCAGTGGCGATCGGTGTCGCCGGAACGACCAATCAAGGAACAGGCGCGATTGCGATCGGCGTGAATGCGGGTGCAACAAGTCAAGGCGCCAATAGTATCGCCATCGGTGCCAATTCGACAAGCACGTATGCCAATAGCATTGTCTTGAACGCGGCTGCGGCGGCGCTAGCGGCACAGAGCGCGTCATCTTTATACGCGGCTCCGATTAGAGGAGTTACACAGACCAATGTGTTGGGATACAATACTTCGACCAATGAAATAACGTACTATACTCCGGCAACAGCGGGTGGATTACCGGCTGGAACCAATTATGGCGATTATCTTTACTGGAACGGGGCGACGTACGGAGTAGGCGATCTGGCAGTAAATATTGGAGGATACGCCGGAGCAGGAAACACATCAGTTGTAACTCCAAGTGTTTGGCTCGCTGGTTCATATAATAGCGGCAATATTTATTATTCAACTAATCCACTAGTCTCTTGGACAAGTACATCTACGTCGCTTACATATGTTCGACAAATTGTAAGTTCCAATATATTAAACGTGGCAGTTGCAATTGGAGCGTCGGGTAGTAGTGCAAATATTATTCAATGGTCACCAGATGGAATAAATTGGAATCCGTCTGGGTCAACTATTCTAAATACATATGCATCAAGTGTTGCTGTTAGTGTCGACGGAAAACGTTTTATAGCAGTTGCAACTAATCCAGGCAATGGGTATCCAACTGGAACAACAGGAACACCTACTGTTTATGGTATTGCGTCGTCTGTTGATGGAATCAATTGGGCAAGTATTACTTTTAATCAAGTTGCTGGATCAGTTTTTGTCCCAACTTATCTAATAAGCGGTAAAAATTCATATCCAGGCGCTTCGCCTGTCAATTATTGGATAGCGACTGCTCCTTTTACAGCGAGTCCATCGGTCGTTAATATTTTATACGCTGGAGATGACAATACATCAAGTAATACAAATCTTACAACTTGGACGGCTGCTGGTGTTGGTAATAGCGGAACTACTTCTTATAATAATCTTAGCACTATTAATACGGGAAGTAATACAATTTATTATGTCCCCCCTGGATCTATATTTCAATACGGCGGTTTTGTATCAACCGATCTATATATATCAACTACAAATAATACAGGTTGGTGGGTTTATGGTTCATTTACAGGAACTGGCGCGCCAACTTGGACTGACACTCGTAATACAATACCGGCCGGAACTACTAATGTACCTCCAAATAGCATATGCATTGCGGCTTCTAGTTCAATTATTGTTATTTGTGGCGTAGATACAGCCGCCAATAATTACGCTCCAATTATGTCATATTCAACAAATAATTCAACGTGGACACGTTGTACTGGAGCTGCTGTTGGATTCGCGGCATGGGCAATTTCAGTAAATTCGGCAGGAATATGGATGGCCTCAAATATAAATGGAACATCTACTATTTATTCAGCAACAGGAACATCGTGGACTACATTTGGCGCTGCTCCTACAACTCTAGACTGTATTACACCAGCGTTTACCAGCCTTTCATACAACAATGTAAATGTTGGTTATAACGCAGGATACACTGGACAAAGTATTAATGCGATAGCCGTAGGAAGTTATGCTGGAAATCAAAATCAGGGCGCTAATAGTGTTGCGATTGGTACTCATTCAGGTGCGAGAAATCAGAGTGTGGGTTCGATTGCGATTGGAAGTTTTGCGGGTCAAATTGGACAAGGAAATAGCGCGATTGCAATAGGTTACAATGCGTATACATTTACGCAACAATTCAATAATTCGATATTTATATCGGCTAATGGAACAGGAATTTCATCAGTTCCCGCCGCTTATTCAACTGTAATTCAGCCGATTCGACGTGCAGACGCTAGTGGATGGGGTACGCCGGCCTTGATGATGTATAACTCCGCGACTGGCGAACTTGGTTACAGTGTGGCTACAACAACAACAACCAAGACCTTCGTTATTGATCACCCTGATGACCGTCGCAAGTATCTAGTGCACGCATGTCTGGAAGGACCAGAAGCAGGTGTTTACTACCGCGGTAAGGCAGAAATTACTAACGGTGAAAAGGCTTTGGTTCTTCTGCCCGAATACGTAAGAAATCTTGCGACCGAATTCACGATTCAGCTGACTGCAATATCCAAGACCCCGATTACACTAACATGTTCAGAGATTGAAGATAACGCATTTATCGTTTACGGACCCAATACTCGGTTCTATTGGCATGTTCATGCAATGCGCAACGAAATTGAAGTTGAGCCATTAAAATCGGAAACGAAATTGAACGGCTCTGGCCCGTACAAGTGGCTTGAATAATCTAAATTTTATATTTTTATCTAAAAAATATAAACATCATTTCCGGCACGTTTGTCCGTCACATTTGCTGACACGACATTTTTCAACGGTTTCACATCTCACTTTATAGGGTTTGCATTTTTCGCCGCGTATTTTTCGTTCTAGTCGATGAAGCCATTTTTTTAGTTCTTCCCGTGACCCCATACATTCGCTGATAGGATTCTTTTCTACGTAAACTCTATATTTTTCACGGATACGGTGGCATGGTAGTAGATATGCGAGACATTCGAAAAAGTTAATATACGCTTGTTTTCGTCGTTTGGAGCAATCTGTTCCTTTTTCGGGGTAATTGAAAATCATGCAATACAAAAAATGCCATCCCACGATACAATTTATTTTCTTGACAAATGACCTATATTGGATAAGGACTTCCTTGTATGAGGGATCGGGTTTATCGTTATAGCCTTGGTTGCGCAATTTGGCATTTACCTTATTGTGGATGAGGTAGAGGTGATAAAATAGGTTACGTTTGGGGTGAGTACTAGATGTATAGAGATATCCATTGATGGGAATCTCTTTCATATACTTAGCGTACGAGCGGCGGCAGTAGACGCACGGCAACAGATGTTGAATGGCGTTGAAAAAACGTTTATATATTTGATTTTCTTCTTCGTTTTTTTCAAACGTATAACAATAGGCAATTGAATGAAGTAACTTCCATCCATCGGGTCCCCATGATGCCGTATTCATTTATATATTTGTAATAAATATATAATTTATACAACTTTTTTTATTATGTTTGCCATCCGTATTGTTTGCCATACGTCTTACGTAATTTCAATGACATTTTCGACAAATTTAGTTGATCTTACGCAGATGAAGAAATTGATTTTTATACCTTTCGGTATAAAAATAATTATATAAGTTCTAGTCTTTCTTTTCATTCTCACCGACTCCTGAAAAGAGCGGAGTTAGTTCAATAGGCTTCAAAGGCGTATGGTTAGGATCAGCCTTAAATTCCGACGAAAACGTCCCAACCTTGCACGGGGTTTCTGGAACAATCGGAATCGAGCCGCGATTGTAATCAACACCCTCTGTTAGATGTGGGTAGAGTTCTCGGTTTCGCGCCTCCGCCCAGGTTTGCCAATTCATTCCAGGTGGTAGAAGAGATGGAGAAGGTGGAGCTCTGTCATATCGCCTTAATAGACGCTGGCGTTTAATGGTACCGGTAGGCCTATACTCGGTTGAATCTTCATTTTTTCGTTTAAGTTGAAGAATCTCTGTCTCGCAATTTGACAGACGGGTATCAACAGCCATAGAATTCATTACAATTTTATATAGAATAGCGGGAATTACCAAAAAGAAAATATAGTATTTCAGAAAAATATACGTTGTTTTAGCGATTGTATCGCTGAGAAGATAACTTGATAAAATTGGTGATACACCGTAAATTCTAGAAATCCCGGTAAAAAAAGTATGATTGGTATACATCATGGAGTTATATTGAATTTAGGAGTAGCGATACCGGTCTTAAATCATTTTTATTTTTTTAGAAAATAAAAGTCACCCACGGCAGGAGTTGAACCTGCAACCTCGCGATTAGAAGTCGCGCGCGCTATCCGATTGCGCCACGTAGGTCTTATATAATATAATTTACTCTATAAAATGGATTTATTTTTAGAAACGTAGCCCATCATTCCCAATATTAGACACGCCAATAAAAACGTGAAGTAATATAAATAACTAATCTTATTTTTTGTCTCCTTATGGTCCGATGTTTCATCTACATCTCCGCTATCACTAACAAGAGTCTGGAAATCATATTCAAGGATATCTTTTACCCAGAAATAACGCATATCTGGCAGTAGATTAGGATACTCAATAAGCGGGACAAGTGATCCTTTCAGAATATCTTTTTTTATAAAGTCTACAGTCTCATCAGTATAAAAAAGTCTAAAATTTATTTTTAGATGGTTTCGATATTTATACAATTTGGGGTTAATTTTTTCCATATCAAATATACTGATTTCTTTATCTTTCAACTTACCTTCTACTTTGTCCTCGCCTTTTCGCCGTTCATATAGATACGGAGAACATGCGCTTACATTTTCCTCTAATTTACATTCTGGAATTCCAATTTTTATTTTGAAATATCCAAGTAGGCCCCAGTCTGTCCCCCAACTGTTTCTGCAAATCCAATAGTCTATCTTTTCAGACGGTTTGTCCTCTTTTGTTTCTGTTCCGTACCCTACAATTGTTACATAGTGGCCGCCGATTGGTTTACCGCTCACTGAATTATAGATGCTTTTACCATTCCATCCACCTTTTTTAGTCAATCCTTCTACAAAATTTTCGTAGACGATAAAACCCGCCGCAACGGGCCCCCATCGGACGATTTCGCCTTTTATCTTCTTTATGTCCTCCGGTGTATTTCCGGCGCCTACATTGTAAATAGAATCCGACAAAAATGCGCGACGGGCAACCGGTTTATCTCCGACTTTCAAAAGGCAAGATGTGCGCCCAATGTCTTCCAAGTTTGAGCAGTCCGTACCGTAAAGTTTAATTTTATCTGAATAATTTGTGATTTTATCGGGAGTATCGATATCTAATTTTTTAAGTTGACTTTTTGAGAAGCAATTTTGTTGACATACACCAAATTTATAGATGTATTCCCATGCATCGAATATACTATAACCTTGGTAAATGGTTTTGTAGTCCGAGTAGGACATGACTCCTTCGACTTTACGATTGGGTGGAATATCCATACATGAGATTATTTCAAATTCATCAAAATTTACCAATAACTGACCACCCGATTGAAGGCAAAACCGGTCGTTTAGCACATCTTTTGCGGTGATGACCCACCCACTTGATAGTTGGTCATTTGATGGGGATACTAAATATGTGCCCCATATATCACGCCCATCAAAACTTTTCGGAAGATCTTTAATCTTTACAAAATCATTGGAAATGATAGGGTACTGGTTTGACTGTTTTAAGACATCGGGGTGATCTTTTAAGACGTTTCCAAAACGTTCATCCATTTCTTTATTCTTTATTTTAATATTCTTAAAATAAAGAATGTTAAAAATATTAAAAAATAACAAAACTCATATATGCACGTTATGCGCTTTTCAAACACATACCGCATACATGCTTGAAAGACATATGAAAGAACATAAGAAAGAGATCAAACCTAAATGCACTATATGTCGTCTAACTAAATTGCCTAAATGTTCTACATGCGGATTTGTCGCAACTACAAAATTCATATTAGAACGACATCTAAGGCTTCATACGAAATTTCGTAACTTTTACAATATGGAACAAACACCTCAGATCGCAAATGGTCAGAATGGTCACAAAGAATACAAATGCCCGTTATGCAATTTTAAAGCTCAAACGTGCTATCTAAAAAATCGACACATTAAGCTATTACATAAAAAAGAAATAAAAAAACCAATAACATTACTAGATGGAGTTGATATTCTAAGTAATGTCGTAACAGGTATTGGATACTTTTTTTTTTATATATAATTTTTTTTTTATTATATAAATGGCATTAAATAATCGTAAATATTACAATTTTGATGCGGAAAACGATTCGGAAAGTGATGATGAAATGAACATGTACAGCCTTTCTAAGAGACGTTCGGCCAAGAAGAGCCCCGCAAAGAGACGTTCGGCCAAGAAGAGCCCCGCAAAGAGACGTTCGGCCAAGAAGAGCCCCGCAAAGAGACGTTCGGCCTCCGTTAAGAGACGATCCCCTAAGAAGAGAAGTTCTCGTGCCCCAAAGAGACGTTCCGGTTCCGCTAAGAGAAGTTCTCGTGCACCCAAGAGACGTTCCGGTTCCGCTAAGAGAAGTTCTCGTTTACCCAAGAGACGGTCTCACAGTGGAAAGCGTCATCCCACTCGAAAACTTATGTTAGTAAAGCATTAAATCTTCAAAGTGTAAAAAAACTATATCTAACATTATTTACAATGTTAGATTTACAACCGCGTTTATTTTTTAAGTTGAGAGATTGATAAGGATGGTAATGATGGTAGAGGCGCATCATCTTCGATGTCGTCTTCATTTAGTAATGCAGTTACATTAATTACAAATTGTTTTGACGGGAAAACAAGTTTTTTTCGGGCTTGATACGACAACTTGTTCTCCCAGGAATGGAAACGAGGGCATTCTAAGCAATCTGTATCGTCAGTTTGCATACATGTATTACAAATGGTAACTCGAAGTTGATCAATGTCATGCGCAAAAAAACACGCATTCATGTCACCGCATTTACCGTTACACGGCGTTGTAAAGGCATTTAACGGCTCATTTTTCTTATTTTCAGGGAACGTAATCCCATTGACAATCCCATCAAGATAGGCGTCGCAATCCTGATTCGAGTGATAGAATGTACATCCTTTACCGAGACGATGGCAAAACATATCGTAAGGGCATCGATTGGGTCGCAATTGTTCACGTGTATGTGCAAACGCGCATTTTGCATGAAGGCAAGGAGACTTGCTAATTACAGATTTACAAATAGATGTACAAAAAAGATGGGATGCTCTGATAGCCGGATTCGTTTGGATTAAGAAGGCCTTTTGCATCAAAAGGTTGTATTCCTGAGATTCGCGTGACATGTCTTATTCGTATGTTGTCAAAAACACATAAATAAAATTGTGTAAAATCAATTTTATTTTAGGATTACCTGCCTTTATTTTTCTTTTTCAGATTGCCACTTTCCTGTAATTCTTGTAATTGCGTTTGAATCAAATCAATTTGTTGTCGTAGAGATCTTATTTGTTCCTGACAATCACATACACCATCATCCCCTTTGATTCCTTGAATGCCATCATCCCCTTTGTCCCCTTTGATACCTTGAATGCCATCATCCCCTTTGTCCCCTTTGATACCTTGAATGCCATCATCTCCTTTGTCCCCTTTGATACCTTGAATGCCATCATCCCCTTTGTCCCCTTTGATACCTTGAATGCCATCATCCCCTTTGTCCCCTTTGATTCCTTGAATGCCATCATCTCCTTTGTCCCCTTTGATACCTTGAATGCCATCATCTCCTTTGTCCCCTTTGATACCTTGAATGCCATCATCTCCTTTGTCCCCTTTGATACCTTGAATACCGTCATCTCCTTTGTCCCCTTTGATACCTTGAATTCCTTGAATACCATCATCCCCTTTGTCTCCTTTGATACTTTGAATCACATCTTCTTTGTCCCCTTTGATTACTTGTATATCCTTTGTGTTATTATTTATGGTTGGTTTTTCTACTATATCTTCCGGTGTTTGAGACATAAAAGACGTAATTTTCCTGTGAATGTTACGTACATTCATCATGTTCATTTTTATTGTCAGATTTCGTTTTTAATACATATTTATTTGTATTGTTTAGTATATTCTTGCTGAAATTCAAGCAAGTCATTGCGCCACATTTGAGAGGGCTTCGTATTTTTAGAGGTTTTATACAGTTTTTCAAGAGCATCGATCTCTTTCTGCAAAGAATCAACCTTTTGCTTTGTGAAACTACGAATATTCATGTTCAATAGGTAGCCGTAGGATTTCATACTAGTATCATCAGAATTATCCTTATCAGTCGATATGTTCTTGTAATAGCCACGCGTCTCAATCTCATTACGCAAAACGTCTTCGTCAACCTCCTGTACAACAAGCGACCCGCTCATCACATCGCGAAGAAATCGCATCTTGTTTCGCACAATCGTAAGCTGCATCTCAAAATCAGACAACAGATAGTTTCGTCGCTTCACGTAATATTCATACCGAACATTGCAAAAGTTATCGATAATTGTCTGAACGCGATTGTACTTAGTAATGGTTCCCTTCTCCGAAAACAAAACCATGTTGTTGCAATTTAAGGAACTTGTCAATTTAAGGTTCTCGATTGTGCACGACATCGCGTCTTTTGTCTCATCCAACTCGAAATTAATAACTACGTCCGTGCTATAATTTTTGTAGGATCGTAAATGTTTTGATTCAACCAATTCCTCAACCGAATCTTTGAATTTTTCTGTCCACAACGAGATCGGCAACTCGGTCACAACAGTGCTCATTAGAGAACCCTTACCCTTCTTCTGTGAAATGAGACCCTTTGTGATATACTTGCAGCCGTTCTCATTCTTATCGGCAACTTTTTCAATGGTGCCCTTGAACCCTCGATACCACGGATGAATATCTGGAATCGTAAACACATGGTCGTTTTTTTCTTCATTTACCGCATTCAACTCCATCTTATCCCGATGGTCCAGCCATAGTGTGACGCATCGCACAAGATCCAACGGATTGTAACACGGAACCTGGCTGCTCCATCCCGTTCCAATACCCGCCGTACAACCATTAATGAGAACAACCGGCAAAATAGGTACAAAAAAGACAGGCTCGACTTTATCTCCATCGTCCATAATATGAGTAAGCAAAACATCATCTTCTGGTCTAAACAACAACCTAGTCATCACATCGCACTTTGTAAAAATATAACGGGCATTGGCCGCATCTTTGCCACCCGCGATACGCGACCCAAATTGACCATCGCGATACAACAAAGGGATGTTATTGCTTCCCACAAAATCGTGTGCAAGTTTAGTGATTGTGTCGAACAGACATTGTTCGCCATGGTGGTAGTTTGTCTTTTCGGCTACAAAACCAGCAAGCTGTGCGACCTTCATTGTCTTGCTTGTATATTTTAAATTTTTGAGAAAGGTTGCGTACAAGATCTTACGATGACTCTCTTTAAGGCCGTCGATCATATGAGGAAGACTGCGCTTGCAATCATCAATCGAAAACTTAATCATCTCATTGTCCAAGAAATTCGAAATAGGCAGATGTTGGATGGCGTTCTTGCCAACAATCTCCGACTGATTGGATGGATCGTACTGCTCCAACCACGTTTTTCTCTGATCACTGAATTTAGAATGGAAAACCTTATCCATATTCGCATCTGTATGCTCGTCTTTGATAAACTCGATCATTTTACGGCCAAATGATGTCTCAATTTCCTTGTTATTATTTGTACCAAGTCCCTTGAAATATTTCACGTCACCCTTCGCAAGCGGATGGTCGGTTTGGTATTGCCGGAAATCTTCAAGCGTGTAGAAGGACAAATCAGTCTTTCCTTGATAAATTCGGACAATCGGAGTTCTCATGCACGTAATAAACGACGGATTTCGCTCAATCAAAGATGGGAACAACTTATGAAAAAAATTGAGAAGAAGTCCGCAAATATGGTAGCCGTCTACATCGGAATCAGTCAAGATAATCACACGGCCATACGAAAGTGCTGCATAATTATCGTCGTCGAGGTAGTCCGTCGCATATTTGAGATTGAGAGCTTGAATGACATCACAAATTTCTTTGTTTTTAGAAATAGTTGTCACATTTGAGTTTCGAACATTCAGACATTTACCTTTCAACGGGTAAATCCCAAAGAAATCGCGACCCTTCTTCTGGTAAACACCTGTCTGAATCCCTTTTACCGCAAACGTCTTTGCTGAATCACCCTCGCATAAAATCAGTGAACACTCATCTGATTGTTTAGTACCCGCCAAATTTGCCGGGTCCAATCCTTCAATCTTGACGAAACCGCGTTTCTTTTCCGTCTTTTTGAGCGCAAGAAGTTCGCGACTCTTCAAGATATCACGAATTGCTTCAATCACTGACCATTTCATAATGGCGGTAATATGTTTAGCAAGAACGGCCGGCTTAACCTCGGGAGAGACCAACTTTGATTTTTCTTGACTGGTAAAAGTCGGATTGACCAACTTGCAATTCATGAAAAGCCGAAAATACGGGCGAATGTCTTTAATGACCAACGGTGTCGACCCCTTCTTTACAGCTCCGTTGATCTTTTCCAGAATCGGACGCAAAAACGATTCAGCCCACGCATCTACGTGAACACCGCCTTGTGTCGTCTCAATACCGTTAACAAACGACACGGGCATGAACGAACCGTCCGGCTTAGAATTTGCCGACAGCACAAAATCACCATCAGACGTTGAAACAGCGATAAACTCGTCGCTCGGTTCATACAAAGCCGCATAGTCTTTTAGTGTCTTGACCGGGACTTTCTTATCATTATAGAAAACAGCAACGCCTGTGATCATCGCGGTATCAATGATGTTTTTATAAAAAAGTTCTCGCATTGCGCTACTCAAATTTGTAACTCCGAATTTCTCAAAATCAGGGAGAAATGAGATTTGGGTGTACCCATTTTTTTGCTTGGGAGATGTGATTTTATGCTTGTCTTTTTCAGACATGTTATTGCGCCATGTCTGGACGTACTGTTTTGACGTAGAAGGGTCAAATAATTTAACCGAAAACTCCTTTGAAAAGATATTGGTCGCCTTGCTTCCGAGACCGTTGCGACCGGAAGTCATTCGCTCTTCTTCGTCATCATAGTTACTCGATGTCAGTAACTTTCCAAAAACAAGTTCGGGATTGTAAAGACCGGAAACGTTATCAATTTCAACAGGGATGGTAAGGCCGTCATTCCATACGGTAATACGGCCTTCGTCATCGATATCGACTTTGATTTTAGTGCATTTGGTATCGGTCAGACTGCTTCGCCACACGTTATCAATAGAGTTCGATAAAATTTCGATAAAGATACGGTGAAGACCTTGATTCAGCACGCCGTTCTTCTTTGTGATTGTGATATTTTCTTTTTCATCATCGTCTTCGGACGTCATCGCCGCATAATAATCGTGAACGTTATTCTTTACTGTTCCGATGTACATATCCGGACGATGAAGAACATGGCTTCGTTGATCGAGTGACTTGTATTTTGACATTCTCAGTTAGTTTACTTTATTGACAACTTTGATACTCACGAATCATTTTTATAATTTTTCAATAAAAATGATTTTACGGTGAGATTCATATCTTATAAACCAAATATACCAAATAAACCAAATATGAATATTACACTGAATATGTCTACGATTAAGATCGAGTCGGCTCCGTCAGTCTACATCTATCTACGTGTATCGACAAAAGGACAAACCGGCCACTCTATCCAACTTGAAGCGATTAAAAACTCGCCACTTTTCAAAAATATCAGTTCACGCGGATTTGAAGTTATTTACGACGAGGGCACCGCATTTGGCGAAGACTACGAATCAAGAGAGATTTTCAACATCATGAAAAATAAAGATATAACCATTTTTGTATTTGACGAATCCCGTCTTTCTAGAAATCTGGGAGGGGCCGGAAAAATCATCGAATTGATCCAACGAAACCGGATCGCTATTTACGTCGTGGGAGTTGAGAATCCGTACGTGTGCACGATCCGTGAAAATGTCCAACGACTCCGTGATGGAATGGAGGCGGCGCGAGCTGAATCGATGATGAAAAGCGAACGTTCAGAGGCTATGGCTCGTGCCAGACGCATTATCAAGGCTAACCAACCTTATCAACCTCCCCCGTCTTCTCCTACTCTGTTAACCTTGTTGTCTATGATGTGGAAAGGATGCAACATTCAGACGTTCATTGACACATTCAATTTGGTAACGCCGTGGGGACAGACGGAAGATAAATTGGGAGGCAATTTCTTGCTTCTCGACCGGTACGGAAAAGAGTTTACGGTATTGAAAAAGGGCGACTTTACATTGAAAGATATTCTGGCGATGTTCAACAAATGGGACGTCTTTCAACAAGGAAAGAGATGCTGGACGTACGATTCGCTTCGCGAGCTCGTCCAGTTTCATTTTGGGGACGACGCCGTTTCCGATCTTACTAGCGCATCTGATGTCTCGAATTCGGATGACGATATGGTATCAGACGAAATCGACAATATGGCATCCTCTTCATCATCGGCGTTTTCGACGTTCAAGTCGCATGATTTTCGGGCCAATGGATCCGTTATTTTTTGTAATAAATGCGGTAGAACCAATATCCAGACAATCACTGGTAATTCGGTAGTCCCGTGCGAATTTTGATAAAAATGATTTAAATTTATTATATTTTACTAACTAGAATTAGTAAAATGTATTCATTGCATGCGGTAAATTCGGACGTTCAGGACGTTCAGGATATTCAGGACGTTCAAGATATACGCATACAGCCTATTGTTGTTTGCATGGCGGTTGTTCACTCATTATTGCAAATTGGAGAGTTCTACTTTTCAATAACATTAGAGGAACCATATCGATCTTATAAATTCACGAATGTGCCGATTTCAACTTGGTTACTGGTAAACGGACTGCTAGGTATAAATATCTCTATTTTATTTGTAGTTTACAATATTTACAATGGGGCTCGCAATACTCCACCTTATCACAATCATTTGTCATTTGCAATCATACTATATTTTTTATTGGGGATGTATTTGACAATTATTGGATGGATAGGGATCATTGGAACTCTTAATATCCCTAACACTTCTAATATACCAGTAGAGTTAACTAGATATGTATGGGTCAAAATATCATTGCAGACAGCTTTTTACACATTATTTGGAATGTCATATATCAACCGAAATGAATAATATTTTTCAATATTCACATTATCTATTGTTGAAATATAAGGCGGAAAAATACCGTAATCTACATTTGCCCAAAAATTAGAAGAAAAAGAGTTTATTCTGGTCGGATTAAGTTTTTGATGAGTCATTTTATATTATGAATGAAATATTATAAAATGAATTTATATTTTATAATATAAATTTATGAATTTTAGCGTTTCATCGAATTACCAGTTTCCGACTATTGGCTTTATCAACGCACTGAGTATGCAAAATGGAAAGCAAGAAAATATAGAGGTATATTTTTCAGCAAGTTTGCCATCAACTATCATCGATCGTATTGTAGGCGTAAACGGTACTTCGATTTATGAAACACTCAATGGAAATCTATATTCGGACAATCTATTAACAACGGTAATAGGGAGAATTGCAATCTCGCAGACCATTTTCGATATTTTGGATTCCAATATGAGCGGAGTATTTGAAACTACCGGTCAAACCACTTTATTTTTACCAACTGGAAACATAACCTACGTGTTTTCTGGGCAAACAATTAGAACGCCCGATGGGCGATACGTATTTCCAACTGTTACGTATACATTTAAAACAACTAGCGGAACGGGCTATTATCAATCATCGTATGGAGATGTCAAAATTACCAGTTTAGATTCGATCGATGATTCCGTATTGTTACGAAAATTTAATATAGATCTAACGTTCATGAATTATTAGGCCTACGATCGGAATAATATCAACAAAAACCAAGCAGCGGTCAATGCATTTAATACACAGCAGTCGTTAAAATTGTTAAAACTTAATTTAGGAGGTGCAAGTTGAAGAAGTTTAGGAGGAGCTGGAAGAGCCAATATAACTTTATTTACATCATTTACGACCACACTAGTTTTATGGGTGAGAAAAGAATAAAAAATATAAAAAACATACATCCACAAAAACACGTTATTAAACCGAACTACATAATAACAAATACTATTTATCGTGTGCCCATCTTTTGCATTTTTTCGGTTAAATTCGTCATGTTCGTCGTCTACTTCACTTTCAGCGTCTAACGTTTCTATTATCTGGTCTACTACATTCGCAGCATTTTCTGAATTTTCGGCACTATCGGAATTCTCAACTTTTGTAAACTCAAAACATTGAGCTATTTCGCTAGTAGTAGTTCCTATCGACTTTTCCAAACATGCTTTTTGCGTATAAAATATTTTTTCGTCATAACTTATTGTTGACCACATCTTTCCTAATTCTTTGGTGACATCTTTAGATAGCATATTTGGATTAGACTTGCTAATTTTAGAACGGTAATCCATACAAAACAGTATATACGCAGTTCGCGCTCGTTTTTTAGGTACTGACATCTTACGGTATATTATATATAAGTCATATTATTTATAATACATTTTAGACATTCTAGACATTCTAGAAATTATAGACATTCTAGAAATTATAGACATTCTAGACATTATAGACATTCTACAAAACTAATTCAAATTGTTTCGCTGATCGACAAGAGATTTAATGAGCTCATCTGGAAATTCCCGAATTTTTAAACCGTTCTTAAATTTCTGGTGCAAGACAACCGACAAATCACTATGTAATTGTAGTGTCTCCGTATATGATATTTTACTAGGCGTCGCTATAATTATTTCAGACGAATAATATGGACGCAACCACTGACAACTCTTCATTGGCATATACTTCCACACAAATAAACCAGTGTGATTGTTAAATTTAAAATTGTATTTATGGTTATTTTTCAACAAGAGTGACGGCGTAAAAAATAGACGATAAAATAGGGTTTTAGTAATCATTTTATTTCTACATACTTTTATATAGAAATTTACAATCGTTTGTACCAATCGATCAGATACTGGTGTCTTGTAATGATCGGAGAACTATCAAACAAATAGGTTCGGTAGATTTCATTGCATTTCGTTCGATAACCAATGATTGCATCTATATCACCTAGAACTCGGCTTTTTACATCTTCATCACGCAAAACCTCTTCAAGGCATCCATACGGATCGATCCAGTCATTACATCTATTGCATTTTTTGCATCTGTCACCCAACACATCAGAAAATAGTTGCCGTTCACGTTCTTTGTACGCTTTCGTCAAAGAATTGGCTCTATTCAAATCCGACGTCTGCACAAATTTACAAGACAAGTTATCTCTGGGCGTAACGCCTTCGGAATCCTCATCATCTAATGACAAATTGTGTCTCATAAGAAGATCAAGCATCTCGGTTTGTCGCCACCCAGCTCTCTCCATATATTTCGTAAAATGGTGGAGGGTAGTATGCAACGGGTCGGCTCTCGTTCCCATCTTAATCATCTCATCAAAAAATGGGTACTTTGCTAAAACCCTGAACAGACGCAGTACGGACGCGTGAAGCGACTTACAGTCGTGCCGGTTTTTCGATAAGTAGTAGACTTGCCATTGCATATATGTGTAACCCTCCTCATTGTAAGAACAATAAAACTCGGGCAGAACAGGCGACGGCACAAACTGTCGAAAGGCTTCGTCAGCTTCGTCATCGGTCTGGTAACAGAAAGGTGGAAATTGCCATATCGTAACCGTATTTAGCAATGAATCTGGAACTAGTGGCAGCGCGTTTCGGATCATACACGCACGACATTCTTGGACTTCTACGGAATCTACAACTTCGGTCGGTTCATTTTGTTTCATTTCGTTTATTATTGAAAACATATCGCTCATATTTTTATATTATGGTTTATATCTAAATAAGGATTAGAAATTATACTAAACCATTTATGTTTTTTACCACTAACGTCGTTTTACACTAGTTTATGCCATTCCTGTATTTTAGTATCATACTCATCGTAAAACAAATATAATACACTTGACATAGACTCAGGAGGATGGATCATAGCCCATTTGGTATATTCAAGTAATTTCTTCTCACGTTGTTCCAATTTTAGTTTTCGCTGACCTTTCGATGGCTCATACACATCCGGATTGTAACGAATCCATAGAACTGGCATTCCACGCACATGAACCAAATTTACCATACGTGCCTGCTCACACTCGCACGCATATGATTGATGCTGATTCTCGTCTACTTCCACGTAGACAAAATGTGTATCACAATCAAACTGAAAATCAGGACGTTCGCGTCCACATATTGCCCCCTCCAACATCCTATCATGAACAAACGTGAATCCTGAAGCCGTATAAATATCTTTCACACGATTCTCTTTCGCATGGCGTCGGATCTGTATGACTTGTGGATCACACGTCCCACATTTCCCATTTGTTAAAATATCATCTAACCCACAAGACATACATGTGTCTACGCCCAAATTTTCTGAACCGAAAGGCATATGTTCATCGCAGAACCGTGAACCATTCGATTGGTGTGTCCCTAATTGGTTACAGCACACTGTTTCGCATTTCCGTGTAGGAGAAGTAATCATCCCTTTTTGGCGATGGGTGGAACACCTGATCGTACACTTTCCTAACCATCCGTAGGCGGGCCGTGTTTCGCAGCCGTCGGCTTCGCATGTTTTATTTTTCACATCCACCATCTCGGGCTCTTTGTGTTCGGCACAGAAACGACCCTTGGTTTGTCCTCGAACGTTGTAGGTGGGCTGTGTTTCGCACCCGTCGGCTTCGCATGTTTTATGTTTCACATCCACCATCTCTGGTTCTTTGTGTTCGGCACAGAAACGACCCTTGGTTTGTCCTCGAACGTTGTAGTTGGACTGTGTTTCGCAGCCGTCGGCTTCGCATGTTTTATCTTTCACATTCACCATATCGGGCTCTTTGTGTTCGGTACAGAAACGACCCTTGGTTTGTCCTCGAACGTTGTAGACGGGCTGTGTTTCGCAGCCGTCGGCTTCGCATGTTTTATCTTTCACATTCACCATATCGGGCTCTTTGTGTTCGGTACAGAAACGACCCTTGGTTTGTCCTCGAACGTTGTAGACGGGCTGTGTTTCGCAGCCGTCGGCTTCGCATGTTTTATTTTTCACATCCACCATCTCGGGCTCTTTGTGTTCTGTACAGAAACGACCCTTGGTTTGTCCTCGAAGGTTGTAGTTGGGCAGTGTTTCGCACCCGTCGGCTTCGCATGTTTTATTTTTCACGTCCACCATATCGGGCTCTTTATGTTCGGCACAGAAACGACCCTTGGTTTGTCCTCGAACGTTGTAGTTGGGCCGTGTTTCGCAGCCGTCAGCTTCGCATGTTTTATTTTTCACATCCACCATCTCGGGCTCTTTGTGTTCGGCACAGAAACGACCCTTGGTTTGTCCTCGAAGGTTAAAAATAGCACGTTTACCACACTGACACTTTACCATGATTAGTAGATTGTAGAATTTTGTACAAAAGTTTCAAATTTAAAATAGGAGGTATATATCGCTCATATTTTTATATTAGAAATTTAAAGATTCTTGTATAAAATAAAATGAAAAAAGAAGAACGTATATTTGCCATCAGAACATTGGCAAGACAACATCCTTATGCTGAAAATGTAGGATATATGTGGAAAAATCCGTTGAATCCAAGAAGTAGGGGAATAAGATGGTCCAGACAAGATTTAACGTTATTTCGTAATTTTCAAATTGAATGTAGATAATCCAATCGATCCATCGTCTTCGTTTGATATTTTATAAGTCTTGAACAAACTAATTATCGTGAACAGGCCAATCGTGATCGTTTTATCTTACCAGATGATAAGGATTCGTTCTTCACTAGCACGATTGATGCGCTCATCGGCTTTATCATATCTGTAGAACATCGCATAAAATTGTGATGAATTATTTTTTATCTTTATTATCATAAATGATATGTCAATACTGTAATAAAGAATTTTCTTCCAAAATTAGTTTATACCAACACCAGCAAAAAGCTAAATACTGTCTTCAATTACAAGGGTTAACAAATACTAATTATAATTGTGAACATTGTAATAAATCTCTTAGTACAAATGAGCGCCTTTTAACTCATTTTAACTCATGTAAAATAAAAAAGAAGAAGGATGAAGTCTCAAAAGAAAACGATCTAACATATGGTTATAAAAATAGCATTAAAGACTTACAAAACGAAATTCTTAATTACCAGGAAAAGATTCGCGAGAAGACCGACTACATTGCCAAGCTCGAAACGAAACTTGAAAAGTTTGAGAATGCTGTTGTGGCCAATATGGCGGCTACTACGCATGCCTTATATGAGGAAGAAAACGACGATAATGAGGAAGCAATTCCTCTTGTCAAAAAACTCGATTCTATAGTAATAAACGATGACGATAGAAAAAATGTTGAGTACTCCAACATCACTCTCAATAACGTAGTAATAACTTCTCGCCCAATTGACCACTACGTAAATGCAACTCAACTATGTCAAGCTGGTGGAAAGAAATTTAATGACTGGTTTAGACTTGATACAACAAAAGAACTAATTAACGAATTAGAAGCCGAAGCGGGAATTCCCGCTTCGGGATTGATAGATACAAAAACAGGTGGAAATGATAAATCAAAACAGGGTTCTTGGATTCACCCTGATCTTTCTATCCAACTTGCTCAATGGATTTCACCTAAATTCGCTATCCAAGTAAGTAAATGGATTCGTACAATTTTTAGGGATGGTTCACTTGAAATTGACCTATCCCTTATGCGAGAAAAAGAAGTAGAAATGAGAGAGAAAGACGCTCGTATCAAACAGCTTGAATCTGTATGTCTCAGTAAACAACGTAGGGCTGTATATCCTGAAAGAAACGTTATTTACATGCTTACTACCGACGACCATCTAAAACGTCGTACCTACATCATTGGGAAGGCAAAGAATCTCACCAATCGTCTTAGCACCTATAACAAGACTTGCGACCATACCGTAGTTCACTATCGTGAATGTAAAAATGAAGATGACATGGATACTGTTGAAATATTAATTTTAAACAAATTAAGAGATTATCGTGAACAGGCAAATCGTGATCGTTTTATCTTACCAGATGATAAGGATGATTCGTTCTTCACTCGTACCATCGATGAGTGCATCGGCTTCCTATAAATTCTATACAAATTATTCAAGGATTAATTAAGCCAATAATTTTTTATAGATGTCGGGAAATAGCGAAAATTGTCGGGAAATAGCGAAAATTGTCGGGAAATATCGAAAATTGTCGAAAAAAAAACGACAAATTTATTTTTTCTTGTTATATATAAAATATATAAATGAGTACATGTAATTATTGTAATAAAACATTTACTAGTAAATATATACTTAAAACACACCTTGAACGAAATAAGAAATGTATTAACGCGCGAGGTCTTGAAATTACATCTCAATTTATATGTAAATCATGCGAACATGTCTCGATGAAACGCAGTGATTTTCAAATCCATCTCTCGAATTGTATGAAATATGCTATAGATTTAGAGAAGGAAACATATGAAAAGAAAATAACAGAAAAAGATATCCACATCACCAAACTCGAACAAGATCATCACGACAAGATTTCAGGGAAAAACGAGTACATCGCAAAACTCGAGGCAAACATCGCGAAGCTCGAAACGAAACTTGAAAAGTTTGAGAATGCTGTTGTGGCCAATATGGCGGCTACCACGCATGCCTTAGACGCAAAAGCTGCGAAGGCCACTCAATTGACTACGAACAATACGACGTTGACTACGAATATTACGGTAAACAATGTTCTCAACCTTTCGCAAGAGCATGTCAAGAAGGTTCTTACGGAGCAGTTAGACTACAATGTTGTGTATGCCGGCCAATCCGGCTTGGCCGCGTTTGTGGTCGAAAAAATGTTAAAAAATCAGGCGGGTAACTTGATTTATCGTTGTGTCGATCCTAGTCGACAGATGTTTGAGTTTATGGACGAGAACGGCGATACGGTGAGAGATATGAAGGCCGAGAAACTGATCCAGTCGTTAGTGAAAGGCGAGGTTATCAAGATTGGGTTGGAGCAGGCCGGTAAAGGGTGGAATACCGATGACCCAAAATTAAATGTCCAGCGAACGGAGGTTTTTAGCGCAAATGTGAATGAATACGCTAATCTGAACCGTAACAATACGGTATTTCGGTCAAAAGTGTCGTCTATGACAACATAAATTATACAATTTATAAAAATATAAAATGAGACACACACACAATTTTATTTTTATTGTGTGTGTTGATTTCGCGTATTGCTATAAATATTTATATTTCTATATCTATAAAATTTTAGAAATTAATTATAAGATAGATATAGAAATTAGAAGAAATATGTAACTTTGTTTTCATCGATATCTTCGTTTTCGTCGTACTTTGTATAGTCGTCTTCATCGTCATCCTCGTAATCTTTGGCGATATTATAGTCTTCATCTCGATAGAGGTATCGTGATTTGCCTCGGTAGATAAAATAGTGGTGTCGTTCGGCTCGATCCATGCAGTTAATGAAGATGTCAAATAAACCGCGATCTTTTTCGCTTGTCCATTCAACCGATGTTCCTAATACAGAAACAACTAAATTTTGAGAGGTTAGAGGCGTCTCAGAGTCATATCTATCATGATATGAACAAAGTGCCTTCAAAATATGAGGGTATATTTCTTGGTCAATACCGTTGTGATCGTCGCTGCAATAACGTAGTTGAATTTTACCGAACGATCGTTCACAAAACGATGTTCGAAACATAAATGTAACTTCAATCATTTTATTTATAATAAAATAAAATGAATACGATTGCGCGTTTACTACTTTCATTTACCATTTGGAATCTATTTTTTATAGTGTGTCTATTGTTAGGCAAAGGCGATATCTATTTTTGTCTATTCAATTCGTTATGGATTGCTATTGTAGTTACGGTTGTTCATTTGACGGTATCTGTTGAAAAAATCGACGATTACATATCAAGTTTGTTTCCGTTTATGAGGGGTAAGAGAATGTTATTACTGGTAATGGATTTCTTAGTGCATTATCTGCCTTTCATAGTGTTGTTATGGGTTGTCTGGAAATCGGTAAATACGGAAAGAATCACCAAAGGGTTTTTGACGTCGATTGTTGTGTTTTTGTCATACGCAATTATAATGAGGAAACAGTTAGGCACTATTTATTTCACTTGATTTTTTTACATTCGTTACATTCATTGGATCTATCGCCGAATTCCGCCAAGAATAGGAAGTCTTCGGGTTCTATGGGGTACCCCAATTGTATTCTATATTCTATTATCTCTTTTTCATTTTTCGGATCTTTTTGATGTTTCACTCCGATACATGATTTTTTCTTATGGTTTTGAACCAAAAAAGGCGACGCGAAAGACGAGTCGCATGAATCACATAGATATTCGTGATTGCGAAGGATATGACGAATGTAAGAATACCACATTTTATTTTTTATTAATTCTATAAAAAGTAAAATCATTTTTAGAATTCTAAAATCAGCTATAAATCATTATTTCCGCAAGAGAAATAATAAAAAAAGTACAATTATAAAAGAATATGTCGTATGCATCTATTATCCCTATAATCCATCAAGCCGTTTTTTCGAATATAAGCGCGAGTTTGATTGCGTACTTGTCGAGTGTAACGTTATACAAGGAATCAAGGACTGAGAATTACGAGAAAGAGGTAGATAAATTGCAAATGAATAAATTACTGAAATGGATGAATATGTTTTTTGATGAGGCAAACGATAACGAAAAGAATGAAAAAGTATCGGATATAAAGCAGGCTTACCGCCGTGAGTTGTACAGTATTTACAAAACCATTGCGTCTGATTACATACAGTATGAGCACTGGATTAAATATAACCAGTCGTTGTGGGTTTTTCGGACGTACCGTCAGAAAAATACAAAATACTTGTCGCAAAAAATCTTGTCCGACCTTGTTCTTTTTCACGAGGGTGTAAATTTGTTTTCGAAGTGTTAATTTTATTGATTAGGAGGAGTAACAGTCTTGATATTTTTCATCCAGTTTGGCGGAACGGTTGCGTAAGATTCTAGACATTTTGCGCAACCGCAACCTCCCTTGCATTTTGCGCAACCGCAACCTCCCGAATCCAACGAGTTTATCAAAAAGATAAAAATAATGAAAATTAGAATATTTAGATACATCTTTATTTTATAAAATTAATATAAAATAAATGAAATACGCAGTAGAGTTTATTGGAACTTTTATGTTTCTTAGCGTAATTTTGAGTCACCCGGAACCAATTCCGATTGCAATTGCACTGGCCGCCGTTATTTTCTTTGGCGCAACCGTTTCGGGCGCTCATTACAATCCGGCCGTATCGGTAATGATGGCAATGGACGGTCGTATGCCTGTATCGGAAATGATAGGTTATATCCTGGCACAAGTAGCAGGAGCGGCGGTTGCGTTGTTGGTCTATAACAAATATATCAAAAATAAAAAATAAACTAATTATAAATGAGATCTTTGCGCCCATTACGTCCGTGCCCAGACGGTTATGAACGTAATATAACGGAAAAATCAAGAAGATGTCGAAAAAGTTGCGTTCCTCCTGAAATACGTAACGAGTCTGGAAAATGTAAGTCTTCAAAAAAGACAACATCACGAAAGTCTAGAAAATCGCCTCGAAAGTCGGCACGAACGTCGAGAAAGTCACCACGAACGTCGAGAAAGTCACCACGAACATCGAGAAAGTCGTCTCGAACATCGAGAAAGTCGTCTCGAACATCGAGAAAGTCGTCTCGAACGTCGAGAAAGTCACCACGAAAGATGAAAGACGATGAAGAAAAAGAGGAAAAGAAAGATAAAAAGAAAAAATCAAAAATAAAGACTAAAAAATCAGGAAAGAAAATGAAAATCTGGTCTCCCCTCCGCTATAAATCATCCGGCGGTACTTACGCCGAAAATGAATATAAATGCATAACATCAAGCCGCCTACCGCTTGCCCCTCACCAGACACGGGTTGTATCCTTCCTTCAACAAGAAAACGCCAGAGGACTTCTTGTCATTCACGGTGTAGGAACCGGTAAAACATTGACCGCCGTAACGGCCAGTCAGTGCTTTCTTCAACAAAATCCGGCCCATCGTGTGATTGTAGTTACTCCCACAAGTCTTCAACAAAATTTTATCAAAGAGCTTGAAACGTACGGCGCTAAGCTGACGAAGCGGTACGCAATGTATACCATTCAGGGGTTTAGCGCTGCCATTAAAAAAGGCACAAAAATTCCATGTAAAAATACACTTCTGATTTTGGATGAAGCCCACAATATTCGATCAGAAGTAAGCGATGACTGCGATAAAGTCGGAGTATATGCTAGAAATCTAATCGAGTGTGCCAAAGATGCTAAGAAGGTATTGCTACTGACTGCGACTCCTATAATCAATCGGCCATGCGAAATTGTCAATTTGATCGGTATGATCGACGGCGAAGAGCCAATCGAGGCCGATGTGCTAAATAAAATGTTGAGCAATAAAGACGATCGGATGTTAAAGGACTATATTGGCTGCAAAGTTAGCGTGTACACCCGAGATACTAAAAAACACGATCCAGATTTCCCGGATTCGACAAATAACGATGTATTTCTAGTGATGTCGCCAAAGTATGCGCACGAATACAAAAAGATTGAAGATAGCACGGAGCTTCCCATTAAAACTTTTTACAACGGCGCTCGTCGAGCGAGTAACTCGCTTGAAGGAACTAGGTCGCAAAAGATTGACTGGATTATGGATCACATTGAGAAGAGCGAAAAACAAGATAAGTACGTAGTTTTCAGTCATTTCTTATCGTCTGGTTTGGAACTTCTCAAAGCCCGTCTCAAAAAAGAAAAGATACCTTTCCTTCATATTACCGGCGATGTAAGTATGAAAGTGCGCGCCGAAACCGTGAGACAGTATAACCGGGGCGCCATTAAAGTCCTTATGATTAGCAAGGCGGGCGGCGAAGGTCTGGATTTAAAGAAGACGCGAAATGTAATTGTCATGGAGCCGGCATGGAATGAATCGACTCATATGCAAGTGATTGGGAGAGCGGTTCGAAAAGGCAGTCATTCCGATGAGCCGGCGTCGCGTCGACATGTTAATATCTACAGATTGTTTCATATTAAGCCGGATGAACAGGCGTTTTACAAGAAAGCCGCAACGGAGTTATGGGAAAGACACCCTATTCCGGGAAGTAAATTGTCGGTCGATTTGTATTTACGCAATATAGCGTATAGCAAGCAAGAGAAAATTGAAGAGTTTATGGACAAAATCAAGAGATTGTCGATCGAACGAAAGAAGTGTTAATTTTTTCTGTGAAAATATAAAAAAAAGACGTCTATAAATTATATTAAAGACCTGTTCTCAACCATAAAAGAATGTCTTATGCTCGTAGTTATGCGCTAAACGAGGACCCGCCGATGTCGGCACGCGATGGTCGTTCGTTAAAAGAACATGTCGAATTATTGCATTTAATTATACTCAAACAAGTCGAGAGTGTCGATATTCTTGGTAAGAAGGTAAAGAGTTTGGAAGAGGCCAATGAAAAAGAAGCCGAATCTGAAAAGGCCGAATCTGAAAAGTCGGAAAAAGACGACGAAAAAAATGAAAAAGATGAAAAAGACGACGAAAAAAAGACTCGTTTTTCAACATTATTTGGAATTTCAACCGTCGCTGCATTTATGGTTGGGTTGGGGGTATATTTTACGCGTCGGAATTAATTTTATTATATTTTAAATGGAAAACCATTTAAAAAATGAGTGATCAAAACAATATCGCGAAAGGTCAAATTGTAAAAGACGTAAAAGATGTAAAAGACATTTCTATTAACAAGACTTCCAGATTCCGTGTTCGCGCAGGTGAATACTCGAAAATCGAACACCCACGTTACCAGAATTTATCGATCCTTAATTTAGCCGGTTTTCACGATCGCCTTATTTCTCTTGTAGAAGAAATTTCCTATATTTTCACCGAAAAAGTTAATATCAAAATGAGTTTCCTGACACACGGAGGGTTTACGGCCATAAAGTGCGCCAGCTTTTTTAAGAAGATGTATGTACACTATACACAGGACCACGAGTCAACAATCCCTTACAATATTAATTACTACAAGATTGATAATATCCAGCGACAAATGCTACCCGATGAATGGATCAATATCAATTTCGATCAACCCGGTCGCAATATCATTATAGCCCCTCAATCCGACTTATCATTCCCGCGTTGCCACAAATACCCCCTAACAAATGTCGGAACGACTCACACGCCACATCCTAATCTATACCTTTACGTAGCCGATTTGATAAACGACGAGTTTGTTGAACATTTCCGGCTTGAAATTAACGCTGAAAAACAACTTACCTATGACAATCTTTTGCATCTTTGCGTGATGGTAAAGGACGGAGGAGGCCAGTTTGAAAATATGTTAACCAATAATATTAGCATTTGCGACCGTTGGACGATTCTGGACACGGGCAGTACCGATCAGACAATCGCCACGATCCACAATACACTGGTCGGAAAACGACGCGGCCAGCTGTTTGAGGAACCGTTTATTAATTTCAGAGACAGTCGTAACCGGTGCCTTGATTTGGCGGGAACGAGATGTAAGTTTATCATTATGCTCGACGATACGTATATAGTGAGGGGAGATCTACGCGAGTTTTTACAGATTGTAAGAGGCGATCAGTTTTCCGACTCGTTTTCGCTTTACGTTATGAGCGACGATACGAAATACGGCTCGAATCGCATTATTAAATCGGCGTCTGGGCTGCGCTATATGTATCGTATTCACGAGGTAATCAGCGACAAAAACAATATCAATGTTGTTATTCCGGAAGACGATGTCTACATTCTGGACGCCAGATTTGACTATATGGAAGAACGAACCATGAAACGAAAACAGATGGACCTGAAATTGCTGTTCGAGGAAGTCGAAGAGGATCCAAGCAATCCTCGAACGTACTATTATCTAGCGCAGACGTATAGTCTTCTGAAAGAATACGATAAAGCGTTTCACTACTTCATGAAACGAGCGTCCTATACCAATTCTGGGTTTATTCAAGAACGAATCGATTCGGTATTTGAAGCCGCGCGTTTATCGAATTTTCAGTTGAAGAAACCTTGGGAAGAATGTCTGGCACTCTACGAAAATTGCTATAAAATCGACGAATCGAGACCCGAATCTCTATACTTCATTGGAATTCACTATTACCTTGAAGGAAATGTCGAGAAGGCGTACCCCTATTTCAAGAAAGGTTTTGAAGTTGGGTTTCCCGTGCATTGTCAATACAGTTTGAAACCTACTTTGAGTTACCACTTCTTGCCTAAATTTCTTACCAAGATTTGTTATCATATGGAAGACTATCAAACAGGCGAAGCCGCTTCCGAGTTGTACCTAAAACATAATAAACCGACCGACGACTCGTACCCTGAAATTATGGCGTGGCATCTTATTTTTAAGAAATTGAATGAAGTTAAGATTCCTAAAAATTCTAAAATCACAATTCCCGAAAAACCCATTATATGTTTTGTGGCTGATGGGGGGTTTGCGCCATGGAGTGGCAGTAACATTATAACAAGCGGTGTAGGCGGGTCGGAGACCTATATTATTGAAATGGCGCGATATCTTCAACGCGATGGCCGATTTCAAGTGATTGTGTTTTGCAATTGTCCGTCAACCGAGAATTTTGAGGGAGTTGAGTACCGTCATCTGAGAGAGTACACAGCGTTTATTAACGAGACTTACGTTCATACGTGCATCATTAGCCGTTTTACGGAATACCTACCTCTGACATTCAAGGGCCACTCTGAAAATGTGTACCTTGTGTTGCACGATTTATCGCCGTCTGGCGTTGTAATTCCATTAGATAATAAGCTGAAAAAGGTGTTTTGCTTGACAGAATGGCATGTCCAATACTTCCTATCACATTTCCCGACGTTGAAGGATCTAACGGTTCCCTTTTACTATGGAATCGCGCCATCAAATGCGTCGAATGCGTCGAATGATTCGAATAATAAAAATAAATACCAATTTATCTACTCCTCTTTTCCGAATCGGGGACTTCTTCCCCTTCTTCAAATGTGGCCGTCGATTCTTCGTATTCAACCGATTGCCTCATTGCATATTTACGCAGACGTAAACGGAAAATGGGCCAACGAAAATTCGCCCGAACAAATGGTCGAAATTCGACGTCTGCTTGGTGTTTACGGAAACACTCATAATATTACGTATCACGGGTGGGTAGATAAGAAGACATTGGCAAACGCGTGGAACGAGTCCGGTATTTGGTTTTATCCATGTATTTTTATGGAGACATTTTGTCTTACGGCTCTGGAAGCCGCTCGTAGCAAGACGCTTGTTGTTACCAACAATTTGGCGGCATTGCAGAATACAGTCGGCGATCGAGGGCTAGTTATTCCGATCGAAAAAGTTGAGGATGTTATGACAGCGGAGTGGCAAAAACGCGCGCTCGATAAGATGACGCCTTATCTTACAGGAGAAACCGACGAAAACAACTTAATTACGCGAAACTACGAATGGTCATTAAATCGATCGTGGGAAAATCGCGCGACTGATATGTTGGATACTTATATTCTGACGCAGCCTTATCAATACAAAGGGTTATACAATTGGGCAAGCGATGTCCCAGTTGGTCACAAACAGATTTTTATGGCGATGATTGAAAAGTTTAATGAAAGGCTTCGAGAAAAACCTCGGGTACTTGAAGTAGGGGTGTACACGGGTATGTCACTGATTGAGATTATGCGTCAAATCCCCGGTTCGATTGGAACGGCTATCGATAGTTGGAAAAAATACAATGAAACTCGAATAATGGAATCGATAGATGAGTTAAAGGTAGAGGACTCTTTCCGTCATAATATTTCTAAGGCGGGTCTAACCGATCGTGTTACCGTTTACAAGGGCGATTCTAGCATTGTATTGATGGATCTTGTAACAAAGAATACGAGTAAATTCGATTTTATCTACATAGACGGAAGTCATTTGGCGCTTGACTGTTACCTCGATATGACGTTGGCATTTCAATTGCTAGAGAAGGGCGGAATGATGGTAATTGATGACTACGTCTACAATCTTGGCAAACCATTGGAAAGCCCGTACGAAGGTGTAAACCGTTTTCTAGATAAATACGACGGCCAATATCAGATTATCAGTAAGAGCTACCGAGTCTTTCTGGTTAAGATTTAGCTAATAACTTATAAAATTAAATTTTTTATAGGATATCCTATAAAAATGAAGAATGAAAGAAGAGAGCGAGAATGTTTGAGATAGTCTAAAAATGGGTCGTCGAAATCGCAGACGCAATCGCAGACGCAATCATCGTAAAAACAAAAAGTATGAACTGAGTAATGAGTTTCTAAAAAAACTTACAGCCTATATTGAAAAAGAAAATTTATCTAAAACAGAAAAAACAGACCCTAAATCGGAAATCTCAGAAATGTCATACCAATTTCAAATGATAAAAATTTAGACGGTATAAAGAGATTTTCTATATATAAATGTATGTATGCCTCCGTTACGACGAGATGTAATTTACCCTATTTTTTTAAAATGCCTCCCGTTTGTTGAAGATGAGTTCTGGAAAGAGACCTTCGAAGAACTTTCATATGGCAATTGTTATCAAGGGTCATATCTTAGTAAAGGATTTTTATGTTGTAACGTAAAAGGGAAAGAATTTATCTATAAGTTCCTTGATAAGGAGCCCCAACGTATTTACAATGACATATCGAAACTTCTTAAAGAAAAACTCAATATTATGAGCAAAAACGACCGAAAGATCCTAATCCATGAATTTGAAGAATTAGAACAGCATTTAAAAATTCTCAAACAAACAGAATGGAACGATATAAAGAAAAAAAGCGTGAAAGATATTCTTTTCCAAAATTACCTGATCAAGCATAAAAAGGAAAACGAATTGCGCGATTCGCAAATACGATGCCTGTATCACACAATAAATCTAGGTATGATGCTTAAATCGATTAAAAATACAGATATTGTATATCACGATGGCGAGATATTTGAAATCAAGGGCATTACATTCGCAAAAGGGAAATACAAGATAGACATCGATATCTATTCGGGGCTCGATGAAGAAGTGTCAAAGGTTTCCGAGAAAAAAGACGAAAAATTGTTACGACATCTATAAAATATTTTTTAGACAAAAATATTTATTCAACCAACTCATTTCCTAGAATTTTCTTTAATTGTCCAAGAAGAGGTCCGTGGTAAATATGGCTGCCTCTTTCTAGACTTATAATAACGCTTTCTTTCACCATCATTTGTTTGGCCAAATCCGATCGGCGCATCCCTTTTGAGGTCCTGAGACGTTCAAGCCGTTTACCGAAATCGGCTGTAAAAAACTTTGGTTTGTCATCTTTAGAATCATCCGCTGCAACATTTTCACTAAATTTGATAATCTTAATCGAATCCGCAGGCTTTGCAACTACAGTTTTCCAATCCATTTTATTATAAAAAATGGATAATAATTATACATAAACATTTTTATTTGAAATCGTGAAATTATTATATAAAATAAAAATGTTAAAATAATTTTATGAACGCAATTGATAGTAAATTTATGATTTTAACTAAACCTAAAAAATATTCCAAACATAAAAATAACCTGCAAAATATCGATGACGATTCTCTGCGCAACATCGCAGGTTTCTTAGATAACAGGACCATTATTAATTTACTTGTAGTATCGAGGCATGTTCATACATCATTTTTAGATAAAAAAGATTCATACAACGAGTACAATTGCTGCGCTCAAAAACCGTTTTTTTCGTATCGCTATAAAAACTTATTCACTTCGATCTCAATTTATTCAAGCGACGATCTAATTAAATGTATCCGACGCTATATCGATCACAAACAGTCCATTCAAAAGACAACTCTATATTTGACAAAAGACCAAAATCTCCTTTGGCCTTTCACGTCAAAGGAGATGGTTTACCGATAATGAAATCATATCTAAAAACGTATTATTAAATATAATAATTGAAATGATTGACGTACTCTTGATTCTAGTGTTTTATTCGCTGATTATCACACTTTTTGAAGCAAAAAACCAGCAAATTGTTCGCATTTTGGAATCGCATCTTGAATACATGAAAGATATTAATCTGAGACTGTTACCCAAACGTGATTGCGATTGTGAAGAGGCATGTGAAGATGAACAAGACGTCGAGGATTTAGACGACGACAATGAGTGTGTTGCATCGGATACAGAAGAAGAAGAAAATTGTTCAACATGCAATAAAAACGACGATGAGTGTACATGCGTAAACAGGTATAAGGAGTTGCGAACGAAGAAAGTGCAATAAAAAATTTTATATTTTACAATATAAAATGAAAAAGAAATCACCTCGACAAAAGTGTCAAGAGATGGTTTCTGCTAAAATCGCAATCAACATGCGCGAATACAAAGCCGGTCGTTATAAATCACCTGCCCAGGCAAAAGCAGTCGCATACGCACAAGTGGCACAAAAATCTCCAATGTGTAAACGTATTCTTTCGCGTTCCCGTAAAACGAAAAGTCCTAAAAATAAAAAATAATATATTAATAAAATATGTACTCATCAAGTCATTCCAGTCATTCCAAAGATTCCAATGACCATAAAAATGGCATGATCACTCGATATCTACTAGCAGTTCTTTTCATCCTACTTGTATCGTCAAGACAAATGTCTGACTATTTTGCAACAATGATGGAAAGCTCGGAAATGTCATCTTCAACTGCACAACTCGTATACAGTATCACGGCAATCGCCCTATTTTCTCTATTTTACTACCTATCGTGCGACCACAACGAACGGGAAAACTTTTTCTTTGTTCCAACTCCACACGATGATCGAGTCCTAGGTCGCAATGAACCACGAGAAGCCATATTTGATTCCAATAAAGGAGTCACGTTCGACTTCTCAACCGTTGGGTCAGGTATGTGCAACGAACACGGCTGCAACGATTATGGTCTAATAAAGGGATGCCCCGGTAAAAACCATTTGTACGGCGAAGGATCTATACCAAATTTTATGTGAGTTAGTCATCTCTAAATACAAGACGCGGCGGTGGCGCCGGCGGATCGTCGACAAACATTACAAGTTCAGTATTGGATCGAATCAGATAATTATTATTACGTTCGGCAAGCTCATCCTTATCGAACAAATGAATGCGATACACATTACCGTCCGATCTAGTGTAAATATTGTCAATGTTCTCGCTTTCTAAGAACCTTTTTATGTCTCCAATTGTGTCAGTCGCAATTTGTCCTAGGTCTTTTGAGCCTGTTCGCAAATCTACAACCAGATCGCCTGCCATGTTAAATATGCGTATAGTAAACGCGTCAGCCATCACAGTATTACGATAAATACGATACATTTATTAATTTAAAAAAATTAATAAAGATAAATGAGCACACATTTAAATTACTCCATTACCGGAATGAATCATGCAATTTTAACCATGCAAAATGCGCTTGACGAAATGAGATCTGCCATGAAATATATGAATATTCAAGCACCGAATGAAGTGCCTAATGAAGAAGTGCCGAATGAAGTGCCTAATGAAGTGCCTAATGAAGCACCGAATAAAGAAGTGCCTAATGAAGTGCCTAATGAAGTGCCTAATGAAGAAGTGCCTAATGAAGTGCCTAATGAAGCGCCTAATGAAGAAGTGCCTAATGAAGCACCGAATAAAGAAGTGCCTAATGAAGAAGTGCCTAATGAAGAAGTGCCTAATGAAGCGCCTAATGAAGAAGTGCCTAATGAAGTCTCTAATGAAGTTTCAACTGAGCAGATTATTTTAGATACGTTTTACCCTAACTTTGAAACACGCTACCCACACTTCGAGTCTTTGTCGTCACTAGAACTATTGGATAGTATGAAAAATATTTTAATGAAACCTACATCTTACCCACAGTTTGGAGCTCAATGCCCCGACTTTGGAGCTCAATACCCACACTTTGGTGCTCAATACCCACACTTTGGCGCTCAATACCCTTATTTCGACTGTTTCACGTTAGAAAATAATCAATACATTGAATGTAATGTAGTTGAAACTTTTAAGAACCAAAAACTGGCAGAAAAATTATTTTCTAAACATTCCAAAAAACACCTAACGAATGATATTGCACACGACTTTAAATCTTGCGACACAATCACGGATGATATATCGAATATCTCGAATATCTCGAATATCTCGAACGATGAAAAAACCGCCGTATCATTTATCGAGGATGAGAAGGATGATCGTCCTATCCAAGAATCTATTCTCTCTTGCCAACCGGCGCCCAACGATAAATTGCATGTAATCATTGTAATCTCAAATCCATGTCTTTACTTACGCCGTTATCAACTCGCCCAAGAGTTTATGAAACGAATGGAACAAAATAAAGATATCATTCTATATGTCGTAGAACTCGCCTACCAAAAACAAACCTTCAAAATAACAGACGCAGAGAATCCACGTCATCTTCAACTACGCTCGAATATCCCAATCTGGCATAAAGAAAACATGATAAACATTGGCGTCCGCAATTTGTTACCCAAAGAATGGAAAGCGATGGCATGGGTCGATGCTGATGTAGAGTTCGAGAACGTAAGCTGGGCGTCCGATACGCTGAAAATTTTAAACGGGTGCTGTGACATCGTCCAGGTATTTAGCCACGCAGTTGACATGAATCACAAACATCAGGCCATGAGTATTTTTAATAGCTTTGGCTACCAACACTCCAAAGGTCATCCATACGTGGCAACCGGAATGAACTACTGGCATCCCGGGTTTGCATGGGCCTGTACACGAGAGGCCTACGAAAAAATGGGCGGACTTTACCAATTGGCCATCCTAGGATCAGGTGACAATATCATGGCGTTGTCGCTCATTCATAACGGCATAAAAGCATTGCACCCAAAGTCTAGTGCATCGTATAAGAAATCCGTACTTGACTTTCAAGCGCGCGTTAAAGGTTTAAAACTCGGATACGTACCAGGAGTTATTTTACACCATTTTCACGGCTCTAAAAAGAACAGAAAATACATGGACCGATGGAAGATTCTAGTAAATCATAACTACGAACCGTTGTGCGATCTTACCGCTCTTCCCAACGGCGTGCTATGCCCAACAAAAAGTTGTTCAAAGAAAATGTTAGGCGAGATTATGACTTATTTCCATGAACGAAACGAAGACGAATATTATGAATAAATTTTATATTTTTATAAAAATATAAAAAATGAGCTTTGAACAAACATTCGAACGCGTTAAAAAAGATCTAGAATTCGATTACTTTTTTGAAAAAATACAACGGTATCAATTGAAAGCGGCCGCCCATCAAAAAATGATAAATATTCTTTCGTATTTCATCGATTTAATCCAGGACGGCGATTACCAAGACTTTTACTTTGCCAATGTCAACCGTTTACCGACCATCGATATATCGTCGTTTGTACGACTGGCCCTACGTGAACCCAAAGTTTGTAGGATACTGGAACTTATCGTTAATACGTGCGACCGATTAATAATAATTTAAAATGTAAAATGTATAGAAGAATAAATGCGTACCTATCGTCCTACTAAACGTCGTATATACCCTCTGCGAACATCGTCCACGCAATGGAAAATACCTTTATACTCCAAACACACATGCAACAGCACCTGTAAACTTTCTTATATAACCCATCAATATGACGATGCCTCTGTAATGGTAATCATCGATAACCCAAATTATCAAGACGGTAAATGCATGTACTCGGGAACATTCAACCCCAGTATCATTAGAATAAGTGATTTTGACGCATCTTGTTCGGCCACAATGGACGGCGAGTTGTTGTACGACCAGCAAATTGTAGTACCTGATACTGATATTTTTATTGATATCTCATATCCTGTAACTCATTCTAAAAAAATAAAGGTTCATTCGCCTAACCCGCTCGGCTTTAGTCTTGCTCAATTACTTAGCACCGTAAAAGAAGTGTACGAAAAGATCTATCTATACGAAGAACAAACTGCTTCTGTCCACAAATTTACAATCGAACGATCGTGCAGTTGTTCGTCGTCTATTTTAAAAATAGAAAATAATATGGAAAATGACGCAAATATATGCCCAATATGTCTTAACGATGACGATGCCAAAAATACAAAAACATTCTGTAATCACGTTTTTCACACAAAATGTATTGAAACATGGATTGAGAGTGGAAAGGAGACATGTCCTCTATGTCGTAGCTCGTTACGCAATTGCAATGACTGCAATGGCACAAAAATAATAAAGTCCTACTACGAAGGTAAGGTATTGCCAAAAGAGATGCGCGGATCGTATTGTCGAAATCATACCGACGGTGTGTTTGGGATATACGGAGCTGATATCGATCAGCTCTACATTGACCACATGATTTATAATCGATCTACAAAACTCTTAACGTTAGATATGATATAAAACCTAGTATAACGTCCATCGCGAGGAATATATAGGCTTCTTTCTTACCCATAAACGCAAATATGGAAAATAGAAGATAAAATAACGCATGAATTGGTCTAAGGCGGTCCCACCAAATAGGCTGCCCAAATGTTTCGGTCCCCGTTTTACGGAGCCCAAACATAAAAATGGATATAAATCCAATGGCGATAATCATCGTGGGAATAGCAAGATATGGTAAAAATGAGGTATTATGATATGCTATATAATAGGCAATATATACAAACAACAGACGCAATGGTATGCATCCGCATAGAAATAGAATGGCACGTTTATTTGAGGTATTCATATTTATAATGTAAATTATAAATATTTAGAAAAGTGAGTTGATAATGGCCGACGCGCGTTCCATCGCATCCGGCTGGTACACATTATTTACCCATACCACATTGACATTTGTCATCCCAATGAATGACAGCACATTACGAAGGTAGGGCGTAATAAAGTCACGATCGCTATTCTCAGCGACACCTGTTCCACACGTCACCACAAGATATACATTTTTCGCCTTGCAACATCCACTCACCTTATCCGACTCGTAGATGAATGTTTTACCAGAAGCGACAATATGATCGATCCAGGCTTTTACACTCGACGGAGTGCCGTAATTCCACATAGGCATCGCCAATACAAGTGTATCACACGACAATACCTCATCTACCAATGTTTGGTTATGATCATTGACAAGATGCGGAACAGTAGACGTGTCACGGTGTGTCTGGGTTGTGACTTCATTGGTAATACGGTCGACAATCATTTTACTGATTTTTTTGGAGTTCGAATCTTCCTTTGGGCTAGAAGTAACCCACAGAACGGTTTGAGACATTTTAGAAGTTTTAGAAAGATAAATCCATAATCATAAAAAATGCATTTTTAAAATTTGTATAATTATAAGATCAAAATGCCTCGAAAAATAAAAATGACAGTACGCCTATATTTTCTGCCAAAATATTAGAAATATGTTTTTTTTCGTATTGTTCGTAACTGTTGTCGTTACGGCCATTTGGTTTCTAAACCGACTAAAAAATAGATACACTCAAAATATTCGCGACACTCAAAATATTCAACATATGATGGCATACCTGTCAGACGACGACGTTCATAACATTATCGTAGGGCTCACCGATCGCGTCGTTATTCTAAACTGGTACGACAAACAATCCATGTCACAAATCACCGGAAAACCGGTCAGCGATGAGTGCTGGAACGCGATGCTTAAAACGCAAGACAGTCTATACGATGAATCAAACGACATGGTTAGAGAATGGTCATCATCTGTCCAAGAATACATCGAGTTTAACGAGGGGGTTAACGAGGAGTGTAACGATATTACCGATGATAAAGAAGACGACAAAACAATGGAACAAGTCTTGTGGTCATTAAGCAATAGTCAATTGCGTAAGTATGCAGGCGTTACTGATGCCGGAAAATCCAAAGCCGAATTGGTTCAAATCATCATGAACCATTTTCATCACAACATGAAGACGGTGGTATACGCAAAACTCGACAAAATCTCATCTTTATTATCTTAATTATCAAAAAGTTAAAATAGTTATTCCTATTATAACTTAGACACGATATTTCTCAAAATAATTTCATACTTCTCTACTTCTTGCGCGCTTCCAAATAGAACCGGAGATCGTTGATGTATCTCCTTTGGCTCTACATCTAAAATTCGCTGGTCGCTCATATTTCCCACTAGGGCCTTACCACCCGCGTCTTCGAACAGTTTTGCCATTGGATAACACTCGTAAAGCAATCTCAATTTACCGTCTTTATTCTTCTTGTCCGCCGGATAACTAAACATGCCTCCGTAGAGCAACGTGCGATGAACATCTCCGACCATCGAGCCAATATAGCGAGCCGAATATCCTAAATATCCCGATTTGTAGTCATCAATATAGACTTTCATGTCATTTCCCCAATTCATACTATTTGCCTCATTTATCGAATAAATCTTTTTAGCCTTACCTTCTAAACTAACAGATCCAATTCGAATGTATTCACCACTTGGCGATAGGACAAATCGAACGACTTTACCATCCACTGAAATCACTAGTTCGGTGCTAGGGCCGTATAGAATATAGCCTGCAATTTCAATCATATTTCCGCTTATCAAGATCCGTTCCTCCTTATTCTCGCAAATTGAAAAGATAGTTCCAATCGGGGCATTACACTCTATATTGGAAGAGCCGTCAAGCGGATCAAACGCTACAAGATACATACCTCGTTTTTCGGTAGGGACATAAATAGGCTCATCATTTTCTTCTGATAACAATACGTTGCACGAACAAGTCTCGATTAAATTATCGATCATCAAATTGTTTGATATTACATCTAGTTTTTTTTGAACATCTCCGGACGCGTTAGTAGATACACTATAATCTCCGTGAAAACCTCGTAACGCCGAATACCGAATACATTTCTCAATTGAAATACTGGATTTACATATCGCGCTGACAATGTTGAGTAGCTGCGGTTTAGAATTTCTAGAATGCACAGAATAATACGTTAATAGATCCATTTTTACTTATAATATAAGTAAAATGTTTAAATTAAAAATCCGGGTTTTACAATAAATGGACTTTTTACAAACTGGCGATATTATCCTTTTCAAAGGACGCACATTTGTCTCCTATATCCTCGAATACTTCGGGCGAAGCCCGTACAGCCACGTTGGTATGATCGTGCGCAACCCATCCTATCTAAATAAAGACCTTGAAGACGGCATTTATCTACTCGAATCCGGCTGGAACGCTATTCCAGACGCCGAGACCGGCGTCGTTAAAGTCGGCGTCCAAATACACTTTCTAGCCGATATACTGGCAGAATGTTCTGCCAATAGTGTATTTGTGAGAAAAGTTGAATGCAAACGCGATGACGCTTTTTACAAGACGCTGCAAACCGTCCATCGCGACATACAAAATAAACCATACGATCTTAACCCATGGGATTGGCTAATGGGTCTGTATTCACTGCATCACCCGCTTCCACTGGAACCGGCCTACCAGCAAATAGACCGCTTTTGGTGTTCTGCATTACTGGCTTATATCTTTGAAAAATTGGGATTGATTGAACCGGTTAATTGGAGCCTAGTAGGACCGCGCGAGTTTGGGGACGTATCTACCACCCAATTACAGTTCCTATGCTACATAGGTAAAGAGGATCTCTTGCGTTAGGAAAAGACAAAATAAATGGTACAATCCTTTCGCTGCAACGGGGGCTCCTTCTTATAGTCCCTTTCTTCTTTTTCAGATGGAATCACAATTTCTAACGGTTTTACGACGGGTTTAGGTGGACGCTTGGGAGGAGGCGGTGGTATATTTTTTTTCATTTTATTATATCTTCTATATTATTTTTCTAAAATTTTATAGATATAGAATTATAAAATTATTCTAAATTCAATTTCTAAAAAATTTTTAAAATCAACACACACACAATAAAAATAAAATTGTGTGTGTGTCTCATTTTATTTTTCTAAAATTTGGAAAAATAAAAATATACAAAATCACGTCGTCAACGACGACACCTTCGACCTAAATACCGTGTTGTTACGGTTCAAATTCGCGTACTCGTTTACCTTTGTGCTAAATACCTCGGCGCGCTTCGTATTTAATTCGCTGTCATCGGTATTCCACCCTTTACCTGCCTGTTCCAGTCCAATCTTGATAACCTCGCCTTTAACTAACGACTGGATCAGTTTCTCGGCCTTCATATCTCTAACTGTTTCTCCGTTCTCATTCTCGAACTCAAACATCTGACGACTTGGGTCGACGCACCGGTAGATTAGAGTGCCCGCTTGATTTTTCAATATTTTGTCGACCACAAACGTCGCCAAGCCGGCTTGGCCAGCGTACACGACGTTGTAGTCGAGATGTTCGGTAAGAACACTCTTGACGTGCTCCTGTGATAGGTTGAGGACGTTGTTATTGGTTGTCGTAACAGTGATGTTGTTCGTCGTGTTGTTGGTTACAGGCTGTGAATCCTTAGCCGCTTTTGCCTCTATTGCAAGTGTTTTAGCGGCTGCCATATTGGTTACCGCATTCTCAAACTTCTCCAACTTGGCTTCCAGTTTGGCAATGTACTCGTTCTTCTCTTTTAGGATTGCTTCGTGACTTTGGGTTACTTTTTTTATATTGTCTTTTTCAAGACGTTTAAGTTTTATAATTTCAGATTCCAACCGGTTTATATTTTCTTGGTGTTTATCAGACTGAGTTTTTTTATCCTTTTCGTTACATATATTATTATGGAGAATTAACCCTTTTTTCTGGGCGTACTTCTTTTTGCAAAATTCACATTCAAACCCATTTTCTTCTTGTTTTCCTTGTAGTTCTAAGCAGAACTTTGCTGTATTCTGGTGAGTGTATAAATTACTCTTTGAGGAAAACGTTTTTTTACAAAAATCGCAGTCCATTATTATATAAATATAAGTCTTTATTTTAAATAAGAAAAATAAATTTTCTTATTTTTAGAAAATTTGGGAAAACGTTAGAAAATTTGAGAAAATCTTTCTCAAATGGTTACGTCATTTAACCTCGACTAAACGCATTGTTCGATAAGACACGAAACTCTTACAACCAATGACATCGAATGCGTGAAATGAACGTAGAACTGCTGTTAAAGTGTTGTCCGACCTTTTTGAGATTATCGGACATCACAAGGAGGTGGTACAAAACCTTATTGTTGGCCGAAAAGTAAATTGGATATTGTTCGTCAAGTGATAACATGTATCCTTTTTTGAAGTGTTTATCGCTATCATTGTTATTTCGAGCGATAAGTTCATAGCTCTGGTCGGCCTTTCTGCAAATAGCGTCGACGGATTTAGAAAGGTAGTTTCTCTTAGACGGGAGATAAATGACAGACTGGTTATTTTTGAGGTAGGACAATATAGTTGGCAATAGCATGTCTTTTGAAAGGATGTGGTGAGCATTTTCATATTGGTCAAGCGACACGCAAACGTTACTTCTATTTGAGACCCGTCTAATCGTCCTCATCGTTGCCAGGTTGTTTTTGGCGATCTTGTTGAATTCGCCGTATTTAGTCTCGTACTTGACAATATCGAATGCATCTACTTTCTTTGACCATTTGTTATAGTCTACATGTTGGTTAGAGGTTCGTTTATCCTTATACGTGATATATTCGTAGATTATATCTTTTGTTCGGTTGCATATGACTTGGCCGTCTACGTAATAGCTGTACCTGTTAGGGATACGACTTTTCATTTTTTTTAGCAGTTCATCGCTTAATTCTATGGCCGCCTCCTCAGATGTTAAACAAAATGGGTGAGATATTATGCGGTGAGGGCGGTATTTTTTGAGATCAAACCCCAAGCTGGCATTTTCATATAGTAAAGTAAGCCAGAGATATTCGATCGGCAACTGAATTATGTTCATGTCTTTTATTAATTTCTTATTGTTTACGATGAGTGATATGACACGGTCTTCTGCTTTTCCCACATGTTTTTGCATCCCTTCTTGCCACATATCGAGGAGTTGATAGCCAAATAGCGTTTGGCCAAAAAATAAGGTACCACCGCTTGTTTCAAAGATATACGGATCGTAACAAGGGTTATGTGGATCCCAACCATCTAGATCTATGTTCCACGATCGACCTGCAAAATCAATGCCGGGAGTGTCCAGTATACGTGGATACTGATTGATTTTCATATCGCCGTCAATGTACAGCACACTTCGCGGATAACAAGCACGAAGTGCTTCTTCGATAAAATATGGTTTGTAATTGATTGCATTTTGGTAGCCTCCTTTTACCGCAAACATCGGGTACTCGGCCACAAGATAGTTGAGGCGTCGCGACTTCATGTTATCAAGAAAGTCGTCGATCATTTCTTCGAACTTTTTGCCTTGTTTGCGTACGGCCATCGTCTTGCCATTAGATGCGGCATTCTCTATATCACTTGGGCAAGGTTTTTGTAAGTTTTTGTTTGTGTTTCCACGACCCCACCAGTATGTAATTACAACGAATGAGCTATCTGCATTTTGAATGACAGGTTTCAGTTTGATTTCGTTGTAATCGTTAACGTGTTTTCGTTTCGGCGGAATGGAGTTAATCATATTTTATTTTATTATAAATAAAAATAATTGTTAAATAAATGGAAAAAGCAATAAAATCGATCGAAAATATAAAAAATGCCAAGAACGAAATGGTTTCTAATTTTTCTAAAACCGTTAGAAAACCAAAAGCGATATCCATCGTTATCCTAAATTCGCCTTGTCATGGATTTGGCGATGTGATTTTTGCCCTAAAATTAAGGAAATATCTGGTAAAATGGTATCCGTTTGCAACGGTTCATATCGCCACACCAAAACCTGATAATTTTATTAGTATTGGCGAAAAACGCGACTCCATTATTTCATTGAAGGCAACAACAGGTAGAGAAGATTGTCGTCGGTTTAAGTACTTGAAGGTAAAGCCCGATGATCAATCAACTATGGCAGATAAATACGATTTGATTTTTGTAGCGCCTTTGCAGCAAGACTATGACGTATCGTTACAGGACATTAAAGACTTCATTCCCTATTCTGATGCGTACAATACGTATTTCTTCTCGGAATACAATGATAGGATAGATAAAAAGTTTGATTTTCATACAGGCATTGGCAACGGACGGCTAGGTATGTTTTTTACGGACGTTGACAAGAAACGTAAGTTGGCGTCCGTGGCGAAGGCGATCGGCTTGAATAAAAAAGAGTACGCACTATCTTATATCGCTGTTACCAGCACTATTCCTAACTTTGATCAGTGCTATATGTCTTTTTTTGAGATGGTCACTAAGAAGTATTTGTATCTAAAGAAATCCAATGAATTTACGATTATCACGCCCAAATCAGTCGCTACTCATCTAATGACCAATAAGAAAAACATAAAGCTGTTACATTCTTATTGTTCTATGATTCTCGTAATCACGCCCGACGTAACAAGAGAGTTTGTTGTTGGCGGAAATGGCAATAAAACCTTGATTATACGTGGGGATATTTTCCCTGTACCCAATGTGGATATGATCACCCTATTGGCAAACAGCGTAGATGATATTCTGCTGACTGGTGATCAGAGTATTACGGATGCATTGTCGTGTTGTCCAAAGAAAAACATATGGTATCAAATTGCGCCATGGAAAGAGGGGTTCGTTAAAGAACTGTGCAAGAATTTGCCCCAGGTTCACTATGAGTATAAGAAGACGTCGTGTGGGACAATGAAAGCGTTGAATATGAAATCGGATTATAGGGAATTTGTAAAGACGTGGGATTTTAGGAAGTTGGCGCGTGGGAAGATGAATCAAATCGTGAATTTGGCGATTTCAAGGAAGGATCCGGCGTCCGATATGATGATTGATTTGGTCAAATCGTCTAGAACCGTTATGTCGTTACGGAAGAAATTGGGTTTATAAAAAATAAATACTTATTTTTTATTTAGCACGTATCAGCATCAAACCGGCCATTATAATATGTAAGAATAAGAAGTCTTCCTACATCCTCAATTAGAATAGTACCGGACGTTTGGTCTCGTGAATTCAGAATGTTTTGCATATCTGTTGCAGCACTTGGTGATAAATAGGATTTTGCCGCATTCATTAATTTTTGATAATTTGCGCTACTTACTGGATATGTTATAAGTTGAAAATAGTTATTAAGTTCAAATATTTTACCTATATCTTTCATAAGTACAGGGGTAAGACCGACATGAGCGTCTTGTAGCATATTAAAAATAACTGATGTATCAACACTATTTGATTGGAGCCGAGTTAAAGACCACAATTCAGGGCACGCCGTCGTTTTAAGAATATAATTGGCTATAACAAGTGCTCCCATATCACGAAGAATATTCACGTCTCCATTGGTGAATATCGAATATGCAATATACCATGTTAACATTTTAATATTTTTTGAAATACGTATGAAAAACGCGTTTGGGTCACTTGACAGATTTTCGTAGTTTGCACTTGAAAAACCACGTCCAAAAAACTCTACTCGATACGTAACTGGTTGTAAATTGGTGTAACATAATTGAGGCTCTGATCCAATAAATTGCTTATACATATTAATTAAAAGCGTTTGAGAATCTAGAAGATCATTTGATAATTTAATATACGTAATGCCTTTAATGCCTTTGTCTGGTATGTCTGGTATGTTTTGTGTATCATCGTCATAATAGGAAATCATAGTTTTTCCACCTTGTACTATGCTGACTACAACGCCGTCTGGATTATGAGAGGGTGGTGTAGCAGCGGATGAAGGAGATGCGTCATAATTTTCTTTTATCTTTTTTGACTGAATAAAATCTAAGAAAATTTTAACATTATCTACAGGTGCCTGTGTAGTCCTTGGTGTTACAATTATCGCCGATGCTGGAGTCGTAGCCGTTGGTATTACCATTATCGCCGATGTAGTAGACGCGGGAGTCGTTGGGTGTGTAACAATTATCGCTGATGCTGGAGTCGTAGCCGTTGGTATTACCATTATCGCCGATGTCGTAGACGCGGGAGTCGTTGGGTGTGTACAACTTTTTGTTCTATCCAGCATACTTATTAAAACTACAAAAAAAATGCATATGGATATGCATATCAGTACAGTTTTCATTTATTTTAATTTTAAAAAAAAAATATATATAAATTATTATGGAATCTCGTAATTCTAATAACGAGATTAAAGAAGACGAAAATTTGATGCCTGGTCGTTCAAATGTAAATGAACTAAGAAACAGAGGCTCTGCTAGTAGTAAAACGACGACAAGTGCAGTTAAAAACTTGGCGGTTAGCGCGGTTGGAGGAAATGTTTTGAATGCGGCAATTGAAGCTGGCAACGGTATTCGTCAGGCATATCTTGATGGAGAAAAAAGACTCCATGAAAAGCGGGATGAACTTGACGTATCTATTAACGAAAAATTAGACGAAATAAATAGAATGTCAAGAGATCTTAAGATAAATAATTCCGACTTGTCTATTGCTACATATAATGCGTGTGTAGTATACAATACACGCGATATAACAAAATTAGATATGGGAGTGAGTGATAAGGTACTGAAAGAAAAAATGAGTGTATATATTGATGAATACACTCGTCGTAATGATACTAAAACATCATCTGCGCTTGACATTTCATTCCATGTGTTATCGTTTTTTTTATACGGGACAGTTCTCTTTTTGACAATTAATTATGGTGTGCCGGCTGTTCAGAATTTTTTTTCTACCCTAATATCTTATGTGATTGATATGCAGATGGGTTACGATCCTGAAAAACTAGCTAATGTGTCATTAATAAATAACGATGTTGACTCATTTGTGCCTAACGCGTCAGAAACGTTAAAAGCCGCATGGGAGAAGGCTTTAAAAAATTATACGGCAACTAACGATTTGTTTAATGCTACCAAAGATACTTCTATATTGGACAAAATTTCAAAAGAATTTGGAAAGGATCGAAGTGTGCTTGGGGGCTCCGATATTCTTAAATTTTCTAATTTCTTAGAATATGAATACCCGTCGGGTAAAAACGGGTGGAATGCGTTTATGTCGACCTATTTTACAGGAGATGGGCGTTTTACTTGGATGGGGTTGGGTAATTTAATTGGACTTAAAAACATTGGGTTTTGGGGTAACGCAAAAACCGTTCTTACCAATACAGTCCAGTATCTTCTTGGAGGTTCTCGACATGAACAAATCCTAAATAATATTATGGTAGTTATTGGAGCGTTAACAACTTTATCAAAAGTAATACCTGCTATATGCAATGTTGTTAAATTTCTATGGGATAATCTCAATCCGGCCGTTGGAGGTAGATTTTTTTACGTACTGTTAACAAAAGCGACAATGGGTAATATATTTAATTTTAATTTCGGAATGGATTGGGAAGATATAATCAAGCTTGTGTTTAGGAAAAAAATGCAGTTTGGTTCTTCGAAAAAGTCTTCGAAAAAACGAAGCCTAAAACTAAGTGTAAAACGAAGCGTAAAACTAAGTGTAAAACGAAGCGTAAAACGAAGCCTAAAACGAAGCGTAAAGAAAAAATCACCTAAAAAATCAAACCGACGTTCAAAGAAAAAATCATCTTCGAAAAAACGTGCATCAAAATTCTAATATAAAAACAATTATTTATTATAAATATTAAAATGGCCACACCCGAAAAAGTGTTTGAAGTTAATAAAAGCATGGAACTTTCCAGTATGATGCAATTGGTTGATTTAAATGGAACTATGGTCAATTTTCAGTCGGATTTTACGATTGCATCAGACGATACCAATATTCTTGTAGCGATCGTAAACCAAAATCAGCTTGATAGCGGAGATTTCCAGTTTGAACAAGTCAATGGATCTTACTCTCGTCGTATTACGTATCAAGAAAACGAACACCAAAATCATTATATAGCCTTAAAATGCGGTCCAACGCAGACAGCTAAATGCCAAGTAACCATTCGTTTACGCGAACTTCAACCTATTGTCCGTAAACGCGAAACAGTTGATGAACGTCATGTACGTTTTGAAGACCCCGATATGAATATGCCAATTCAAGGTAAGAGCCAAGTTATGAATAAAGGTATGGAACAAGATATGAGCTATCAGGGTATGAACCAATCTATCGAACAAGGTATGAGTAAGATCCATGGTCACAGTAATAAACATAGTATGGAACAAGGTAAGAACCACGGTATTGAACATGGTCGAAGTCAACATGAGCGGCGTGAAGTTCTTCCGTCTAACTTATCTCCGTCTTTAAAGCAAGAAATACAGGATGAACTAGAGAATTTGCACTGTCAAGAAGACTACGAAGTGTCTCCCGACACACAAACTGAGAATATGGATATTGAGAAAAAGAAAAAAGAAAAGAAAAATCCATATTATTTATTTGGAATTGTATGTCTGATCTTATGTGCAATTATTCTATCTTATAAATTTTTAGGTAAAAGTAAAAAGTAAAAATGAACTTATAACATTTAGATTTTATAAAATATAAAGTATAAATGTCGGTATATCCATTTCATCCCTCAATCGTAGGCTGGGCCGGGTTTATTGCGTCTATGGATACTCCTGGATTGCGAATTTGCCCAAAAATAAATAAAAATGAAATTTCAACGATAAAAAGCCTTTCCGGTATAAAAAGTAAAGATGTCGAATTGGGCTGTCAAGAATCCCAAGGAAAAAAGCGCTACCCCTATACCTGGGTTTAAAACAATCACACGTAATTCTTTTGCCTGTAATGCATTTAGATCTGAATCATCTGAATCATCTGAATCATCTGAATATCAAAAAGAAAGACTGAACAGGCTTCGCGAGAAGACGAGGTCTATCCGTTATAGACTTTTGTGGCGAATGATTCTAGATCGACACGGCGAGGTCGAGGAGAAGGAAAAGGAGACTCCCGATATTGAAGATGATATGATCGAGCAAGAATACGAAGAAGAGGATAGTCTGGAAGATGTTGAGTAATAAAAATGTGAATATAAAAATATATTATTATAAAAAATAATATATGACATACGAAGCATACGGGATTGTTTACACTGACCCTTCGACGCATGAAAAGCTGCGCGAATTTCTTTATGACGGCCACGACGATGAAATTAGAAATGTAACAATTTTTTCAGACGATAAATACATACCTATTACATTCGATTCATTCGATAATCGTAGATACTTTGTCTATCTTACAGAAACACTTAACGCGCCAGTCACATCTGTTCACATTTCAGATTTTACACGATTTCTTGAATTTATCCGAAAATTTGGAGACATCGAGATTGGAGGTAAACCTTGTATTCACAAAAAAATCTAAATTATTATTATAAAATAAATGAGAACATTTTTAGCGATTCTTTACGCGTTCGTAGCATACGCTTATCCTGCCTATAACAATAATGTACCCAACGGTAATCAACTCCCTCCCAACGCGATTGGACTAGGTCACCCAAATGGCGTGACACGGCGTTACACATCGTTTGCTAATTCCTATGTATCACACGGAAGGGCGTGGACGCCTTTGCTGTGTATGTTGGATTCGGATCAAGATGGCCAGACCAACGGGTTAGAGATGGGCGATCCGTGTTGCAAATGGAAAGTTGGATCGGTTCCTCTTTTTACGACAGGTTTATCTGACCCCAATAACCCGATGTCTACAACACAGCATGTAAATACGTCGTGTTAAATTGTATTAAAGAAACATCTTAATTATAAAATATGTCTGAACACATCCAAAACAGTTTAACAGCGCCCGCCGATCGGGTTCCAAATCCTGAGAAGATTTCTTATAATCTTGGCGTTTCTTTGACGGAAGCCGATGTAAAAACGGCCATGTCTGAACTAAATGTGAATACTTTCGTCAACCGTTTTCCCAAAGTCGAAAAATTTTATGCAGATCCATTGATTAACGGTCAAATCTATTCTCTTGTATCTTTTCTTCCCTCAAAAGGCGCTACTCCTGACAAGGACGGCGTCTTCGGTATGCTAAAAGTGCGTGGCACATTTGCGACTGAAGACGAGGCCATGCTTCGAGCAGAATACTTGGTTCGAAACGTTGACAGTTATCACAGCATTTATCATACTTATGTTGGCCGGCCGTTCCCATTGGCCGCGACAGGGAAGTATATTTCCGAGACGGTCGAGATTGATATTAAAAAGAAGGTAACGGAGGAGACATCGGCTCAGATTCGTCAGAAGCGAGATGCAGAGCGCCAAACGATCAAGGACATCGAAGAAAAAGAGAAGGAACTACTGGAAGATGTCGCAAAGAAGCCGGAAGAGATTGATCCGATCGATACGTACACTGAGATGCGTGTTAAAAAGGCCCAATTGTCGTGGACTTACCTAGAAACGTTGAAGAAGATGAACGAAATGCGGGAAAATATCATTAAGACGCGTAAAGAGTTGGTGCGTATGGACGTTGAGAATCCTGAATGCCGCGGCGAATACCTAACTCGTTATAAGGATGCGCGTAAGAAGAGTGGTCTACCGGAGACAGATGAGAGTTTCATGAAGTACCTAGGCGACGATCTAGAAGCTGATCTTGGTTTTTAAAATTTTATTTTTACTAAAAATAAAATCTAACAGAAATATTCGTCTTCGTTTCTTTCGAGAAAATAATTCATAATGTCAGTTTTTAAGTCGTCTGGAAATAACGATGTTGGGATAAGCACCCCGTTTTCATCGTAGCCGACAAAACTTGGTTCGTAGCCATGTTTGAAAAGGATTTGTCGTCGTTCGGTATATTTTCTATTTTTTTTGGAACCATGAAAATAATGGCGTATTAAACCTGGTATGTAACCAAACCGAATGGCTGACGTTCCCTTTATTTTTGTTGCATAATCTGAAACCGCCTTTTTATAGGCATTGTTATACTTATCGTCTACAATTTTATCAGAAATCTCCAATATAGAAGAAAGAATAATAGTGTCACCTGACCCGATAATAGCCTTATCAAATAGCCCGCCTATCTTTTCATAGGCGTTACGTGTAATAGCCCATGCGTATCCTGGATGCCAGTAATCAAGCGCGTTATTTGTTGAGTACATACGGTTGCCCTTCCCGTATTGATATCCTGCGCTACTTACAATAGACGATGTGCGGTTACATTGGTCAAGATCAATACAGTGTGAAAAAAGCTGTATGACGTCATTCGATCCACTCAAAGACTCCAATGCGTCAAGAGCCCAATTGTGATTTTCGAATTCGACATCGCCATCAATCCATGCAAAGGCGTTATAGTCAGACGGTAGAAGTTTTGATACGGCCAAATTGATCATATTTTCTTTGTGCCACAGTGGAGTCTCGGTACGAAGTTGTAAGTGCCGTGGATTGGTTTGAGATGTAATTATAAAATCTTGTTGTTGATATGCCAATTCAACGACATATAAAATGACGTTTTTATCTTTTTCCATTCGTTCCATAAATTGTCGAAAAAGAAAGTACCTTTTTATATAAGGAACAGGGTTAGAAATGACGGCGACGACGTGAAGGCGTTTGTCGATTAGCGGCAATGTATCCATTTTATGGCGGAGTTCTTCTTTATGTTGTAAATATTAATTTAAAAACATGCTATAACTATAGGCTGTGTAGCTCAGACGGTAGAGCGCTTCTCTTGTAAAGAAGAGGTCTCGAGTTCGATTCTCGACGTGGCCATATTTTTATAAATTACTTATAAAAATTTTTATTTTTTTTAATATAAAATGTCATCAACAGACTCTGCTCATAATTTATTGATTACGCTTGTTGCCATTGGTTTAGGCATTGCATTGATCAATACAATGCTTCTTGTTTCTCATATTCGAGACATGCGAGAACGACATGAATCGTGGGACAACGGTATATACAACGGCCTCGAACAAGACCTAACGGATATGGGCCAAAAAACTAAGAAAGCATGTTCGTGCACGTCGTACGGAGCCCCCAATAATGTAAATATGCCATTCAACGATGATAGCAGTCTATACAAAGAAAGCGAGTCCAATCAGAGCGGCAACGGCCATAACAATAAAAAGTAAGTTATTTTACACCACTTAGGTATAAAATGGGGTATGTTTACGAATGATGACGACTCCTCAAATAACGTAGATACATGTAATGAAGATACTTACGGTATTCTCTGTCATCATCGTCATCGTCATCGTCATCGTCGTCATCGTATTTTTTTACGGATTCTTTTTTCGTTTTTTTATATGATGTGGGCATGACTTTCGGCATAACATGTTGAATAGGTGTAACAGATGATACTACAGATTGTACACGTATTGTTCGTCCTGGTATTATACGCTGTGCGCCTACAGATGGTACAGCTGTATTCCCAACATTCCTGATATTTAAGGATATTTTAGAGACCAACTTGCCGTTTACGGCTCCCATCGTTGGTTTTACCAACTTGCCGTTGACGTACTTAGCGGCTCCCTTCGACGGTTTTACCAGCTTGCCATTGACGTACTTAGCGGCTCCTTTCGACGGTTTTACCAACTTGCCGTTTACGTATTTAGCGGCTCCCATCGTTGGTTTTACCAACTTGCCGTTTACGTATTTAGCAGCTCCCTTCGAATGTTTTACCAGCTTGCCATTGACGTACTTAGAGGCTCCCATCGTTGGTTTTACCAACTTGCCATTGACGTACTTAGCGGCTCCCATCGACGGTTTTACCAATTTGCCATTGACGTATTTAGCGGCTCCCATCGACGGTTTTACCAACTTTCCGTTGACGTACTTAGCGGCTCCCATCGTTGGTTTTACCAACTTGCCATTGACGTACTTAGCGGCTCCCATCGACGGTTTTACCAACTTTCCGTTGACGTATTTAGCGGCTCCCATAGTTGGTTTTACCAACTTGCCATTGACGTACTTAGCGGCTCCCATCGTT